>Ga0068853_100000256_pt1 | contig 37353 bp, 36 predicted proteins | sample KBSCornC32_FD_65655 | JGI IMG/M metagenome (GOLD analysis project Ga0068853, IMG submission 65655) | Corn rhizosphere microbial communities from Kellogg Biological Station, Michigan, USA - KBS Corn C3-2 | ecosystem: Host-associated > Plants > Roots > Rhizosphere > Soil ... | reverse complement strand
CATCAGATCGGCGCGGTGACGGGCCTGGCCTGGACCGAGGTGGGCGGCGAACTGCTGACCATCGAATCGGTGACGGTTCCCGGCAAGGGCATGGTCAGGACCACCGGCAAGCTGGGCGAGGTGATGACCGAGTCGATCCAGGCCGCCTTCTCCTATGTGAAGGCGCGCTCGCCGGCCTATGGTATCAAGCCCAGCCTGTTCCAGCGCAAGGACATCCACATCCATCTGCCCGAGGGCGCGGTGCCCAAGGATGGCCCGTCCGCCGGCATCGGCATGGTGACGTCCATCGTCTCCACGCTGACTGGCATTCCGGTGAACCGCGAAGTGGCGATGACCGGCGAGGTGACCCTGCGGGGCCGCGTCCTGCCGATCGGCGGCCTCAAGGAAAAGCTGCTGGCGGCGCTGCGCGGCGGCATCAAGACGGTGCTGATCCCCGCGGAGAATGAGAAGGATCTGGCGGAAATCCCGGCCAATGTGAAGGAAGGGCTGGAGATCATTCCGGTGTCGCATGTCGATGAGGTTCTGGCGCGCGCCCTGACCGCGCCGCTCTCGCCTATCGACTGGTCCGAAGCGGACGATCTCGCCGCCCAGCCGCCGATCGGTGGCGGCGCGGACGGAGAGGCGGCGCTACGCCATTGAAGGGGTCCGAAAGGGGAAAGGCAGCCGTGCACTTTCCCCTTTCGCCCCGATCCCAAAATGGGGCATTCTGGCTGCACCCCTAGTCAGGACGTCTGTTCTATCCTAGTCTCGCGAGTCGGAGCCGATAAGCTCCCGATATTGCGAGAGGATGCGAGGATTTGCTTTGACTCGCGCAGAAAGCTGAGCCTTATTGCGTCCGACAGAGCGATTCCCGGTAAGCATACACATATGAAGGGGGTTCCCAAGGCATGAATAAGCAGGATCTGATCAGCGCGGTCGCGGACGCTAGTGGTCTCTCCAAGACGGATGCGGGCAAAGCCGTTGAGTCGGTGTTTGAGGCGATTACGGGCTCGCTCAAGGGGGGCGACGAGGTTCGTCTGGTCGGTTTCGGAACTTTTTCTGTGTCCAAGCGCAAGGCATCGACCGGCCGCAATCCGCGCACGGGCGAAGCGATGACCATCAAGGCGTCCAGCCAGCCCAAGTTCAAGGCGGGCAAGGGCCTGAAGGATGCAGTCAACTGATAGTGTCCTGCGGTCTCGTCGGGGCCGGTCATAATGATCCAAAAGGGTAGCGGCCCGGTCGCTCCCCTTTTTTTGCGCACTGTTAGGGAATAGCGGAAGGCGGCCTTGCCGACCGATAGGACCGAGGGAGAGAAGGGGGCGATCGGGCTGGCATTGGTCCTCCCGAACGCTTTTTCCGACGTTCCACGCAATCCGGCTTGACGCTTGGCCCCCCTGCACCCTAAGAGCCGCGCTCTGGCGCATCCTGCGTCCGTGGCGATCGTAGCTCAGCTGGTTAGAGCGCCGGTTTGTGGTACCGGAGGTCGTGGGTTCAAGCCCCATCGGTCGCCCCATTTTTGCCCACATTCGCTGACTGGGGCGCCTCTCTTTAACGGAGCCGTGTCCTATGTCATCGCCCCCCGCGACCTCGCCATGGTCCCTGCCCGACTTCGACGCGCATGAGGGCGTCCACCTGTTCCACGACCGGGCGTCGGGCCTGCGCGCGGTCATCGCGATCCATTCCACGCATCTGGGGCCGGGCGCTGGCGGGGTGCGCTTCTGGCACTATGCCCGCGAGGATGAGGCGATCACGGACGCGCTCCGCCTGTCGCGGGGCATGAGCTACAAGAATGCGATGGCGGGCCTTCCGATGGGCGGCGGCAAGGGCGTGATCCTGGCCGGCGCCGATCGCATCAAGACGCCCGCCCTGCTGCGGGCTTTCGGCGACGCGATCGCCGGACTGGCCGGCCGTTATGTGACGGCGGAAGATGTCGGCATCGCGGAGGCCGACATGAGCGTCATCGCCGAACGCACCCGGTTCGTCTCCGGTCTCCCGGTCGCGGCGGGAGAAGCAGGCGGCGATCCGGGGCCGGTAACGGCCGAGGGCGTGTATCTGGGCATCAGGGCGGCGGCGCGGGCGCTGTTCGGCAGCGAGGATATGGCGGGCCTGCGCGTCGCGATCCAGGGCGTGGGCAGCGTCGGCGGCGGCGTCGCCCGGCGGCTCGCTGCGGATGGCGCACTGCTGACGCTGGCTGACGTCAATCGGCCCAGGGCGGCAACGCTGGCCGCTGAACTGGGCGCGGCGGTCGTGGATGCCGCCGACATCCTTTCGGTCGAGGCTGATATCCTCAGCCCCAATGCGCTCGGCGCGATCCTGAATGCGGGGACGATCGGGGGCCTGCGGGTCCGAGCCGTCGCGGGAGGCGCGAACAACCAGCTTGCGACGCCCGGTGATGCCGACCGCCTGTTTGAACGGGGCATTCTCTATGCGCCGGACTATGTGATCAACGCCGGCGGGATCATCAATGTGGCGCTGGCCTATCTGGGGCCGGTGACGCGCGCGGACATATTGGCGCGCGTCGGGGAAATAGCGGGACGGCTCGACGCGATCTGGTCGGAGAGCGCCGCGACGGGGCTGCCGCCCTCCGTGGTGGCGGACGGGATCGCACAGCGGCTGATCGGGCGCGGATGATGGCTCCCCCTTTCTCCCCCGCATCGTCGGCGTTATAGGGCGGACATGACCGATACACGTGACGAGGGTCTCGTCCTTGACCCCAAATATGACCGGGATGGCCTGATCACCGCCGTCGCCACCGACGCGGCGACCGGCGGGCTGCTGATGCTCGCGCATATGAATGCGGAGGCGTTGCGGGCCACGATCGAGACGCGCCGCGCGCATTTCTGGTCGCGCAGCCGGGGCAAGCTGTGGATGAAGGGGGAGACGTCGGGCCATGTCCTGAACGTCGAGGATATCCGCATCGATTGCGATCAGGATGCGATCTGGCTGATCTGCCAACCGGAAGGCCCAGCCTGCCATACCGGTCGCACGAACTGCTTCTACCGCCGGATCACGGACGAGGGGCTGGAATGGGTAGATGCGCCGGATAGCTGAGCATCGGCTTGTCCCATTTCTACTGGCGATAGGGCTTTCCATGTCGGCTTGCGACAAGGCGCCCGCTCCCGTCGTGGCCGCCCGCAACGAGGCGGAGCCGGCCCCGAGCGATGCCGCAGTGGCGCTGGAGGCGCTCGCCACCGAGCGCGGCGTGATCGGTGAAACCTCATCGGAAAATCCCGTCGGCAGCTATGGTCGCGCCTATGATGGCGGGGAGGATCGGCTTTGCCTCATCGATATAGGCGAGGCCCGCGACGATGGCATGACGTACAATGTCGGCGTCGAAATCCGCATCGGCGAGGAGGAATATTGCCGGGGTATCGGCGTCGCGCGGCGATCGGACGACCGCCTGATCCTGAACTTCGCCGGCGGCTGCGCGATCAGCGCGCGCTACGAGGGCGACCGATTGGTGATGCCCGGTGCGGTGGACGCGGCCTGTGCCCGTCTGTGCAGCACACGCGGGTCGCTGGCCGGCGTCACATTTCCGCGCCAGTCGGCCAGCACGCGCATGAGCGATAGCGAGGGTAAACCGCTCTGCGGAGGATGAGATGCCCGAATAGGGCCTTTTCAAACGCCCGCGAATAGCTCATTTTCGCCTGCGGGAGAGACAAGGGCGTGAGCAAGGCGTGACGGCAGAACCAGCGCAACCACCGGCGGAGGGCGATCTCACCATCAGCCAGGTGTCGCGGGAATTCGGCGTCACGCCGCGCGCGCTGCGTTTTTACGAAGATGAGGGGCTGCTCATGCCCCATCGCGAGGGTGCGGTGCGTCGCTATTCGAATCGCGACCGGGAACGCCTGTCGTGGATCGTTCGCGGAAAGAGCGTTGGCTTCAGCATTGCCGAAATCCGCGAACTGATCGCGCTAAGGGAAGACGGCGACGGGCCGCGTAATGACTGGGCGGAAATCATGGCCCGGTGCCGCGCGCGCATCGACCAACTGACCGCGCAACGGTGGGAGATCGAGCGGACGCTGATGGAACTTGGCGCGGCCGTGGCCCTTCTGGGATCAGGTGGTCTTTAGAAAAAGCCGACAAAAACGAGTAGGAGAGAGATGCCGTCCTATACCGCACCCATCACCGACAGCCGCTTCATCCTTGACGCGGTCTTGGGCCTCGATACGCTCGCCGCGCGCGGCGGAGCCTTTGCGGGCGCGACGTCCGATGTCGTGGCGGCGGTGCTGGAGGAAGCCGGTCGTTTCGCGGCGGAGCGGCTGTTCCCGCTCAACCAGTCGGGCGACCGCGAGGGGTGTACCCGGCATGAGGACGGGTCGGTCACCACGCCGACGGGCTTTCGGGAGGCATATGTGGCGATGGCGGCGGGCGGCTGGACCACGCTGGGCGCGCCGGAGGCGGTTGGCGGGCAAGGCTTGCCGGCGGTGGTCGCGACCGTAGTCAGCGAATATTTCAGCGCCGCCAACCATAGTTTCGCCATGTACAGTGGGCTGACGGAAGGCGCTGTAGAAGCGATTTTGACCGTCGGCAGCGATGCGCAGAAATCACTCTATGTCCCGCCGATGGTCGCGGGACGCTGGACGGGGACGATGAACCTCACCGAGCCGCAATGCGGCACCGACCTCGGCCTGATCCGCACGAAAGCGGACCCGCAGGTCGACGGCAGCTATCGGATCAGCGGCACCAAGATTTTCATTTCGGCCGGCGAGCATGACCTGACCGAAAATATCATCCACCTCGTCCTGGCGCGCACGCCGGGAGCGCCGGCGGGGAGCAAGGGCATTTCGCTCTTCATCGTGCCCAAATTCCTGGTGGAACCGGATGGGACACTGGGGCCACGTAACGCGCTGTCCTGCGGTTCGCTGGAGCATAAGATGGGCATCCACGGCAACGCCACCTGTGTCATGAACTATGACAGCGCGATCGGATGGCTGCTGGGCGAGGAGAATAGAGGCCTTGCCGCGATGTTCGTGATGATGAACGCCGCGCGGCTGTGGGTCGGTGTTCAGGGGCTGGCGCAGGGCGAGGTCGCCTATCAGAACGCCGCGCTTTACGCGACCGAGCGGCGGCAGGGGCGTGCGCTGACCGGACCGGCCGAACCGGATGCGGTCGCCGACCCGCTGCTGGTCCATCCCGACGTCCGCCGGATGCTGATGGAGGCCAAGGCGCTGACCGAGGGCTTGCGTGCGCTGTGCCTGTGGGGGGCGTTGCAGGTCGATCTGGCTCATCATGGGCAAAGCGATAAGGAAAAACAGGATGCCGCTGACCTGTTGTCGCTCCTGACCCCGGTCATCAAAGGCTATGGCACCGATCAGGGTTTCCATGTCGCCGTGATGGCGCAGCAGATATTCGGCGGCCATGGCTACATTGCCGAGAATGGCATGGAGCAATATGTCCGCGATGCCCGGATCGCGATGATCTACGAGGGGGCCAATGGCGTGCAGGCGATGGATCTGGTCGGCCGCAAGCTGCCCGCCGAGGGTGGCCGCGCGATCCGGTTGTTTTTCGAGACGATAACAGCGGAGACCGGGGAGGCGCGGGCTGCGGGCGGGGAGGTCGCCGCGCTGGCTGACGCGCTGGACAAAGCCAACGGGCAATTGCAGGCGGCGACGGTCTGGATGATGCAGCACGGGCTTGCGAGACCCGACAATGCCGGGGCGGGCGCCTATGCCTTTATGCACCTGACCGGCATCGTTGCGCTGGGTCTCATGTGGCTGCGGATGGCGCGCGCCGCCGCCGAGCGGCTGGCGGCGGGCGGCGGCGATACCGCGTTCCTCACCGCGAAGCTGACGACCGCGCGCTTCTTCGCCGAACGGCTGATGCCCCGCGCGGGCGCGCTCCGCCGCGAGATAGAAGGCGGGGCCGACGCCGTGATGGCGCTGCCAGCGGAGGCTTTCCTGCCGAACGCATAAGCCGGGTCAGGGCGTTATGCGAACCACTTCCGTGCCCGTGCGCGGCGGCGCCGCGGCGGGCGGTGCGAGCCGTGGCAGCGGAACCCGCTCCCGCATGCAGCGGTTTTGCGGAATATCCTTATATTCCTTGCAGTTGTAAAGCGCACGTTCCAGCCCGGAATCGATCGCGCGCATATAGGCGAAGCTCATGGTCGCCAGCGTTTCGTCATCGATGGGAAAGGCGTTGGGCACGTCGCTGCGCCGCGTCCAGCCCAATATACGGCATTTCTTGCGGGCACCGCACATCTGGCGGGCGAATTGCTCGAAGACAGCCGGGGTGGTGCCCCGGTCGAAGAGGATGGCAAGCGCATCGCCGGTCGAATTGACCGCGGTCATGGTCCCCACGCTGAAGCGGTCGCCGATGTTGTCGCGACCGATCGGAACGGGCGGTTGCGAAAGGTCGGAAAAATCGGGCGATTGTGGATTGACGAGTCCGCTGCCGTCAAGCGCTACCAGACCGGTAGCCGCACGGTGGGCGGGCGAAAGCGACGCCAGTTTCGCGACCGCCGGCTCCGCTCCGAGTTGTGCGCGATGGAAGGCGGGCGGTGTTCCCCACCAGCCTTTCCATCGGAAAAACAAATGGGTGCCCACCGATGTTATCTTGTCGAGAGAGGAGCTCCAATATGGCACGACCCAGTTAGTATGATAATGGGTGGCATAGCCGACACGCGCGTCGACCATTCCTTGCAGCATCTGGCGGGCCAGCGTCCGGCTCCGCTCCCATGCGGCGGGGGAGGGAATGCGGGTCAGAGCGCCGTCGCAGGTGAAGGTGAACTGGCACCCCGTGGTTCGCTCCGACCCCTGGAAGACGACGCCGCAGACGCTCTTGGGAAAGGCCGGGTGGCGCAGGCGGTTGAGGACGACCTGAGCGACCGCCTTCTGCCCCGGCCCGTCATCCCCCGCCTCATAATATTGCGCCGCCGCCAGGCAGTCGATCGCGCGTTCCTCCGCTCCCGGCGCGCCGGCGAAGTGAAAGGCGCGTGCGGCGGGGTTGGGAGCGGAAGAAAAAGCGATCGCGCTGTTGATCTCCAGCGCATCTTTCGGCGCGATCTTCAACACCTCGACCGGCTCGACGGCCGGGGGCGGGTTCGGCGGGCGCGGAATCGTCCGATCTGCCGTAGCCCTTGCAGGCGAGCGACCGGGATGGGTGAAGGGCGTGACGCTGAATGCGGCGACCAACAGCGGGAGGATGCCGAAAATCGCCGCCCACAGCAGGAGCGCGAGAGGGTGCGGGCCCTCCCGCGCCGATGATCGTAACGTCGATGTCGTCACCGCCACGCTCTCACTCCGGCAGGAAATCGGGCACGGAGAGATAGCGTTCGCCCGTGTCATAGTTGAACCCCAGAATGCGGGCGCCCACCGGCAATTCCGGTATCTTCTGTGCAATCGCCGCCAGCGTCGCGCCGGACGAGATACCGACCAATATGCCCTCGACGCTCGCGCTGCGACGCGCATAGTCCTTGGCGTCATTGGGGTCGACCTGAATGACGCCATCGATATGCTGGGTCTGGAGATTGGTGGGGACGAAGCCCGCGCCGATGCCCTGGATCGGGTGCGGCCCCGGCGCGCCGCCCGAGATGACGGGCGACAGGGTCGGCTCCACCGCATAGGCTTTCAGGTTCGGCCATGTCGCCTTCAGCACCTTCGCGCACCCCGTGAGATGGCCGCCGGTGCCGACGCCAGTGATGAGGACGTCGATCGGACTATCGGCGAAGTCTTTCAGAATTTCCTGTGCTGTCGTAGTAGCATGGACATCAATATTCGCAGGATTTTCGAATTGCTGCGGCATCCACGCGCCAGGCGTCTGGGAAACCAGTTCGAGCGCGCGCTCGATCGCGCCCTTCATGCCCTTCTCACGCGGTGTGAGGTCGAAGCTGGCGCCATAGGCGAGCATCACGCGCCGCCGCTCGATCGACATGCTTTCCGGCATGACGAGGACCAGCCTGTATCCCTTGACCGCCGCTACCATGGCGAGGCCGATGCCGGTGTTGCCGGAGGTCGGTTCCACGATCGTGCCGCCCGGCTTGAGCTGGCCGGTCTTTTCCGCGGCCTCGATCATGGCCAGGGCGATGCGGTCCTTGATGGAACCGCCGGGGTTGGCCCGCTCGCTCTTTACCCAGACCTCACTGTTGGGGAACAGGCGAGAGAGGCGGACATGGGGCGTGGCCCCGATCGTTTCGAGGATCGACGATGCACGCATGAACAAGACTCCTTCGGCTGCTTCAGGACGGTTGGGCTTCTTTACCATTGTTAGGGGGAGGATCGAAACTGCGCGCGAGCCTCAACTCGGGATAGAGGCGCGCCCAGATGAGCGTGACGAGGATTGCGCCGAACCCGCCCAAAATCACTGCCGTGACCGGGCCGATAAGTGCGGCGACGAAGCCGGACTCAGCCTCGCCCAGCTCATTGGAGGCGGAAACGGTGAGCTGCGACACCGCGCCGACGCGGCCACGCATCTCATCCGGCGTATGAAGCTGGAGGAGTGACTGGCGGATGAACACGGACACCATGTCGGCCGAGCCCCAGATGACCATGGCCCCCAGCGCGACGGGCATCTGGATCCCGGCCGGCAGGAACGCGGTCGCGCCAAAGGCGATTGTCGCGAGGCCGAAAATAACGACGGATGCGAGCATCTTCACGCCGACGTCGCGCTTCATCGGGAAGAAGGAGAAGAAGAAGGCCATGACAGCGGCCCCGATGCCCGGCGCCGCCGCGAGATGGCCCAGGCCGCGTGAGCCGACATGCAGGATATCGCGCGCGTAGATGGGCAGCAGCGCGGTGGTGCCCGCCAGCAGCACCGCGAACAGGTCCAGCGTGATTGTCGCCTGGACGAGGCGGTTGCGCTTTACATAGGACAGCCCGTCGATAATCTGGCGCAGCGGATGGCGCGTGCGATCCGGGGCCGCCTGGCGCACGTGGCCAACCGACGCCATGCCGGCAAGGCCGATCAGGAACAGCAGTGCGCTGGCGCCATAGGCATAATGGGGCTGGAGGGCATAGGCATAGCCAACGATAGCCGGGCCGATGATCGTGCCGGATTGCCAGGCGATGCTGCTGAGCGCGAAGGCGCGGGGAAGGAGGGCGGCGGGCACGATATTGGCCGTGATGGACCCCATCGCCGGCCCCTGGAAGGCGCGGGTGACGCCCAGCTGCGCTGCAATGGCGAAGATCAGCGGCAGGTTCATCCACCCTTCATAGCTGGCGACGGTCAGGACCATCGCTGCCGACAGCTGGCTGGCAAGCGCGATCATGGAGATGTGGCGCCGGTTGTACCGATCGGCGGCGAGGCCCGACACGGGTGTCGTCACGAAGAGCGCGACGAACTGGATCAAGCCGATGAAGCCCAGTTGCGCGGCAGCCGCTGCCGTCCCCATAGATAGTCTAGCTATATTATAGGCTTGCCAGGCAATGATGAGAACCATTCCCTGCTGCGCGACCACGGTGGCAAAGCGCACGATGAGGTAGGCGCGAAAGGCTGGGATGCGGATCGGGTGGGATGCCGCCACGGACTCCGGCACGGCTTGCGTCTGTTCCATGCGCGCTCCCTAGGACCAGAGAGGGGCGCAGGCAATTCTCTTGATGGCGCAACGGCAATAATTGTCTTCTATATGAATAGAGAATGAGGGTAGCGGTTCGCGCCGCCGGAATGGACAAGCGGGAGGGAACGGCCCATCCTGCCTCAGCTCATCCGTTCACTCATTCCATTACCCATCGAAAGGGTAAAGCATGACCTTGTCACGTCCCGGCCTGAACTCCACATTGCGCTCGGCCCCGATCCGCTCGGCGCTGGTTGCGATCGGATTTGCCTTATCGGTAGCCGCCTTTGGCGATGATCGGGCGATCAGCGCTGCTCCCCAGATTCCGCGCACCAATATTCAGGGATGGGCGTCGTTTCGCGGCAATTTCATCGAAACGCTGTTCCGTCATGACCCCTATTTTGCGGTCTATCAGGGTAGACATGACTTTGATGGGCGATTGCCGGACTGGAGCGATGCTGGCCTGAAGGCGCAGGCGGACTTCCTGCGGCGGGCAATCCAAGATGCGAAGGGTTTTCCTGATCAGCGGTTGACGGCGGAGGACCGGCTTGAACGGGATTATCTTATCGCCGTCGCGCGTGGCCGCCTGTTCTGGTTGATCGATGCCGACCAGCCCCATCATAGTCCCGCCTTCTACATCAACGGCGGCCTGGACCCGAACGTCTATATCGCAAGGCCCTATGCAGACGCCCCGACGCGAATGCGCGCCTTCATCGCCTTCGCGCGTGCCGTACCGGGCGCGGCGGCGCAGATCCGCGCCAATCTCGCCATGCCGATGCCGGTCAGCTTCATCGATTTCGGCAAGGCAGGGTTCCAGGGCCTTGCCGACTATTATGTCGGAGACGCCAAGGCGGCCTTCGCCTCGGTCAGGGATCCAGCCTTGCAGGCGGAGTTCGACGCGGCCGCCGGGGAGGCGTCGAGGGCTATGGCCGGGCTGGCCAACTGGCTGGAGACGGGCAGGGCGAGCGCCACGACCGATTTCGCACTGGGCGAGGCCCGCTTCGCGCGGATGCTCGATGCGACGGAAATGGTGACGACGCCGGTCGCGGAACTGGAGGCGATCGGCCACGCCGATCTCCAGCGAAACCAGACTGCGCTGACGCAAGCCTGCGCGCGCTTTCTGCCGGGCGGAACGATCACGGCCTGCATGGCGAAGATGAACGCGCGCAAGCCGCAGGGTGGCGTCGTGGAGGCCGCGCGGGCGCAACTCACTACGCTCAAGGCGTTCGTGGCCAAGGCCGACATCGTCTCCATTCCGGGCACGGAGCAGGCCGAGGTCGCGGAATCGCCGCCCTATAATCGGCAGAATTTCGCCTATATCGACATTCCCGGTCCCTATGAGACGGGACTGCCGTCGATCTACTATATCTCGCCCCCCGACCCTAGCTGGTCGAAGGAGGTTCAGGACGGCTATATTCCCGGCGAGAAGGATTTGCTGTTCACATCGGTGCATGAGGTGTGGCCCGGCCATTTCCTGAACTTCCTCCACGCCAACCGCGCGACGTCGACTTTCGGCAAGGTTTTCGTGGGCTATGCCTTTGCCGAGGGCTGGGGCCATTATGCGGAGGAGATGGCGTGGGAGGCGGGACTGGGCGCGGGCGATCCAGAAACCCATATCGGTCAATTGTCCAACGCATTGCTCCGGGACTGCCGTTTCCTGTCTGCCATCGGCCTGCACACGCGCGGCATGACCCAGGCGCAATCGCGCGCCTTGTTCGTCGATCAATGCTATCAGGACGAGGGCAGCGCGCGCCAGCAGGCGGCGCGAGGCACCTATGACCCGGCCTATCTCAACTATACCATGGGCAAGCTGATGATCCGCAAGCTGCGCGAGGATTATGTGGCGAGCCGGGGCGGGCGGGGGGCGTGGAAGGCTTTCCACGATCGCTTCCTGGGCTATGGCGGCCCGCCGATCCCGCTCGTCCGCCGCGCGATGATGGGCGACGGAGATAAGGGCAAGCTGTTCTGAAGGCCGCGATCAGGCGAGCTTCAGCCGGATTTCGGTCACGAAACCGCCGCCATCCGGGCGGTTGAAGAGGCTGAGCTGGCCGCCTTCCGCCCGCATCACCGCGCGCACGAGTGCGAGGCCGAGGCCAGACCCGCCCGTCTCCCGGTTGCGGGACTGTTCCAGCCGGGTGAAAGGTTCCAGCATATCGGGGATGCGTTCCGGGTCGATGCCAGGTCCGTCATCCTCGACGCGCAGAACCGCCTGTCCACCCTCGGTCCGAACCGACACGCGCGCGCGCGCGCCATATTTGACGCCATTGTCGATCAGGTTGCGCACCGCGCGCTTGATTGCGGGGGCATGGACGCTGACAATGGTGCGATCCGACTCCTCGAAGGTGCAGTCCGCGCCCATCGCGGCGAAATCATCGGCCACCGCCTCTGCCAGTGAGGCCAGGTCGAGGCGCTGCGGCGGTTGACGGTCGCTGCTGGCGCGGGCGAGGGAGAGGATGTCGGCCAGCATCTGGTTCATCTCCTCGATCGTGGCGACCATGCCCTGCCGCTCCTCGGCATCCTCGACCGATTCCACGCGTACGCGTAGCGAGGCGAGCGGCGTACGCAGGTCATGGCCGATCGCGCCCAGCATATGGTCCTTCTCCGCCAGCATTGCGCCGATCCGCGTTTGCATGTCGTTGAAGGCGCGGGTGAGGTCGCGGACATCGTCCGGCCCCCGTTCGGCCATCCGCGCTGGCGCCGCATGCGGCGAATACTCCTTCGCTGCGGACGTCAGCACGCCCAGCGGGGCGGACAATTTGCGCCCGATCCACAGCAGCGGCATGAGCACTGCGGCATAGATCAGCAGGGTCTGCCAGATGAGCAGTCGCGCGATCGGCGGGCCACCCTCCCGCACGCGGCTGGTCGTGAACAGCCATTTGCCGTCCTGGGTCTGGACGGCGAGGTACAGGCGGTTGCGGCCGCGAATCCGGTCCCGCTCCCTGTCATCCATGATCCGCGCCATCCGGGTTTCGGGCGGCGGCGGGGCAGGGTGGCTGTCGACATAGGCGATGACGCGGCGCGGCGTAATCCCGGCATTCTCCAGCATTTCGGTCGCGCGCGCAGCGATGGCGGCGTTCGCTTCCCCGGAGGGGAGGGGCTGGTCCGCGAGAATCCGAACGCGCTCGCGCGCCATAATCGGACCCCGCCGCTCGCCGGGGCCTTCCAGCGTGTCGATGATGCGCAGGGCGGCAGGTGCGGCGCTTACCGTCACCATCTGCTGCCGGCTCTCGCGGATCAACAAGGCAAAGCTTATCGCTTGCGCCACCAGCAGCAGCAGCGCGGCGACCACGACCAGGCGACTTGCCAGTGTGCGCGGCATCAGGCGATCGAAGACAGCGTTCATGCGCGCGTCACATCGGCGGACAGCATGTATCCGCCGCCCCACACGGTCTTGATGAGCGTCGGCGCTTTTGGATCGGCTTCGACCTTGCGGCGCAGGCGGCTGATCTGGTTGTCGATCGCGCGGTCGAAGGGATTGGCCTCCCGTCCCTGCGTCAGATCGAGCAACTGGTCGCGCGTCAGCACCTGACGCGGACGTTCGAGAAAGGCGAGCAGCAGGCGATAATCCGCCGTGCTCAGCGGTATCGCGACATCGTCCGCGCCGGTTAGCGTCCAGTCGTCGGTATTCAGCGACCAGTCGCCAAAGCGGAAAGCGCGCGCGGCGGGGGGCGCCGCCTCTCGCCCGTTGCCCGCGCCCGCGCGGCGCAGGATCGTCTTGATCCGCGCGACCAGTTCGCGTGGAGAGAAGGGCTTCACCACATAGTCGTCCGCGCCCATCTCCAGCCCGACGATGCGATCGGTTTCTTCCGATCGGGCGGTCAGCAGGATGATCGGCATGTCGCCCTTTTCCCGCACATGGCGGCAGAGACTGAGGCCGTCCTCCCCCGGCATCATGATGTCGAGGATCAGCATGTCGATGGCGTTCGCGCCCAGCGCGCGCCGGGCCGTTTCCGCATCGGGCGCGCCGGTGACGCGATAGCCGTTCTTCTGAAGGAAGGCCGATAGCGGATCGCGGATCGACCGCTCGTCATCGACCAGTAGGATGTGCGGCTTTTGCGCCATCGGTGTTCCCGTCATTACCCTGTCATCCGGCCTCGCGGCCCTTGCCGATCCCTTCTCCGTCGCCCGGCCCTTCGATGCAAGGCCAAGCGGGGAGGGGGCGGGCAGGCGCGGTTTCCGGTTCAGCTTCTCGGGCGGTCGGCATCCGCGCCACGACCGCCGGGGCCATGATCGTCGCGGCCATGGCCGAAGCGCGCCATGGCGGCGTCGCGCTCCTCCGCCGTGATCTTGCCATCGTCGTTGCTGTCCAGCATGTCGAAATGGCGCAGCATGGGCGCCATGAAATCCGTCTTGGTCACATCGCCCTGGGGACCGCGACCCCAGCCGCCCTGACCCCATCCCCCATGGCCCCAGCGGCCATGGCGCCAGCCACCACTGTCTCCTTTGCCCATGCCCGGACCGCCCTCGCGCGGGGCCCCGAACTCCTGCGGGCTGAGTTGACCATTCTTGTCGGTATCCAACGCGGCAAAGCGTTCGGCGGTGCGACGCGCGCGTTCGGCCTGTCGCTTCGCGTCGCGCTCTGCTTGCGAAATCTTGCCGTCGTGGTTGGTGTCCAGTTCGGCAAACCGCTTTTCGGCCGCGGCGGTGGCTTCCGCGCGGGTGACGACGCCGTCATGGTTGGCGTCCACCGCCTCGAAAAAGGCATGGCCCCGTGGGGACGACTGCGCCTGGCTGGCAGGCATCTGGGCAAGTGCAACGGCGCTCCCCGCGAGGATCGTGCAGGCGGTCAACGCGGAGAGAAACAGGCGGTTCATGATCGAGGGCATCCTTATTGTTTGTTCGGCGCCGGTGGCGGCCGTTGGATACGCTCTAGACCCGCTTTGTATCACCGCATTGTCGGCAGCTTGCGAATTTGTCGCAAATTGTAGGGTGTGTGTCCGATGGCTGCTGAAGGATCTGGAGCGGGTAGCGGGGATCGAACCCGCATCACAAGCTTGGAAGGCTAGTGCTCTACCATTGAGCTATACCCGCAACGCCCTGCAAACGGCGCGAATTGTCGCTCCGCCGCGCAGTCGTATCTTGCTCCGATGCGCTGGCCCAATGCCATCGGCATACTCGGCTGGTCAACAGAAACTTTGCGGCTGCTCGCGACCCTCACGCAGCCGGGCAAAGGCCTGCCCCCAATCCGCGCCCGCTTGTGTCGTGATAAACAAAGCCTTATTGCATCGGCCATGGAACGACCGACGCTGCGTCAGCTTGAAATTCTGGCAGAAATCGCGCGCGCGGGCACCTTTCGCGGTGCCGCGCGCAACTTGGGCCTGTCGCAGGTCGCGGTGAGCGATCATGTCAAGCAGCTCGAAAACCGGCTCGGCTGCGCATTGTTCGTGCGGACGGCAGGGGGCAAGCCCAGCCTGTCGCCATCGGGGCGCATCGTGCTCGACCATGGCCGCAATGTGTTGTTTGCGTGCGACGCGCTGATCGCCGCCGCGCGCGATGTGGCCGACTTGCCGCCAATAGCCGCGCCCGTGTCGAAGGAGGACGCCAATATCGTCGTCCGTCCTCAGAGGAAGAAGGATATGCTGTTCGCGCCCGAACCGGCGCCGGCCACAGCGAGTGATCCCGAACCGCCGGCCCAGAACGAGACCATCGCACCCGCGCCGCAGCCGGTCTCGCTCGGCCAGATCAGTCCGCAGGAGGACGCTGTCGCGGAATCGCCGGAGGACGCGGCGCTGTCGCATACGCCCGTTCCAATGGAGGAGGATTCCGTTAAGGAAAAGCCGATAACCGTTGCCTCGCATCCTGCCATTCTCTCGCGCTTCCAGGACAAGCTCGCCGCAGCGCAGGATGCCTTCCCCGATCGGCCGATTGCCGTCGACTTCGCCCGGTTCACGCCGGAAACGGTCGCGCCGCTGCTGGAGGCGGGCACGGCGGACATCGCGCTCTTCTATGCCCTGGGGGAGGTGCCGGGGCTGGCGTCCGACTATCTGTGGAGCGAACGCTGGTCGCTGTTCGCGCGGGCCGACCATCCGCTCGCGCAAATGGATGAGGTACGCTTCGCCGACTGCGCCGACATGCTGGTGGTCCTGTTCGACGAGGGCAATCCGTTGCGCGCCCTGTGCGAAGCCTGTCTGATCCGTGCGCGGCTCTGGCCGACGCCCACGGTGCTCGAAACGGACGATTTTTCCGCGATCGCGGCCGAACTGGATTATGGCGAAGCGATCTTCCCTGCCTTTGGCGTCACGGCGGCGCAGTTCGCGGCGCGGCCCGGCCTCAGGCGGCTGGCGCTGGTCGAGGAGATGCCGGGCGTTGAGGTGCGCCGGGCGGTGTCGCCGCTTGCCGAAGAAGATCCGACCATCCAGGCGCTGGCCGGCTTGCTGGGTTGATCCTGTCCATTCCGCCCCGGTCGAGCCTGCTTTTGCGGGCTGATTGAAACGGCTGCCGTGCTGGTCTATGGCGGGCCGGTAGCCCCGGTGTCCGCCAATCGCCCGCGATTCGCGTCTCCGGGGCGTTTTTTCCTCCTGAATCGAGTAGGCATACCATGGCGCGCCGCCGGCAGATTTACGAAGGCAAGGCCAAGATCCTGTATGAAGGGCCGGAGCCGGGCACCATCATCCAATATTTCAAGGACGACGCCACCGCCTTCAACGCGCAGAAGAAGGGCACGATTTCCGGCAAGGGCGTGCTGAACAACCGGATTTCCGAGCATGTCTTTACGCTGCTCGCCCATATCGGCGTGCCGACGCACTTCATACGCCGTCTTAACATGCGGGAACAACTCGTTCGCCAGGTTGAGATCGTGCCAATCGAGGTCGTCGTGCGCAATATCGCCGCCGGTTCGATCTGCAAGCGCCTCGGCATCGAGGAGGGCACACCGCTTCCGCGCACGCTGATCGAATATTATTACAAGGATGACGCGCTGGGCGACCCGCTCGTTAGCGAGGAGCATATCGCCTGTTTCGGCTGGGCCGGGCCGGAGGAGATGCACGATATCGCCGACATGGCGATCCGGGTGAACGACTTCATGTGCGGCATGTTCGCGGGCATCGGGATCAAACTTGTCGATTTCAAGCTGGAGTTCGGCCGCGTTTTCGACGGTGACTACAGCCGGATAATCCTCGCCGACGAGATCAGCCCGGACGGTTGCCGTCTGTGGGACGCGGAGTCGGGCGAGAAGCTCGACAAGGACCGGTTCCGCCAGGATCTGGGCGGCGAAGTGGAAGCCTATCAGGAGGTCGCGCGTCGGCTCGGCCTGCTGCCCGAGGGGTTGGACACGGCCGTTCTCGACCTGGAGACGCATCGCAAGAAGCGCGGCAAATAGGTCCGTCAGCCTTGCGATCTCGTGAACGCGGGCTTAAGGCCCGCGTCACGCTTTTATGACGGAAGGCAGACGATGAAGGCCCGTATTTTCGTGACGTTGAAGCCCGGCGTGCTGGACCCGCAGGGCAAGGCCATCCATCATGCGCTGGCGGGCCTCGGCTTTGGCGGCGTCAATGACGTGCGCGCGGGCAAGGTCATCGAACTGGATCTGGCGGACGACACCGACGACGCGGCGATCGATGCCATGTGCAGGCAGTTGCTCGCCAACACGGTGATCGAGAATTACCGGATCGAGCGGCAAGCGTAACCTTGGGAGTATCGGCCATGAAGAGCGCGGTCATCGTCTTTCCCGGTTCCAACTGCGACCGCGACCTTGCGGTGGCGTTCCGCGACGTCGGCGGCGCGGCTCCGGCGATGGTCTGGCATGGCGAGACGATGCTGCCCGACGGGCTGGACGTCATCGGCGTGCCAGGCGGATTCTCCTATGGTGATTATCTGCGGTCCGGCGCGATGGCGGCGCGGTCCCCGGTGATGCGCGCTGTCGCGGAGGCGGCGTCGCGCGGCGTCGCGGTGATCGGCATCTGTAACGGCTTCCAGGTTCTGACCGAGGCAGGGCTGTTGCCCGGTGCGTTGATGCGCAATGCCGGGATCAACTTCATCTGTCGCAACGTCGCGCTTGAGGTGGCCAATAGTCGGACCATGTTTACCGGCGGCTACGATGCGGGCGAGATACTGAGCATGCCGGTGGCGCATCATGACGGCAATTATCAGGCAGACGAGGCTACGCTCGAACGGCTGGAAGGCGAGGGGCGCGTGGCTTTCCGCTATGCCGAGGCGGTCAACGGATCGGCGCGCGGCATCGCCGGGATCGTCAACGAGGGCGGCAATGTCATCGGCATGATGCCCCACCCGGAGCGGGCGATCGACGCGTTGCACGGCGGCACTGATGGACGGCGGCTGTTCGAGACTATCTTGACAGGCGTCGTTCCGGCCTGAGTTCAGACCGCGAGCGAGCGTGGTTAATAGGTGGTTAATTCTATCTAATGCGCTGTAATAATTGAATTAAATGCTGGTCTTGAACGGCGAGAAATTGGTGCTCTCGTCGTAGATGTCCAGCCCTTCGCGTTTTTTGAGGAAGCCCACCACCGCATAGGTGACAGGCGTCAACAGGACTTCCCAGCCGACCTTCAGCGCCCAGTTCGTGACCAGCACCGTCATCACCTGATCGGTCGACCAGATGCCGAGGAAGGCGAGCGGGTAGAAGATCAGGCTGTCCACCCCTTCGCCGAAAATCGTGGAACCGATCGTGCGCGCCCAGAGCGCCTTGCCCGCCGTCCATATCTTCATGCGGGCGAGGACATAGCTGTTGACGAATTCGCCCGCCCAGAAGGCGGCGACCGATGCACCCACGATCCGCCAGGTGCCGCCGAACACCGATTCATAGGTGGCCTGGCAGACCGCACCGCTATTGCTGGCCTTCACCACGGCGGCGAAGGCGGGATTGTCGCTGGCTGCGCAGCCCCAGCCGGCGAAGGGCGGCATGGCGACGACGATGGCGCTCATGAGCGCCATGAACAGCATCGCAAAGAAGCCCGCCCAGACGCAGCGTCTCGCGCGACCATAGCCGTAGACCTCGGTCAGCACGTCGCCGAGCACATAGCCGATCGGGAAGAAAAGGATGCCCGATCCGAAGACCTGCCCCTGCACGACGCTGAGTTTCGCCGCGCCGATCAGGTTGGAGAGGAGCAGGATGGTGACGAATGCCGCCAGCGCGAAATCATAATAGCGCATCGGTCGGTTCGCCAGCGCAGCCGCATCGACATGGACCGAGGTGCCGCCGGAAAGGGGGCCGGGATCGGGAGTCAGGGTCATGGCGCTGATGCTTATCGAACCCTCCCGCCTTTGCAAGCAGAGCGAAACGATCGGAGTTGTGCAAAGCCGTTTGCGGCCTCATGCTAATGCTTTATGGGCGATCCGGTGTGCGCCCGTAGCTCAGCTGGATAGAGCATTCGCCTTCTAAGCGAATGGTCGCAGGTTCAAGTCCTGCCGGGCGCACCATTATTGTTTCCGCGATGCCGCCCGCCAACCCATCGCGCGGTTCGCCTTCGCTTCGCTCGGCGCACCATAATCAAAAGGCGAGTTCCCGCCCTTCCAGCCGCAACAGATAGGCCTTGGCTTCCAGTCCGCCGGCAAAGCCGGTGAGCGCGCCGTTTGCGCCGATCACCCTATGGCAAGGCACGACGATCGAGATCGGGTTGCGGCCATTGGCGGCGCCCACCGCGCGGCTGGCGCCGGGACGACCGATGGCCTGGGCGACCTGCGCATAGCTGCGCGTCTTCCCGAAGGGAATGGCGAGCAGGGCGGCCCAGACGCCCTTTTGAAAATCGGTGCCCCGGAAATCCAGGGGCAGGTCGAACGACTGGCGGCGTCGGGCGAAATAGTCGGTGAGCTGCGTTGCCGCCTGCTCCAATATTGGGTGACCGGGCACGTCGTTCAGCGGTTCGAGGCGGACGCGCAGGGGATCGTCATCCTCCCACAGGATCGCAACGAGGCCAGTGTCACTCGCGACAAGGGTGAGCGCACCAACGGGCGACGCGAACCGGCTGGCGGCAAGGGTCATGGCGGGAAACTCCTTCGCTGGATTGGCGCGAAGGATAGGGGCGGGGCAGGGCGCCCGCATCCCCTATCTTGCGGTCAAAGAAGGAGGAGCATTCCTTCAGGCCAGCGTGTCGCGCCTCATTCTCCCTTGATGCTGCCCCGGGATGTGAGCATTCCCGGCGCGATGAAGCCGATCGGATCGGCGGATCGCGCCTTCTGCATCAGCGTTTCCTCCATCGCGGCATATTCCCGCTCCATCTCTTCCGTGACGGAAGCCCGCGTATCAGCGAGCGCCCTTGTGAAATGGGTGGCGGTCACCTGCTTCACCTCCAGCGATTCGCGCAGGGCATGGAGACCCGCGCGCCGCACCAGATCCTCCAGATCGGCGCCGGTGAAGCGCTCCGTCCGGTCGGCGAGGTCGTCCAGGTCGACATCGTCGGCGAGCGGCATCTTTCCGGTGTGGATGCCGAGTATCCGCCGCCGTCCTTCCCGCTCCGGCACGGTCACATAGATGAGCTCGTCGAACCGGCCGGGACGCAGCAAGGCGGGGTCGATGAGGGTCGGGCGGTTGGTCGCGCCGATCACCGCGACGGATTGCAACTCCTCCAGTCCGTCCATTTCCGCGAGGATGGTGTTCACCACCCGCTCGGTCACCTGCGGCTCGCCCAGCCCGCCGCCGCGCGCGGGGACGAGGCTGTCGAACTCGTCGATGAACAGTACGGTCGGTGCGACCTGCCGCGCACGCGCAAAGAGCCGCGCGATCTGCTGTTCGCTCTCGCCATACCATTTGGACAGGAGATCGCTGGACTTGATCGCGATGAAATTGGCCTGCGCCTCCCGCGCGACCGCTTTGGCCAACAGGGTCTTGCCTGTGCCCGGTGGCCCGTAGAGCAGGAAGCCCTTGGCCGGACGGATGCCGATGCGGCGGAACGCCTCCGGGTCTTTCAGCGGCAGTTCTATGCCCTCCCGCAAACGCTGCTGCGCCTTGTCCAGACCGCCGATGTCCTCCCAACCGATATTGGGCGCCTGCACCATAACCTCGCGCATGGCGGAGGGCTGAACGCGCTTGATAGCCGCCATGAAATCCTCGCGCGTGACGCTGAGTTCGTCGAGAACCTCCGGCGGGATCGTGCCTTCCTCCAGGTTGAGGCGGGGCATGAACCGGCGCACGGCGTCGATCGCCGCCTCGCGGGTCAGGGCGGCGAGGTCGGCACCCACGAAACCGTAGGTCATACGCGCCAGCTCGCCGAGGTCTACGCGTTCGGCCAGAGGCATGCCGCGTGTATGGATGCCGAGGATTTCGCGCCGGCCGCGCTCGTCCGGCACGCCGACGATGATCTCGCGGTCGAAGCGGCCGGGACGCCGCAGCGCCTCGTCAATCGCTTCCGGTCGATTGGTGGCGGCGATGACGACAAGGTTGGCGCGGGCCTCCAGCCCGTCCATCAGGGTCAATAACTGCGCAACCAGGCGTTTCTCGGTCTCGCCCTGTACCTGGCCCCGTTTCGGCGCGATCGAATCGATTTCGTCGATGAACAGGATGCTGGGCTGGGCCTTGGTCGCTTCCTCGAAAATTTCGCGCAGCCGCTTCTCGCTCTCGCCATAGGCCGAACCCATGATCTCCGGCCCGTTGATGAGGAAGAATTCGGCGTTGCTCTCATTGGCGACCGCGCGGGCGAGGCGGGTCTTCCCGGTGCCCGGCGGGCCATGCAGCAGGACGCCGCGCGGCGGATCGACGCCGAGGCGCTGGAACAGTTCGGGGTAGCGCAGCGGCAGTTCGACCATCTCGCGCAGCTGGTCGATGGTGTCCGACATGCCGCCGACATCGTCATAGGTAACGTCCGCGCGGCGCGACTCACGCGCTTCCTCATATTCGGCGCGCAGTTCGACTTCCGTGTTCGCGTCGATGTGGACAAAGCCCCGCGGCGTGGTCGAGACGACGATCAGGCGGATTTCCTGAAGGGCATAAGCAGGCGCGTTGAACATGCGGCGCAGCTGGGGCGGCATATTGTCGCGATCGACCTGCTGCTGGCCTGCGGTGGCCACGACATCCCCGGCGGCGAGGGGCCGACCCGCGAAGACCCGCTTCAACGCATCCGGATTGCCCTGAAGGCGCAAATTGTCCTGTGCCGGCGCGAGTATGACGCGCTGCGCGGGACGCGTCTCGCCCTTGGTGATCTCCACGAAATCGCCGGATCCGACCCCGGCGTTGGCGCGCTGAAGGCCGTCGAGGCGCAAGAGGTCAAGGCCCTCGTCTTCGCGATAGGACAGGACGACGCGCGATGGCGTCGATCGTTTGCCGATGATCTCGATCACGTCGCCTTCCGCAAGGCCGAGTTCCTGCATTACGGCGGCGGGAATCCGGGAAAGGCCGCTGCCGCTATCCTCCGGCCGGGCATTGGCTACCTGAATGCGGCGACCGCGGGTCAGGGTCTCGCTCATTCGATTGTCATCCTTGATGTCGTTCAGCCCAGAGATAGGGTATCGTTTCCATAACGCAAATATCGGCCTACGGGTCCGTACCATGGGGCAGCGAAACAAAGCCGGCGACACTGACCCGGTTTAGGGATATTTGTGCAGTGCAACGTATAGAAGGACTCGGGGAACAGGAATAATGCGCCGCCTGCCACCGCTTACCGCGCTTGAAGCGTTCATTCAGGTCGCACGGACAGGGTCCGTGAAAGCGGCTGCGGCGGAACTCGCCCTTTCGACGCCAGCGCTGAGCCGCCGCGTACAGGCGCTGGAACGCTATCTGGGCATGACCCTGTTCGAGCGCAGGCACCAGCATATGGAGCTGAACCCGGACGGCCAGAAACTGATGGCGGAGATTGCGCCGGTGCTCGATGCATTGGGTATCGCCATCGACAGCGTGCTGAAGGGCAAGCGGGAACTGCGCCTCCGGCTCGGCGTCCTGCCGCTGTTCGCCAGCCAGCGCCTGCTTCCACACATGGGGGAATTGCGGCGGCTTCACCCCGAGTTCCACGTCGATATCGACACCAGCCCCCTGGCCCATTCGCGTCTTGGCGACAGCCTGGACGCCGCGATCATCCTGACGCGGGACATCGACACCAGCCTCTATTCGCAGGAACTCGGCCGGGACGAAGTCTATCTGATCGCGCCCAAGGAGCGCGTGGAGGGACCGGGGGCGATCACCACGCCGCGGGGCCTGGAGGGCGAAACGATGCTGGTTCATCGCGACATGCCGACATTGTTCGACGATTGGCTCCAGGCGATTGGCGAGACCGGCCTCGAACCGCGCGCTGTACAGCAGTTCGATTCGGGGCAGCTCATTCTGGAGGCAGTCGCGCAGGGCTTTGGCATCGCGGTCATGTTCGGGCGCCATTTCGACGCCGCCGATGATCCCCGCCTGGCCCGGCTGTTCAAGCAGCGGGTGGAAAGCCCCTATCGCTATTTCTTCGTCTGCCGCCCGCGCGCCATGGAAAACAAGGCGGTGCGGATATTCCATGACTGGCTGGTTTCCGAAGAAATCTGACTGGCAGACCGTCGATTCCCGGCAGAAAATCGCCGGCCATTGAGCAGCCTTGCTGATTAGCATCCATCGTTAACGCCTTTTTTCCTACTTCTGCCGCAGGAAGAGCGGGGAGTTCGGGAACTTGGGCGCGATCCATCGCGACGGGTCCTTTCTGGATGCGAGGGATCATAGTGAATATTCAAAAGCAAACGCAGGTTGGAGCGGCAGTTTTCGTCGGGGCGCTGGCCTTCTCGATGCTGGTGGCGGGTTTCAGCATTCAGCAGTTCGGTGCGCCGATCGTCGTCGTGCTCGGCGTCGCCACGCTGGTTCTGGCCGGCTTATCGATGGGCGCGGTCGCGATGCTCAACCGCAGCGTGATCCAGCCGCTGTCCGACTCGGCCGACCTCATGAGCCGCATGGCAGGTGGCGACCATATGGTCACCATCTCCGGCCAGGAGCGTGTCGACGAGGTCGGCGCGCTGGCGCGGGCGATGGAGGTGTTCCGTGCCGCCGGCCTGGAGATGGCCGAAGCGACCGGACGCCAGGAGCAGGTCGTTCGCGCGCTGGGCGCCGGTCTGGAAGCGATCGCCTCGGGCGACTTGACCTATCAGATCACGCAGCCCTTCGCCGGGCAGTATGACGGCCTGCGGCAAACTTTCAACAGCACCGTCGAGGGTCTGGAGCGCAGTCTCAGCCACGTCGCCAGTTCCGCGCAGAGCGTCCATGCCGGCTCGACCGAGATCCGCGCCGCGTCCGAGGATCTGTCGCGCCGTACCGAGCAGCAGGCCGCGAGCCTGGAGGAAACCACCGCCGCGATGGATCAGGTGACCGGCATGGTCGGCGATACCGCACGCGGCGCCGCCGAAGTGCGCGGGTCGATCAGCGCGGCGCAGAAGGACGCGACCGAAGGTGGCCAGGTCGTGAACCAGGCGGTCAGCGCCATGGACGCGATCGAGAAAAGCTCGCAGGAAATCAGCCAGATCATCACGGTGATCGACGGCATCGCCTTCCAGACCAACCTTCTCGCCCTCAACGCGGGCGTTGAGGCGGCACGGGCCGGCGATGCGGGCAAGGGCTTCGCGGTCGTCGCCAACGAAGTCCGCGCGCTGGCGCAGCGGTCGGCCGACGCAGCCAAGGACATCAAGTCGCTTATCACCACTTCGTCGCAGCAGGTGATGAACGGCGTCAACCTGGTGGGCGAGACTGGCAAGATGCTCGACCGCATCGTGACCAAGATCAGCGAAGTCAACGCCCTGATCGCCGACATCGCGAACAGCACCGAAACGCAGGCGACCAACCTGAAGCAGGTCAACAGCGCGGTGACGGACATGGACAAGATGACCCAGCAGAATGCCGCGATGGTCGAGGAAAGCACTGCGGCCGCGCGCAGCCTGGCCGCCGAGGCGGACGAACTGGCCGCATTGGTTGCCCGCTTCCAGCTGCGCAGCGGGGCGCGGTCTATGGCGCGTCCGGCGGCGGTCCAGAGCGTTTCGCCGCCCCGGCCCGCGCCCATGTCGGCACCCACGTCCGCCCCGCGCCGCGTACCCCAGTCCTCGGGCAATCTGGCGCTCAGCGTCGACGCCGATGAGGACTGGAACGAGTTCTGACCGGATTTGAACGCCTGGGGGCCGCTATGACCAATCGCATCATTTCCCTTTCCGCCGACCTCGACCGCACCAATGTCGCCAGCCTCGCGCTCGAAGGCGCCGAGATGCTGGCATCCGGGATGGGGGCGCTGACCTTCGACGGCTCCGCCGTGACGCGGGTCAGGCTCTGCGCGGTGCAGATGCTGGCCAGCGCGGCCCGGTCGGCCATCGGTGCGGGCGTTCCCTTCGCCGTGGTCGAGCCGTCGGTGGAACTGGTTGCGGCGGTGCGTTTGTGCGGCCTTACCGACCTCGTCCTGCCCGATCTTGTTTTTCCCGCTGACGGGAGCGCCGTGCAATGACCAATGACGACATCCTCAACATCTTCTTCCTAGAGTGCGAGGAGGCGCTTGCCGCTGCCGAGACCGGCCTGATGGAATGCCGCGAGGGCGCGGCCAACGCGGAAACGGTCAACAGCATCTTCCGCTCCGTTCATTCGATCAAGGGCGGCGCGGGCGCCTTTGGCTTCACCGCGTTGCAGGCCTTCACGCACAAGTTCGAGACGGTGCTGTCCTTCGTCCGTGAGGGCGAGCTTGCCCTCGGCGAGAATCTGAACAGCCTGATGATCCGCGCCTTCGATTTGCTGAGCGACCATGTCAACGCCGCGCGCGGCGAGGCATCGACGCCCGACGATGGGGCGCTCAGCGCCGAACTGGAGGCGATGTCCGCCCGTGCCGAGGCGGGTCTCGGCAGTGATGAGGTGGCGTCCGCCGCCGCGCCCGTCGTCGACGCCGGCCCGCTGCTCGACTTCGACCTGGACAGCCTGATCGGCGGCATAGAGGCCGATGTGCCTGCCGCCGTTGCCGCTCCCGTGAGCGACGACTTTGATTTCGACCTCGATCTGGACGCGCTGATCGCTTCGGTCGAGGCTGATGGCGCCCCACCGGCGCCTGCCGCCGCCGCCGACTGGACCGTGCTGGTCCGTCCGCGCGCTGGCGCCATGGCCAATGGCGGCGATCCGCTGCTCCTCCTGCGCGAGCTTGAGGCGCTGGGCGGTTCGTGCCAGGCGGTCCATCACAATCATGTGCCGGAACTGGCCGATTTCGATGCGGCGAACGCCTATCTTGGTTTCGTCTTCCACGTCCCCGGCACAGTGGCCGAGGATCAGATCCGCGATATTTTCGATTTCGTCGGCGAGGATTGCAGGCTGGAGGTCGTGCTCGGCGATGGGGGTGATCGCTTCGCCACGATGATGGCGGATGAACCGGAGATGCTCACCGCCGAGATAGGCGCTGCGCCGGCGGCGGCGGTCGAGGACGTGGCGGCGCCCGTCGCAGCCCCCGTCGTGCCCGTCGCCGCCGCGCCCGTGGCGAAGGCACCCGTGGCTGCCCCGGTTGCTGCCGCTCCGGCGCCCGTCGCCGCTGCGCCCGCACCCACACCCACACCCGCATCCGCTCCGGAGCCGGTTGCCGCCGCCGCCGATCCGGCGCGCAAGGCCAATGCATCCGGCCAGACGATCCGCGTCGATCTCGCCAAGCTCGACCGCCTGATCGACACGGTGGGCGAACTCGTGATCGCGCAGGCGATGATGGCGCAGCGCCTGTCCGACCATGACCTTGCGCAGATCGACGAACTCGGCATGCTCGACCAGCTGACCCGCGAATTGCAGGACAGCGCCATGTCGATCCGCGCCCAGCCGATCGGTTCTGTGTTCAGCCGCGTCCCGCGCATCGTGCGCGAACTGGAAACCGAAACGGGCAAGCGCGTCCGCCTCGAGGTTTCGGGCGAGCAGACCGAACTGGATAAGACGGTGGTGGAACGCCTCGGCGAGCCGCTGACCCATCTCATCCGCAACGCGATCGACCATGGCCTGGAAAGCACCGAGGCGCGCATCGCCGCAGGGAAGGCACCCGAGGGTGTGGTCAAGCTGTCCGCGGAGCATCGTTCGGGCAAGATCCTCATCTCCATCGCCGATGACGGCGCGGGCATCAACCGCGAGCGCGTGTTCAGCAAGGCCGTGGAAAAGGGCCTGATCGCGGCCGATGCCCAGTTGACCGACGAGGAGATCGACAATCTGATCTTCGCGCCGGGCTTCTCGACGGCGGCGGTTGTCTCCAACATCTCCGGTCGGGGCGTCGGCATGGACGTGGTCCGCCAGAATGTGAAGGATCTGGGCGGCCGCATCACCATCCAGTCGACACCCGGCAAGGGCAGCGTCTTCACGCTGGCGCTGCCGCTGACCCTCGCCATCTCGGACGGCATGATCGTTCAGGTCGGCGACCAGACGCTGGTCGTGCCGCTCACCCATGTGGTGGAGAGCCTGCGCCCGACCGCCGACGACCTGCGCTCGATGGGCAATGGCCGGTCGATGCTCGACGTGCGCGGCACTTTCCTGCCTATCATCCAGATCGCCCAGCCGATCGGCGCGGTCGGCGCGGCCATCCGGCCGGAGGAAGCGGTGCTGATCGTGGTCGAGACGGAGGATGCCGGCTCCGCCATATTGATGGTCGATGCCATCCTCGATCAGCGGCAGTTCGTCATCAAGAGCCTGGAGACCAATTATCGCCCGGTGCCGTGCGTCGCCGGCGCCACGATCCTGGGCGATGGCAAGGTCGCGCTGATCCTCGATGTCGATGCGCTCGTCGGCTCCGCCGTGTCCTACACCGGCGCACTGAGGCTCGCCGCATGAAGCATGAAGCGATCGAACAGTTCGTGCCCTTTCCGGGGATCAGCGAATTCGTCTACTCGGCGCGGGATTTCGCGGAGGTGCGCGAGATTGTGTACGAAAGCTCCGCCAATGTGCTGCCCCCGAACAAGTCCACGCTCGTCTATTCGCGGCTCGCCCCGTTAGTCCGGGCCAGCGGTCTGGGCACCTTCACGGCCTATATCAGCAAGCTGAAGGTCGATGCGGCGGAGCGGCACAAGGCGGTCTGCGCGCTGACCACCAACCACACCGCCTTCTTTCGCGAGGATCATCATTTCGATCATTTCCGCGAGACGGTGCGACCGCAGATATTGCGCAAGCTCTTCGCGAAGCAGCCCGTGCGGATGTGGTCGGCGGGGTCATCGAGCGGCGAGGAGGTCTTCTCGCTGAGCATGACGCTGCTGGGACCGGACAAGGGCGAGGCGCGGCGCATATTGGGCAGCGACATCGCGGTGCTCGCCACCGATCTCGCCGACCATGTGCTGGTGAAGGCCAAGCGTGGCGTCTATGATGCGGATGCGCTGGGGCCGGTCCCGGCGGACCTGCGCTCGCCATGGGTACGCGAGAATGGCGACGGGGGCGGCACCATCGCCGATCCGATCCGCGAACTGGTCCGCTTCAAGGCGCTCAACCTCATGGGGCAATGGCCCATGAAGAAGCCGTTCGACGTCATCTTCTGTCGCAATGTCATGATCTATTTCGATCAGCAAACGAAGGACGATCTGGTCGCGCGCTTCGCCGACCAGCTTATCCCCGGAGGGCACCTCTACATCGGACATAGCGAGCGGGTGGCGGGCGCCGCGACGTCGCAACTCGAACTTGTTGGCAAGACGATCTACCGAAAGACACGATAATGGCAATCAAGGTTCTCATCGTCGACGACAGCCCCACCATGCGGGCTCTTCTGCGCCTCATGCTGGAACGCGAACATGATCTGGAAATCGTGGGCGCTGCAGCCAATGCGATGGAAGCGCGCGGGTTGATCCGCGAGCTGAACCCCGACGTCGTCACGCTCGACATCGAAATGCCAGGCATGAACGGCCTGGATTTCCTTGAAAAGATCATGCGGCTGCGGCCGATGCCCGTCATCATCGTGTCCAGCCTGACGCGCGAGGGCACCAGCACCACGGTGCGCGCGCTGGAACTGGGCGCGGTCAATTGCTACGCCAAGCCCAGCGGCGTCGCGGGCGACCTCGTCAGTGCCGACCAGGGTCGTCTCGCCAATCTGATCCGTGAAGCGGCCCAGGTGACGGTGCGCGGCAATGCCTCCGTCGCGGCGCCATCGGGTGGTCAAGTGGCGCATGTGCAGGCCGGCATGGCGATCAGTTCCGCCCGCGTGAGCGGCGGCGATGCGATCATCGCCATCGGCGCGTCGACCGGCGGCGTGGAAGCGCTGAGCAACCTCCTGCGCCGCTTTCCGGAGGACTGCCCGCCGACCGTGATCGTGCAGCATATCAACGGACAGTTCGCTTCCGCCATGGCGTCTCGGCTGGACAGCCTGTGCGCGCCCAAGGTGTTGCTCGCCGATTCCGACATCGCGATCAAGCGCGGCCATGTCTATATCGCGCCGGGCAACGACAAGCATTTCACGGTGCGCGGCGCGCCCGGCCGGCTCTATTGCAAGATGCGGCCCGGCGATCCGGTTTCCGGCCATCGCCCCAGTATCGATGCCTTGCTGCATTCGGTGGCGGAGGCGGTGCAGGGCCAGGCGGTCGGCATCCTGCTGACCGGCATGGGCCAGGATGGCGCGCAGGGCCTGCTTGCCATGCGCCGTTCCGGTTGCCGGACGATCGCGCAGGATCAGGCGACATGCGTCGTCTACGGCATGCCCCGTGCGGCGGTCGAACTGGGCGCTGCCGACTATGTGGTCGGCCTGCCCAACATCGCCGACAAGGCGCTCGATCTGCTGGCGGCTTGACCGATGTTCATGGACCCCAAACTAGCCGATGCGGCGTCCCGCCGGTCACGGGTGACCGTCATGCAGGGCATGGTGGAAACGTCGGATGACGAATCCATCGTGCTGACGACCGTGCTGGGCAGCTGCATCGCGGCCTGCCTGTTCGATCCGGTCGCCCGCGTCGGCGGGATGAACCATTTCCTGCTCGCGGAGCCCAGTTCCACCCAGGTCAATGCCGACGTTCATTACGGCATCTACCTGATGGAGCTGCTCATCAACGACATGCTCAAGCAGGGCGCGGCAAAGTCCCGCATGAAGGCGCATATCTACGGTGGCGCGATGATTCATCGGAACATGCAGCCGATCGGCCAGAGAAATTCCGAACTGGCGGAACGATTTCTAAACACAGAGCAGATTATCATCTCTCATCGAGATGTTGGCGGCACGAACGCGCGGCGGGTCGATTTTCTGGCTGCAACCGGCAAGGCCCGGTGCAGGCATGTGGATGGATCGGCGGCGCCCGCGGTCAAGCCGACGACATTGCCCGCCCGCTCTGTGGGCGATGTGGAATTCTTTTAAGGTAAGGGGCGGTCGGAAGGACCATGGAAAAAACGACGAAAATTCTGACGGTCGATGACAGCCGCTCCATGCGGGCGCTGCTCAGGGTCGCTTTGCTCGAACGCGGCTATGACGTGTCCGAGGCCGAAGATGGCGTCGAGGCGCTGGAATGGCTGGAAACCAACAGCGCGGATGTCATCATAACCGACATCAACATGCCGCGTCTCGACGGCTTCGGCCTGATCGAGAAGGTGCGGGCGAGCACGCGCCACATCGACCGGCCGATCCTGGTGCTGACCACGGAAAGTTCGGACGAGAAGAAGAAGCGGGCGCGGGACGCGGGCGCGACGGGCTGGATCGTCAAGCCGTTCGACCCGGAGAAGCTGGCCGCCGCCGTGCGCCGCGTCGCCTACTGATCGAGAGCACCGATCGCCGCGCAGAGGAGTGCGTCGGCGATCGAAAAGATAAAGGGTTGAAAGATGTCGGGAAAAACCAGGGTTCTCATTGTCGATGATTCGGTGACGATGCGCGCGTTGTTTACAGCGGCGCTCGAAAAATCGAGCGACATCATCGTGCTGGATTCGGCCGCCAATGCCGACGAGGCGCGCGATCTGATCGCCAGCCTCAAGCCCGATGTCATCACGCTGGACATCGAAATGCCCGGCATGAACGGCATCGATTTCCTGGAGGAGATCATGACGACCAAGCCGATGCCGGTCATCATGTTGTCGACGCTGACGCAGAAGGGCGCGGAGATTTCGCTGCGCGCCATGGAACTGGGCGCGGTGGATTGTTTTCCCAAGCCCAAGCAGGCCTCGCCCGACGAGTTCGACAAGATTTCCGACAAGCTGTGCAAGCTGGTCGTCGCGGCGGCGAACTGCAACGTCAAGAAGCCCGTTCCCCGGCCCGCGCCGCGTGCGCCGGAGGTCGACAGCGGTTTCAAGTGGAACGGCGCGATCGTCGCCATGGCTGCCTCCACGGGCGGCGTCGAGGCCTATCTGGATTGCCTCGCGGGCTATCCGGCCAACTGCCCGCCGACCCTCATCCTCCAGCAGATGGAAGAGGGGCTGGCGCTCAGCTTCGCATCCAAGCTGAACAAGGCGCTCGCGCCGGAGGTCAAGCTGGCCGTCGATGGCGAGAAGCTGGAGCAGGGCCATGTCTATGTCGCGGCGGATGCGCTGACCCATGTCGTTATCGATCGCTGGCCGGGCGGCACCATCCGCCTGCTGCCGCGCGATCCGGTGAAGGGCTTCCGTCCCTCGGCCGACCTGTTGTTCGCCGCGCTCGCCAAGACCGCCGGCGCGCGTGGTATCGCGGCCATCCTGACCGGCATGGGCGAGGATGGCGCGATGGGCATGGCCGCGATGAAGGCGTCCGGCGCGCTGACCTTCTGCCAGACCCCTGAGACCGCGCTGGTGCGTGAAGTCATCGACGCCGTCATCGCCAAGGCGCCCGGCATCACCCAGCTGCCGCTCGACGCGCTGTGCGCCGCGATCCTGGAAAATGCGTCGCTCGACAAGGCCGCCGCCTGATGGGACAGCATAAGGCCATAGAGGAAGAGGAGGGGCCGCCCTCCTGCGAACCGGACAGGCGGATCGACGACATGATTCTGGCGCTGATCGCGAGCGAACTGGATTGTGTACGCGAAGCGATGGAGGAGGTCGTGGCGGAACTGTGCGCTGACATCCGCATCGTGCAGCAGCATGGCGAATTGCTCCAGAGCATCGACGAACTGGCGCAGCGAAACGAAAATCTCGCTCGAGTCATACGCTCCCGCCCGATGGAGGACGCGATTGACTCGATCACGCTGGAAAGCCTGCGCAATCGCATGCTGGACGGCGTGACCGACCGGCTGGCGAGCAGTGACGGACAGAAATACTGGACGACCTTCTAGGCGTTCGGGTTCCCAGGGCCGGATATGCATGGGCGGGGTCAAACCCGCCCATTTCGCGTTTTGGCCGATATGAAAATGCGCTCTCCCCTTTTCCGCAGAATCGTCTACGAACGTCATCTGTCCGTAACAGTTCGCGCGAGACCATGACCGCTTACGCCAAGCCCCGCAGTACTGCGTCCGACTATATCCGTTTCCTCAAGGCCTGGGTCCGCCAGCCCCGCCAGACCGCGTCCATCGTGCCAAGCAGCCCCTGGCTGGGCCGGATGATGGCGGCGGCGATCGACCCCGAAGGCGGTCCCGTGCTGGAGCTGGGCGGCGGCACGGGCGCGCTGACCCGCGAAATCCTCGCCACCGGCCTGCCGCGCGACAAGCTGGAAGTGGTCGAGATCAACCAGCATCTGGCGCGGGAACTGCACGCTGCCTTCCACGCTGTGCGCATCATCCAGCATCCGGCTGAAACGATCAGCGCCCATGCCGCCGGCGGCATGGGCACATATCAGGCGATTATCAGCGGCCTGCCGATGCTGTCGATGACGCCGCAGCAACAGCAGGCGATCCTTGCGGAGGCATTCAAGCTGCTCGGGCCGGACGGGACGTTCGTCCAGTTCACCTATTCGCCGCGCTCCCCGTTTCGCCGGGACGTCATCGGGGCGCTGGCGCTCGACGTGGCGCGGGTGGGCAGCATCCTGCGCAACGTCCCGCCTGCCACCGTCTTTCAGGTAACACGCGCCGCCGACCAGAATTGACCGGGGTGCGGCGGGCCATGCTTCCCTTGACGGCAGAGGCCGCGTAGAGCGGATTCATGCAACATTTCGACGTCATCATATCGGGCGGGGGGCTGGTCGGCCTGACCCTCGCCATCGCTCTGTCCCGCCACGGCATGACCGTAGCCGTCATCGATCCCGCCGATCCGCAGACGACATTGGCGACGGGTTTCGACGGGCGCGTCTCCTCCGTCGCGAGCGCAAGCTGGCGGATGTTCGAGACGCTGGGCCTCGCGGATCGCCTGCGCGGCGACGCCTGCCCCATCGACCGCATCTGGGTGAGCGAGGGGCTGTCGGGCGGGGCGCTCGATTTCATGCCGGACGCCGACGATGGCGCGCTCGGCCATATGGTCGAGAATATCCTGCTCCGCCGCGCGCTCCATGCCGCGGCCGGGGAGGAGGGGGGCATCACCCGCTTTCAGCCGGACAAGGCGGTGTCGGTCGAACGCGACCTCGATGGCGTGCGGATGCGGCTGGCGAGCGGCGCGGAGCTATCGGCCTCGCTGCATGTCGCGGCGGAGGGGCGGAACAGCCCGACGCGCGAGGCGGCGGGTATCACCGTAGCGCGCTGGAGCTATCCGCAGCGCGCCCTCGTCACCGCGATCACGCATGCGCGCCATCATGAGAATGTCGCCTATGAGATATTCTATCCTGACGGCCCCTTCGCGCTGCTCCCCATGCTGCCGGGCACCCGCTCGGCGATCGTGTGGACCGTGCCGGAACGGCATGCGCCCGCCCTGCTGAAGCTGGGCGAGGCGGCATGGCTGCACGAGGCGAGGAAGCGCATGGGCGACTTCCTGGGCGACATCGCGCTGGCCGCGCCGATGCAGAGCTTTCCGCTGGGGTTCCACCGCGCGGCGCGGATCACGGATACGCGGCTCGCGCTCGTCGGCGACGCGGCGCATGGCATCCACCCCATCGCAGGGCAGGGCGTGAACCTCGGTTATCGGGATGCAGCCGCGCTGTGCGAGGTGCTGGTCGAGGGTATGCGGATCGGGCTGGAGCCGGGCGACGCGCAACTGCTCGCCCGATACCAGCGGTGGCGCGCGCTCGACGCGATGAGCGTGACCGTGATGATGGACGGGCTGGTGCGCCTGTTCGACGTGCCGGGCCGCTTGCCCTCGGCGGTCCGCCGGTTCGGCCTGTCGGCGGTGCAGCGGCTGGGGCCGCTCAAGGAGGCGTTCATGGCGGAGGCGCGGGGCGAATCCGGGCCGCGTCCGCGCCTGCTGCTGGGCGAGGCCGTTTGAGGCGGTGATCGCACTCACGCCGGACATCTATGCGGCGATGACGGTGGCGGCGGTGGCGGCGGGATTCATCGACGCGATCGCCGGGGGAGGGGGCCTCATCACCGTGCCCGCCTTGCTTGCCGCAGGAATACCGCCTGTTGCCGCCATCGCCACCAACAAGCTGCAATCGACCTTCGGCGTCGCCATGGCCTGCTACCGCTACGCCAGAACCGGGCTGATCGACTTTCGCGGCTATGCGGGGACTGTCGTGGTGATCTTTGTCGCGGCCTTGCTGGGCGCGCTGGCGTTGCAGGCCGTGCCCAACGCCGTGCTCGGCCGGGTGATGCCGGTGATGATCGTCGCGGTGGTCGCCTATGTGCTGTTGTCGCCGCGCATGACCGACGCCGATTCGCATGAAAGGCTCGGGCGGACCGGCTATGCGCCGGTGGCGGGGGCGATCGGCTTTTACGACGGCTTTTTCGGGCCGGGGGCGGGCAGTTTCTTTTCGACGACACTGGTCGCGCTGCGCGGCATGGGGCTGACGCGGGCGTCGGCCAATACCAAGCTGTTCAACTTCACGAGCAATCTCGCCGCGCTGATCCTGTTCGCGGCGAGCGGGCATGTGCTGGTGCTGCTCGGCCTCGTCATGGCGGTGGGGGCGATGACGGGGGCGTGGATCGGCAGCCATGTCGCGATCCGCTTCGGCGCACGGGTGATCCGCCCGTTGCTGGTGGTGATTTCGCTGGTGCTGACGGGGAAGCTTGTGTGGGAGAATTTCCTGCTGTGATATCGGTTGGAATGATCGCGATTGCAGATTCGGCTGGTCTGGAAACGACCATATGGCGGACGCCCTTCAGCCTCGAATGAGCGCTATGATCCGGCCATTTCCCTCCTCGTCACCCCAGCGAAGGCTGGGGTCTCCGGCGGCTACAGGATTTCGCTGGACAGATCGCGCCAGCCGGGATTGACCTCTTCAACAAGCCGGACTTTCCATTCCCGTTTCCATGCCTTGAGTGCCTCTTCTCGGCTGATTGCCGAGATGATGTCCTCATGATGCTCCGCAAGTACGAGCATCGAGAGATTATACTTGTGGCAGACGCCGAACCCGTATGCTGGCCGATGCGAAAGGCGAGATCAGCGGTCACGCCGATATAGAGCAGCCTTTCGGCTTGTTCGTCATGATATAGGTGTAGCCGCCTTTCGCCATGAGGCAGCCTCGCGCAAAGCCGCCTGAGATGCCAGCCTTCGCTGGCATGACGGTTGAGATTGTCCTTATGAGCAGCCGAGGTTTGGAAGCGGACCGTCCGCTACCCACCCGAGCCAAATTCAATCACTCGATACCCGGCCAGTGAAAACCGCCAATTGCGCGTCGAACGCCCGCTTGAAGGCGGGCCGCGCCTCGCCCCTCGCGACATAAGCGGTGAGGTTTGGATAACGGGCCAACAAACCCGAGCTTTTCAACCTGCGCAGCACGTTGACCATCAGCAGGTCACCGGCGCTGAACACCCCGTCGAGCCATTCCGCATCGCCCAGCCGACGGGACAGTTCGCCCAGCCTCACGCGAACACGATCGTCGAGCAGGAGCAGGCGCTCCGCCGCCCAGCTCTTGTTGGCCTCAACGAGCGTCGCCATCGAGCGTTCGACGATCGGCGGCTCCACCGTACTGAGCGCGGCGAACATCCATGTGACGGCGCGCGCGCGGGCATGCGCATCGTCGGGCAGGAGGCCCGCATGGCGCTGTGCGATATGGAATATGATCGATCCGGACTCGAAGAGCGCCAGATCGCCTTCCTGATAGGTCGGAATCTGCCCGAACGGATGAAGCGCCAGATGGTCCGGCTCCTTCATCTCGGCAAAGGACACCAGACGAACCTCATAGGGCTGACCTGCTTCCTCCAGCGCCCAGCGAACTGGCATGTCCCGCGCAAGGCCCTGGCCGCGATCGGGAGAGTTGGCGAAGGCAGTGATGGTGGGTGTCATTCCATGCTCCACTGCGCCGCCCATCTATTGAACGCTGGAAAATCCCGTTCCCGGACTGTCGCCGCGCCTGTGAAACTGCATCAACTGGATCAGCATCTCGCTGCGATCGCCCAGCTTGCCGGCTTCCAGTAACGCCTGTTTGGAGGCGATGTCGAACGGTGCGACCTGCGCGATGGCGTTGACGAACGTCTCGTCGTCCAGCCGCCCGACCGCATCCCAGTCCACGCCATAGCCCAGCTTCTCCGCGAACTTGCGCGACTCGCTTTCGAGGGCCGCGCGTTCGGGCGAGGAGAGGATGCCGGGATCGTCGTCCTCGTCGCTCATCACCGTCGCCTCGACCTGGCGAAAGGCGGTGGTGACGTCCAGTTCGCGCAGCAGGCGGAAGCGCGCCTCTCCCTCCAGCACGATGTTGAAGCGGCCATCCTCCAGCGCCTCTATGTCGCTGATCCGGCCGATGCAGCCGACCGCGAACAGCGACGGCGGCTCGCCTGCGGACCGCGGCTGGATCATACCGATGCGTTGGTCGCGCGCCATCGCGTCCGACACCAGCGCCCGGTAGCGCGACTCGAAGATGTGCAGCGGCAGATGCATGCGCGGAAACAGGATCGCCCCGCCCAGCGGAAAGATGGAAAGGCGCCGGGCGGGTCGCGTCATGCCGTCAGGCGAACAGGATCGACGAGAGGCGCCGGCGCTGCGTGAGCACCCACTTGTCCTCCAGGCCGACGGCCTCGAACAGCTTGAGCAACTGGTTGCGGGCGGCGCCCTCGTTCCAGTCGCGGTCCTTTGCGATAATGCCCAGCAGCGCGTCGGCGGCCGCGTCATGATCGCCATTGCCCATGTGGCCGTTGGCCAGTTCGAACAGGGCGTCGAGATCGTCCGGGTCGGCGGCGACACGGGCCTGTACGGCCGACAGGTCTTCGACGGGTTTTGCATTGGCGGCGAGGTCGAGCGCGGCGCTGGCGCGGGCGACATGGGCGTCCTTGACCATCCCTTCCGGCAGCGAATCGAGCAGCGCGGTCGCCTCCTCGATCTGGCCGAGCGCGACCAATGCACGGATATGGCCGCCAGCGATCTCGGCATTCTCCGGCGCTACGTCGGCGAGTTGGGCGAACAGGGACAACGCCCGTTCCGCATCGCCTGCGGCCAGAGCCTCATCCGCCATGACGACGATCGGAGCGATGTCCTGTTCCTGCCGCTTCGCCTCACTCTCGATGGGGAGCTGGGCGAGCAGCTGGTCCAGATATTGTTTCAGTTGGCCCTCGGTGCGCGCCTGGGTCAGATCGGCGACCGGCTGGCCCTGGAACACCGCATAGACGGTGGGGATGGACTGGACCCGGAATTGCGCGGCGATGAACTTGTTCTGGTCGACATCCACCTTGACCAGCAGCACGCCCTTGTCGGCATAATCCGCCGCGACCTTGTCCAGGATCGGCGACAACTGCTTGCAGGGGCCACACCATTCGGCCCAGAAATCGACGATGACCAGCGATGTCTGCGAGGGTTCCACCACGTCGCGGCGAAATTCCGCGATCGCCTGTTTTTCCTGATCGCTGAGGCCCAAGGTCGCCAACGTCAATCTCCTGTCCTGCACGGAACGGTCCCGCGATGGCCCCGTGCCATTGCCCCGCCGTCGCCCGTGCCACCGGGCGCCCGCATGGCAGCGCATATGGGGTTTTGGGGCGGGGGAACGCAAGAGAGAGCGCGGAATCTTTGGGGTGTTCGGATGAAGCGCTTTTTTGCTTGCCGACCCCGGTAACCGCTGCTAGTTGGCCGCCTCACCCGACGGGGCCAGCGGCCTCGTCCAGCGTCAGAGCGGGCGTAGCTCAGGGGTAGAGCACAACCTTGCCAAGGTTGGGGTCGAGGGTTCGAATCCCTTCGCCCGCTCCAGTTTTTC
>Ga0068853_100000253_pt1 | contig 37519 bp, 30 predicted proteins | sample KBSCornC32_FD_65655 | JGI IMG/M metagenome (GOLD analysis project Ga0068853, IMG submission 65655) | Corn rhizosphere microbial communities from Kellogg Biological Station, Michigan, USA - KBS Corn C3-2 | ecosystem: Host-associated > Plants > Roots > Rhizosphere > Soil ... | reverse complement strand
TCGGTGATCGATCCCAGCAGCAACGGGAAGACGGCCGACCACCCGATGATCCGGGCCTGCCGGCGCTTGACCAGCGCTCGCTCTCGCGTCCCCGCCACCAGGAGCAGCGAGATCCCGCCCAGCATGTAAACGGCGTAATAGACGGTGAAGAAGATGGTCTGAGGCGAGTCGCGCCACACGAACCCGTAGCCCCAGGGGCGCGGCAGATAGTCGGCCGCCAGGCGCCCCGTCCACTGGGCGTGGATGGTCACGACGGCGGGAACGACCAGCGCCACCAGGAACGCCTTCGATCGAAGCCAGGTGGGGCGCAAGAACGACGCGATCAGCAGGGCCGCGAAGCTGGCGAAGCCCGCCCACGCGAAGGACCCCACGTCGTAGAACAGGACGGCCATCTCTCGCGAGACGGCGGGATAGTGCGAGACCGCGAGGCAAGCGCTCCAGTGCGCGAAGCAGAGGATGAGCAGCGCGCAGGTGCGATTGAGGACGGCGCGAGGACGGCGCGCCACCACCAGCACCGCCATCGCCAGGTAGACGCAGGCCGTGGCGATGTGGACCAGCCACGCCGCATTCGCGATTGACAGAATCATCCCCCCGCGGGGAGGATACCAGCGGAGATCGCATTCCCCGGCACGCCGACCTTCGGATAAGCTCGATCTCCAGCGTATTCACGTCGCGACCAGGTCCGGGGACCCAACTCTTATTGGCGGAGGGGACTATGTACGCACCACGGCGCGCCCGGATCGGGCGGCTCTCATGGCTCGTCGCTTGCGGACTCGCGACGCTCTCGGTCGCGAGCGTTGCAAAGGCGAGCTGCCGCATCAGCAACGAGACCGCCTACAGCTTCACCGTCTCCTCGGGCAACACGTCGAACCAGAGCGTGGGAGCGCACGCCACGACCAGCATCGCGCCCGGGACCATCGTCGGCAAAAGCAAGGAGGGCAAGACCTTCGGCGGCTCGTGCAAGGACGGCGACAACCTGGTCGTGAAAGAGGAGAAGGGTGTCCCGGTCCTGATGCCCAAGTGATCGCCCGGCAGGGCTGGCCGCGGCCGCCCGAGGCGACCTGCTCCGTCACGTCGCTGGCCTCCGCTGCCGCGAGCCGCACGTAGACGGGCGCGATCTCGACCGCTGCCCCGACCGGCCGAGCGGCGTGTCCTGGCCGAAGGTCACGACTTGTCCGGCGGCTGTCCGCCGGCCACCCGCACGGCGGTCCAGTCCCCGCCCTCAGCCGCCGGTCGTCAGTCGGTCGCGCGATCGATGATCCACTCCCAGTGCGACTCCGTCGGACGCCGGATCGTCGCCGTCACGTCGGAGGGGACGGCGGGGTATCGATCCGCGTCGTGCCGATCGCTCTCCAGGTGCGAATGGGGTCCGAAAGCCATGCGCGTGTGGGAGGACGCTGGCACGGACGGCTTGAACAGTGTCGTGATCTTCTCGGTGTCCATGGCCCGACCCAACCAGCACGAATCGGGCCAGAGCGAAGACCCCGAGTCTTCGCGGGATCGAGCCCCCGGACCTGCGCAGTTCGCGCCGCACGTGCGAAGGACGTGAGCCGGGGTCCGCGGCACGGAACGCCCCGTCGAATTTCATGGGGGAAAGCGATCCCGAACGGTCACACGCGACGCGCGCGCCTCGCTTCCGCCGGCAGACTGCAGGCGACCTTGGATTCACTCCGGTGCCAGCGCGAGGCCCCGCGCCTCGACCCGCGCGCTACACTGCCCCCAAGCCCATGCGGATCGCGACCTGGAACGTGAACTCGCTCGCCGCGCGCCTCGAGAAGGTGGCGTGGTGGCTCGAACGAGCGCAGCCGGATGTCCTGCTGATGCAGGAGACGAAGCTGGCCGACGCCGACGTCCCGCGCGACGCCTTCGCCCGGCTCGGGTACGAGGTCGCGCACCATGGCGTCGGACGCTGGAACGGCGTCGCGATCGCCAGCCGCCACGGTGTGACCGAGGTGCTCACCAACTTTGGCCTGCCTCTCGCCCCGGCGGCGGCCAGGGCCGGCGCCGGGGACTCCAACGAAGGCGCCGAGGCGACCGCCGACGAGGCGCCCGACGATCAGCCGCTGCGAGAGCCGCGGATGATCTCCGCCGTCTGCGGCGACGTTCGCGTCGTGAGCCTCTACGCCCCCAACGGCCGCAGCGTCGATTCGATCTATTACCGGGCCAAGCTCGCCTGGTTCCGCCGGCTGCAGCAGTGGCTGGTCGAGACCCGGAAGCCGGACGAGGCGCTGGTCCTGGGCGGCGACTTCAACGTCGCGCCCGAAGATCCCGACGTGTGGGACCCTGCGCGCTGCCACGGCGGCACCCACGTCTCGCCGCCCGAGCGCGAGGCCTTCGCGGCGCTCCTCGGCTGGGGCCTCGTCGACGGCTATCGGCGCCTGCACCCCGAGCCGGAACGCTATTCATGGTGGGACTACCGGGCGGGCATGTTCCACAAGAACTACGGCATGCGCATCGATCACTTGCTGGTCACCGCCCCCGTCGCCCGCCGCGTGGTCGGGGCCGACATCGATCGCGAGGCGCGCAAGGGAAAGCCGATCCCCTCGGACCACGCGCCCGTCATGGTGGACCTGGACGCCCCCGGTCGCGCGATCGATGCGGGATGGGAAGGGGCGACGGCCCGGATCGCCGCCCGTCGCGGGAGGTGACGGACCGGTCGGTCTGCTACCTTCCATCGATGGCGCCGGCAGCACCGCGGCCACAGCCAACGTTGTTCGGGGGCGGACCGCCCCGCGTGGGCCCGCTCGACCACCTGCGCCGGATCGACCTCGACGACAGCGCCTGGATCGATCACGCGCCCGCGTGGGTCAGCGGCCAGGACACCCTGATGGCCGCCCTCGCCACGACGACCACCTGGCGCGAGGAGCGGCGCATGATGTACGAGCGCCTCGTGACGGTCCCGCGCCTGGTCGCCAGCCTGCCCGACGACGGGCCTGGTCACCCGCTCCTGCTCGAGATCGCGCGCATGCTGGCCGATCGTTACGGCGTCGAGTTCCCCCGGCTCAGCCTCGGGTACTACCGCTCGGGCGCCGACAGCGTCGCCTGGCACGGCGACACCATCGCGCGCGAGCTCCCCGACGCGCTCGTCGCGACCGTGTCGCTGGGGGGCCCACGCCGTTTCCTGCTCCGACCGAAGGGGGGTGGAAGGTCTGTGCCGCTCGCCCTGGGCCTCGGCGACCTCCTGGTCATGGGCGGCGCCTGCCAGAGGACCTGGCAGCATTGCATCCCGAAGGTCACCCGCGGAGACCCCCGGATTGCGGTGATGTTCCGTCCGGTGTGGGAGCCGCTCGAACGAAAGAACGGCTGAGGATCGGGCGTGCTCGAGCCCGCGGCGACGCGAGGGGCTCTTCTCTTCGCCCAGGCAACACCTGTTGCGTCCCCGGCCACGAAACAGGCCCGAAGGTCCAGTTTCACCGCGCGTTTTCGTGAGATAGCGCACGAGAAAACTGGCCCGTCGGTTGCTCCTGTTCACCCCCACCCAAGGCCTACTACTGCGACGGCGCCGACTTCCAGCACGGGACCGTCCCCGGCCGTCTCGGCGCCACGTCGTCCTCGATCTACACGAACCCTTACGGGACCAACGTGTCGTGTCTGGCGGGCTGTCAGTCGCACGGCAAGGACGGCTTCACCTCCTGCACTCAGCAGGGGGGCGGCAAGGTCTATCCCCGCGTCGTCACCGTTTACCGCGACTACGTCCCGTCGGTGGGGTACAAGGTCTGCAACAAGCTCTCGGGCAAGTGCCTCGACGCCGGGACCAGCCGCACCGCGGGCACCCAGATCGCGCAGCGGACGTTCGACGGCTCGGCGGGACAGGTCTTCAACGTCATCAAGGTCTCCGCGGACGTCTACAAGATCGTGAACGCCACCTCGGGCCTGGCGCTCGACGGGAGCGGCAACCTCAACAACGACCAGTGGGCGGGCAGCGCCAGGCTGCTCCAGAACGTCTATACCGGAACGATCACCCAGAAATGGAGGATTCAGTCTCTGGGCGGCTCGGATCCCGGCCTCAAACAGATGGTGCCCGGGAACTTCAGCAACTGGAGCATGACGGTGCCCAACGGCGGCGACGGGGTCGGCGTGACCACCGGCTCGTGGCTGTCCAACGACTACCAGAAGTGGACGGTCTCGCCGCTCTGACCGTTCGCCGCTGGCTGGGCCGGGGCGCTACTCACGCCCCAGGTCGTACTTCAGGCAGAACTGATCGTCGGCAGAGTAGATGTAGTACCCGTCGGCTTTGCCATCGCCGTCGATGATGACCACCTTGGTCTTGCCCGACATCGCCCCCGACCGCGCCTTCACCGCCATCCCCGCCTCGGGGATGTTGTGTTCGCGGACGAACTTGCTCCACCGCTCTTTTTCGGCGACGTCGATCTTCTTCTTCGCGTTGCTCGCGCGCTGGAGCGTCGACAGAAACGCCTGGTACGGGACTTCGATGATGCGCGGTTGACCCATCGTGTTATCTCGGGAGGCCGGTCACCCGCCGGCCTCGATTCAGTCTTTATACACGATGCGCGCTCCCGGGTCGGCGGGGGGCCCGCGACGGCCCGTCGTCAGGTGGCTGCCATGGCGGCCGCCGCGGCGGCCGCGGCGCTGGCCTCGGTGCCGCGGCAGTTGTCGCAGTGACCGCAACGGAACCCGTCGGCCGCGTCGCCGAAGTAGGCGCGCAGCACGGCCAGGCGGCAGCCGGTGGTCTCCGCGTAGCGCATCATCGTCTCGAGGCGCTCGCGATCGCCGGTGTGACGCTCCTCGTAGGCGCCAAGGAAGGCGTCGAGCTCGTCGGGGCTGCCGAAGTCGCGCAGCTTGCGCAGGCGCCGGCCCCGGGCGACGACCTCCGCGCCCGCCAGCAGTGCCACGATCACCCGCACCTTGCGCTCCGGCAACCCGGCCGCCTCGACCAGCGCCTTCATCGAGACGCCCTCCTTTCCCTGGTCCGTCGACGTCAACCGGGACAGCGTCTCGTACACGAGAAGGGACTGGTCGCGCCGGGGGTACTTCCCACCCAGGAAATAGGACTGGATGCGCTTGTCCTCCAGCCGGTACAGCAGCGTGGCGCGGGCCGGCTGGCCATCGCGCCCGGCCCGGCCGGCCTCCTGGTAATAGCTCTCGAGGGAGTCGGGGAAGTTGTAGTGGAGCACGAAGCGGATGTCCGGCTTGTCGATGCCCATCCCGAAGGCCTTGGTGGCCACGATCACGTCCAGCTCGCCCGCCATGAAGCGCCGCTGGGTCTCTTGCCGGTCCGCGGTCCGGCGCCGGGCGTGGTAGCGATCGGCGCGAAACCCGCGCCCGGCCAGCCACTCGGCCAGCTCGTCGGCCTGCTTGACGGTGGCGGTGTAGATGATGCCGCTGCCGCCCCCCGCGGCCCGGTTGGCCTCGACGATCTCGTTCAGCCGGTCCCGCTTCGCCTCGTCGTTAACGGTTCGAAGAACCTCGAAGAAGAGGCTCGGCCGATCGACGCCCGTGTTCACGATGAAGGGCGCGCGCAGGCCGAGCTGCTGGCACACGTCGTCCAGCACCTCGGCGGTCGCCGTCGCGGTCAGGGCCAGGACGGGCGGCCGCCCCAGCTTGCCGACGGCGTCGCGCAGCGCCAGGTAGGCCGGACGAAAGTCGTGCCCCCACTGCGACACGCAGTGCGCCTCGTCGACGACGAACAGCGAAACCCCCGCGCGCATCAGGACCTCGAGGTATTCCAGCTTCTCGAGCCGCTCCGGGGTCACGTAGACGAGCGGGCTGTCTCCCCGCTCGATCCGTTCGACCGCCACCCGCTCCTCCGCGCCGCTCAGGGTGGAGTCGAGCTTGGCCGCCGCGATGTCCAGGTCGGAGAGCTTGTCTTGCTGGTCCTGCATCAAGGAGATGAGCGGCGAGACCACCACCGTCGCGTGCGGCAGGAGCTGAGCCGGTAGCTGGTAGCAGAGCGACTTCCCGGCGCCCGTGGGCATGATGCCGATGACGTCCCGCCCGCTGCCCCCGGGCCCCGCGCCCGCCGCGCCGTCCATGACCGCCTCGATGATCTCTCGCTGCCCGGGGCGAAAGCGGGTGATGCCGAACCGGCTTCGTGCCTCGTCGACCAGGGACGGGCCGCGCGACCTCGGCGAGCTCTTGGACCTGGGCATCGTGACGCTTCCGGGCCGAGCCGTCAGAGGGCCCGCTCGATCACGCTCCAAACCTCGTTGGTCCAGGCCTCGTACCCGCGGTCCGAAGGATGAAAGCCGTCGGCCGAGACGTATTCGGGATGGCGGGGCAGCTCGCGCCGCGTGAAGCCGCACAGGTCGAAGACGACGGCGCCGTGACGGCGCGCCACGCCGGCGATCACCCGGTTGAAGGCGTCGATTCGAGCGGCCAGCGCCGCCCGCGAGGGGATCCAGGCGGCCGCAGGGGCCAGCGAGACGTCCGGCACGTTCGAGACCACGATGGGGCTCCCCGTACGGGCGCGAAGGCCCGAAAGCAGAGCCTCGAACCGCTGCCCGAAGGCGTCGGGATCCACGCCGCCGATCAAGTCGTTGGTGCCGGCGCCGACCAGCACCAGGCCGCTGGCCCCGGCTGGGATCCGGGAGAGCTGTTCCCGCAACACGTCCGCCACCGTCGCTCCGCTCTGCGCGAGGTTCAGCAGCCGGAACCCCTTGCCCGAGGCCACCAGCCGCTCTCGCACGCGGTCGACGTAGCTGCCCCCCCGCGCGCCCACGCCGGTCCCCGTCGAGTCTCCGAGCGCGTAGAGAATGGGCCGCGCGGCGGTCGCCCTCGACGGTCCGCTGCCGGCCGCACCCGAGCCGGAGGCACGGGCCGCCGTGTGTACCGATACCGCGCCCGCGGTCCGTTCGCTCCCGAGAGAGACGGAGCCCGTGGCGAGGACACCAAGGACCGGAACAGCGCGGGACCAGCACCAACCGCTCGACTTCGCGGCGCTCATCGCTGGAGCGTAGCCGATGATGCTCGGCCCGCCAGGCGGTCCTTCGCCGGGACGGGGGTGGAACCACCCGACGTCCGCCACCGGCGGTTGAATGTCAGCCGAGCCGGGTCGGGCTCAGGCGGCCTTCGGCCTGGCCGTGACGGCGATCCATTCGTAGCGGTACGTCTTTCCGCTGGAGATCATCTTCGCCTCCTTCGGCGGGCACCGATCGCCGCCGAGCTCGGCGACGCGCGCCGTGTCGGGGGTGAAGTCGTAGATCTCGTTCATCCCCTTCTCGATGCCGATGGTCAGCGCGGCGTCGGCGCTCGCGGCTTGAATTTCTCGGTTGATGAGGGGCTCGCGACGTTCCTTGCGCTTGATCTGGACTCGGTACTTCGCCATACGGATCCTCCGATCGAACTCATCGGAGGATCCCGGTGGAAATTGAGGCGACGCCCCGGCTCGTCGTCAGCGCCGCTGGTCGTCAGCGCGGCTCGTCGAGGCGCGCCGCCTGTATGAGCAGGTAGTCCCGCTCGGCGAGGCTGGCGGTGCCAGCGGCGGCTCGCCGGTAACAGGCCACCGCCCCGCTCCGATCCCCCGCCCGCTCGAGCAGATGGCCGCGCACCGCCTCCAGGCGGTGGTGGCCCGCCAGCCGCGGGTCCGCCGCCAGGGCATCGAGCTTCTGCAAGCCGGCGGCCGGGCCGTGGACCATGGCAACGGCAATCGCCTCGTTCAGCGCCACCACCGGGTTGTCGGACAGGCGCCCCAAGAGCTGGTACAGCGCCAGGATCTGCGGCCAGTCGGTCTCCTCCGCGCTCGGCGCTTCGTCGTGTACGGCCGCGATCGCCGCCTGCACCTGATAGGGCCCGAGCCGTCGCCGCGGCAGCGCCTGGCTGACGAGAGCGACACCCTCCGCGATCGCGGAGGGGTTCCAGAGGGACCGATCCTGCCGGTCCAGCGGAACGATCTCGCCGGCCGGCCCTGTCCGAGCCGCGCGGCGCGCGTCGGTCAGCAGCATCAGCGCCAGCAAGCCCGCCACCTCCGGATCGTCGGGCACCAGCCGGCGCAACATCCTCGTCAGGCGGATCGCCTCGCCGGACAGGTCCGTGCGAATGAGCTCGCCCCCCGTGCTGGCGGCGTATCCCTCGCTGAAGATCAGATACAGGACGTGGCTCACGGCGCCGAGGCGGGCCGCCAGCTCCTCGCCGGCGGGCATCTCGAACTGCCGCCCGGTCGCCTCGATGGATTGCTTGGCGCGGCTGATCCGCTGGGCCATGGTCGCCTCCGGCACCATGAACGCCCGCGCGATCTCGACGGTGGTCAGGCCGCCGACCGCGCGCAACGTGAGGGCGATGGCCGACGCCGGCGACAGCGTCGGGTGGCAGCACATGAACAGCAAGTCGAGCGTGTCGTCCCGCTCGCTGCCACCCGCGGCGTCGGCCGCCAGCGCGATCTGCTCGTCGGGCGGCACCAGGCTGACCGTCAGCTCCTCACGGTGGCGGCGCGCGCTCTCGGCGCGCACGGCGTCGGTGAGGCGGCGGACGGCGACGCGAATCAACCAGGCCCGCGGGTCGTCGGGCAGGCCCTCGCGCGGCCACTGCTCCGCCGCCGCGATCAGGGCCTCCTGGACGGCGTCTTCACAGACGGCGAAGTCCCGATAGCGGCGCACCATCACCCCCAGCACCCGCGGCGCCAGATCGCGCAGCAGGTGCGGGGGCAGCCGCCGCAGGTGGTCGCTCTCCGCCGCGTCGGTCATCGGCGCCGTCGGGCGGTGCGAGCGATCAAGGCTCGACCGGGGGGGGGCTCATGACCTGGCGCACCTCGATCGGGATGCTCATCGGCTCACCGCCCTTGCCCGGCGCCGCGGAGGCCTCGGCCGCGATGGCATGGGCGCGCGCCGGCGTCTCGACGTCGACGATCCAGAATCCGACCAGGAACTCCTTGGACTCCGGGAAGACCCCCTCGGTGGCCGGCTGACCGTTCTTGCCGGCACGGATCAGCTTGGCCTGAGCGGGAGTGGCCAGCCCCTCGGCCAGGACCAGCTCGCCGGCCGCGGCCAGCTTGCGGGCGAACGTCTTCATGAACCCGATGTGGCGCTTCAGGTCCTCCTCGGGCCAGCTCATCACGGTGTAGGGACCCGTTCCGGGGTGATTCATCATCAGCATGTACTTCATCGTCGACTCCTTCGTCTCTCGTCGCAGCGCCCCACCACGGGCCGCCTCACCCCCAGGTCGGAGCAGACCGCGCATTCTCGACATCCGCTCGACATACCGAGTGAAAAAAATTTCACCACTTCCTCCGAAGCCCGCCCGCCTCGCGCGCTGACCTCTCGCCGCGGGACGCCAGCCATGAGGCCCTTCCCTGCTTTGTCCCCCGAAGAAGCTTGTAACACCCCCTGTTCCCCTTTACGCTCGTCAGGCCTTGGGTATGTCGGGGAGAATCGGGACGGCGGCGGGCAAAGGTGACCGCGACCGAGCGTCGATCGAACGGACCGAACGCCGCCGTTCACGCGTCCCGGTCCGCGGCGCTTCCGCCGCGCTTTCAAAGGCGCCGACAGCGATCGCGGGGTTCGACGCCGTCACGCGGGGCGGGCTTCCCCGCGGTCGCACCACCGTCATCTTCGGCGGTCCGGGATCGGGCAAGACCATCCTCGCGTTGCAGACACTGGTGAACGGCGCGCGAGAATGGGACGAGAGCGGGATCTTCGTGGCGTTCGAGGAACCGCCGGCTCAGATCATGACGAACGCGGCGGCGTTCGGGTGGGACCTGCCCTCCTTGCAGCGCAAGAAGCTGTTCTTCCTGGACGCCCAGCTCGGACCGCAGGTCCTTCGCGCGGGGAAGTTCGATCTCAGCGCGATGCTGGCGGCCCTGTCCGTGAAAGTGGACCAGCTTCGCGCGAAGCGGATCGTCTTCGACGGCGTCGACGTGCTGCTGGCGATCCTCGACGATCCTGCGGCCGAGCGGACCGAGCTGTACCGGATTCACGAATGGCTCCGCGCGCACGACTTGACGGGCATCCTTACCGCGAAGCTCGAGGACGGGCAGCGTTTCGCCCAGTCGCCCTACGGCTTCGCCGCCTACGTCTCCGACTGCGCGATCCAGCTCAACCGCCGCCACCTCGGCACCGTCTCGGAGCGTGATCTGACGATCCTCAAGTACCGCGGCTCGGCCTTCTCGGAGAACCGCGTGCCGTTCGCGATCGGCCCCCGCGGGATCGAGGTCGCGGAGGACAGCCCGGGCTCCGCCGATCTCGCGGCGGCCCCCACCGAACGTCTGTCCACCGGCGTGCACCGCCTGGATACGATGCTGAACGGCGGCTACTTGCGCGGCGGCAGCACGCTGATCACGGGCCTCCCCGGGGCCGCCAAGTCGACCCTATGCGCCGCGTTCGTCGAGGCCGCCTGTCGCCGTGGTGAGCGCGCGGTGTATGTCAGCTTCGATGAGCCCCCGGCCGAGCGCCTCCGCAACTTGATCTCGGTCGGCATCGGGCTGCGCCGATTCGTGAAGACGGGCAGCCTGCACATCGTCTCTGCGCCCCCGCTGGCGGCCAGCGCCGAGATCCAGTTGATGCGTGTGCGCGAGGCGATCCGGACGCAGAGGGCGACCTGTGTGGTCGTCGATCCCATCTCGGCGCTGGCGGACTCGAGCGATCCGGCCATGGCGCGAGCGGTCCTGTCCCGGTTCATCTACTGGATCAAGCTGCAAGGGGTCACGCTGGTGAACGCGTGCCTGATCTCGGGCGCCGATCCAGCGACGGAGGCGACCGAGCTGGGCGTCTCGACGTTGTGCGACACCTGGATTCACCTGTCCTACGCGCAGACCGGCGGCGAACGCAACCGGGCCATCACCGTCATCAAGTCGCGGGGGACGAGGCACTCGAACCAGCTCCGGGAGCTGATCCTCAGCGACGAGGGGATTGACCTGGCCGATGTCTACCAGTCGGGCGGCGAGGTTCTCATGGGCACGCTGCGCTGGGAGCAAGAGAATCTGCGGCGCGACCAGGAGCAGCGCCAGCGCGAGGAGGCCCTCGCCCGCCGGCGCGAGCTCGAGCGGACACAGGCGGACCTCCGCACCCGCATCGAGGAAATTCGGCGAGAGCTGGCGACGAAGGAGGCCGAGATCGAGGCGGCGCGAACGGCTGAGGACGCGCGGCTGGCCAAGCGCAAGCGCACGCAACAGGGCCTGCTGCGGCAACGGAGCGCCGACGCCGAGCGCAGGACCGCGAGCCGGATCGCACGAGAGACGAACGGGGTCACGGAGCCGAGCCTCACGACCCGGCGCGCGCGGCGGGAGGTCTCGTGAGGTCCGAACCGGGCGCACCGGCGGTGGCCGCCCTGTCGTTCCGCCTGTACGTGGCGGCCGCGTCGCCCAACACCCGGCGCGCCCTGGAGAACCTTCGAGCCGTCTGCACGACGGCCGGTCAAACCACCTATGACCTGAAAATAATCGACGTGCTGCACGAGCCGCAGCGCGCGCTGCAGGACGGGATCACCGTGGCCCCGACCCTGGTCAAGGTGGCCCCTGGTCCCCTACGAACGATCATCGGCGATCTGAGCGATCGGGACGCGGTGCTGGCCGCGCTCGAGCTTTCGCCGGCGGGGGGGCGAGGATGAAGAGCAACGAGGGCTCGCCCGTCGACCTCCCCATGTTCGCGCCCCTGCCGCGATCGGAGACGGGACCGGTGGCCGAGAGCGACGATCTCCCGCAGCTCATCGCGCGCCTGGCTCAGGCGGAGTCGACGCTGGAGCGGACCCTCCGCGGACGGATCGACGCCGTGGTCCTCGGGTCCGGCTACTCGTACCTGCTGCACGAAGCGCAGGTCGCCCTGGTCCTCAGCGAGGCGCGCGCCAAGGAGGACGCCGCGCTGTTGACCGCGGTGCTGCTCAGCGCGCCCGACCTCGTGACCTACGTCGGCGCGGACGGCGTCGTGCGGTGGACGAACGCCACGGCGGCGGACACGCTGGTCGAGGCCCCCGTCGGCTCCCCGTGGTTGCGCTTCGCCGCGCCCGAGCAACGCCCCGAGCTGGAGGCTGTCTTCGCCGAGGTGCTGGCCACCGGAGCGCCGGCGACCTTCGACGGACCGGGCCCGATCGCCGGCGGCGCGATCGGGTGGCGCTCGCGCCGCTTCGGTCCCGTCTGGCGCAACGGCGAGGTCATCGGCATCGTGATCGTCAGCCGCGACGTGACGGACGCCAAGTCCGCCGAGGTCCAGCTGATGGTGTCGGACCGCATGGCCTCGCTGGGGGCGCTGGCCGCCGGGATGGCGCACGAGATCAACAACCCTCTGGCGGCGGCCATAGGCAACGTCGAGGTCGTGCGGGAGAGCCTGAACGGCTTGGCGGGCACATCGCCGCAAATGGCCGAGCTGGTCGAGATGCTGGACGACGTGATCGAGGCCACCGGCCGGATCCGCTTCGTGGTGCGCGACCTGAAGATGTTCTCGCGGTCCTCCGACAAGGACAACAGCGCGGTCGACGTCCAGCGAGCCCTCGACTCGGCCCTGCGCATGGCCCGCAACGAGACGCGCCACCGGGCGCTGGTCGAGGTCGACTACGGGCACACCCAGTCCGTGCTGGCCAACGAGTCACGGCTGGGCCAGGTGTTCCTGAACCTTCTGGTCAACGCGGCCCAGTCCCTGCCCGAGGGCGACGCCAACGGAAACCGGATCCGGATCGCGACCTACGACGACGACGAGACCGTCACCGTCCGCATCTCCGACACCGGCCCCGGGATATCGCCGGAGGTGCAGAAGCACATGTTCACGCCGTTCTTCACGACCAAGCCGGTCGGGATCGGCACGGGGCTGGGCCTGTCGATCTGTCACCGCATCGTGGCCGGGTTCGGCGGCAAGATGTCGTTCCGCAGCGTCCCCGGCCAGGGGACCGATTTCTTCGTGTCCCTCCCGGCCATCGAGCCGAGCGGCCCCGTCGAGGCCCGCGTCGCCCGCCCGGTGCCGCGTCCCACGCGTCGAGGCCGGATCCTGGTCATCGACGACGACGCGATGGTGGGTGACTCGACCGCCAACATGCTGTCGCGCGAGCACGACGTGGTGACGGTGACCGGAGGCGCGGCGGGGCTCGAGGCGGTCCGGGCCGGGGCGAGGTTCGACGTCATCCTTTGTGACCTGATGATGCCGCAGATGACGGGCATGGACTTCTTCACGTCTCTGTCGAACCTCGCGCCCGAATTGATGGCGTCGGTGGTGTTCACGACCGGCGGGGCTTTCACGCCCTCCGCGCGGGCCTTTCTCAAGGCGGTCCGGAACCGCTTTCTCGAGAAGCCATTCGAGCTCATCACGTTGCGCGCGCTGGTCAACGGGATGGTGCGCTGACCGGCGACACGGTCCGGGCTCGATAGCGTGCACGCCCTGCGGGCACCAGAGCCGATGAAGTGACCTGCGTCGCTCGACGCGCGCCCTTCCGTCCAACGGCCTTGGCGCTTGACACCGTCGGGCCCTCCCCCGAGCCTCTGTCGCGGCGATCCTTCGCCGCGAGAGGATTCCTTCATGGAGCGAGATGCTGCGACCGGTGGGCGTTTCCGACGGGTGGCTCGACGGGTGGGGCGTGGGTTGGCTTTCATCACGGGTAAACCGTCCTGGGATGCGCCGCCCTGGGCGCGCGCGGTGGGCCGCGGCGGCCGGCGCGCGGGAGCCTGGGCGCGGGCCGAGAAGCCGAAGGCGGCAGTGCTCGTCCTCATGGTGCTCGCGACCGCCGGCGGCGGCGTGGCCCTGCTTCGCTGGTGGGAGCATCGGCCGAAGCCGCTGACGGTGGCCTGGCGGCTCGTGGAGCCGGAGGCGACCCGCATCGAGGAGAAGGTGCGGCCTCGGCCGCTGCGGATCGAGTTCGATGAATCCGTCGCGCCGCTCGAAAAGGTCGACAAGGCGATCACGAGCGGCGTCGGTTTCGAGGCGCAGGTCTCCGGTCTCCTGTCCGGAGTGAGGGGCGGCGGCGCGGCGAAGCTCGACGGGATCTGGAAGTGGGCCTCGGACCGCGAGCTGACGTTCACGCCGAAGCCGGACTGGCCGATCGGGCAGAAGCTCACGGTCCGGCTGGCCAGGAAGGGCCTGCTCGCGCCGCACGTGCGGCTCGCACAGTACGAAGCGCCGTTCACGACGCCGCCGTTCGAGGTGCGCCTGGCCGAGACGCAGTTCTATCAGGACCCGGTGAACCCGGCGTTGAAGAAGGTCGTCGCGACGTTCGGGTTCACCCATCCGGTGGACGCGGCCTCCTTCTCCAAGCGCGTGAAGCTCCGGCTCGTGCCCTCCGACAAGGAGGACCCGCCCGCCGACTACGACGCGCAGATCAGCTACGACAAGTGGAAGGGCACCGCGTACGTCCACTCGGCGCCGATCGCGATTCCGCGCCACGACGCCACCCTGTACGTGATGCTCGCGCCGGGGGTCCAGGCCGCGCGCGGCGGCCCAGCCTTCGACAGTGAGCTGAAGGGCGACGTGGTGGTGCCGGGGCTCTACAACTTCCTCAAGGTCACCTCGGCGCAGGTCAACCTGGTCGACAACGAGCGCTACGAGCCGGAGCAGGCGCTGATCGTCGAGACCAGCGTGGGCACCACGGACAAGGAGATGACGAAGGTCCTGCGGGCGACGCTGCTGCCGGAGAAGGCGGCCGACGGGACGACCGCGTCGTACGGCGATCCGGCGGCGATCACCCCCGACGATCTGAAGCGCGGCGCGCCGCTGACGCTGGCCCCCATCGCGAGCGAGTCGGAGTTCCCGACGGCGCACTCCTTCAAGATCAAGGTGCCCGTGGGGCGACAGGTCTATGTCCAGGTCGGCAAGGGTCTGCGCGCGTTCGGCGGATATCTGCTGGGCGAGACGTACCAGGCCATCGTCTCCGTGCCGCCCTACCCGCACATGCTGCGGATCCTGCAGAGCGGCGCGCTGGTGGCGCAGAGCGGGGATCACAAGGTCCCGGTGCTGGCGCGCGACATCCCGGCCGTGAAGTACGAGATCGGACGCGTGCTGCCGAACCAGATCCAGCACCTGGTCACGCAGTCGCTCGGTGACTTCGCGAAGCCGTCCTGGAACTACCGCTTCGATCACACGAACCTGGCGGAGATCTTCGAGGAGGTCCACCCGCTGGCGAACGCCCCCGGCAAGCCGGAGTACGACGGGCTGGATCTGTCGAAGTACCTGGCGGCCGAGGCCAGCGGCGCCCGCACCGAGCGGCGCGCCGGCAAACGCGGCGAAGGCCCGCGCGACGATCGCCGCGGCCTCTTCTTGCTGCGGGCGCAGGCGTACGATCCGCAGACCAAGGCGGTGCTGGACCAGGGCGACGCGCGCCTGATCCTGGTGACGGACCTGGGGGTGCTGGTCAAGGACAGCGCCGACGGCTCGCACGACGTGTTCGTGCAGTCGACCCGCAGCGGCGAGCCGGTGGCGGGCGCTCGGGTGGAGGTGCTGGGAAAGAACGGCCTGCCGGTCCTCGACGCGACCACGGACGCCGACGGCCACGCCGCGCTGCCAGCCTTCAAGGACCTGCAGCGCGAGAAGGAGCCGGCGCTGTACCTGGTGACGAACGGAGCGCGCAGCGGAAGCGGAGGCTACGACCAGTCGTTCTTGCCGATCGGGCGGGCAGACCGCTTCCTCGACACGTCGCGGTTCGACGTGGGCGGCGTCAGCGAGGAGCCGACGAGCGGCGCGGCGAAGGGGCTGACGGCGTACCTGTTCTCGGACCGCGGGATCTACCGCCCCGGCGACGAGATCCGGGTGGGGATCATCGTCAAGAACAAGGACTGGTCGGCGCGCATCGGGGGCGTCCCGCTGGAGGTGATCGTCACCGACGCGCGCGGGCTGCCGGTCAAGGATCAGAAGCTGAAGCTGTCGGCGAGCGGCTTCGAGGAGATCCGGCACACGACGCCGGAGATCGCGCCGGTGGGTACGTACGCGGTCAACCTGTACGTGGTCAAGGACGGCCACCCGTCGGATCTGCTCGGGTCGACGACCGTGCAGGTCCGCGAGTTCCTGCCGGATCGCATGAAGATCCGCGCCACGCTCTCCGAGGAGAACCCGGACGGCTGGGTGGCGCCCGGCGATCTGAAGGCGCGGGTCACGCTGGCGAACCTGTTCGGCACGCCGGCGACCAACCGGAAGGTTCGCGCCAAGATGACGCTGTCCCCGTGGATCCCGTCGTTGGGACGGTGGCGCGACTACCGCTTCTTCGATCCGCTGCGGCCCAAGGAGGGCGTGAACGAGACGCTGGCCGACGCCACGACCAACGACGAAGGGGTGGCCGAGCTGGAGCTGGGCCTGAAGCGGTTCGCGACGTCGACGTACCGGCTGTCGGTGGTCACCGAGGGGTTCGAGGCGGAGGGCGGGCGCGGGGTCGTGGCCGAGGTGTCGGCGGTGGTGTCTCCCCTGCCCCACCTGGTCGGCTACAAGGCCGACGGAGAGCTGGCCTACATGAGCCGCGGCTCGGAGCGCCACCTGGAGCTGATCGCGATCGGACCGAACGGCAAGCGCGTGAAAGCCGACGGCCTGCGGGTCGTGACGTTCGAGCGCAAGTACGTCTCGGTGCTGGCCCGCCAGGACAACGACACGTACCGCTATCAGTCGGTCCGCAAGGAGGTGGAGCTGTCCTCGAAGGCGTTCGCGATCCCGGCGGAGGGCGCCCACCGCAAGCTGCCCACCGACAAGCCGGGCGATTACACGCTGGTGGTGCGCGACGCCGCCGACCACGACCTGGCGCGCATCGAGTATTCGGTGACCGGCTACGGCAACCTGTCGCGCGAGGTCGAGCGGAACGCGGAGCTGCAGGTGGCGCTCAAGCAGACCGACGTGGCGGCGGGCGCCGACCTCGAGATGCAGATCAAGGCGCCCTATACCGGCGCTGGGCTCATCACCATCGAGCGCGACAAGGTCTACGCCTGGAAGTGGTTCAAGACGACGACGACGGCGGCGGTCGAGCACATCCGCGTTCCCGACGGGCTGGAGGGCGGCGGGTACGTGTCGGTCTCGTTCATCCGCGACCCGGGATCGGAGGAGGTGTTCATGAGCCCGCTGTCGCACGGGATCGTGCCGTTCTCGATCAGCCGGGCCCAGCGGCAGGTGAAGGTCGCCGTCGACACGCCGGAGCTGGGGCGGCCGGGCGAGGCGTTCAAGATGAAGGTCAAGGCGGACAAGGCGGCGAAGGCGGTGGTCTTCGCGATCGACGAGGGCATCCTGCGGGTGGCCGACTACAAGACGCCCGACCCGCTGGCGTTCTTCTTCCAGAAGCGCGCGCTGTCGGTGCGCACGGCGCAGATCCTGGACATGATCCTGCCCGAGTTCCAGCGGCTGGTGGCGGGCGCCGGCGCGCCGGGCGGCGACGAGGACGCCGCCGTCGGGGCGAACCTGAACCCGTTCCGGCGGAAGCAGGCCAAGCCGGTGGCGTTCTGGTCGGGGATCGTCGACGTCGGGCCGAAGGAGCGCGAGGTGGTGTTCGACGTGCCCGACTCGTTCAACGGGACGCTGCGGGTCATGGCGGTGGCGGTCGCTCCCGACGCGCTGGGTGCGTTCGAGCGCCGGGCGATCGTCCGCGGCGACTTCGTCATCTCGCCGAACGTGCCCTCGGTGCTGGCGCCGGGCGACGAGACCGAGGTCAGCGTGTCGGTGGCGAACAACGTGGCGGGATCGGGCAAAAGCGCGAACGTGAAGCTGCAGGTGACGGCCACCCCTGGGATCGAGCTGGTGGACGGGGCCGAGCGGCAGCTCACCATCGCGGAGCTGCGAGAGGCGAGCACGTCCTTCAAGGTGCGGGCGCGAGCGCCGGTGGGCCCGGCGACGCTGACGTTCACGGCCTCCATGGCGGGGGGCGGCAGCGCCCATGCCCGGCTGGCGGGCGAGCTGAGCGTCCGCCCGCCCGTGCCGTACCTGGCGACCTTCCAGGCGGGTCACCTGCGCGGGGACAAGGTCACGGTGCCGGTGAAGCGGCAGCTCTACGGCGAGCTGCGCAAGGCCGTGGCCGGGATCTCGCCGCTGCCGCTCGGGCTCACGCACGGGCTGCGGGGGTACCTCGAGCACTTCCCGCACGGCTGCACCGAGCAGATCGTCAGCCAGGCGGTCCCGCCCCTGGTGCTGGGCAAGCACGCCGAGTTCGGCTACGCGCCGGCGGCTTCGGCGGTGGCGGTCGAACGCTGGATTGGCCTCCTGCGCGGGCGGCAGAACGAGGACGGCAGCTTCGGCCGGTGGGCCGCCAACCCGGCCGTCGACAAGCTGGCGTCGGTGTGGGCGGCGCACATGCTGCTCGAGGCGCGCGAGCGCGGCTTCGCGGTGCCCGCGGACGTCCTCAAGAACACGACGGGGTACCTGCGATCGGTGGCGGCCGAGGACGTGGAGGGCCTGCGCGAGGGCGGCGTGCGCGCGTACGCCACGTACGTCCTGGCCCGGGCCGGTGTGGTCCCGACCTCTTATCTGGCGGCGCAGGAGAAGCACCTGGCCGCGAACCACCCGAAGGAATGGAAGAGCGATCTGGCGGGCCTGTACCTGGCGGCGACGTACCGGCTGCTGAAGAAGGACGACAGGGCGCGGGCCCTGATCGAGTCGGTGGCGTTCGGGGGCGCGCGGCAGGCCGACTTCGCCTGGTACTACGACCGTCTCGCGTACGACGCCCAGGCCCTGTACATCATCGCGCGCCACTTCCCGGAGCGGGCGGCGCGCCTCACCCCGGCGGAGATAGACGCCATCGTCGATCCCATCTTCCGAGGCTCGTACAACACGTTCTCGTCGGCGTGGTCGATCCTGGCGCTCGAGGCCTACGGCCAGATCGCGACCGAGGCTTCGGGAGCGACGATGACGGCGGAGGAGCTGGGCGCGGGCGGCGCTCAGGCGCGGGCGCTGGCCTTGCCGGCGGCCTCGTTGCTGCCGGCGGTGACGTTCTCGCCGGGAGCGACGGGAATCCGGTTCTCGTCGACGGGACCGTTCGGCGCGTACTGGGTCGTCAGCGAGGCCGGCTTCGACAGGACCCTCCCCGACAAGCCCGAGGCGCGGGCCATCGAGGTGTTGCGCACGTACGAGACGACTGATGGCAAGCCGGTGACCTCCGTGAAGCTGGGTGAGGAGGTGACGGCGGTGGTGCGGGTGCGGAGCCTGTCGGGGGCCAGCGTCGGCAGCCTGGCCATCGTCGACCTGCTGCCCGGCGGGTTCGAGCCGGTGGTGCAGGCGCCGCCCGCGCCAGCCAGCGCCGGCGAAGGCGCCAGCGGCGACGGCGAGGGGGAGGCCGCGGGCGAAGGGGAAGGCGCCGGCGAGGGCGAAGGAGACGAAGGCGAAGCGGAAGGGGGCGGAGGGGCCGAGGCCGCCTCCGACGGTGAAGACGCGGCGGCCGCCCGGACCTTCGCCCTGCCCATCGCCCTTCCGGGCAACACCTTCACGCCCGAGTTCGGCGACGTCCGCGAGGATCGCGTGGTGCTGTACGGCTCGGCCGCCACCGAAGCTCAGGTCCTGAAGTACGCCATCAAGGCCACGAACGTCGGCAGCTACACCATCGCCCCCATCCAGGCGACGGCGCTTTACGACAGCACGGTCGCCGCCCGCGGCGTCGCCGGAAAGATCACGGTGGTGCCGCGGTAGAGGCCGCCGATGGACAGCCAAGGTTCATCACCCCCCCCACAAGCCCAGCCAGGCTGCGCTCCGTCACCTCGCCCGGCCCAGCCGGGAGAGGTCGGCGGCCAGAGGCCGCCGGGAGAGGGCGCCGCGCCGCTCTCGAGCGCCGCCCCCTCTCCTTCATCTTCTCCCCGCTTCGCGGGGAGAGGACAAGCGGCGAGCGTGCGACCGCCACCCTCGAGCGAGCGCTGGAACGAAAGGATCGCTCGGCGCGCGCGGGACGCCTGGGCCGTGGCGCTCCCGTGGCTCGCGCGAACCGCCCGCTGGCGCGCCGTCCGGATCGGCGCCGGCCTGCTGCTGCTCCTGCTCGCCGCCCGCGCCGGAGCCCGGGTCCTCCCCCATCCGCCGCTCCGCGAGCGGGTTCCCCTGTCCACCGCGGTCACCGCGCGGGACGGCGCGCTGCTGCGGCTGACGCTGGCCGCCGACGGGCAATACCGGAGGTGGACGCCGCTCGAGGAGATCTCGCCGCTGCTGGTCGAGGCGACGTTGCTGTACGAGGACCGTCACTTCTACGGGCACATCGGCGTGAACCCCGTCGCGCTCGTGCGCGCGGCGCGGGCGACCTACGGCGGCGGAACGCGCCGGATGGGCGGATCGACGTTGACGATGCAGCTCGCGCGCCGGCTCTGGTCGATCTCGTCGCGCACGCCCTCGGGGAAGCTGCTTCAGATCCTGCGCGCCCTCCAGCTCGAGGCGCAATACTCGAAGCGCGAGATTCTCGAGGCGTACCTGAACCTCGCCCCCTACGGCGGCAACGTCGAGGGAGCGGGCGCCGCGAGCGCCATCTACTTCGACAAGCGGCCCGGGGCGCTGACCCTGCCCGAAGCCCTGACCCTGGCCGTCATCCCGCAGAGCCCGACGCGCCGGTCCGCCGCGAGCCGCGCGCCCGAGCCACCTTCGTCGGCGGCCGAGGCTCGGCCTGGCGGATCGCTGGACCGCGCTCGCGACACGCTGCTCGAGACCTGGCGCCGGGACGCACCCGGGCGGCTCGCTCGGTGGGCGTCCACCCACCCGGGCTCCGAGCCCGGTCCCGATCTCGGCTCCGGAACGATCGACTGGCCGCAACTGGCGGCGGGCTCCGGCGCGGCTCCGGCCGCCCTGCCGTTCCTCGCTCCGCATCTCGTCGACCACGTGCTCGCGCTGCCGGCCGCGGCCGCGCAACCCGGCCTCGAACACGCGAGCACGAGCACCCCCGGCGCCGCCACGATCGCCACCACGCTCGACCTGCCGCTCCAGCGCTCGTGCGAGCGCCACCTGCGCGCCTACGTGGCCAGGCAGCGCGCCCGGGGCATCGGTAACGCCGCGGCGCTGCTGGTCGACAGCCGCACCATGGCGGTGCGCGCGCTGGTCGGATCGGCCGACTTCTTCGACGACGAGATCGCCGGACAGGTCAACGGGGCGCTCGCCCCCCGGTCGCCGGGCTCGACCCTGAAGCCCTTCGTCTACGCGCTCGGGCTCGACCAAGGCATCATCCATCCGGCCACGATGCTGCGCGACGTGCCGACCTCGTTCGCGGCCTACAGCCCCGAGAACTTCGACGGCCGGTTCGTGGGCCCTCTCTCGGCCAAGGACGCGCTCATCCGCAGCCGCAATGTCCCAGCTTTGTCAGTTGCTGCCAGGGTTTCTCGACCAACCCTCTACGATCTCTTGAAGACGTCCGGCGTCGCTCTTCCTTTCCCGGAGTCGCACTACGGCCTCGGTCTGGCGATCGGCACGGGAGAGGTGACCATGGAGGATCTGGTGCGCCTTTACGGCGCCCTCGCCAACGCCGGCGTGGTCCGGAGCCTGGTCTGGCGAAGTGACGAGGAGCTGGCCCGCGGGCGAGCTCCTCACCGCCGGGCCGGCGCCAGCTCGGCGGGGGTGGCCCGCACCCCATCCGCCGGCGACGGCGGCGTCCGCATCGTGTCCGAGGAGTCGGCCTTCCTGGTGCTCGACATGCTGCTCGACAATCCGGCACCGGGGGCGCGCCACCCGACGGCCGCCTCCGCCCGTCCCGTCCCGGTCGCGTGGAAGACCGGCACGTCTTGGGGCTTCCGCGACGCCTGGGCGGTGGGCGTCTTCGGCCCTTACGTCCTCGCCGTCTGGGTGGGCGACTTCTCGGGCGCCGGGAACCCGGTCTTCGTCGGGGCGGAGGCGGCCGCCCCCCTCTTCTTCCAGCTCGTCGACGCCATCGCCGCGCGGGATCCCACGGCGGCGTCCTTCGCCCACGCGCCGCCCTCGGGCGTCCGGCGCATCGAGGTGTGCGCCCTCTCGGGCGGCCTGCCGACCGCGCATTGCCCCCATCGCCGGAGCTCGTGGTTCATCCCGGGCCGCTCGCCCATCGAGCCGTGCGCCATTCACCGCGAGCTGGCGCTCGACGGCGTCGGACGGCGGACCTGCGCGTCCGGGCCTCCGCCAGTCCGGCACGAGGTGTTCGAGGTGTGGCCGTCGGACCTGGCGCACCAGTTCACCGCGGCCGGACTTCCGCGGCGGGCGATGCCGCCCGCCGCCCCCGGCTGCGACCAGATCGATGGCACGACCGGAGAAGCGCCCCGCATCACCTCGCCGCTGGCCGGAGTCACCTACCAGCTGCGCGCCTCTCGCTCCGGCTCACACGCCAGCCCTCGGCCTAGAACGACGGGCGGCCACGGACCGGGCGAGGACGAGGAGAGAGACGAGCCGCTGGCCCTGCAAGCCGTGACCGGCGGAGACGCCGCCGAGGTCTTCTGGTTCGCCGATCAGGCGTTCATCGGCAAGGCGGCCCGCGGCCAGACGCTCTTCTGGCGTCCCCCGGGCCCCGGGCGCTTCACCGTGCGTGTCGTCGACGACCTCGGCCGCGCCGACGTCCGCCAGATCGCCGCCGAGGTCGCTCGATGAGGCGCCGCCTGTGGCGGTCGTTCGCCGTCGGCCTGGCCACGTTCGCCGCGGTCGTGCCCGCGTGCTCCCGGAGAAACAACGGCCCCGCGGCGGCCGGTGCCGCGCCTCGGACCGCCGAGGGGGTGTCCCCGGCCGCTGTCGCACCGGGCGGGCCGGGCGCCGAGGACTACGTGCTCGTGGGCCCGCGCGGCGCGACGGCGTTCGAGACGCCTCCCTCCCGTCCCGGGCTCGCGGGCGGGCGCGGCGGCGTTCGGCTGAGCCGGGGCTTCGGGTTCCAGCCGACCGGCGAGACCCGCTCGGTCGGCGGGCGCCGGTATCTGCGCATCCTCGACGGCCGCTGGCTCGCGGAGGCGGAGGTGACTCACGTCCGCCCCTCTCGTTTTGCTGGCGCTCATTTCGACCCGCACCTCGGCGAGCGCGTCGGGCCCACCCCGCCCCCGCTCGACGTGGCCTGGACGAACGTCGCGGCGGCTCACCTCTTCGCCTCCCCGGATTCCGGCTCCGCCCCGCGGTCCGCTCTGCCCCGCGGCTTCCGCGTCAGCCTGACGGGCGCCTGCCGTGACGGCGCGTGCCCGGTGACGTCGGGCTGGGTGCGCGCGTCCGAGCTCACCCGGCCCTCCCGCGCGCCACGCCCCGGCGCGGTCGGGCCGCGAGAGCGATGGATCGACGTCGACCTGGCGTCCCAGACCCTGGTCGCTTACGAGGGCGACGCTCCGGTCTTCGCCACGCTGGTCGCGACCGGCATCGGCGGTCCCGGGAGCCCCTTCGCGACCCCCGTCGGGGTCTTTCGCATCCGCTCGAAGCACGCCTTCGTCCGCATGGACAACCTCGAGCATACCGGCGTCGAACCTTACGCTTACGACGTGCCTCTCACGCAATACTTTAACGAAGGCAAGGCGCTGCATGCCGCTCCCTGGCACGACCGTCTGGGCCGTCCGCGCAGCCACGGCTGCATCAACCTGTCGCCCGCCGACGCGCGGTGGTTGTTCGACTTCACGAGCCCGTCGCTTCCGCCCGGCCAGACCGAAAGTGCGGCCACGCCGGCCCGTCCCGGCACGCTGGTCCGGGTGCGCGGGCAGCTCCCGGCGGCGCTCCCGCCCGGGCTGCTCTGAGGTCAGCTCACGACGAGCGCGTGGAGGTCGCCGGCGAGGACGCGCCGGACGACGCCGGGGAGACCTGCGCGCTGTCCGGGCGGGACGCCAGGGCGGCACCACCGGCCGGCGGCGCATCCAGGCGCGACACCAGCGCCTGCTCGAGCCCCGTCAACTCGGGCATGAAGAAGATGGGAGCGTCCACGATGACCGCGATCATCGGGTTGTTCGAGGCCGTCAATCCGAAGAGCGGGATGTCCCGCCAGACCGCGTGGGCCCGCACGGCCCGCAGCAGATCGCGCGCACCCGGCGCCTCCAGATCGATGACCAGCACCTGGGGCGGCTCGGCCGCCAGCACGCGCATCGCCTCGGGCCCGGCCGCCCGACAGCAAAGGCCGTAACCGCGCTCCACGGCCATCTCCATCAGGTGGTCCTGCGCCTCCAGGTCGCCGGTCAGCGCGAGAATGGTGCCCGGCAAGGTGGTCTCGTCGGCCACGCGGTTCGCCTCCCTCTTCCTCTCCGAGGTTGCCCCTTCGTTTGCCCAGATCATCTCAGTCGCGCCCAGGAACGAGCTTGCCCGAAAGCGTGTTTCTGTTGTCTTTCGCTCCTGTGAGATGTCTGTAAATTGTCCTCGCGGGGCGCCGTGACCGCCGGCCGAGTCGCATTCCGTAGAAAAAGCAAGGCGGGTCGGCGGGCCGATCACGCGTCGGCAAGACCTGCAGACGCCGCCATTTATTTCATTCATTACATGCACTTACAACAATTCACCGGGCTGGAGCTGCGCACGGGGGGGCCCCGTGATAGGTAATTCCGCCATGGCCTGGGGATATCGACTTTCGGCAATGAGCTCCCGTGAGACGGCCCGCCTCTCCCACGACAACCGCGGCTGCGCCGTGGGACGATGCCCGGGCTCTGCCGCTTATCTTTCGTCCTATCGCTATGTCCGTTCGGAGGGTCGTCCGGTCACGGTGAACCGTCGGCTGTGCGCCAAGCACGCCATGACCTTCTCGATGAAGTACAGCCTGGCCTGGCCGGGCATGTTCCGCGGGTTTCGACGTCCGGCGGCTGTCGCCTGGGCCTCGATGGCGGCCTGAGCCCCGCCGCCAAGCCGACCGCGGGCTGACGTCCCGCGCCCGTTCCGTCCGCGATCCGCACGCTGCGCTGAGTCCGGGGCCGCGAGATGAACCTTTGCGAGCCAGTCCCGCTACTTCATGGGACGGAACGACGGTCCGACGTGACGAATGAACGGCGCAATATCCCGCTTTACGTCCTGCCCTCTGGGGCGGGGGATCGCGGGCAGCGGACCGACACGGAGCTGGCGCTCGCCCTGATCGCGGGCGAGGCGTGGGCGGTCCCCGCCACCTGGAATCGGTTCGCGCCGTCGGTCTACGGCATCGCCCATCGCGCGTTCGGGCGCACGACCGACGCGGAGGACATCACCCAGGAGGTGTTCTATCGGCTGTTCGCCCGGGCCCACACCTTGAAGGAGCCGAGCGCGCTGCGCAGCTTCGTCGTCTCGTTCGCGATCCGCATCGTCAAATGGGAGCTGCGGCGCCGGCGGGTGCGGCGGTTCGTGCTGCTGGCCGATTCGGGCGAGCTGCCGGACGCCACGGCCCCGGCGGTGGACACCGAATCCCGTCAGGTGCTGCAACGGTTCTACGGCGTGCTCGACCGGCTCGGCGCTCGCGATCGGCTGGTGTTCTCGCTGCGTTACCTCGAGTGCATGACGCTGGAAGAGGTCGCGGCTGCGATGGAGGTGTCGCTGTCGACGGTCAAGCGCTCGATCGCACACAGCGGGCAACGGATCTCGGCCTGGATCGCGGGGGACCCCGATCTGGCCGCCTTCTTCGAGAGCCGGAGGGCAGGACGATGATGAGGGGGGAGGAGCGGGCGCCGGAGGCGCTCGACGGGGTGGCGGCCTGGGTGCGGGACGCGAGCGCGCCGATGACGTCGGCCCAGCAGCAGGCGGGGCTTCAGGCGGTGGCGTTCCGGCTCGAGCAGGATCGCCGGCGGCGGGCGCGACCGCGGCGGCGGCTGCTGGTGACCCTGGCGTGCGCTGGCGCCGTGGCGGGCGCGGTCGCGCTCGGCGTTCCTCGGCTCGCGAGAGGGCCGGCGCCGAGCGAGGCGCAGTCGTTGACCTTCGTGGTCGAGGGGGGCGCCATCGGGGACGGGGGCTACGTTCTGTCCCAGACCCCGGTGGGCGCGCGCGTGCGGTTCTCGGAGGGGACGGAGGTCCACCTGTTGCCGGGGGCGCGCGGACGGCTGGGTCGGGTCGACACCGCCGGGGCCCGCTTCGCCATCGAGCAGGGCGCGGCCGAGGTGAGCGTCACGCCGCGCCCGGGCGCGCGCTGGCTGGTCGACGCAGGCCCCTTCCTGATCACGGTGCGCGGGACCGTGTTCACGGCCGCCTGGGACGCCGGGGGCGAGCGGCTGGACATCGATATGAAGAAGGGGCGGGTGTCCGTCACGGGGCCGGTGGCCGAGGGCGAGGTGTCGGTCCGCGCCGGGCAGCACCTGACGGTGAACGTCCCGCGCAAGGAGGTGGTCCTGCGCGAGAGCGGGGCGGGCGCACCGCCTTCGGACGAAGCGAACCAGGGGGGCCATGACGCCGGCGGCGCCCCGGGCTGGGCGCCGCGCGCGCCGAGCTCCTCGCCGGTTCAGGCGCTGGTGGAACGGGGCCGCGGCGCCTCGACCTCGGAGCCTGGGGTGCCGGGGCGCCTCGCCGAGAGTGGGCGAAGCTGGACGGCATGGCTGGCGGCCGGCGAGCTGGATCGCGTGCTGGCGGACGCCGAACGACGGGGCGTCGGGGCGGTCCTGGCGCGCGCCCCCGAGATCGAGCTGGCGGCCCTGGCGGACGCCGCTCGCTACCGCCGGCGCGGGGACCTCGCGCGGCGCGCGTTGCTGGCGGAGCGGTCCCGTTTTCCCCGCTCGTCACGCGCCCGGGACGCCGCCTTTCTGCTGGGACGGATGGAAGACGATCGCTCGGGGAGCGGGACGCGCGCCATCGAATGGTATGATCGCTACCTCGAGGAGGCGCCCACGGGCGCATTCGCATCCGAAGCGCTGGGCCGAAAGATGACCGCGACCGAGAGGACGCGGGGGATCGAACCCACCCGGGCGGTCGCACGCGAGTATCTCAGGCGGTTTCCGGAGGGCTCGTACGCGAACGCCGCGCGAGCGTTGGTCGAGCGCCGCTGATCCTGGCGATCGCCGCGCTGGTGGGCGGCCTGACCTCGTTCGGTCCCGCCCCGACGGCAGCGCACGCTGCGCCGGACCCGACGGCCCGGACCGCAACGGTCCTCTTGCTGCGATCGACGCGCCCGTCGCCCGCCGCGGCGGAGGCCCTGGTGCGGCTTCGCGGCGAGCTGATGGCGGCGGGGTTCTCGGTCCAGGTGGCCGATGTACCCGCGTCGTCCAACCTGCGCGCGGCCGTCGACCGCGCGGCCGCGCGCGCGCGGGCGGACGCCGTCATCGCTATCCTCGGTGACCCGGCCCGCCAGTCGGCGGAGCTGCGGATCGTCGATCGAGCGACCGGCAAGACAGTGGCCCGCCAGGTCCCGGTGCCGGCGGAGTCCTCGCGCGCCGCCGAGATCCTTTCGATCCGCGCGCTCGAGCTGCTGCGGGCGAGCTTGCTGGAGGTCACGCTGGCGGCGGGTGACCCGAGGCCCCGCGCCGCGCCGCTGGACGGAGAACGGACGGGCGGGTCGGCGCCCGCTCCGATGGAAACGGCGAAGCGACCGGAGAGCGCGCGGGTCGGGGAGAGCGCACGACCGCTCGGGACCGGCCGGCCGGTGGACACGGTTCGACCGCCCGCCACGGAGCGACGGGCGGACGCCGCGCGGTCCGAAGCGACGACGCGCTCGGCAGAGACGCCAAAGCCCGAAGAGAGCGCCGCAAGTCGGACAGGAGAGGAGCCGCCGGCGGAGCCCCTGAATCGAGCGTCCGACAACCTGCCGGCCCCCAGGCCGGCGTCACCGGTCCCCGGCCCGGGACCGGTGGTCGCCACAGGGCGCGCGAGCGCCGGTCGGGGCGTCGTCCCGCCGTCGGCGCGACCGGCCGTCCCCTTCCGATACAGGGTCGAGCTGGGGGCCGTCGTGCTGGGCAGCTTCGAGGGTCTGCCGCCTTCGGTCTTGCCGGTGCTCCGAGGGGGCGTTCGCCTCTCCCGTCACTTCGAGGCGCGGCTCTCGCTGGCCGGGCTCGGCACCCGCGCCCGCGTCCAGACGGCGGACGACACCGCCGAGGCGACCGTCGCTCAGTCGTTCGGGCTGGTCGAGCTGGTGCTCGGCTTCCGACCGGGCGCGCGCGTGCAGCCGTTCGTGACCCTGGGCGCGGGCGTCGCTCACCTTTCGGCCGAAGGCCTCGCGAGCTGGCCTTACCAGGGTAGGTCGGGCGCGTTCTGGGCCGCGATCGCCGACGCGGGGCTGGGCGTGCGCGTCGATCTCGGACGTCGCTTTCAGGTGGCGGCGGAGGTTCACGCGCAGGGTGCCTATCCCTACCTGGTCGTCACCTCCCAGGACACGCCCCTCGCGGAGGCCGGACGGCCCACGGTGCTGGGAGGGCTGTCTCTCATCACGCGGTTGTGAGCGCGGCCGTCGGGGCCCGGCGCTCCGGCGGCGAGCCACCGCTCCACGAGCGCGAGCTCCGCGTCTCCGAGCGCCGGCAGGCCGAGAGGCATTCAGCAACCAACATGCCGGGGCTCGATGCCCATGAACGCCCGGGCCGCCGCGGCGGCGTGCGATCAGACGTGCCGGCGATCAGGCGAAGCGTAAAGGAACGTGACGCTCCTCGCGGAGCGGAGTCCGAGGCGCGGTCACTTGCGCTGGGGCTGAACTTGAAGCGGCTCCTCGACCTCGCGCAACGATGGAGGCAGCGCCTTCGAAGGACCAGGCGTCGCCTTGCCCGTCTTGGTCATGTTGGTCACCTTGCTCGCCTTGGGCGCGAACCCTCCCTTCGAGACCTTGACGTCCACCCGGTACTGCGGCGCGACGAGCTTCTTCCTGCCGCGGGCCCCGGTTGCGTCGTTGGACGGCGCCAGCCCGGGATCGAGGTCCGGGGCTCGATCGAGGCTTTGCTTCAAGATGGCCTGCGCGTTCGGCGGCGCGGTGTCGCCGCCCACCGCTTGTGGCTGGGGTTGGTCCGGGGTCGCGGGACCGGCGGCGCCCGGGCCGGTCGCGAGGGGCGCGGCCACCTCCTTCCGAGGATTGACCTGGACCTTCGTCGAGGCAGTCGGACCACCACCGGCGGACGTCCCTCCGCGCCTCAGCGCCGTCCATCCGCCCAGCATCACGACCACCGCGGTGAAGGCGACCGCCGCCACGACGCCCGTGCGCGTCGCCAGGGTCCTGAGCCGCCGGCGACCGCGATCCGGCGCGCGGGCGGCTGCCAGGGCCTCTCGCGCCTCGGCCGCGGACGCGGGCCGGCGGGCCGGATCGGGGTGCAAGAGCCGCATGACCAGCTCGTCGTAGGCGCGATCAAAGCGCGGATCGATCTGCGACGGCCGCGAGAAAGCGCCCTGCGGGATCGTCCCCGTGGCCGCCTCGTAGAGCATGACCCCGGCCGAGAAGAGATCGGAGCGCCCGTCCACGGGGCCGCCCCGCTTCTGCTCGGGTGACATGTACGGCAGCGAGCCGATCACGATCGCCGTCTCGGTGAGACGGGTGACCGCCTGCGAGCGCGTGAGCGCCCCGCCCTCGAAGCGCGCGATGCCGAAGTCGGCCAGCTTGGCCCCGGCCGCCGAGAGCAGAACATTGGCTGGCTTGAGATCGCGGTGGACCACCCCGCGCGCGTGCGCGTGCTCGAGCGCGTCGAAGAGCCGCCCGAAGATCGCGCCCACCTCGTCGGGCGAAAGCGGTCCAGGAGCGAGGCGGTTCTTGAGGTCCGGCCCCTCGACCAGCTCCATCGCGAACCACGGAACGCCGTCCTCGGTCCCGCTGGCGAGCACGCGCACGATGGCGGGGTGGTCCAGGCGAGCCAGCGCCTCCACCTCGCGCGCGAAGCGCGCCACGAAGGCCGGCGTGGCGCCCAGCGCCTGGGACAGCACCTTCAGCGCCACCGGCGTTCCGTCGGGAGCGACGGCTCGGTAGACGGTGCCCATTCCGCCGCCGCCGATCAGCGCCTGGACGCGGTAGCCGCCAAGCTCGGTGTCGGTGCGATCGATCTCGGGCACGAAGCGGGGGCGCCCCGCCTGCGTTCCCGCCCGGCTGACGTCGACCTCGGCGGCGCAGTCCGGACAGGTCACGATCGGGTCGGCGGCGACCACCGCGCGCTCGGGTAGCGGCGCGTGACACGCAGGGCAGCGCAGGTTCAAGGCCGGCCTCCGGCGCCGTCGGCCCAGACGTCGATGGCGAGATCCGCGATCTTCTTGTCGAGGGTGGGCCGGCTGATGCCGAGGGCCCGGGCCGCGCGCGCCTTCACGCCGCGGGAGGCCCGTAAGGCGGACAGGATCTCCGCGCGCTCGAGCGCCGCGACCTTCTCGGGCAACGCCGGACCGTCGCCGCTGGCGGCCTCCGGCCCGGCCGCGCCATCGGCGCGAGACGCCCCTGGCGCGGCCGAGGCGCCGGCCACCGCGGGCACGGGGGCGAAGTCGATGCCCCCCAGCGCCTCGACGATCTCGTCGGCGGTCAGCGGAGCGCGCGCCGGCACATGCTCGTCGCGCAGCACGAGCGCGCGTTCGAGCACGTTGCCGAGCTGGCGGGCGTTGCCGGGCCAGCGCCCGCGCGCGAGCACCGCCTGAGCCGCCACGTCCAGCCCCGGCACGGGCCGGCCCAGGGCTCCCGCGATCCGCGCCAGGAGCGCGGCCGCGAGCGGCGCGACGTCCTCCGGCCGGTCCCGCAAGGGCGGGATCTCGATCCGGACGACGTTCAGGCGATAGAACAGATCTTCCCGGAACCGGCCCGCTTCGATGTCCCGCTCCAGGTTCCGGTGCGTCGCCGCGATGACCCGCAGGTCGACGGAGCGCGGGGTGGCGGACCCGACCCGGTGAAAGACCCGCTCTTGCAGGACGCGCAGCAGCTTGACCTGCAGCGCCGGCACGAGCTCCCCGACCTCGTCGAGGAACAGCGTCCCGCCGTCGGCGGCCTCCACGCGGCCCTCGCGCGCGGCCACCGCGCCCGTGAACGCGCCCCTCTCGTGACCGAACAGCTCCGACTCGGCCAGCGCCTCCGGGATCGCGCCGCAGTTGACGGCCACGAAGGCGCCGCGGCCGCTGGCCCGGTGGATGGCGCGCGCGATCTCCTCCTTTCCGGTGCCGCTCTCGCCGGTGATGAGCACGGTCGAGGTCGTGCGCGCGGCGGCCGCCGCCAGCTTGCGCACGCGCGCGAAGCCAGGTGACGGGCCGACCGGGCCGGCGTCCTCGGCGGCCGTCCGCGCGGACGCCGAGGAGGCGAGCGCTCCGCCGAGGGTGTGCAGCGCCGCCAGCGCGCCGAAGGTCTCGAGCGCCGTCGCGTCGTCGTCCGAGAAGGGTCGGGAGGCCTCGCGGTCGACGTACAAGAATCCCGCCACCTGCGCACCTGCGGGCGCGGGCACCACCAAGGGCACCACGACGATCGCGCGCGGCACGTCCCCCGCGCTTCCGCGCACCCCCGCGTGCGTGCGCTCCTCGACGGGAGCGAGCGTGACGACGGCCCGCCGCTGGCGCGCGGCCTCCGCCAGCGTCGCGCGAGGCAGGATCGGAGTCGCCGCGGGCGGGCTCGCGGGCACCGCCGTCGGCGAGCCCAGAAGCACCCGCAACCCGACGGTCGTGCCGTCACCCAGAAGCACATACGATCGCGCCGGGCCGAAGCGCGCCTCGACGGCCGCCAGCAGCGCGGCCGCCCCCGCCTCGGCGCCGGACGCGCGACCGAGCGCGACCGCGAGCGCGGCCACTGGCTCCTCCGACCCGACGGCGGACGCCAGCGGCCGGACGCCGGCCGGAGCGGCCGTATTCGAGACGACCAGCGTCGCGTCGCCGAAGCGCGCGGCCAGGACCGCCAGATCCGGATCGATCAGGAAGAGCGAATCCCCAATCGCGATCTCGTCGCCGGGGGCGAGCGTGTGCCGGCCCGTGATGCGCTCGCCGTTCACGAACGTGCCGTTGTGGCTGCCGAGATCCTCGATGAAGGCGCGTCCCCCTTCGGCGACGAGCCGACAATGCTCGCGCGAGACCTTACCGTCGATGAGCTGCAGCGTCGCGGAGGAGGATCGCCCGAGCACGACGTCGCCCACCAGGTCCAGCCGCACGCCGCGCTTGGGTCCAAACAAGGCCACCAAGGCCGCCACCGAGACATTGTACTCCAGCGGCCTTCACTGCCGTGACAAGGGTCTTTACGAATCGCCGCGCCCCCGACGGATCGACGGCGGAGAAACGAGCTGGTCGGCGCAATTTGGGCAAGCCACGCGGGCATCGAGCTTGCGAGGGCCCCTCCCGCATGAGGCGCTTTCGGGTTGGTTCGTTGATGCTGGTCGTGGCTTTGATCACCTTCGTTCGTGCCCCGTCCGTCCCCGCCAGCGACGATCCCCCCCTCACCCACGGCCGCCAGGCCCGAGCCAGCTCGTCGGACTGTCGCCCGGGAGAGACCGCGGTGGTGGTGGACACGATCACGCATCGATTGACGTTGTGCGAGCTCGGTCGCGCCACCGCGGCCTTCCCCGTGGCGCTGGGCTCCGGAGGAACGGACAAGCGCCGGAGGGGGGACAACAAGACGCCCCTCGGCGTCTACGCGCTGGGTGCGCCGCGCGCCTCGCAGGACTTTCACCTGTTCGTGCCGGTGGCGTACCCCACCGCGGCTCAGGCGCGGCTCGGCTACACGGGAAGCGCGATCGGACTGCACGGCCCACCCCGGCGGTTCGCGGGGCTGCTGGCGATCCTGGTCCCGATCCCCCTGCCCGACTGGACGGCCGGCTGCATCGCGGTGCGCACGGACGAGGAGATCGATTCCATCGCGGCCTGGCTGCGCGCCCGGAGCAACCCCCACATCCGCCTCGAGCCCGGGGGGCCCGCGCCCGCGCCTCGATGATCGATTGAAGAGCGGCGCGAGCCTCAGAGGCCTTCGCCTCCCCCTACGCCCCGGCTACTCGAGGCCGCTCACGAGCGCGCCGACCAGCCGAGCGACAATACGAACACGCTGTCGGTGACCGCCTCGATGTCGTGCACCAGCGTCTGCTCCAGCGCGAGCAACTCGCCCTGCCCCAGCTCGAGGACGTCGCCGTCCGGGACGTGCAACCGCAGGCGTCCTTCCAGCGCGTGGATCGTCACGCAGTGATCCGTCTTGTGCTCCGACATTCGAGCGCCGGCCTGCAGCGCGATCAGGACGACGCGAAAGTCCGGGTGCTTCACCAGCGTCTTGGCGTTGTGGCCGCGGGCGCGCCACGTCGGCTCGCCCATCAACGCCGCGGCCTCAGCCGCCAGGTCGAACCTCAGGGTCGTGCCGCGGACCGCGTGCGGCTCGCGTGGAGGCCGCAGCCCCACGCCCGTCTCGTTCGTTGCCATGGTCACCCCCGATCGGAGAGAAAAGTGAAGCCCCAACGGTAGCACGTTCGCCGTCGATGACGCTCGGGCCAGCCGTCGATTTCGCGGCGCCCGACCGTGGTAGAAAGTGTCCGCCATGCTGGCCCAAATCCCCGACGGGGACACGGCCCCCGCCGACGCGGTGTGGATCGACCTGCTCAATCCCACGCCTGAAGAGAAAGCCACCGTGGAAGCGGCGATCGGGATGCCCCTGCCCTCGCGTGCGGACCTCGAGGAGATCGAGTCGTCGAGCCGCGTCTACCTGGAGAGCGGGGCGTTCCATCTGTCGACGCCCATCCTGACGGGGACCAACTGCGTGAAGGACGAGCCCACGAACATCGGGTTCATCCTGACGCCGCGCCAGCTCGTCACCCAGCGATTCATGCCGTCCCGCGGGTTCGAAGGGCTCGCCAGGAGCTACGCGCGCGCGCCTCAGCCGAGCGCGGTCGACGCGTTCCTGCGGGTCCTCGAGATGATCATCGACGACACCGCCGACACGCTGGAGCACGCGAGCGCCGAGCTCGAGACCATCTCGCACGAGGCGTTCGAGAGCGAGCGTCCGTGGCGCGTCAGGCATCGAGACCTGAGCCGTAACCTGCGCGCCACCCTGCGGAAGCTCGGCAGGATGAGCGACGGGATCTCGCACCTGCGCGACACCCTGCTCGGGATTGGCCGCATCGCCGCGTTCGTGCACGAGAACAAGGCCTCGCTCGGAGCCGGGGACGGCGCCGCGACACCGCCCGCCGATGCGCCCGCGCGCCTCGGCGCGATTCGCGGCGACATCACCTCGCTGAACGATTACCAGGCCCACCTCGCCTCGAAGGTTCAATTCCTCCTCGACGCGACGCTGGGGTTCATCAGCATCCAGCAGAACGACATCGTGAAGACGCTGACCGTCGTGTCGGTGGTGGGCGTTCCTCCCGTGCTGATCGCGGGCATCTACGGGATGAATTTTCGGGTCATGCCCGAGCTCACCTGGCACCTGGGATATCCATTCGCGCTCGCGCTGATCGTCGTCAGCGCCCTCGTGCCGCTGGCGTGGTTGAAGTGGCGCGGCTGGATGTGACCGACGCGTGGCGTCCCCGGCTTTCTCGCTTCCAAGAATCTGGGCCATACTGCCCCCGATGAGAAACCCTCGGCGTCGTCTCGTTGGTTTCGGCCTGACCCTGCAGCTCGGTCTGGGGATGGGCTTCCTGGCTCTCTCGGGCGGCGCGTGCTCGTCGGGTGGGCCGTCCACCTCGTCGAGCGGCGGGGCCACCGGCAGCTCGGGCGGGACGTCGGGAGGCTCCGGGGGCGCGAGCGCCTCGGGGGGCACGACGGGCTCTGGAGGAAGCACGGCCAGCGGCGGGACGACCGCCAGCGGCGGCGCCTCGGCCAGCGGCGGCGCGACCGCCAGCGGTGGGACGACGGCCAGCGGTGGGACGACCGCCAGCGGCGGCGCCTCGGCCAGCGGCGGCGCGACCGCCTCGGGAGGCGCATCGGCCAGCGGCGGCGCGACCGGCACCGCGGGCGCCGCGGGCGGATCCAGCGGCGGCGCTGGCGGCGCGACCACGAATGGTGGCAGCACCGGCGGCGGCGGCCGCGCGAGCGGAGGTGGTGGACGCATGGGCGGCGGCGCCGGCCGCATGGGCGGCGGGGGACGTGACGGCTCGGGCGCTGGCGGCAGCACGATCCCCGCGACGATGACGCTCACCAGCCCGGTCTTGATGGAGGGCGGCATGTTCCCGGCCGGCATCACGTGCGCCGACGCGGCGATGGGCTCACCCGAGCTGGACTGGACGCCCGGGCCGGCCGGCACGATGAGCTACGCGGTCGTCATGACGGACCTGACCCAGAACATCTTTCATTGGGCCATCTGGAACATTCCCGTGCCCAGCGGCGATCCTTCGACGATTTCGTTGAAAGGGAACCTCGCCAAGACCGCTATGTTGTCCGATCCTGCTGGGGCCCGCCAAACTTCACTGATGGGAAGTGGCTATTTCGGCCCCTGTCCTAATGGCACGGAGCACACTTACCAGTTTCAGGTATACGCAATTCCGTCCACCATGCTTTCGGGCAACACGAATTCGGTAATGAATGTGCGGGATGCCGCGCGCGCAGTCGCAACTGCTACCGGAAGTCTTTCCGGAAAATCGAGTGCAAAGCGACCCTGACCTGGTCGAGATCGCCGAATCAATCAAGCCTATCGGCTCCTACGCGGACTATGGACGGCGTCGATAATTTAATTATTGGTGCAGGAATCAGCGGCCTTGCCACGGCGGCAGCTCTCGGAGAAGGGCAGAACTACCTGCTGGTCGAGACGGACCTCGAGATCGGCGGCTATTGTAAAACCATCCATCGCCACGGCTTCACCTGGGACTACTCGGGACACTTCTTCCACTTCAAACACCCCGAGATCGAAGCCTGGCTGCGCGCGCGCATGCATGGTCAGGAGATCCGCACGGTCACCAAGCGATCGTTCATCTCGTACGGCGGGCGAATGATCGACTTTCCCTTTCAGAAGAACATCCACCAGCTTCCCCAGGACGAGTTCATCGAGTGCCTGCACGACCTGTTCTTCGCCTGGACCAACCTCTCCGCGCAACCCCCGCCATCGAAATATGCCAGTTTCCAGATCATGCTCTACGCGCGATACGGCCGCGCCATCGCCGAGAAGTTCCTCATCCCGTACAACGAGAAGCTCTACGCGTGCGATCTTGGAACGCTGGACCAGGACGCCATGGGTCGCTTCTTTCCGCACGCCGATCTCCTCGACGTGATCCGCAACATGCGCGCGCCCGATAATCGGAGCTACAACTCGACGTTCACGTATCCGCGGGGAGGCGCCATCGAGTACGTGAAGGCACTTGCCAGCGCGGTTCCTCCCGATCGCATCGCCTGCGGCGAGACCCTACTCTCGATCGATCTCGCGGCACGGGTCGCCCGCACCTCGCGTCGAGAGCTGCGCTACGAGCGCCTGGTATCGTCGGCTCCCTTTCCCGTCCTCGCCCGCGCCGCCAATCTCGACCACGCTGCGGGCGCGTTCACCTGGAACAAGGTCCTGGTTCTGAACCTGGGCTTCGATCGCAAGGGCGCTCGGGGCGTGCACTGGATCTACTACCCGAACCGGGAGCGAATCTTCTACCGAATCGGCTACTACGACAACATCTTCGACACCGATCGCCTGAGCCTCTATGTGGAGATCGGTTTGCCGAGCGACGCGCCAGTCGACGCGGACGCCTTGCGCGGACGCGTGCTCGAGGATTTGAGGGCCGAAGGAGTCATCAGCGATCACCAACTCGTCGCCCACCACAGCGTCGTGATGAACCCCGCCTACGTGCACATCACGCAAGCGTCGATGGCCGAGCACGCACGCCTGGCGGACGTGCTGAGCGGCCACGGTGTGTTCTCGATCGGCCGTTACGGCGGTTGGACCTACTGCTCGATCGAGGACAACATCGTCGAAGCCCGCACGCTGGTACGCACCTGGTCAGCGCCGCACCGCTGACTTCCTAGCTCCCCGATTGTTGCACGACCAGATAGACGTTCATGGTAGCGACCCGGAACACTTCAGGAGCCACGCTAGAGAAGGTTACGGGCAAGCCGTTGCTATAGAGAGCTGGCCCCGTCCACCAATCGATCATCGACGTCGAGGAGGTGAAGAGTTTTGGCTCCCCGTCGTCGCGACTGAGAATGGCGAAGTAATAGGTGCCGGGAAGAAGCACGACATTGTCGACCGCAACCTCCTGTACGGCTCCCTTGAGCGTCACGTCTTTTGCGGTAGCAATAGAATACCGGGAGACTTCGCGCCTGTCTCATTGTAAAGGCCGAACGAAGCAACGGCGCCAACTGTCGCGGATTGATTAATATATCCGAACGCATGCAACGTGACCTGTCTCGCCACCTGAATCGGGAACGACGAGAGGGAGCCCGGCAGTGACTGAAACGGGGCCGATTCATTTCCAAGAAATCGCTCGGGGAACCCGAGCCGCACTTCGCATAGGCGATCTTTGCACAAGCTTCCGCTTGGACATCTTAGATTGCATCCCCCGCAATTCTGCGTATCGCCATCCGTGTAAACACAGCCGTTGCCGCACGCTGTGTATCCCGATGCGCACGAGGCGGGAACACACTTCCCTTGATCGCACCTCGGTGTTCCATTTGGGATCGTGCAGATCTGGTTGCACCCATTGCAATTCGCAACGTCCGTCAATGCGTCGATGCAGCTGCTGCCGCAACGAACTTGCGATCCGGAACATCCCGACGAGCATTCGTAGGATGCTGTTGATTGTTGCATGCAAACCGGCGTGCTTCCTCCGCAGGTGTTCGCACAGCGTCCGCAGTGACTTGGCTGGCGAATGTCAGTTTCGCAATCAGGTTGGCTGTCGCAGTCGGAAAATCCCGGCACGCAGGTCACGACGGCACATGAACCTTCTTTGCAGGTCGCTGTCGCGACGTTCGTCAGCGAACAGGGGCTACAACTGGCGGCAGCGCACCCGTAACCTGGGTCATTCAGCTTCACGCACATGCCGTTTGAACAGCGTTTTTCGTCCGGGTTGCAGGCCGGGATTCCATTTCCACCCCCGCCTCCTGAGCCGACCAAACCACCGGATCCTGGTGAATTTCCGTTC
>Ga0068853_100000251_pt1 | contig 37673 bp, 36 predicted proteins | sample KBSCornC32_FD_65655 | JGI IMG/M metagenome (GOLD analysis project Ga0068853, IMG submission 65655) | Corn rhizosphere microbial communities from Kellogg Biological Station, Michigan, USA - KBS Corn C3-2 | ecosystem: Host-associated > Plants > Roots > Rhizosphere > Soil ... | reverse complement strand
TTCGAACCTCGTAGGGAGCGCCATTTGCTTGCGCGATCGTCCTTGATCGCTGCCTGACCAGACGCCTCAGCCTCATTGCCGCGTTTTCGACGATCCAGTCCAGAGCGGCCATCCATGGCCGCACTCTTCACGAACAGCCACTTCGACCGAGTCGTCTCCGCGGGCCGAGCCCACTTCGCCCTCGTCTGTAGGAGCGGCTTCAGCCGCGATGCTTTCGGCCGGGCGATACGCGATCGCGCGCAACGGACCCGTGCGCCTAGCTCCTGAAACCACGACTACGACGACGGCTGCTCCCGTGCGAGGCATGACCGCCGCGGCGCGCTCACTTACAATGCGCGCCTCGCCCACGGATTCGACCTTCCCATGCCTTTCGTCGTCATCGAGAACTGCATCAAGTGCAAGTACACCGACTGCGTCGAGGTCTGCCCGGTCGACTGTTTCCACGAAGGGCCGAACTTCCTCGTGATCGACCCCGAGGAATGCATCGACTGCACCTTGTGCGAACCGGAGTGCCCGGCGAAAGCAATCTATCCCGAGGACGACGTGCCGGCAGGCCAGGAAAGCTTCATCGCGCTCAATGCCGAACTCGCGAAGGCGTGGCCGGTGCTCACCGAACGCAAGGACGCGCCGGCCGACGCGAAGGAATGGGACGGCAAGCCGGGCAAGCTGCCGCTGCTCGAGCGCTGATCGCGCTTCCGTTGCGAGCCCGGCGCCCGCCGGGCATGCGCCCGGCAGGCGGCGATCACGCAAGGCTCAGGAGAGACGCTCGCGCAGGGTCTGCAGCAGTGCGCGCGCGGCATCGCGCGACGCTTCGTCGTCCGCGCCTTCGACGCTGACGCGGCTGCCCGAGCCTTCCGCCGCGACCCGCACGGTCAGCTGCACGCGCGCCGTCGTCTTGTTGCCGGCTCGACCGAGCGTGATCGCGCGCTTGAACCAGCCCGGCTTGGTCGTCGTCGTGCCGGTCGTCTCGACCGTGTAGGTGTAGCCCGATTCGTCGCGATTGACGATCGACGCGGCGCCCGAGCGCTCGAGCGCGAGGCCGACGCGCGACCACGTGTTCGCGACCGCGTCGGAAACCGTCAGGCCATTGCCGCTCAGCAGCGCGCCCGGAACGCCCGCGACGACCGGCGGTGGCGCCGTCGCGCCCGCATCGGTGCCGGCGCTTGCCGGCGCAGCGCCTGGCGCCGGCGTGGCCGCCCGCGCGCTCGCCGCGGGCACGGTCAGCGCGCCGGCGCTGTTCGGCGTGTCGAGGTCGGGCGGCACTTCCAGCGGTCGCGACTCGACCGCGGTCTTGTATTCGTCGTTCTTGCGCTCGAAATGACGGTGCAGGAAACCGCAGCCGCCGAGCAGCGACGCCGAAACCAGCACCGCCAGCAACGTACAGATGTTCCGTCTCACAGATAGCGTCCCGTCGTCAGTGATCCGCCTAGTCTACCCGACTGCGGGGGCGGCCTCGACCAGTCCCAGTTCAGCCAGGACGCGATCGGCGTCCGCCCGCAAGGCCGGCGAAAGCTCGGTCAGCGGGAGCCGCGGCGTCGCCGAACCGAGGCCGAGCCGCGACAGGCACCACTTGAGCGGGATCGGATTCGGCTCGAGCCCGAGCGCGTCGTAGAGCGGCTGCAGGCGGCGATCCAGCTCGCCCGCGACCGCCTCGTCGCCACGCGCACAGGCCGCGCACATCGCCGCGAACAGCGCCGGCGCGACGTTCGCGGCGACCGAGATCACGCCGTCGGCACCGGCCAGCAGCGCGCGGGCGCAGGTCGGGTCGTCGCCCGACAGGATGCTGAACGACGGTGTGCGCAACGCGAGCAGTTCGCGCATGCGCGCCGCGTCGCCGACGGCTTCCTTGATGCCGGCGATGTTGCCGTGCCCGGCGAGGCGCGCGACGGTCTCGGGCCGCAGGTCGCAGGCGGTACGGCTCGGCACGTTGTAGAGCACGACCGGCACGCGCGCGCGATCGGCCACTTCGCTGAAGTGGCGGAACATGCCGTCCTGCGTCGGCCGCACGTAGGCGGGCGCGACGACGAGCGCATAGTCGACGCCCGCGTCGGCGGCGCGCTGCGTCTGCGCAATCGTCTTGTGGGTCGAGGACAGGCCGCTGCCCGCCAGCACCGGCACGCGTCCGGCGACGCGCGCGACCGCGAATGCGATCAGGCGCGAATACTCCTCGTCATCGAGCGCCGCGGCCTCGCCGGTCGAACCGGCGACGACGAGCGCACGCGTGCCGCCGGCGAGCTGGTGGTCGACGAGTCGACCGTACGCGTCGAGATCGAGCGCGCCGTCGCCCGCCCGGAACGGCGTCGCGAGTGCGCAGATGCTGCCTGAAAGAGCCACGCCGGAACCTGCCTGCGGATCGGAATCGCTCGATGGTACGAGGGAAGCTTCGCGCAAGTCCATGCGCGGGCGCGGGCGATTCCGGGCATTCGCGGGGCACGCGCGGCTGGCGCGCCGAGTCCGCTTGCGACCCCCGGGGTGCGCAAGTATTCTGCGGCGGAGCGCATCTCCGGCCGGTGCGGCGGGCAGGACATGGGAACCGTGAAGCAGGCAGGAAGGCAGGCCCCGGGCGACGCCACGCGACCCGCTTCGAACGAGAACTACCTCCTCATCAGCGCCTTCGGTACTCCCGCGCATTCGCCGCTCGTCGCTCTCAGCAAGCGCATCTCCGAATGCGGCTGCAACCTCGCCGAAGCGCGCGTGTCCACGCTCGGCAACGAACTCAGCGTGCTCGCGCTCGCGCAGGGCGCGTGGGACGCGATCGCCAAGCTCGAGAACGCGCTCGCTCGGCTCGACCGCGACGGCGAGCTGCGCCTCGCCCATTTCCGCACGAGCGCGCGACAGCCGCAGGCGAACCTGCTGCCCTACGTGGTCGAGGTGGTCGCCGCCGACAAGACCGGCGTGCTGTTCCAGCTCGCCGAATTCTTCGAACGCCAGAACATCACGATCGAGCAACTGCATTCGACGCGCTACCGCGCGATGCAGACCGGCGCGGACATGTTCTCGGCGCAGATCACCATCGGCATCCCGAACACGATGCACATCGCCGCGCTGCGCGACGATTTCCTCGAGTTCTGCGACGGCCTCAACCTCGACGCGATCATGGACCCGATGAAGTTCTGACCATGCCCGACATCGGCAAGAAGGTTCCGAAACTCAAGGGCGTCCTGCACGACGGCAGCACGCTCGCCCTCGCCGACCTGCGCGGCCAGGCCGTGGTCGTGTACTTCTACCCGAAGGACAACACACCCGGCTGCACCAACGAGGCGCACGGTTTCCGCGACCTCTACAAGCAGTTCCGCAAGGCCGGCTGCGAGATCGTCGGCGTGTCGCGCGATTCCACCGCCTCGCACGCGAAGTTCCGCCAGAAGCACGCGTTGCCGTTCCCGCTCGTCGCCGACACCGACGAGGCCTGGTGCAACGCGTTCGGCGTGCTCGGCGAGAAGACGCTGTACGGGCGCAAGTTCGTCGGCGTCATCCGCAGCACCTTCCTCATCGACGCCGAAGGCACGCTGGTCGCGGAGTGGCGCAACGTGCGCGTGCCCGGCCACGCCACCGCCGTACTGGAGCGCGCCACCCAGCTGTGACCGTCATCTCGCCCTGCTATATCCCGACCGGGAACTTCGAGAGTCCGCCCCGCCGGCGGACGTTCGAATCGGCGAGCCGACCTCCGCACCGACGCCCCCGCCGCGATCTGCCCGGATCGCGCCGCGCGCCGTCTCCGACGTTCCCGCACGAACCGCGCGCGTGCCTGCGCGTGCGCGGCCCTTCCTTCCCGCACGAGGCTCCCGCATGACTCGAGGCAAGCGCATCTACGTACTCGACACCAACGTGCTCATGCATGACCCGACGTCGCTGTTCCGCTTCGAGGAACACGACGTGTTCATCCCGATGACGGTGCTCGAGGAACTGGATGCCGCGAAGAAAGGCACCTCGGAGACATCGCGCAACGCGCGCCAGGTCAGCCGCTTCCTCAACGAGCTGATGGTCGCCGGCAACGGCCACCCGATCGAGGACGGCGTCGAGCTGCGCCTGCCGCAGGGCCTGCAGCTCGATCGCAAGCCGAAGGCCGGTCGCCTGTACTTCCAGACCAACGCGCACGTCGCGGTCGACAAGCGCTCGACGCGCACGATGCCCGACAACCTCATCCTCGCCGCGGTCGTCGGCCTGCGCGAGGCGCGCCCGCGCGAACCGGTCGTGCTGGTGTCGAAGGACATCAACCTGCGCATCAAGGCGAAGATCTACGGCATCACCGCGGAGGACTACGAGAACGACCGCGCGCTCGACGACTTCAGCCTGCTGTACAACGGCCTCGCCGAATTGCCGGAGAACTTCTGGGACCGCCACGGCGAACTGCGCTCGTGGTCGGAACGCGGCCGCACGTTCTACGAAGTGAAGCGACGCAAGGACGAGGACTGGCATCCGAACCAGAACCTGTTCCTGCCCGGCGAGGACGAGGTCGAACTGCGCGTGCTGCGCCTGGAAGGCCAGAAGGCGGTGCTGCAGATCGTCGACGACTACCGCATCGGCGCGTCGCATTCGGTGTGGGGCATCCAGGCGCGCAACCGCGAGCAGAACTTCGCGCTCAATGCGCTGATGGATCCGGAAATCGACTTCGTCACCCTGCTCGGCACCGCGGGCACCGGCAAGACCCTGCTCGCGCTCGCCGCCGGCCTCGCCCAGGTCATGGACCAGCAGCGCTACCGCGAGATCATCATGACGCGCGCGACCGTCTCGGTCGGCGAGGACATCGGCTTCCTGCCCGGTACCGAGGAAGAGAAGATGACGCCGTGGATGGGCGCGCTCACCGACAACCTCGAAGTGCTGACCAATCCGCAGGAAGGCGGCGCATGGGGCCGCGCGGCGACCAACGATCTGCTCGCCTCGCGCATCAAGATCCGCTCGATGAACTTCATGCGCGGCCGTACGTTCCTCAGCCGCTACGTGATCATCGACGAGGCGCAGAACCTGACGCCGAAGCAGATGAAGACGCTCATCACCCGCGCGGGTCCGGGCAGCAAGATCATCTGCCTCGGCAACGTCGAGCAGATCGACACGCCGTACCTCACCGAGACGACGTCGGGCCTCACCTACGCGGTCGACCGCTTCAAGGACTGGGAGCACAGCGCGCACATCACGCTGCGCCGCGGCGAGCGTTCGCGCCTCGCGGACTACGCGTCAGAGGTGCTCTGAGGAGTCGCGGAACGGTTTCCGGATCACGCGCCTCGCGTCGATCGACGCGAGGCGTTCCGCGGCGCGGACTGCACTACGCTCGAACCCGTCGCGCAAGATCGCGTCGTCGATGTCGGTCGCGAAGGTAAGTCGACGTTCGTCGCGTTGGCACCATCGAGCGCACTCCTCCCTTTGACGAGCCGGGCCGCAGCGGGTCGCCGCTTCGAGAATCGCCTTCGAACCACGCGGCACACCCGCAAAAGCCCGACGCCCGCGAATGCGGGCGTCGGGCGGAACAATGGGACTGCGGTGCGCTCAGAAGCGCGTCGACCAGAGCGCCTCGAATTCGAAGCGGCCCGCCGTCGCGTCCTCGCGCGAAACGTAGGTCGGCATGAGCAGGAAGTACGGCGAGGTCGCATAGCTCGCGGAGAAGCTCACGCTGGCGGCATTGCCGAACGGACGCGCCCAGGCGAGCGAGTACATGCCCTTCGCGGTCGCGGACGAAAGCGCGTTCTCGAGCAGGCGCGAGGTCGGCACCGGCTGCTGGCGCGTCGTGTAACGCATCTGCAGGTTGCCGAGATCCGCGTCGTGCAGGGTCCAGCCGAGGCTGTAGACGTCGAGGTCACGCCAGGCGAACACCGGGCTCGAACTGTCGCCGAGCAGCGCGAGGAAGCGCGTCGGCAGGTTCGAGCTCGTGAACGGCTTGATCGCGCTGTACTGCACGCGCTGCACGCCCGCATCGATCGAAAGATCCGGCGTCAGCGAATAGCTGAGGGTCGCCAGCGCGCTCGCGGGAATATCGAAATCCGCCGCATCGGCGAACACGCCGCGATAGTTCGAGAACGCATCCATGCCGACGCGCGACTGGTAACCGAACGTCCAGCGCAGGCGCTCGCCGATCACGTTGCCGACGTCGATGCGCGCACCGGCACCGTAGGAACTGTCGCGCTGCCAGCTCGGCAGGGCGTGCCAGCCGTCGGTCGTGGTACCGAGGCCGAAGCTCGCGAAGCGCTGGTAGGCGAGCACGCCGGTCAGGCGCAGGCTGCCGGTTTCGCCCCAGTTCGTCGCGAGCGAAGGCGCGACCACCGTGCGCTGCAGGCCGGACGACGGCACGGCGAGGTTCTGCGGCTGCATCGCGGGCAGCACCGCCGGCGTATCGGATACGTTGCCGGTCGCGACGGAAATCGAAAGGCGCGCAGGTGCTTTCGCGCGCGCCTCGAACAGCGGAGCGCGTGCGACTTCGCCGGAGTAGTTGTCGAGCACGTCCGGCGCGACCAGCGCCTGCGGCTGCAACGCCCACGAGAACTGCGGCGTGATGCTCGCGAGCGCGTAGTCGTGCCAGCGCGTCAGGGCCGAACTGCTCGCCGAAGGCGAGGCGAGTTCGTCCGTCGACCGCCCTTCGAGGGGAGCGGCCTGCGCGATCATCGAAAAAAATGGAAGCGCCAGCCCTGTGCCCAGCGCTCCCATCCATCTCCCTGCGATAGCTGTTGCCCGCTGCATCGCCCTGCTGCGATCGTGGAAAAGGTTGTGGTGTAATCCCCGCGATATCGTTTGCGAAAACGCAACAGTTGTCAAGCACGGAACGGCGGCGTTTACACCGTAAACCATTATGAAACGGGCGCTTTCGGCGCATCATTGTGACGCAGTCGAGGCTTCGGTCGGCGTCTCGAAAACACAACAGCGAGTTCGCCCATGTCCAGTCCCCACGTACCGACCGCCCTCACCATCGCCGGCTCCGACTCCGGTGGCGGCGCAGGCATCCAGGCCGACCTGCGTACGTTCGCCGCGTTCGGCGTGCATGGCACCAGTGCGATCACCGCCCTGACCGCGCAGAACACCCGCGGCGTGGACGCGATCCATACCGCGCCGACCGCGTTCCTGCGCGCACAGATCGAGGCGGTGCTGGGCGACTTCCGCGTCGGCGCGGCCAAGCTCGGCATGCTCGCGACGCCCGCGATCGCCCAGGCGGTCGCCGGCGTGCTGGCGACGCGGCCACGACTGCCGGTCGTGCTCGACCCGGTGCTCGTCGCGACGACCGGCGCACGGCTCGGCACGCAGGCGCTCGTCGCAGGCCTGCGTCGCCGGTTGCTGCCGCTCGCGACGCTCGTGACGCCGAACATTCCCGAAGCGGAAGCACTGCTCGGCCACCGCATCGCATCGCGCGACGCCATGCCGGGCGCGGCCCGCGCGCTGCGCGACGCGGGCGCGCGCGCGGTGCTGCTCAAGGGCGGGCACCTGCGCGGCAGCGAGGTTTCGGACCTGCTGCTCACCGCGGACGGCGAGCACTGGTTCCACCAGCGCCGGCGGCGTGGTGAATTCCACGGCACCGGCTGTTCACTCTCGGCCGCGGTAGCGGCCGGTCTCGCGCTCGGGCGACCGCTCGAGGACGCGGTCGAAGCGGCCATCCATTTCGTGCAGCAGGCGATCGTCGCGGGCTACCGCCCGGGCAAGGGTGCGCTGCTCGTGCTCGATCATCTCGCGGCCGCGCCGTGACCGGCGCGGCGGCGCAGATCAGCCGAGGCGTTCGATGATCGCGTCGGCGAACGTCGCGGTGGTGCCGCTGCCGCCGAGGTCCGGCGTGACGCGGTCGCGCGCCTCGAGCGTCGCGCGAATCGCGCGGCGCAGGCGGTCGGCTTCGTCGGTGCGCGCGAGGTGGTCGAGCATCTGGGCGGCACCGAGCAGCAGCGCGCACGGATTGGCGATGCCCTTGCCGGCGATGTCCGGCGCGGAGCCGTGCACGGCCTCGAAGATCGCGGCGTCCGCGCCGATGTTCGCGCCAGGCGCGAGGCCGAGGCCGCCGACGAGGCCGGCGCAGAGGTCGGAGATGATGTCGCCGAACAGGTTCGTCGTGACGATGACGTCGAACTGCTCCGGCTTCATGACCAGCTGCATGCAGCAGTTGTCGACGATGAGTTCGTTGCAGGCGATGTCCTGATACTGCGCGGCGACTTCGCGCGCGACCTTGAGGAACAGGCCGGACGTCGACTTGAGGATGTTCGCCTTGTGCACCACGGTGACCTTCTTGCGGCCGTTGCGCCGCGCGAGGTCGAACGCGTAGCGCACGATGCGCTCGGAACCCTTGCGCGTGACCTTCTGCACGAGCGTCGCGGTCGCGCCGTCTTCGGACACCTGCTGGCCCTCGCCCGCATACGCGCCTTCGGTGTTCTCGCGCACGGTGATGAGGTCGACGTTCTCGGGGAAACGCGACCGCGTGTTGGGGAACGAAATCGCCGGGCGCACGTTCGCGTAGAGGTCGAACTTGCGGCGCAACAGCACGTTGATCGAGCTGAAGCCTTCGCCGACCGGCGTCGTCAGCGGGCTCTTCAGCGCGATGCGGTGCTTGGCGATCGCGTCGAGCGTCGCCTGCGGCAGCAGCTCGCCATCCTTCTCGTACGCGGCGAGGCCGGCTTCGACGAAGTCGTACTGCAGGCCGAGCTTCATCGCATCGAGCACGCGCAGGGTCGCGTCCATGATCTCCGGGCCGATGCCGTCGCCGCGGATCACAGCAATGGTGTTGTTCATCGAGTCAAACTCCGTGCGGCGCGCCGGGGCACGCCGGTCGTGACACGCCGCCGCGACGCGGCCACGCGGCCGCCGCTGGTCCGGCAAGGTGGGAATGGCGGCAGGACGCCGCGCGAAAAAACCTTATGCGACAAGACGATCGCCGCGTCCGAGGCTTGCCTCGACCGGCGCAGTCGCGCATTATCCGCGAATGCCCCTGCACCGCACAAGAAAGCGCTTTCCCGCGTCGTGGCTCGCTGCGCGCGTGGCTCTGCTTTCGCTCGGCCTCGGCGCGGCGGGAACGGCCGGCGCGCTCGGCGTGCGCGTGGAATCGTCGGTGAAGGACGGCAGGCCGCACCTGCAGATCGGCATCCTCGGCCAGGCACCGGCCAACTGCAAGCCGTCGGTCGACCATGTGACGATCGATCGGCAGGACATCGCCGTCACGCTGCACAGCCCGAAGACCGGTTGCTGGGCGAATCATGCCTCGGCCTACGTGTTGCACGTCGATCCCGCCGCCGCGGGCGCGGCGATGGCGTTCGGCAACGTCTACCGCGTCAGCGTGTTCTCCGATGCCGGCGACACGCCCGGCCTCGTCGCGTTCCGCGTGCTCGATGCGAACGCCGACCCGAACGCGATCGCGACGAACGCCGTGCAACCGGAGAACGGCTTCTGGTGGTCGGAAGGCGCGGTGGAGACGGGGCCTGCTTCGCGCGGCACCGGCATGAGCCTGGAAGCACAGGGCGACCAGCTCGCCGTGAGCGTGTTCGGCTTCGGCGATACCGGCAGCCCGCTCTGGTACTTCGGCAGTGCGCGCCAGCAAGGCCGCATCGCGGTCGTGCCGCTGCTCGAATTGCGCAACGGTGATCCGCTGTTCTCGCCGACCGGGAGTCGCCCGAGCGCGATCGACGGCCTGCGCCTGGAACTCGAATTCATTTCGCCGGCGCGCGCGCGCGCCTGGCTCGTGCGCAGCGACGATCGCCGCGACATCGCGGTACGCGCGTTCACGCTCGCGCGTTCGACCTTCTCGAAGATCGACGCGCGTGTCGACTGGAACGGGCGCTGGGTGCTCGTCGGCGACGACGCGACGGGCCTGCGCGAGTTCGAGTTCGCCGCGCCGACCCGGCAGGACGCCGACACGTTGCGCTTCTACGATGCGGGTGGTGCCACGCTCGAATGTCGCGCGAACGCGGCCGCATCGACACCCGACCTGTGCACCCTGTCGAACGGCGCGTCGCCGATCGCCGAGTTCAACCAGATCGGACTCGACCGCCTCGACGGCCGCGACGCGAACGGCGCCCGCGTACGCCTGATGCGCGTCTCACGCCCCTGAGGCGTCGCCGCCGGCGGATCCCTTCGCGGTCATCTGGTCGAGGAAATCGACCGCGCGACGCAGGTGCGGGATCACGATCGAACCGCCGACGACGAGGCCGACGCTGAACACCTCGAAGAACTCGTCCTCGTCGACGCCAGCCTCGAGGCATTGCGCGACGTGATAGCTGATGCAGTCGTCGCAGCGCAGCACCAGCGACGCGACGAGGCCGAGCATCTCCTTGGTCTTCACGTCGAGCGCGCCGGCCTTGTAGGTCTGCGTATCGAGCGCGAAGAAGCGGCGGATCACCTGATTGTCCTGGCCGAGGATGCGCTCGTTCATGCGCTGGCGGAACTGGGTGAAATCGCGGATGCGATCACTCATGCGTCGGCCTCCGTCAGTTCGCGCAGCCGCCCGGAACGTTCCGCGGCGACGAGGTCGTCGAAGCCGCCGACGTGTTCGCCGTTGACGAAGATCTGCGGCACGGTGCGCCGCCCCGCGCTGCGCGTGAGCATCTCCTCGCGCCGCGACGGCTCCATGTCCACGCGGACCTCCTCGTAGGGCAGCCCGCGCTGCTTCAGGAACTGCTTGGCCGCCACGCAGTAGGGGCAGATGGCGGTGGTGTAGATCTCGACTCGGTTCATGCCGCACGCGTCCGTAAACCCGGCGCAAGATTGGGGCGCATGGCGTCCGCTTGCAAGGGTGGCGGGGGCCGCGGCATGAATGCCGCCTGAGTGTCGGCGTCGTCCCGGCGGCGGCCGGCGCGGCGGCGGTGGCGACGGGAACATGCGCGCGCTAATGTGGTCGCAGCAACGATCCCCTCGCGGTTCCCCCATGCGTCTGGTCCCCACCCTCTCCGCCCTCGCCGTCGCCTGCCTCAGCGTGCTCGCCGGGGCGCGCGAACCCGACGTGAAACTGCCCGACATCGGCAGCTCCGCGGCGAGCCTCGCCACGCCACAGGAGCTGCGCGAGTACGGCGCCGGCATGCTGCAGGAAATGCGTGCGTACGACCTCGTCGTCGACGACCCGCTGCTGGTCGACTACATCAACGCGCTCGGCTATCGCCTGGTCGCGTCGAGCGATCACCCGGATCCGGGCTTCACGTTCTTCATCGTGCGCGACGACCAGATCAACGCGTTCGCCGCGCCGGGCGGCTACGTCGCGACCAACGCGGGCCTGATCACCGCGATGGACACCGAGGACGAACTCGCCGGCGTGCTCGCGCACGAGATCTCGCACGTCGAGCAGCAGCACATCCTGCGCGCGTTCGAGGACCAGAAGAAGATGTCGATCCCGATCATGCTCGGCATGCTCGGCGTCATGATCGCCAGTGCGCACCGCACCGACGACGCGGCGGCGGCGGCGATGATGACGGGCACCTCGCTGATCCAGCAGCGGCAGATCAACTTCACGCGCGGAGACGAGGCGGAAGCCGACCGCGTCGGCATCCAGACGCTCGCGCGCGCGGGTTTCGACCCGATGGCGATGGCCGGCGCGTTCCAGACCTTGCAGAAGGTCATGCGCGTGAACGGCATCGACATCCCCGAATTCCTGCTCGACCATCCGCTCGATACCAAGCGCATCGCCGACGCGAAATCGCGCGCGGAACAGCTCGGCTGCCCCAAGACGACGCATGTGCGCGGCGCGCCCGCGAGCGATGCCGGCGGCAGCCTCGACCTCACCCTTTCGCCACGTCGCCTCGATGCCGACGCCAGCAGCGGGCCGGTCGACGAAGCGAGCGCGATCGCGGCGAGCAACGCGGCGACGGTGACCGTCGCCGAGCATGGCGAAGGCAAGGCGCTGCCGCGCGTGACGGTCGCCACCTGCGCACCGCGCGGCAAGGCGGTGCAGGCGTATTTCGAGCTCATGCGCGAGCGCATGCGCGTGCAGATCGCCAAGTCGCCGACCGCGGTGCGCTCGTACTACGCCAACAACCTGCGCGACGATCCTGCCTTCGACAGCGTGGCCAACCGCTACGGCTACGCGCTCGCGCTGGTCGCCAACCGCGAGGCGGCCACGGCGATCGAGCAGTTGCGCCCGCTCGTCGCGCGCCAGTCCGACTCGCCGGTGCTGCGCCTCGCCCTCGCCAACGCGCAGGACCAGGCCGGGCGAAGGGACGAAGCGCTCGCGACGTTCGCGCAGCTGCATCGCGACTTCCCCGGCAATCGCGCGATCACACTCGCCTACAGCGACGCGCTCGTCGCGCGCGCCGACGCGAAGAATGCACGCATCGCCCTCGACCTGCTGCGCCCGCTCGTCGAGCGCAGCGCGGACGATCCCGAGCTGCAGCGCGCGTTCGCGCGCGCCAACGAACTCGCCGGCGACAAGGTGCGCGCGAGCGAGGCGTACGCGGAAGCCGCCTGGCTCAGCGGCCACGCCGAAGACGCACTGAACCAGCTCAAGGCGCTGTCGAAGCAGGCCGATCTCAGCTACTACCAGCGCAGCCGCATCGACGCGCGCATCGCCGAACTCACGCCGGCCGTGCTCGCCCTGCGCAAGCGCTCCTCGCCGAGCGAACCCGGCTCGCTGACCGCGACCGGCCTGTCCTGCTGCCGCGTGCACGGCGGCACTGTCACAAATCCGTGATATTCGACGGCCTTCTCCGCCAGCCACGCCCCTCGACATCGTCAACGCCGTATCTATTTGATGTAGAATGCTTTTCATGAAAATGCGGCGGCCGGGCCCGATGCCGGTTGCCGCACGACACGGCGGGACCGGCACCGCCCGAGGGAAGGCCCTTCGCGCGATGTCATTCCCGCGTAACAAAATGAAGTTGCAATGATGACGTCATAAAGCGCCCCGACGGCGCTGCGCGCGGTGAAGTCGTGCAAAAACACATCCTGATCGTCGAAGACGAAACCGCGATCCGCGACATGGTCGCGTTCGCCCTGCGCAAGGCGGGCATGGAAGCGATGCACGCGCCGGATGCGCGCGCGGCGCAGACCGCGATCGGCGAGCGCGTGCCGGATCTCATCCTGCTCGACTGGATGCTGCCCGGCATGAGCGGCATCGACCTCGCGCGTCGCCTGCGCAAGGACGAGCTCACGCGCGAGGTACCGATCATCATGCTCACCGCGCGCGGCGAGGAAACCGACCGCGTCGGCGGCCTCGACGCCGGCGTCGACGACTACGTCGTCAAGCCGTTCTCCACGCGCGAACTGCTCGCGCGCATCCGCGCCGTGATGCGCCGCACGCACGGCGAGGACGCCGAAGGCGTGGTCGAACTCGGCGGCCTGCGCATCGACAGCGCCGCGCACCGCGTGTTCTGCGGCGAACAGCCCGTGCACATCGGCCCGACCGAATACCGCCTGCTGCACTTCTTCATGACGCATGCCGAGCGCGTCTACACGCGCAGCCAGCTGCTCGACCACGTCTGGGGCGGCGGCGTCTACGTCGAGGAACGCACCGTCGACGTGCACATCCGCCGCCTGCGCAAGACGCTCGAGCCGTTCGGCAAGGACGAACTCGTGCAGACCGTGCGCGGCGCCGGCTATCGCTTCTCGACCAGCGTCTGATCGCCGCGCTCATGCGGATGCCGATACCGCCTACGTCGCGCCGCACGCCGCCGGTTCGCCCATGATGCGCCGCCTCGGCCGCGCCTGGCGCTCCAGCGCATGGCGCCTCGCGGCGCTGCTCGCAGCCGCGCTCGCGGTCGGCCTGTGGCTGCGCGCGGTGCCCGCCTGCCTGCTCGCCGCGACCGCGTTCGCACTCGGTTACGGCGTGCTGCGGCTCGCGCGTTTCGCGCGCCTGCTCGCGGGGCGCAGGCGCATGCCGGCCGCGGACGGCAACGGCATCTGGGACGAGGTGCAGAACGCGACGCGCCAGCGCCAGCGTACCGCGGTCGCGGGCAAGCGCCGCATGGTGCGATTGCTGCGCGCGTTCCGCGACGCCGCCGCCGCGCTGCCGGACGCGGTCGTCGCGCTCGATCGCGAGTTGCGCATCGAATGGTTCAACGCCGCCACAGCGAACCTGCTCGGACTGAAGTACCCGCAGGACCTCGGCGCGCACCTGCCCAACCTCGTGCGCGCGCCGCGCTTCACCGAATGGCTGCGCCGCGAGGGCGAAGAACCGCTGCTCGACCTGCCCTCGCCGCTCGACGAGGAACGCCGCCTGAACCTGCGCCTGATTCGCTACGCCGACGACCGTTCGCTGCTCGTCGTGCGCGACGTCAGCCAGCTCATGCGCCTCGAGCAGGTGCGGAGCGACTTCGTCGCGAACGTCTCGCACGAGCTGCGCACGCCGCTCACGGTCGTGCACGGCTACCTCGACATGATCGAGCCCGAGCAGGTGCCCGAGTACGAACCGATCCTGCACGAGCTGAGGAATCAGTCGCGGCGCATGACGCAGATCGTCGAGGACCTGCTCACGTTGTCGCGCCTCGAGGCGCGCAACGACCTGCCGCAGGAGCGCATCAGCATGCGTCCGCTGCTCGAAGCGCTGCGTCGCGAGGCGGACGCGCTGAGCCACGGCCAGCACACGCTCGTCGTCGAGCTTGACGACCGCCACGACCTGCTCGGTTCGACCAAGGAACTGCACAGCGCGTTCTCCAACCTCGTCACCAACGCGGTGCGCTACACGCCTGCGGGCGGCCGCATCACGCTCCGCTGGCAGCATGACACCGACGGCGGCGCGCGCCTCGCGGTGACCGATACCGGCCAGGGCATCCCGGCGCAGCACCTGCCGCGCCTGACCGAGCGGTTCTACCGCGTCTCGACCAGCCGCTCGCGCGAAACCGGTGGCACCGGCCTGGGCCTGTCGATCGTCAAGCACGTGCTGCAACTGCACCAGGCGCGACTGGAAATCCGCAGCGAGCCGGGCGTCGGCAGCACGTTCGCCTGCGTGTTCGGCGGCGAGCGCCTGCTGGAGCCGCTGGCGCTGGCGGAAGCGCCGTGAAGCTTCTCCGGTTCGCGCTGCTCGTCGTGCTCGTCGCGTGCACGTCGCCCGCGCGCGCGCTGGAAGGCATCGCGGGCACGCTCACGAGCGTCGGCTCCGACACCGCGAGCGTGCTCATCACGCGCTGGGCCGCGGCGTTCCAGGCGGACCATCCCGGCGCGCGCATCCAGGCGCAGGCGAGCGGTTCGGCGAGCGCGCCGATCGCGCTGATCGAGGGCGCGGCCGACCTCGGCCCGATGAGCCGTCCGATGAACGCCTCCGAGGAAGCGGCGTTCCGCGCGCGCTACGGCTACGCACCGACGCGCGTCGTCGTCGCGCACGATGCGATCGCGGTGTTCGTGCATCCGGACAACCCTCTCGCCGCGGCGACGCTCGCCGAACTCGACGCGATCTACTCGTCGACGCGCGCGTGCGGCGCGACGGCGCCGATCCGCAACTGGAACGAGCTTCGCGCCGGCAGCGGCGCGCCGCTGCCGCTGCTCGCGATCGGTCGCGACAGCGGCTCGGGCACGCACGAACTGTTCCGCGAACTCGCACTCTGCGGCGGGCGCTACCGCGCCGAAGTGGTCGCCTGGCCCGGTAACGGCGCGGTCGTCGCCACCGTCGCCGGCAACCGCGAGGCGATCGGCTATGCGGGTTTCGGCTTCGTCAACGGACTCGTGCGCCCGCTCGCGATCGCGCGCGGCCCGGGCGATCCGGCGATCGCGCCCGACGAGCGCAGCATCGCCTCCGGGCGCTACCCGCTCTCCCGAGCGATCTACGTCTACCTGAATCACCGCCCGCAGCAGTCGCTCGCCGACTTGCCGCGCGCGTTCCTCGAATACATCCTTTCCGACGACGCACAGCAGCTCGTGCGTCATGAAGGTTTCATACCCTTGGACGCGGACGAGGCGCGCGAGCAGCGCGCCCTGATCCGCTGAGAGATCGCCAGGCCTCGAAGCCGACGCTCTCCCCGAGGTCCACCACCCTGCGAGTCACGCCATGAACCGCGAAGTCGTGATGAACCTGAAGGACCCGAGCCTCTACCTCAACCGCGAGCTGGCCCAGCTCGAGTTCAACTTCCGGGTGCTCGCGCAGGCGGAGGATCCACGCGTGCCGCTGCTCGAGCGCATGCGTTACCTGTGCATCTCGTGCACCAACCTCGACGAGTTCTTCGAGGTGCGCGTCGCCGTGCTGCGCGAGCAGGTGAACATGATCGAATCGCGCCCGGGCCCGGACGCGATGCCGCCCTCGGAAGTACTTGCGCGCATCCGCGAGCGCGCGCTGACCCTGGTCAAGGCGCAGTACGACTTCTGGAACGGCACGCTGCAGCCCGCGCTCGAAGCCGAAGGCATCCGCTTCTCCAAGCGCGACAGCTGGACCGTCAAGCAGCGGCGCTGGTTGCAGGGCTATTTCCGCAACGAAATCCTGCCGGTGCTGTCGCCGCTCGGGCTCGATCCCGCCCACCCGTTCCCGCGCATCCTCAACAAGAGCCTCAACCTCGCGGTCGTGCTGAAGGGCCGCGATGCGTTCGGTCGCGAGGGTCACATGGCGCTCGTGCGCGCACCGCGCTCGCTGCCGCGCCTGATCCGCATGCCGGCCGAGGTCGCCGAGGCACCGTACGACTTCGTGTTCCTGTCGAGCGTGCTGCACGAATTCATGGACGAGCTGTTCCCCGGCATGCAGGTGAAGGGTTCCTACCAGTTCCGCGTGACGCGCAACAGCGAGCTCGTCGTCGACGAGGACGAAGTGCAGAACATCGCGCTCGCGCTGCGTGACGAACTCAAGGGCCGCGGCTTCGCGCGACCGGTGCGCCTCGAGGTCGCCGACAACTGCCCGAAGGCGATCGCCGACATGCTCATGCAGAACTTCGAGATCACCGACTCGGAGGTGTACCGCTGCGAGGGCCCGGTCAACGTCAGCCGCGTCAACGCGGTGTACGAGCAGATCGACCGCGCCGACCTCAAGTTCCCCGCGTTCCTGCCGCGCGCCCTGCCCGTCGTCGTCGACGAGGGCAGCCTGTTCGACGCGATCCGCGAGCGCGACATCCTGCTGCACCACCCGTTCGAATCGTTCGGCGCGGTGATCGAGCTCGTGCGCCAGGCGAGCGTGGATCCGGACGTGCTCGCGATCAAGCAGACGCTGTACCGCGTCGGCAACAACTCGCCGCTGGTCGACCACCTGATCGAGGCGGCGCGACAGGGCAAGGACGTCACCGTCGTCGTCGAGTTGCGCGCGCGCTTCGACGAGGAAGCGAACCTGCGCCTCGCCAACCGCCTGCAGGAAGCCGGCGTGCAGGTCGTGTACGGCGTGGTCGGCTACAAGACGCACGCGAAGATGCTGCTGATCGTGCGACGCGAACAGGGCGTGCTGCGCCGCTACGCGCACCTGTCGACCGGCAACTACCACCAGATCACCTCGCGCATCTACACCGACTTCGGCTTGATGACGGCGAACCCCGACATCGGCGAGGACGCGCACCTGCTGTTCCTGCAGCTGTCGGGCCTCGGCCCGATCATCAAGCTCAAATGCCTGCTGCACTCGCCCTTCACGCTGCACAAGGGCCTGATGGAGAAGATCGAGCGCGAGATCGGTCACGCGCAGGCGGGCAAGCCGGCGCGCATCATCGCCAAGATGAACGCGCTCAACGAGGAACACGTGGTCGAGGTGCTGTACCGCGCCTCGCAGGCCGGCGTGCAGATCGACCTCATCGTCCGCGGCTCGTGCGCGTTGCGCCCGGGCATCCCGGGCGTGTCGGACAACATCCGCGTGCGCTCGATCGTCGGCCGCTTCCTCGAACACAGCCGCGTGTACTGGTTCCAGAACGACGAGACGCCGGAGATCTACTGCTCGAGCGCGGACTGGATGGAACGCAACCTGCTGCGTCGGATCGAGACCTGTTTCCCGATCCGCGACCCGCAGCTCGCCCGGCGCGTCTACGACGAGTCGCTCGCCAACTACCTCGCCGACAACACCCAGGCCTGGCAGCTAGAACCCGACGGCAGCTACCGGCGCATCGTCGCGGGCGACGCGCCGACGCATTCGGCGCAGCAGATCTTGCTGAGCCAACTTGCGCAGTGAGGCCGCCCGCAGCACCGCTGCAGCGATCGCCGGGGCCATGCGACAATCCCCGGCACAGCCCTTGCGAGCGGACCCCGTGAAGGACGCGCCTGCCACCCAATTGCGTGACGGCGAACTGCTCGCGGCGGTCGACCTCGGTTCCAACAGTTTTCACCTCGTCGTCGCTCGTTACGAGCATGGGAGCCTGCGCATCATCGACCGCCTGCGCGATAGCGTGCGCATGGCGATGGGTTTGCGCGCGAACGGCGGCCTCGAGCCCGAATACCGCGAACGCGCGCTCGCCTGCCTCGCGCGTTTCGGCCAGCGCCTGCGCGCGCTGCCGTACGACCGCGTGCGCGCGGTCGCGACGAACACCGTACGCCGCCTCGCCAATCCGCAGGCGTTCCTGCTGCCCGCGGAAACCGCACTCGGCCATCCGATCGAGATCGTCAGCGGCCGCGAAGAAGCGCGCCTGATCTACCTCGGCGTCGCGCACGACCTCGCCCGTTCGAGCCAGCGCAGGCTCGTCGTCGACATCGGCGGTGGCAGCACCGAGTTCATCATCGGCCAGGGCTTCGACGCGCTCGAGACCGAGAGCATCCAGGTCGGTTGCGTCGCGAGCACGTTGCGATTCTTCGGCGACGGCAAGTTCACCGCCAAGCGCTGGCGCCAGGCGCAGACCGAGATCTCGGTCGAGCTGCAGCAGTTCGCCGAGGACTACCGCGCACGCGGCTGGGGCGAGGCGATCGGCTCGTCCGGCACGGCCAAGGCGATCGGCAGCATCGTGCAGGCGAACGGCTGGAGCGACCAGGGGATCACCGCGCCCTCGCTCGCGCTGCTGCGCGAGGCGATCCTCGATGCAGGCAGCGTAGACAACCTGCGCCTCGCCGGCCTCGCCGAGGACCGTACGCCGATCATCGCCGGCGGCGTCGCGGTGCTCGAGGCGATCTTCACGACCTTCGCACTCGAGCAGATGGGTGTGTGCGAAACCGCGATGCGCGAAGGCCTGCTGTACGACATGGTCGGCCGCGCGATGCATGGCGATCCGCGCGCGGGCAGCGTCGCCGCGCTCGCCTCGCGCTACGCGGTCGATCGCGCGCAGGCCGCGCGCGTGCACCATGCCGCGCTCGAACTGTTCGAGCAGGTCGCCGACGACTGGCAGCTGGGCGGCCTCGAGCGCGACCTGCTCGGCTGGGCCGCGGACATCCACGAGGTCGGCCTCGCGATCGCGCACAGCCTGCACCACATCCACGGCGCGTACATCATCGCCAACTCGGATCTCGCCGGGTTCAGCCGACAGGGCCAGCAGGCGCTCGCCGCGATCATCCGCTCGCATCGACGAAAGCCGGATCGCGAGACGATCGACGCGCTGCCGGAGCGCCTGCGCCAGCCGGCGCGGCGCGTGACCGCACTGCTGCGCCTCGCCGCGCTGCTCGAGCGCGCGCGCACGACCGAACCGCTGCCGCCGCTGCGCCTCGCCGCGGAAGACCGCCTGCTGCGCCTCGAGCTGCCGGACCGCTGGCTCGATCAGCACCCGCTCACGCGCGCCGACCTCGACCAGGAGCGCGACCACATCAAGCTGCTCGACCTGAAGCTGCAGGTACGCCCGCTGGAGAAGGCCGAAGCCTGACCGGCGCGACTGGGCAGGCGGCTGACGCGCCGCGCGCGAGCCCCTATCATTGCGGTTTCCGCTTCCGCACCGCACTGGAGACCCCCGATGATCAAGCGACTGCTGCTCGCACTCGTGCTCATGCTGCCTGCGCTCGCGCTGGCCCAGGCGACCACCGACAAGCCCGCCGCGCCCCCCAAGGCCGCCGCCAAGCCCCCCGTCGCGAAACCGGTGCCGAAGGCCCCGGCGAAGCCGGCCGCAAAAGCCGAGACGGCGACCGCGACCGATGCGCAGGGTCCGTCGAAGGTGCTGATCAAGACGAGCCTCGGCGACATTACCGTCGAGCTCTACGCGGACAAGGCGCCGAAGTCGGTCGAGAACTTCCTCGCCTACGCCAGGAGCGGCTTCTACGACGGCACGATCTTCCACCGCGTGATCGCCGACTTCATGGTCCAGGGCGGCGGCTTCACGGCGGACCTGCGCCAGAAGAAGACGCGCGCACCGGTCGTCAACGAATCGAAGAATGGCCTCAGCAACCTGCGCGGCACGCTCGCGATGGCGCGCACGGCCGATCCGAACTCGGCGACCGCGCAGTTCTTCATCAACACCGTCGACAACCAGCGCCTCGACTATGCGGGCGACGCGAACCCCGGCTACTGCGTGTTCGGCAAGGTCACCGCCGGCCTCGACGTCGTCGACAAGATCCGCGCGGTGCCGACCGGCGCGCAGGGTCCGTTCCGCAGCGACGTGCCGACCACGGCGGTGGTGATCGAGAAGGTCACGGTCCTGCCCTGAGGACGTACGCGGTGTCCGCACGCGCGACTCGCAGTGGCGTGCGCGGCCCCGTCCGCGCGCGTCGCACGCCCCCCTCGGGCCTGCGGCAGGGCGCCATGGCAGCGTCGATCACGCGATGACGACGCTGTTCGTCTCCGACCTCCACCTCGACGCGAGCCGGCCGCGGATCACCCGGCTGTTCGCCGAATTCGTGCGCGACGAAGCCTCGCACGCGAACGCGCTGTACATCCTCGGCGACCTGTTCGAGGCATGGATCGGCGATGACGCCGACGACGACACCGGCGACGAGGTCGCCGCTGCGCTCGCGGCGCTGCACGCGCGGGGCGTGCCGAGCTTCTTCATCCACGGCAACCGCGATTTCCTGCTCGGCGACGCGTACGCACGGCGTGCGCGCATGACCTTGCTGCCCGACGCGAGCGTCGTCGAGATCGAAGGCGAACCCACGCTGCTCATGCACGGCGACACCCTGTGCACCGACGACGCGCCGTACCAGGCCTTCCGCGCGCAGGCGCACGCACCTGCGTGGCAGCGCGCGTTCCTGGTGCGGCCGCTCGATGAGCGTCGCGCATTCGCCGCGCAGGCACGCGCGGAAAGCCAGCGCTATACGCGCTCGATCGGCGACGCGATCACCGACGTCAATGCCGCCGCGGTGGCGTCGACGCTGCGCACCCACGGCGTGCGCCGCCTCATCCACGGCCACACGCACCGGCCCGCGCAGCATCGCTTCGAACTCGACGGCATGCCGGTCGAGCGCATCGTGCTCGGCGACTGGTACGAACAAGGCAGCGTACTGCGCTGCGACGCGGGCGCGTGCCGGCTGACGGCACTGTGACGGCGAACTCTTCGCCGATCGTGTCCGCGAGCCCCGACGTCACACCCGCTATGGACCCGGCAACGGCCGTGAATCGGACACGACGCCCTGCGGCAAGTCAGTCGACGGAAAATGTCTGCAAGGTGACCGGCAGATAGCTGTCCGACAAGACGGTGAACGTGCCACACGCATTGGGCGTATCGAAATCGGCGCCGGTGAGGATGAGGTAGTACGTTCCTGGCGGAACGTCAGTGTGCAGGATCGGCGTCGATCCGTCGCCGACCGTCGTGCAGGCCGCGTTGTTGTTGCAGCCGCCCGCCTGCGGAACGAGGTACGCCGAGAGCGTATAGCCTGGGCCGCCGACGAAGTTGATCGTGAGGAACGTACCCGCGTCGGCGGCGACGAAGATCGACGTAACGAACGCTTGCCCGGGCGCCCCCGCGGCGTTCTGGCAGACGCTGATGATTCCGGTTTCGTGGCCGCAGGTGGTGCCGTTGAGGCTGGGATTGCCGGAAGCGTCGGGATGCCACGTGGCGGGCGCTGCGCACGTCTGCGCGGCCACCGTACCCGAGAACAGGCACGCGCCGAGGGCGAGCATCGATAGGCAACGCTTCATGGCCGCTCCCGATTCAGTCGATGGAAAACGCCTGCAAGGTCACCGGCAGGAAGCTGTCGGAATGTGCATTGAACGTTCCGCACGCACCCGGCGTGTCGAAGTCCGCGCCCGTGATGATGAGGTAGTATGTGCCAGGCGGGATGTCGCCGTGGTGCATGGACGTGGAGCCGTCGCCGACCGTGGTGCAGGCCGCATTGTTGTTGCAGCCGCCGGCCTGCGGAACCAGATAGGTGGAGATCGTGTAGCCGGCGCCGCCCGTGAAGTCGATGGCGGTGAATGCCGCGACATCGGCGGCGACGAAGATCGACGCGACGAATGCCCGTGCGGGAGCACCGGCCGCATTCTGACAGACGCTGATGATCCCGGTCTCGTGACCGCAGGTGGTGCCACTGAGATCCGGAGTGCCCGCCACGCCCGGATGCCAGGTGGCGGGGGCCGCGCAGGTCTGGGCCGACACGGGGGCGGCGGCGATGCATGCCGCGCCGAAAAGGACGGAAAACGCGATGCCTTTCATTGGGGCGCCCCGGAATGCGATCACTCGATTCTGCCAAGCCCGGTGCGCAGTGTCCACAATGCGCACCGGGCCGCGTATGTCACTTGGCAACCACCTTCTGCGCGCCGCTCAGCGGCACCTTGTCGCCATTGCCCTTGACCATGCCGATCTCGTACCAGTAGGTGTGACCGGACACCGCCGAGTCGTCGCGCCACTGGTAGTGCACGCCCGCCGTCGACGGCGTGTCCGTGGTCGCGATGAGATCCTTGTTGACGCGGAGGAAAGGACCGTCTTCGGCATCTGCCCGGTAGATGATGTAGCCGTGCACTGATCCGTCGTTGGCCACCGACCAGCGCAGCAACGGCCCGTTGCCCGGCGGCGGCGCGCGTTCGACCTGCTCGGTCGTCTGCTTGATCGCCTGCTGCAGGTTCAGTTCGCCGGGAGCCGCCGCTGCCTGCGACGCCCCACCGCTCGCCTGCTTGTCCTTCCATTCCTCGTTGAGGTCGTGCACCTTGAAGTCGGGCGGAAGCAACATGCCGACGACCTCGATCGGCAGCGTGCGGTCGTATTCGGGCAGTTCGACGAGAAGGTTGCCTTGCAGCCTGCCCGCCTGCTGGTCGTTCGCGACGAGAATGCGCAGCATCTTGCAACCGGTGGCTGCCGGCGTGCACGGCACGACGTCGACGTTGCCCTTGACCTGGTCGAGCTTCGCGCTGCCGATCTTGAAGTTCTTGCCGGAGTCGCTCGTGAGGCGAAGCAGGAATTCGTTCTTGGCGTTCGTACGCATCAACCCGAAAGCGAAGGGATTGCCGCTCGGCGCCACGTCGCCGATCACGTTCGCTTCCACATCGATCCAGGCTTGCGATTGCCGCGGTGCATTGATCTTCAGCTTGATCTTCTCGTGCACGAGGCCCCACGGGGCATCCTTGCGCAGCGTGGCGTGCACGCTGCGGCCGTCACTGCCGATCGTGACGTCCATGTAATCCGGCTTGGAATCGACGCCGAGGATGCGGAAATCCGCGACCTCGCGGCTGCTCAGCGCGACATCCTTGCTGGCCGGCGCCGCACTCGCCTTGACCGCGCCGAAATCGATCGTCGGCACCGTCTGGTCGAGGACGGTCGAAACGAAGCCGTGCACGCTCGCCCCGCGCTGCGCCAGCGCGCCAGGTTCGTCCGTCGTCAAGCGGAAGGAATGCTTGGCGAACCCGGGATGATCACGCATCGATACGGAGGCCTTGAGGTAAGCGGTGCCGTTCGGCGGTACCGTGACCTCCGGTGCGATCGAATCCCAGGAAAAGACCGCTTGGGCGTGCGAAACCTTGATCGGCTTGTCGCCCGTATTGCGCATCGCGATGTCGCAGGTCACCGATTCGAACTGCTGCCGGTCGCCGACGAGACAGGGCTCGATCACCAGATGGGACTTGGGAGCCGGGGCGGCGGACGCCAGCAGGGAAAACAGGATAGGCGTTATGGGTAGCATGAACTATTCCGGTAAAAAAAAACCCACCTGCGTTTCCGCAGGTGGGTCGATCGGTCTTACCCAGTGCGGCTATTAGCCGACCGAGAAGCTCTGGAGCGTAACCGGCAGGGTGCCGTCGGCATGGGCATTGAACGTGCCGCACGCGCCGGCCGTGTCGAAGTCCGCACCCGTGATGATCAGGTAGTACTGACCCGGCGGGATGTCGGTGTGCGCCATCGGCGTCGAACCGTCGCCGACCGTCGTGCAAGCGGCGTTGTTGTTGCAGCCGCTCGCCTGCGGGACGAGGTACGTGCTGATCGTGTAGCCCGCGCCACCCGTGAAGGTGATGGTGTTGAACGAGCCCTGCGGCTGCGCCGCGATGTCGAGCAGCGCGACGAACGCAGCCTGCGGAGCGCCGGCGGCGTTCTGGCAGACGCTCAGGATGCCCGCTTCGTTGGCGCAGGTCGAACCACCGAGATCCGGGGTGCCGGACGCATCCGGATGCCACGAAGCCGGCGACGCACAGGTCTGGGCAGCAGCCGAGACGCTGAACAGCGCGGCCATGGCGGTCGCACCCAGGGTTGCACAGAGCAGATTACGCTTCATTGATCGTCACTCCTATTCGATTATTCAAAGCTGACTGCAGAAACTTAGCTGCCGATGTAGGTCTGGCGGCGGGAGTCGAACCGGTCGAACTTCACGACCTGGGTCGGATGGTTGGTCTTGAACGCCGCGCTCGGCGCCGTCAGACCGAGCGTCGCGGCCGACACGCCACCCCACGCTGCGTTGTCGAGGTTGGCGATCGTGCCGGAAGCAGCCGGCTCGGTCGTGCCAGCGGCAGCGTTGACCCAGTAGGACAGCGAACCCGCGGCGCCCGCGCCGACGGTCAGCTTGCCTTCGATGCGGTTGACGCCGGCGATCAGGTCGGTCGCGAACGTCTGCGCGCAGGTGAACGTGCCGGTGCCGCACTGGGCGATGAAGCGGGCGCGCTTGGAGCCCGACGGGCCGCCCACGAGCGAGACGCGGAGCAGACGATTGAAGCCGTTCGCCGTGGTCGTCGACGGAGCCTGGAACACGACCACGTTGTCGGTCGCGCTGAAGCTCGACAGCGCCGTCGTGTCGACGAGGAACTGGAAGCGATAGTTCGGCTCGGAAGCCGCGTGGTCATAACGGACGAACGCCGAAGCGGTCGTGCTCGGGCCGAGCGACGCGCTCAGCGCGCATTCGGTCGCGTCCAGACCCGGGGTGCTGATCGCGAGCGTCGAGGTCGACGGAGGCAGAACGGACTTGCTCGTCCATGCACCGCCGTCGGCCGTGGTCGGACCGGCCGGGCACGCTGCCATCGCACTGCCCGCGAAACCGCAGAGGCCAACGAGAGCCAGCGACAGAACCTTGATCTTGGTGTTCATTGAGATATCTCCCAGAGTGTCTCGGGCGGAGCGCCTGCTCCCGTCCCCATTGGTTTAGTGGTCAACCAAGCCCGATCCGCGCGGACGATAGTGAAGTCTTAACACCGTGTCAACACGAACCGAGCGTGGGCCTGGCCGACCATCCAGTTTCGAGACGGACGCCCCATTTCGGGGGTCCGGACCCGGCCGGCGGCGCATCGCCTCCAGCCCACGCAGCTCAATGACGCACGAGCGGAGGGAAACCGGACACGGCTACATCGGCCTGCCGCATCCATATACGGAACGAGCCCCTGAAAGGGATCACGGTTCCCTCCGTCCGGCCCGGCGCGGGGCCCCGGTTGGCACGGCCGCGTTGACCTCGTCCGGCACGATGCGCAGAATCGCCGTCCCCTTCGCAACACCCGCTCCCGTGACCGCTCGCCCGCCCGCCCTCCGTGCCGCCGATTGCCTGGCGGTGATTCCCGCACGCGATGAAGCCGCCACCGTCGGTGCGGTCGTCGCTGGCGTGCGCGAGGCGCTCGGCTGCGCGGTGCTCGTGGTGGACGACGCGAGCCACGATGAAACCGGCGCGGCCGCTCGCGCTGCAGGCGCGCAGTCGCTGCGCCTGTCGTTCGGGCTGGGCGCCTGGGGCGCGACGCAGACGGGCATCCGCTACGCGCAGCGCAACGGCTATGCCGGCGTCATCACGCTCGACGCCGACGGCCAGCACGAGCCCGCCTCGCTGCCGGCGCTGTTCGAGGCCCAGCAAAGAACCGCCGCGAACGTCGTGATCGGCACCTGCGTCGGGCGCCTCAGTCGCGCCAAGCGCGTCGCGTGGCTCTACCTGCGCGGGCTGACCGGGCTGCGGCTCACCGATTTCACCTCGGGCCTGCGCCTGTACGATGCTCAGGCCGTCGCCATCCTGGCCGGCCCGGAAGCGAGCCTGCTGGACTACCAGGACGTCGGCGTGCTCATGCTGCTGGCGAAGAACGGCCTGCGCATCGACGAAACGCCGGTGCCGATGCTGCCGCGCCGCGAGGGACATTCGCGCGTGTTCGCGTCGTGGCCGGTGGTCGCGCGCTACATGATGCACACCACCGTGCTGTGCCTGGCGCAGATCGACGCCGGACGACGCAAGGAGAAGGTCTTGCAGGAAGGCTGTTCCGCATGCTGACCGGGCAAATCACTTCGGCCATCCTCGGCATCGCCCTCGCCGGCGCGATCCTGTTCCTCGTGCGTCGCGACCATCTGCACGGGCCGTACGCGGTCTGGTGGTTCGTGATCGCCGCGGCGACGTTCCTGCTCGGCGTGTTCCCGCGCATCGTCATCTGGCTCGGTCACCAGACCGGGATCTTCTATGCACCGGTACTGCCGATCATCATCGGCCTTTCGCTCGTGCTCATCCGCCTGCTCAAGCTCGACGTCGATCGCTCCAAGCAGGAGCGACGCATCCGCCGCCTGACCCAGAAGCTCGCGATCCTCGAACAGGAACTGACCCGGCTCGGCGGCAACCCGCCTGCGGAAGCCCCGGGCGACGACGAAGACAGCTGAATACGCGCCGGCGCATGCGCATCCTGCATCTGGGCAAGTACTACGTTCCGCAGCGCGGCGGCATCGAACGCCACACGCAGGCCCTCGCCGAAGCATGCGTGCGCGCCGGTGACCCGGTCGCCGTGCTCGTCCATCGCGCGCCGGGACACTGGCGCGGCACGCGCGAGCTCATCGCCGGCGTCGAAGTCCGCCGCGCAGGATGCATCGCAGCGCCCGTCTACACGCCGCTGAGCCCGGCATATCCGTTCGAACTCGCGCGCGCGCTGCGCGAATTCGCGCCCGACCTGCTGCACCTGCACCTGCCGAACCCGTCCTGTTTCGCCGCGCTCGCGAGTCCCGCCGCGCGCCGCCTGCCGTGGATCGTGCACTGGCACGCCGACGTGCCGCCCGACGCGCCCGACTGGCGCCTGCGCCTCGGCTACCGCGTCTATCGCCCGTTCGAGCAGGCCGTGCTCGCGCGCGCCGCGAGCGTGATCGCGACGTCGCAAGCGTACTTCGAGGCGAGCCGCGCGTTGCAGCCGTGGCGCTCCAAGGTGCGCATCGTCCCGCTCGGCATCGACGCGGCGCGCGCCACCGCGCCGCGCGCGGACCTGTGGCCGGCGACGGACGGCGTACGCCTGCTCGCCGTCGGCCGGCTCGGGCGCTACAAGGGCTTCGACGTGCTCGTCGACGCATTGGCGTCGACGGCGCACGCCAGCCTGCTGCTCGTCGGCGACGGCGAGTGCGCGCGCGAACTGCGCGCGCTCGCCCGCGCGCGCGGCGTGGATGGGCGCATCGCTTTCGCGGGCGACGTCGACGACGCGACGCTGGAGGCCGCGTATGCGGCGGCGAACGCGTTCGTCCTGCCCTCGCTCGACCGCGGCGAAGCCTTCGGCCTCGTGCTGCTCGAGGCGATGCGCGCCGGGCTTCCCGTCGTCGCGAGCGCGATACCGGGCTCGGGCGTCGGCTTCGTCGTCGCCGACGGCGAATCAGGCCTGTTGGTCGAACCCGGCGACCGCGTCGCGCTCGCCGCCGCGCTCGTTCGCCTGCGCGACCCAGCGCTGCGCGCACGCCTCGGCGACGCCGGGCGCGCGCGCTGGAACGCGCTGTTCACGCTCGACCGCAGCGTGCGATCCGTACGGGCGATCTACGCAGCCGCATCAGCCGGCGATCCGCGCGCCGCCGGCTGATCGGCCGGCAGCCACAGCACCAGCACCAGCAGGCTGACCAGCATCGGCGTGAGCTGCAGCAACAGGCGATTCACCGCGGAATAGCTTTGCGCGTAGCGCGCCGCAGCCGTGAGCGCGAACAGGCCGACGATCAGCAGCAACGGCACCGCGACGAGGACGAACATCCGCCGTACCGCGGTCGAACGCGACCACTGCGCGCGCCTCCAGAACAGCGCGGCCGGCAGCGCGAACCAGAGCAGGTTCCAGTTCCACTGCCCCCACAGCGCATTCGCGAGGGCGTGCAGCGACGGCCCGACGCGGCCGCCGTCGAAAACGATGCTGTCCTGCACGTAACGACGCGCGACCGCGACCCAGGGCACGCTCAGCGTGACGCACAGCACGATCGCGAACGCCGCGACGGCGGCGCCGATGAGGAAGCGCTTGCTGCGCATGCGGCGCGGCAATATGCCGAACACGACGGCGACCCCGAGCACGATGCTCCATACCGCGCCCTCGAGCTTGATCATCGGCAACAGCGCGACGATCCCCACGAGGACCAGCAGCTGGCGGTGCTCGCCCGCCTCGCGCCAGCGCAGCCATGCATGGCCCGCGAGCGACATCAGCGCGGCGACCCAGAGGTCGGCGTAGCCGCCGAGCGCGACGTGCGCGTCGAGCAACGGCAGCGAGGCGAGCAGGTAGACACCCGCCAGCGCATGGATCGGCGACACACCGAGCGCCCTCCACTGCCCGTAGTGGGCGGCCAGCAATGCCGCCCACAGGCCGAGCCATGCGAGGTTGATCCAGGGCTCGATCCAGCCGCTGTCGACGGCGAACCAGGTCACCGTCCACGGCAGCAGCTCGGGATAGTTCCACGCCGACGTCGTGCGTACGTCGACCTGCGGCTGCAGCAGCCAGCGCCCGAAGGAAACGTACGGGGATGCGTGATCCGCGAGCACCCACATCTTGGCCTTGGCCTGCCACACCGCCCACGCGTCCCACGGCAAGGTCGGATGCGACGTGATGTCGGTCGCGAACAGCCAGGCGCGCCAGGCGAGCGCCAGCAGGATCAGGATCGCGACGACATGACCGCCACGCATCGGCGCCGTGACGGGCCCGTGCAGCGGCGAGCGTTCCCGCGACCACCACGCGACGGCCCAACCCGCGCTGCCGATCGCGAGCGCGGCCACGCCGACGCGCGCGAGGCCCGCCGACAGATCCGTCGCGCTCAGCGCGCGCATGAGCAAGCCGCAGCACAGCGCGCCGATGATCCAGCCACCGCCGAAGACCGCCGCCAGCGCGCAACCCCGGCGCGGCCAGCCGACGGCCGCTGCCCACAGTCCGCTGCCGAGCAGCAGCGGCGCGAGCCAGACGACGAGCGCAGGCAGCCCGCTCACCGGATCACCGCCTCGACGCGGTAGGCGACCAGGTCCTCGTTGCGGTCGATCACTTTCACGCGCACCTTGCGCGAGCCGATGCGCATCACGTCGTTCAAGGGTCGCGGACGATCGACGCGGTAGTTGACGAGCACCGTGCCGCTCGGAATGCGCGTGTACGGGGCGGCAAGGTAACCGCCGAGGCTCGACGCGTTGGTCGGCGCCGCGAGGTAGATCAACCGGAGGATTTCGTGCGGCGTCTCCGCGTTGACGAGCACGCGCGTCGTCGGCGGCTGGTTCGCCAGCAGTGCTTTCAGCCGCTCCGCCGCTGCGAGCGTGCGCTCATCGGCGACATGGTCCTGTCGTTGCGCGAATGGGATCGCACCCCAGATGTCGCGGTCGACCGCGCGGCGGTAGTCGAGTTCGCGCATCCACGCCGCGTCGATGCCGACCCACGCGATCGCGGCGGCGGCGAACAGCGGCCGCGCGAGGCGATCGCCGCGCCAGCGCAGCACGAAGCGCGAGACGAGTGCGAGCGCGACGAGCGCGAGCGCGACGACGAGCGGCGGGCGCGGCGCATGCGGCAATGCGTCGCCGGTTTCAACCGGCCCGATCGCGCTGACCGAAATGAGCTGCCACGGCGCATGGGCGAACCAGGACGACCACATCGCGGCGATGCGGCCGCGCCACGAATCCGATTCGAGTCGCGCACCGGTGAATGCGAACGGCTTGAATGCTCCCGTCGGCGGCGCCAGCTGCGCGACCGGGAATTGCGAGAACCCGACCTCGACGATCGTTCCGCGCCAGGTCGGTACGCGCGACAGGTCGAACGTCCGGGTTCCGGCGCCTGGTGCCGGCAGCGAAACCGTCTCCACGTCGTCGGGCGTTTCGCGCGTGCGGAACACGAGCGACAGTTCAAGCGTGCGCGGGAAATCGGCGAACGCGTAGCGCAGGATCGGCAGGTCTGCCGCCTCGAGCTCCGGCACGTCCGTCACCTGCAATGCGGAATAGTCTTCGGCCGCGGCCGAAACCTGCAATTGCTGGCCGTCGGGCATCGCCTTGCCGAACACTGCGTGATAGCGGCTGCCCGGCAGCGACTGCGTGTGCGCGGGAGTGAACGGCACGCGGGGATCGATTCCGGCGGCCCAGAGCAGCAGCAACAGCCACGTCGCGCCGAGCGCGAGGACGAACGCGAGATGCCGCCAGCGCGCGGCCGTCATGCGGCGATTTCGTCCAGCCCGGCCAGTTCGGCCGGGGTGAAACCCGCGCGCAGCCGCGCCTCGATGTTGAACGGGCCGCGCAGACTGCCGCGCATGTGTTCGTCGAGCAGCGCGCGGAACGTCGCCTGCGGATCCAGCCCCTCGCGCGCGCAACCCCAGGCATACCAGCGCGAACCGGCGGCAACGTGCGCGACCTCCTCGCGAAGGATCGTCTCGAGGATGTCGGCGGTCGCGTCGTCGCCGACCGCGCGCAGGCGTTCGATCATGCCCGGCGTCACGTCGAGGCCACGCGCCTCGAGCACACGGGGCACGAGCGCCATGCGCGCGACGCACGAATCGGCGGTGCGCACGGCCATGTCCCACAATCCGTCGTGCGCGTCGAAATCACCGTAGCAGTGGCCGAGCTCGGCCAGGCGCGCGGCGAGCAGCGCGTGATGGCGCGCCTCGTCGTCGGCGACGCGCGCCCAGTCGCGGTAGTACTCGTCGGGCATGTCGCGGAAGCGATACACGGCGTCCCATGCGAGGTTGATCGCATTGAACTCGATGTGCGCGACCGCGTGCACGAGCGCTGCCCTGCCGCCGGCCGAGCCGAGCCCGCGTTGCGCGAGCTGGCGCGGCGATACGAGGTGCGGTCGCGAAGGCCGGCCCGGATCACCGATCGGACGAGGCGGCGCCGCACCCGCGTCCGCGCGCATCTCGCCGGCGGAGATTGCGCGCGCTACCGCGTGGGTCAACGCGAGCTTTTCCGTGACGTCGGCGCAGGCGAGGCAACGCGCGGCGGCATCGAACAGATTTTCCTTGACGCTGCCGGGCATGCCGCGACTCCGTGCCTTGGGGACGCCGGGATCTCCCCCGACGCACGGCGCGCGAACGCGCCGCCCTTCATTATCCATGACCAACGTCGTCAGGGACGCGGACCGGACACGCAGTTTCGCGCATCGCCCTCGCGCGGTCGTTCAGCCGGCCTGTCGCCGCTGCGACTTCGCGTCGTCGGAGCGCGCGAATTCGAGGTCGGCCAGGTACGTCGGCTCCACGCCCGTCACGTACTCGCCGGAGAAGCACGAGGTGTCGAAGTCGACGAGTTTCTCGTTGCCGTCACGCACGGCCCAGACGAGATCGTCGAGATCCTGGTAGATGAGCCGGTCCGCGCCGAGCATGCGCTCGACCTCTTCGACCGTGCGACCGTGCGCGACGAGTTCGGCCGTCACCGGCATGTCGATGCCGTAGATGTTCGGATAGCGCACCGGCGGCGCCGCCGAGGCGAGGTAGACCTTCTTCGCGCCGGCCTCGCGTGCCATCAGGATGATCTGCTTCGAGGTCGTGCCGCGCACGATCGAGTCGTCGACCAGCAGTACGTTCTTGTTGCGGAACTCGAGGCCGACCGGATTGAGCTTGCGGCGCACCGATTTCACGCGCTCGCTCTGCCCCGGCATGATGAACGTGCGGCCGATGTAGCGGTTCTTCACGAAGCCTTCGCGCACCGGCACGCCGAGGATCTGCGCGAGCGGGCCGGCGACGGTGCGCGACGTGTCCGGGATCGGGATCACCGAATCGATGTCGTGGTCGGGCATCTCGCGCAGGATCTTCTCGCCGAGCTTCTCGCCCATGCGCAGGCGCGCCTTGTACACCGACACGTCCTCGATCATCGAATCGGGGCGCGCGAGGTAGACGTACTCGAAGATGCACGGCGCGTGCTTGGCCGGCTCCGCGCACTGGCGCGTGTGCAGGCGGCCGTCGAGCGTCATCAGCACCGCCTCGCCCGGCGCGACGTCGCGCAGCAGGCGGAAGCCGAGGATGTCGAGCGCGACCGACTCCGACGCGACCGCGTACTCCTTGCCCGTCGCGGTGTCGCGCTCGCCGAGCACGAGCGGGCGGATGCCGTGCGGATCGCGGAACGCGAGCACGCCGTAGTCGAGCAGCATCGAGACGATCGCATAGCCGCCGACGCAGCGCGCGTGCGTGCCGGCGACCGCCTTGAAGATGTGGTCGGGCGTCAGCTGGCGCCGGTCCTGGATCTGCAGTTCGTGCGCGAGCACGTTGAGCAGCACCTCGGAATCGGAATCGGTGTTGATGTGGCGGCGGTCGTCCTCGAACACCTCGCGGCGCAGCGCTTCGGTGTTGATGAGGTTGCCGTTGTGCGCGAGCGCGATGCCGTAGGGCGAATTGACGTACAGCGGCTGCGCCTCGGCCGAACCTTCCGAACCCGCGGTCGGATAGCGGCAGTGGCCGATGCCGACGCTGCCGCGCAAGGCGAGCATGCTCGTCTGGTCGAACACGTCGCGCACGAGGCCGGAACCCTTGTGCAGGCGCAGGCGATTGCCGTCGAGGGTGGCGATGCCCGCCGCGTCCTGGCCGCGATGCTGCAGGACGGTGAGCGCGTCGTAGAGCGCCGAAGCGACTTCCGACTTGCCGACGATGCCGATGATTCCGCACATGGTGGTGGGCTACTTCTACGTGGATGGAGTCTGGGCGGCGGCCTGGCCACCGTCCGCCGGCTTGCCGCGCGGTACCGCGGCCGGTTTTGCCGGCTCGACCGCCGGGGCTGCAGGCTGCGCGAGTGGCCCGAGCAAGCCCTGGACCGGCTCGAGGTGGCGCGCGACCTCCTGCGGCAGGCGCGCGGCGAGCCATTGCGCGCCGCGCTCGAAACCGGGCAGCAATTGTGACTGATGCCACCACGGATCGCGCGTGAACGGCGTGAATCCGAGCAGCAACACGACCAGCACGACCAGGGCGAGTCCGCGCGCGAGGCCGAACACCATGCCGAGCAGGCGATCGCTGCCGGACAACCCGCTGCCTTCGACGAGCTTTCGCATGAGGAACGTGACGATCGCACCGGCGATCAGCACGGCCATGAAACAGAGCGCGTAGGCGAGGATCACGCGCACCGACGGAGTGGATATGCTGGCGGAAAAGCGTTCCGCAAGGGCCGGGCCGAGCATCCAGGCGACCCAGAACGCGCAGACCCATACCGCCAGCGCGAGGATTTCACCGACGAAACCGCGCCACAGCCCCATCAGCACGGAAAGTCCGAGCACCGCGATGATCGTGTAATCGACCCAGTTCATGCGGCGGCCCGGAATCGAAACCGGACCATCGGCCACGGAGCGTGGACGGCGGTGCACCTGGCCGGCTTCGCTCCCGATTCCCGCTGCCCCGTGCCCACCTTCATCACTGCGTCACGACGATGCCGTCGAGCTTGAGCTTGTCCTTGATGCCCGCACGCAGCTTTTCCGCCGCGCCGCGATCGACTTCAGGGCCTGCGCGCACGCGCCACAGCGTCGTGCCGTTGGCGTCGACCTTGTCGACGAACGCGACGAAACCCGCGTTCTTGACCCGGTCGCGCAGCTTGTTCGCGTCTTCCGCCGTCTTCAGCGCGCCGAGCTGCACCGCCCAGCCGCCGGCGCGCCCGGCCGGGAGCGCACTCGCGGGCGCATCGGCTTTCGCATCCTCGGCCGTCGCGACCACGCTGCCGGGCACGCTCGGTTGCGCCTGCTTGATGCGCAGGCGCGCGGCTTCGGCGGCCGCACGATCGGCGAACGGCCCCACGCGCACGCGTTCGGCCGGCTTGCCCTGGACCTCGCTCGCTTCGGTCGCCGCCGGGAAACCGCCCTTCTTGAGGCTCGCGACGAGGTCCTGCGCGTTCTTGCTGCTCGCGTACACGCCGAGGTTGACGTAGTAGCGTCCGTTGGCCGCCTGCCCCGGCGCCGGTTTCGCGGCCTCCGGCTCGGGTTTGGCCGGCTCGGGCTTGGCGGGCACCGGCTTCGGCGGTGTCGCGGTGGCGACCTGCGCTGGCGCGGGTGTCGCCGGCGGCGGCGCAGGCTTGGGGGCGGTCGCCGTATCGACGGTCGCGATCGTCTCGGGCGCCGGCGACGGTGGCGGCGCGCTCGCTGGCGTGCTCGCGGGCGCGGTCGGATTGGCCGCGGACGGATCGACCGGCAGCACGCGCGTCTGGAATTCGCGATCCGGCGCGGGCGGGATCGCGAGGGTCGACGTCTCCATCTCGGCCGACTTCTGCGGCGCGGAACCGGAAATGAGCATCGGCACGAAGATCACGGCCAGCGCGATCAGCACCGCGGCGCCGAGCAGGCGCTGTTTCAACGACAGATCCATGATCGATCCGCTTTTGGCGACGGCGCGATTATACCCGTCCGGCACACCGTTCCCGCCACGCGATTGCGCGCACGTTCAGCGTCGTGCGGCGAACTGCAGCGCGGCGGCCGCGACGAAGAACGAACCGAAGGCGAGCACGCGGTCGCCCGGTCGCGCATCCACGCACGCGGCCGTGAGTGCGGCTTCGACGTCCGCGCTCGCGCTGGCGAGATGTCCGTCGTCGACGTCCGCGAGCAATCCGGCGAGCGCGTGCGCATCGAGGCCGCGCGGCGAGTCGCGATCGAGCCCGGCCGGATACCATCGATCGACCTGGCGCGCGACCGCCCCGACGATGCCGCGCACGTCCTTGTCGGCGAGCGCGCCGAACACCGCGAGCGTGCGGCCGCGCGCCGGCGTGCGCCGCAACCACTGCGCGAGCACGCCGGCCGCCTGCGGGTTGTGCGCCACGTCGACGACGAGTTCGGGCTCGCCGCCGAAACGCTGCAGGCGCGCACCGACGCGTGCGTCGGCGACGCCGCGCGAGATCGCCGCGGGATTCCAGCCGAGCCGTCCACGCAGCGCGTGCAGCACGGCGATCGCGCCGGCCGCGTTGGCGTGCTGGCACGGCGCGGACAAGCCGGGTGGCGGCAACGCCAGCGCGGCCGCGCCGCTGCGCCAGCGCCACGCGCCGTCCGCGTCGACTTCGTACGCGTAGTCGCGTCCGACGCGGCGCAGGTCCGCGCCGATGCGCCCTGCTTCGGCGAGCAATGCCGCCGGTGGATCCGCTTCCGCGACGATCGCCGGCCGCCCCTCGCGAAAGATGCCGGCCTTCTCGCGACCGATGCTGTCGCGGTCGTCGCCGAGCCAGTCCTGGTGGTCGAGGTCGACCGTGGTGACGATGGATGCGTCGGCGTCGACGAGGTTGACCGCGTCGAGGCGTCCGCCGAGGCCGACTTCGAGCACGGCGACTTCGAGGCCTGCGTGCGCGAAGATCCACAGCGCGGCGAGCGTGCCGTACTCGAAATAGGTGAGCGCGATCGCCGCGGCGGCATCGCCGGTCGCACCGAGGCGCGCGGCCTCGATGCGCTCGAATGCGTCGGTCAACGCGGCGTCGTCGACGTCGGTGCCGGCGACGCGCACGCGCTCGTTGTAGCGCAACAGGTGCGGCGAAGTGTAGGCACCGACACGCCGCCCGTCGGCGGCGAGCATCGCTTCGAGGAACGCGACCGTCGAGCCCTTGCCGTTGGTGCCGCCGACCGTGATCACCAGAGGTGCCGGCGCCGGTGCGCCGAGCCGACGCCACACCTCGCGCACGCGCTCGAGGCCGAGTTCGATCGCGCGCGGATGCACGCGCTGCTGGTAGTCGAGCCAGTCGGCCAGACCCGTCGGTTGCGTCGCCATCGGCACGCTCAGCGTTCGAGGACGCGCCGCGGCTTCCACGGCAGGCGCCCGCGCCAGTACTGGATCAGCAGGAAACCGAACGCGAGGCCGCCCAGGTGCGCGAAATGCGCGACGCCGGCTTGCGTGCCGGTCACCCCCAGATAGAGCTCGAGGCCGCCGTACAGGGTCACGAACAGCCACGCGGGCATCGGGATCGCGAAATAGACGAGGATGCGCGCGTGCGGAAACATCATGCCGTAGGCGAGCAGCAGGCCGAACACGCCGCCCGATGCGCCGAGCGTCGGGTAGTAGCCGTTGCCGAAGAAGTGCATGACCGCGAGCTGGGTCAGCGCGGCGCCCACGGCGCAGACGAAGTAGTAGAGCAGGAACGGCCGCGATCCGAACAACTGCTCGATCGGCCCGCCGAACATCCACAGCGCGAGCATGTTGAACGCGATGTGCGCGAAGCTGCCGTGCAGGAATGCGTAGCTGACGAGCTGCCACGCCTCGAAGCCGGGCACGTTGCCGTACGGCGAAGGGCCGAGCGGCCACAGCGCGAAGTGCACGAGCAGCGCATCGCCCATGACCTGTTGCAACAGGTAGACGACGACGTTCGCGATCAGCAACGCGCGGGTGATCGGGGGCGTATCGAGGGGCATGCACGGAACGACCGGGGGCGACGCCGCATTGTGACCGCTCGTGCCACGTCACGCGAGTGCGTCCCGGGGCCATGGTGCTGCAAGCGAACCCTGCCGGTGAAGATGCGGTCGTGGATGACCGCCCTGGACGAACCGAAGCCGACGCGAGCGGAACCAAAGCGGTCCGGCGAAGCAGCGCTCACGGACAGACGCAAGAAGAAAGGGGGCCGCCGCAGCGGCCCCCTGGAACTCAATTGCGCGCCGGGTTGTTCTCGGCGAAATACTCGTGGCTGTCCGCGTTGTCGATCGCGTGGTTCGGATTGCTGTTGGCGAGGTTGTGCGCGGCAGTCTGGCCGTAGGCCCAGTCGTCGGTGCCGGCGACGACGTTGAAGTGGCTAGACTCGTGCACGAGCGTGCCCGCGCGCGAATCGGTGCCGGTGTTGGGCGCCGACCAGAACGCGCCGCACAGGTACACGCGGTACGGCTGCGTCGGGTAGACGTAGGCGTAGGTGCCGCTGTCGGTGCAGCTGCAGTCGAACGTGTACGGCTGCGACGACAGCGCGCTCTTCAGATTGGTGAAGTGCGTGCGCACGGTCGAATAGCGGCTGCTCGTGTAGGTGCCGAACCACCAGGTGTAGCGCGTGCCGTGCGTGCCTGCGTCGAGGTAGCTCTTCGCATTGGTCGCGTAGGTGACCGCGGAGTTGCGCGCGGTCGCGAGCTGCGTCTGGCGCGTGTTGCTGCAGCTGACGAAGCTGTTGGTCGCCGCCAGCACGCCGGGTACACCCTGCGTCGACATGGCTTCGTCGAACGCGTCCGGCGCGCCGTCGACCCACAGCGTCACCGCGTCGCTGTCGATCGCCGCCGTCGCGGCCACGCCGGCCTTGGACGCCTGCTGTGCCTCGAGCAATGCACTCTGCGCGTCGCGCACGTAACGGATCGCGTACTGGCCACCCGCCTTCATGTCGTAGTACGCGCTGAGGTCGACCTCGACCGAACGCGATTCGCCCGGCTTCAGCTCGATGTAGTCGCCCGCGCCCGGTGCGGCGCGCTTGTACATCGGGCCGACGTAGGCGACGGCCGCGCCGTCGCGCTCGACGCTGAACAGGTCGGACGTGACGCCGTCGAACGGCGTCTGCCAGCGCAGCACGTGCATCGCCGCCGCGCCGTCGTTCGCCATCGTGAAGACGAGCTT
>Ga0068853_100000250_pt1 | contig 37737 bp, 41 predicted proteins | sample KBSCornC32_FD_65655 | JGI IMG/M metagenome (GOLD analysis project Ga0068853, IMG submission 65655) | Corn rhizosphere microbial communities from Kellogg Biological Station, Michigan, USA - KBS Corn C3-2 | ecosystem: Host-associated > Plants > Roots > Rhizosphere > Soil ... | reverse complement strand
GGATCACATCCCCTTCGTCGATCTGCATATGATAAATATCGTACAGCAGCTTGAAATTCTCCGATCCGATCCGCTTCACCAGTTCGATCCCCCATTTGGTATTATCGCACATCTGGTCTTTATGATTGACCTTGCTGTTCAGCAGCTCCATCTGGATGATCACTCCTTTTTCTTCGGCCAGCTTCAGTATCTGCTTCAGACCGTCCACACAGTTCTTCAAACCGGTCTCGTCATCCATGCCTTCCCTGTTGCCGCTAAAGCAGATGAGGTTCTTGTACCCCGCCTTAGCCACCAGGTCGATATGCTCCAGGTAACTCTTGATCAGCGTGGGATGATACTCAACATGATTCCAGCCCTTGGTAAGACTGATCTCCGCACCGTTACACATCGAAGAAAAAATGCCGTGGCTCTGCAAAGTCGGCCAGTCCTTGGGACCTACCAGATCGATCGCACTGAAACCGATCTTCTTCACTGCAATACAAAGATCATCCAATGGAATATCCCCGTAGCACCACCGGCATACGGAGTGATTGATATTACCTTTTAATTTCACGTTTTCGCTGGTTTTGGTCGCTGCCGATGCATTGAGAGAAGACAGTCCCGCTGTTCCAAGGGCCGCAGTGCCCGCAACGATATTTTTAATAGCAAGACGTCTCGAGGGTTGATTGGACATAATATTGATCAGGTCAACAGGTAAAACAAAAAAGGAAATTACGAAAGATTCTGCATTCCCGGAGCAATTAATATATCTTCCTTTTTCCGCTTCCGCATGAAAAACACCAGACCCGCAAATGCGATGATCAGCACCACCGGGATGACCATCGTCGTGCTCAGCACTTCCGGCCCCGCCGCAGACCTCGCATCATTGAAGGCCTTCGCCATATCCGTCCCCGGAGCCGCACTTCTGTAGGCATCCAGACTAGCTCCTGGGGGCAGTTTCCGGATCATCAGCTGGTCATAGTATCCGCCCATGAACATCATATAGATCGAAACACCGAACATCCCCGCTCCCCCCATCAGGTTCAGCCCCACAGCGCCGGTCCTCGGCAGGTTCTCCGCGACAAAACCGATCATGCACGGCCAGAAGAACGCTACCCCAAGCCCAAAAATGATCGCCGCACCGAAGATCGCCGTTCCGTGCAGGTGTATCAGCAGATAGATCCCGAGGGCAGATAGAATAGCCGATATCAACAACACCCCCTGGGGCGCCAGCCGGTGGACCACAGGCGCCGCAAAAGCCCTCCCCAGCGCCTGCACACCCGCAACAAATGTCAGGATCAGGATCGCATTGTCGGTAACCGTCTTGAACAGCACGTCCGTCCACTGATTGGTGAACAGCTCGGTTATAGCCGTCCCGAACATACAGACGATCATGAAAAGGAACAATGGATTAAAGAGCGCCTTATACATATCCTGGGTACTCACACCCGCAGCCACCCGCTCGGTCACGGGGAACTTCAGCTTCGAGAACAGGAAACCATAAATGAGCGCAGGGATCAACATCACCGCCACCTCTACCCGCAGCAGCCACTCGGGACGTACAGCCAGCCCACTGGCCAGAACGGAGTTCAACGCAAATACGATCAGCGTTCCAAGAACTATACCCGCGGGAAACCACAGGTGAAAATGATTCAGCTTCGTCGTCTTGTTGTCCGTGTACAGCGAAGCCACCAGCGGATTACAGGCAGCCTCTACAGTCCCGTTTGCTATCCCTATTAATAAGGTAGACAAAAAAAGCGTCCAGTACCCATTCGCGAAGATCGTCAGCAGTATCCCCAGCAGGTGAAATACAAAAGCCGAGACCAGCAGCTTCTTCATGCCGATAATATCCACGACAAATCCGCCAATGATAATAGCGAGCGGAAATCCCCAGAATGCCGTCGCCGCAATTGTCCCCAGCTGAGATGCATTTAGATGGTAAATAACGCCCTGGTCATTCAGAACACCCGCGCGGATACCAAAGGAAAGAGAAGTCACCAGCAGCGCAAGACAGCTTGCGACAAAAAGTTTGTTACGTTGAATGGCAGAGGTCGAGGTCATGGCAAAATCGTTTTTTATTGCTTAAATGTAATCGATTTATATTAAAAAAACCGCCTAAATTGCGATCACCTAAAAAATCCTGCAGTTCATCCTAAGACCCTGGAAGCCCCTTGTCCGAAAGACAATTATTAAATATTAAATAAATTAATCATCATCATGAATAGAAAGCTAAGAATGGGAATGATTGGCGGCGGTCGCAACGCCTTCATCGGCGCCGTTCACCGCATCGCTGCCAATATGGACGGTCTCATCGAGCTGGTCTGCGGAGCATTCAGCAGCAGCCCCGAGAACGCCCGCCAGTCCGGCAAGGACCTTTTCCTTCCCTCCGACCGCGTCTATCTGTCCTTCGAAGAGATGATCCGGAAAGAAGCTAGCCTGCCGGCCGACCAGAGAATGGACTTTGTCGCCATCGTGACTCCCAACCACGCCCACTTCGCTCCCGCGATGATGGCGCTGGACAACGGATTCCACGTGGTCATCGAAAAACCCATGACCTTCTCCCTCGAAGAAGCGATCAAACTAAAAAATAAAGTACAGGAGACCGGACTCCTCCTCTGCCTCACGCATACCTATGCCGGCTACCCCATGGTAAAACAGGCCCGGCAGATGGTGAAGGAAGGCGTCTTTGGAAAGGTCCGCAAGATCTATGTGGAATATCCCCAGGGCTGGCTCAGCCGCCTCTCCGAAAAAGACGGCAGCAAACAGGCCGAATGGCGCACCGACCCTGCCCGCTCGGGAAAAGCGGGCGCCATGGGTGATATCGGCACACACGCCGCACACCTGGCCGAATACATCTCAGGCCTGCAGATCAAACAACTCTGCGCCGACCTCAGCATTATGGTGGAAGGCCGCGCACTCGACGACGACGGCAACGTCCTGCTGCGCTTCGACAACGGCGCCACCGGCATACTCGTCGCCTCCCAGGTAGCAGCGGGAGAAGAGAACGCCCTCAAAATACGCGTCTACGGAGAGAACGGCGGCCTCGAATGGGCCCAGCAGGAGCCCAATACCCTGGTGGTGAAATGGCTCGACCAGCCTACCCAGATATACCGCGCCGGTCAGCCATGGCTCTCCACTTATGCCAAACACAATTCCCGTACGCCGGGCGGTCACCCGGAAGGTTACCTCGAAGCCTTTGCCAACCTCTACCGGAATTTCGCACTGACGCTTTCCGCCAAACTCGAAGGCAGACAGCCCACGCCGGAAGAAAAAGACTTCCCCACCGTCGAAGAAGGCGTTCGCGGGATGGCCTTTATCGACAACGTCATTCGTAGCAACGAAAGCATGGAAAAATGGACCTTCTTCGAGATCCCGCAATAATTAACCATAAATATATTATCATATGACCACCATCAAAGGACCCGGCATTTTCCTCGCACAGTTCCTGGGAGACCAGCCCCCCTTTAACAACCTCGCCAATATTTGCAAGTGGGCCGCAGGCCTCGGCTACATCGGCGTACAAATACCCAGCTGGGACGGGCGCGTCATCGACCTGCAGAAAGCCGCCGAAAGCAAGACCTATGCCGACGAGATAAAAGGTATCGTCAATTCGGCAGGCCTGCAGATCACCGAGCTCTCCACCCACCTCCAGGGACAGCTGGTCGCCGTCCATCCCGCCTACAACGCGCTCTTCGACGGATTCGCTCCGGCCGCATATCACAATGACCCAACGGCAAGACAGGAATGGGCCGTACAGCAGCTGAAATACGCGGCAAAGGCCTCCGCCAACCTGGGCCTCAACGCCCACGCTACCTTCAGCGGATCGCTCCTCTGGCCCACAGTCTATCCCTGGCCCCAGCGCCCCGCAGGCCTGGTGGAGACCGGCTTCAAAGAACTGGCCGCCCGCTGGATGCCGATCCTCAACGAATTTGACAAATACGGCGTAGACCTCTGCTATGAGATACACCCGGGAGAGGATCTGCACGACGGCGTCACCTACGAGCTCTTCCTCGAACACACCGGCAACCATCCCCGGGCCTGCCTGCTCTACGATCCCTCCCATTTCGTTTTGCAGTGCCTCAACTACCTGGAATATATCGACAACTATCATGAAAGGATCCGCATGTTCCACGTAAAGGACGCGGAATTCAACCCCACCGGCAAACAGGGCGTCTACGGCGGCTATCAGAGCTGGGTCAACCGCGCCGGCCGTTTCCGTTCGCTGGGCGACGGACAGGTCGACTTCAAAGGCATCTTCAGCAAACTCACCCAATACGACTATAAAGGGTGGGCCGTGCTCGAATGGGAATGCGCCCTCAAGCACCCCGAAGACGGAGCCCGCGAAGGCGCACCCTTCATAAAAGACCATATAATTCGCGTCACCGAACGCGCTTTCGACGACTTCGCCGGCACCGGCAGCGACGAAAATTTTAACCGCAAAGTGCTCGGTTTGAGCTAATTTCGATCCGCTTCATCATCAAAAGGAAGCCCTGGAAGGGGCACATATACACCAAATTAAGAATACTATGAGCAAAAAATTAGTAGTAGTCCTGTCAGCCGCCATGCTCATGGCCGCCTGCGGGAATAACGGAGAAACCAAAGCTACCGGGAACAAAGACACCGCAGCTGCTGCCCCCGGCACCACGCCTGCGCCCGCCAGCTCAGCCAGCAGCGACAAAGCTCTCGAACTCATCGCCGGATCCGACTGTACGACCTGCCACCGCGTACAGAAAGAATCCAGCGGCGCTTCCATCGGACCGGCCTACAGCGACGTAGCAGCCAAATATGCTCCTGCAGCCGACACTACGATCGACCGCCTCGTCAAAAAAGTCATCGCCGGCGGCAGCGGCGTCTGGGGAACAGTGCCGATGACTCCCCATCCGGCAATGAAAGCCGACGACATCAAGACTATCATCAACTACATAATGACCCTCAAAAAATAACACAGGATCCCGGACACAAGTCCGGGATTTTTAAATAAAGATTTGCCATGAAAAGAATAGCGACCGCAATCCTGACCCTCCTTATCATCAGCACAGCCTTCACCACGGCTAACCATAAGAGCGAACCCAGAGTGCTGATCTTCTCAAAGACCAACGGCTACCACCACGCCAGCATCGCAACAGGCATCGAAGCCATCAAAAAGCTCGGCGCAGAGAACGGCTTCCTGGTGGATACCACCACGGATTCACTCCAGTTCCGTAAAAAAACGTTGAAAAAATACGCCGCCGTTATCTTCCTCAGCCCCACCGGTAAAGTATTCGGTCCCGACGAAGAAAAGGCCCTTCAGGATTATATCCACGCCGGACACGGCTTCGTCGGCGTTCACGCTGCAGCGGACTGTGAATACAACTGGCAATGGTACGGCGACCTCGTAGGTGGATATTTCAAATCCCACCCCAAACAACAGGAAGCCAAAGTCACCGTCGTCGACAAGGACAATCCCGCTACCCAGGGCATTCCCGATCCCTGGACACACTTCGACGAGTTGTACAACTACAAATACTACAACCCCGGCATCAAAGTGCTCTTAAAGCTGGACGAGACATCCTACACCGGCGGCGCCAACGGCGACAACCACCCCATCGCCTGGTACCACGAGTTCGAAGGCGGCAGGTCATTCTATACCGGCCTGGGCCACACCGACGCATCATGGGCAGACCCGCTCTTCCTGCACCACGTCCTGGCAGGCATCCAATATGCTATAGGAAAAAAGTAAACTAGAAAACCTTAATATACGAGAGACCGACAGCCCCGCTCTGGTACGTAGGCATAAGCATCGTTACCGGCGCACGTTCGTCGGTCTCTTTCTTTCCGAACCAGTGCTGCATCTTCGGATACAGCCAGTAGGCAAGACGAGTCGACGCAATACCAACCCCCGCCCCCGCAACCACATCGCTGAACCAGTGCGCGTTGTTATACACCCGCAGCGCGCCCGTCGCCGTAGCCAGCGCATAGCCCGCTACACCATACCACGGTGACACGTCCTTATACTCCAGCCGCATAAACTCCGCCGAAGCAAAAGCTTCCGCCGTATGACCCGAAGGGAAAGACATACGATTTGATCCGTCCGGCCGCAGCTCGTTCGACCAACCCTTTGTTGCGAATACCGTTCCCTGTGCGAACACATTCGCCATCAGATAGATCATCGTCCTGTCCTTAAAATTATGCTGACCATGAATACCCAGCGCATTCAAACCATAGACGGCCAGCGCCGGACTGAACATCAGAAAATTGTCGATATGCGTCTTGCTGTGCGGGTTGTCCTCCCAGACCTGTTCCTTCACAGATCCGTTGAACTTCTGCAACGTGCCGTTATGCACCGCCGTCGCACCATAGGCGATCATTACAGCCGGAACAAAAAATGACTTGAATGGAAATGGCTGCTTCCACGCAGGCAGCCCCTGATTCCAGTTAAAACGCGGAACCGTATCCGCTTTCGACCCCCAGCCCGTGACCATGCTCACCTCCCGGATCGTATCCCCGGTCAAACGCAGCCCCTCACCAGCCGTGTCACCGGCAATTTCCACACCTTCCAACACTCCCCCACTCATCGGCTCCCGAAAGCCAGACCCGATCCTTATTGAATTCTGCGCCATCGGGCTTATCCCTCCGGCGGTACTCTGGCATTGAGCCACCCTGCATCCAAGTAGAATGACGACTACAGCAGCAAGTTTCTTCATAGTGGGGTCCCCAAAAGTTTAATTGTTAAACGGCAAAAATGAGAGAAAATTTTGATGCAGCTCCGGATAAACGGACATTCGCTCCGGGTTTAACAAGATATTAGGACAAATTGTTATAAAATACTTAACTTCCTAAATACCCCTTGGAGTCGTCGCAAATCTACCCTACAGGGGTAGAATTTACCCCATTATGAGGCCTTAAATCGTTGGTAATCTGTACCCATTATGGTATTCCTTCATCAAATACTTTTTATTGACCTTCCCGTCGGTAAACTTTCCCCCCTCCCTGTCCCAGCTCAGCCGTTCCCCGCTTCGCAGACTGATATTCCCCATCTGCGCCACCGTCGCCACATGCGACGCTTCCTGCACCGAACACCGCAATTCCTCCATTTTACGGCTCCTCACGACGCTGATAAAGTTGGCCATATGATTTTCCAGACCGTTGTCAACCACCCCTGCAAAAGGCTTGCTCACCTTGTTCTTGCCCTGCTTTTCCTCGATCACCTCCCACCCCTGGCGGCTGAGCACCAGCGTTCCGTTATTGCCGATATAAGCGATCCCGTGATCCCTGCCATACGATCCATTGTCGATACCCATCGCGTGATCCCAGACGAGGTTGAACTTGTCGAACTCATACAGGGTCGTCAGCGTATCCGGCGTCTCCTCATACAGGTCCGGATAAGCGAAATTACCGCCAAGCGCCGCAATCGTCTTCGGCGACTCCGCCTTCATCCCCAGCAGTCCATAGTCCAGCAGGTGCACACCCCAGTCCGTCATCAGCCCTCCCGCATAATCCCAGAACCACCGGAAATTGAAATGGAACCGGCTGGAGTTAAAGGGCCTCGTTTGAGCCGGGCCAAGCCACATCGCATAGTCCACTCCTGCGGGGGGATCGGAATCGGGCACCACCGGCCCCGGCTTCATCCAACCCTGATAACACCATACTTTGACAGTGCGTATATTACCCAACTGCCCCGTATAAACGAAATCGACCGCGTCCCTGAAATGCTGCTGGCTCCTCTGCCACTGCCCGACCTGCACCACCCTGTTATATTTCTGCTGCGCGGCGATCATCGCCCGGCATTCCCCGATCGAATTACCCACCGGCTTCTCCACATAAACGTCCTTTCCTGCCTGACAGGCCTCGATCATGATCAGCGCATGCCAGTGATCCGGCGTCCCGATGATCACCGCGTCGATATCCTTCCGCTCCAGTAACTTGCGGTAATCGCCATAGGTTTTAATGGCGCTGGTGTCCACCTGCATTTCCGCCAGCTCCTTCATCCGTTTGTCCAGCACGTTCTTGTCGACGTCACACAGGGCCACGACATTCACCCCCGGCTGCTTTAACGCAGCCCTCAGGTCCGCCCAGCCCATGCCATTGATGCCAATAGCGCCGATATTGATCTTGTCGGCCGCAGATACCGTTTTGGAAGCCCCCCAGGGCCGCATGCCCAGTGAGGGTAAGATAAGCGCCCCGCCGGCCAGAGCCGTAGTCTGTTGAAGAAAATTGCGACGTGTATTTTTCATATGCAAAACAGCGTAGAGATCGTCTACGCTGTTTCAATATACGAAAATTCTTTATGCGGGCTTTCCTACTGTTTCAAAAGTTTGATCGTTGCATTCACACTGGCATTCACGGTTGCAGGCACACCCAGCGAATTATCCGGATAAGAGGTATTGATCACCGTGGTGATGATCAGCGTGTCGCCTACAAAGGAAAAATGCCCGCCGGTTGGAGGCGCAACGGGTATCGGCGAGCCAGCCAGTGCAGACCCCGCGCCAATCACCCCGCCGGGGAAATAAATAGAGTCCGTACCGATGATCGTATACTTCGACGAAGAAGAAGTCGCAGGCACCGTATCCGAGAGCTGCTCGTAGGTCGTGTCTTTGGGCGATCCGGGTATGGTCTTTATAGCCATCGCGGTGGTGTCGTAGGAATAACCGATACCATTACCGATCGCAGAGTCTGCCGTAAACACCACAGTTCCGGTATTCTGCTGCGTTTTATAACCGCCAATAAGCACCACAGATGCCGTCTGCCCCAAATAGCTGACCGACTCGCTTGCGTCGATTTTTGTAGTCAGATAGACAAAGTTATAATTCCCGACCAACTGGCCCGTCTGACCACCTGGCCTTGACTCATTCTTATGACAGGCAACCACCAACACCATACAGGCGGCTGCCACCAAAAAACCATATTTCCTCATAACGGATCGTTTTGCCAATTTAACGCAAAAATCGTGCTCTTATTTTCGGCCCCACACTAAATTACTTCCAAATAACCTTTTATATATTATTAAAAAAAACATCCACCCACGCCATTCTACCCTCTTAATGCAATACTTTATCCGTAAGCGTCTGCGAATAGTCCTGATACAACTTGTTCCCACTGGTCGAATCCGAAACATAGTCCTCGATCCGCACCACCCCAACCCCGGGACTGAGATAAGTGAATATTTCTTCCCTGATAACACTATTGCAGTCTGTCACCACCTCCGCATTCTTAAGACAGGAATAACCCGCCACCGATACCGGCGCTGCGTACCCGTACTGAATGGACTGTATCGGACAACCTGGATTGGAATAGTCGGTGCCCGTTCCTATCGGCCCATCCTGACCCACTGCCTGAAAGAACGTATACGGTGAATACGCAGGACTGTCCACCTCATATACCGTCGAATTGGACGGATCCACCTGTATATAACTCCCCTGAAACCATCCTCCCGGATTGGTGATCCCTACGTAGGTGGTCCCAAAATTGTCCTGCAGGCGCTGGCTGTTCACAGTCATCGTATCATGGTCGATCTCTACCAGACCGGAATCGGCAAAAACCGAATCCTTATAATACCACTGATCCCCCGCAGTCAGCGGGAACAAAGAATTTTGCCCATGCCCCTGATCGGGACCCGACGAATTTTTATTACAGGATACGCTCACAACACAGGCTACGATCAAACAAAAAGCAATGAATTTTTTCATAATTTTAAAACGGATATTTCGGCCTTTTATGACACCACTTCCTCAACAAACGTTTATTCAACATTTGTTAACGATTTCCTAACGACCACAACAATCATCCATGCTTTCCCACTACTTCACAACGGCCTTCCGCTACCTCCGCACCCACAAGGTCTTCACCACCATCAATATCCTCGGCCTCATCACCGGCATATCCGTTTGCTTCTTCGCCCTGCAATACGTCACCTTCGAACTCGGATACGACAACTACAACAAACAACGGGACAACATCTATCGCCTCGTCACCGACGTCCGAACTCCATCCGGCATCGACTACCAAAGCGCCTGCGCTCCACTCGGACCAGCCGTAAAGAACGAATTCCCCGAAGTATCAGCCGCTACCCGCTTCCTCCTCGACTATATCATCGTACAGAACGACCGGGGCATCTACAACGAAGAGAACATCGCCTACGCCGACTCTTCCCTCTTCTCTGTCTTCACTCTCCCGATGATCAGCGGAGATACCCATACCGCACTCAATGACCCCTTCCGTATCATCCTGTCCCAATCGGCGGCGGAAAAATATTTCGGCTCCACAAACCCGATAGGACATACCCTGCTGATCAACGGAAAGGACACCGCTTATATCACCGGCGTCATGAAGGATATGCCCTTCAACTCGCACTTCCGCGTCGACATCCTGGTATCACTGCATACCCTCACCCAGGCCTGGAATCCGGGTACGGAAACCAACTGGATGCGCTCAGGCTTCTACACGTACCTCGTACTTCCCACACCTGCAGACGCGGCACACCTTTCATTGATGCTGTCTGACTTCGTGAACCGGCACTACGAACAGTCCATCCGGAAATATACTCTCTCCCTCGAACCACTGAGCAGCGTCTACCTCCACGGAAAACCCAGGGGCAGGCGCGCCGGCTCTGAGTCCACCGGCGACATCCAGAATATCTATATCTTCTCACTACTGGCCGTCTTCGTCCTCTTCATAGCCTGCTTCAACTTTATCAATCTGACCACCGCCGTCTCCACCTATCGCGCAAGAGAGGTCGGCCTCAGAAAAGTGCTGGGAGCATCCCAACGCCAGTTGATCATCCAGTTCCTGCTCGACGCGCTCATCCTCAGCGCCATCGCCTTCCTCCTCTCGCTGATCGCCATATCCTTGCTTATCCCACTGTTTGACCAGTTGGTAGGAAAGACCATCGTCACAAACCTTTTCGAACACGCCTCAACGATCATTCTTCTCTTCGGCATCGCCCTCCTGACTGGGCTGTTATCCGGCCTCTACCCGGCCTTCGTCCTCTCCGCCTACGATCCGCTGACCACACTGAAAGGCCGGTTCGCAACCAGCCTGAAAGGCGCTCTTTTGCGTAAGACACTGGTCGTTTCACAGTTTACGCTGTCCATCGTCCTGATCATCGCCACTATCGTCGTCTACCGGCAACTGACCTTTATGCAAACCCGGCAACTGGGTTTCCGCAACGCCCACCAGCTCGTCATCGACTTTCAGTTCGATCAGCGCATAGCGGGTCATCTCGGTCGGGTCAACGCCCAGCTAAAAAGCATCCCCGGTGTAGACAACGTCTGCGTGTCCTCAGGTGTCCCGGGTAAACGGAACAACCGGCTGGAAACCCATATACAAAACAGCTGGGGAGAAATGCAGGACTTTCAGTCTGACGTCTATTTCGTCGACACCGGCTTCCTGCAACAGTACCATATCGGCCTCGTCGCCGGCAGAGGCTTCTCCGCCAGCCAACGCCCCGACTCAGCAGGCGCAATGCTCATCAACGAGGCCGCCGCACAAAGCCTCGGCTACAATTCAGCCAAAGATGCCATCGGCAAACCGTTTGAACAAGCCTCCGGAAAAGGGCTCATCACAGGCGTCATCCGCGACTTCCACTTCCATTCCTTCCGCGAAAAGGTCCAGCCGCTGACGATCCGGATGCTCAGCGGCTCATATACGTTTCTTACACTCGATATCAATACGCCACCGACGGAAAGCATGCTCGGCGACCTCACGAAAAAATGGCAACAACTGGCCCCCGGCCTTCCCCTTACCTGGTTCTTCGCCGACGAAACATACAACGCCCAATACACTACCGAACAACATTTTGGCAGACTCTTCATCTGTTTCTCTGCGCTCGCCATCTCTCTCTCCTGCCTCGGCCTCTTTGGCCTCACGATCTTCAGCACGCTGCGACGGACAAAAGAAGTCGGCATCCGCAAAGTGCTGGGAGCCTCCGTGCCCGGCATCATCGGCCTGCTGGCCAGAGAGTTCGTAGTGTTGGTGGGAATTGCATTTACCATCGGGGCGCCCCTCGCGGCCTACGGTATCCACCAATGGCTGGCCGGCTTCGCCTACAGGATCGACCTTTCCTGGTGGATCTTTGCACTGGCCGGACTGCTGACCATGAGCATCGCCATGCTGACCATCGGCATTCAAACGATCCGCGCAGCCCTCGCCGACCCCGTCAAAAACCTGCGTACCGAATAACACGGGCCAGGTCATCCCTCCTGCGTCTTCCTCTCCCCAAAAAACAAATACCCAGTTTCGGGCATTGGCCGGCTGCGAAAGAATCAGTATCTTAACACCCACTTAAGTAATTCCGTCCTTCCGCCTTTCCCCTTATCTGCAGCACCTCCCCGACCACAAAGCAACCGCCTTTGTAACCCCTTTATTCACATCCAAAACAAAAGAATGCCTGCAAACAATCTCCGGAAGGCAGCCATCCTCGCCCTTGTATCCGTCGTCCTGGTCATCGGCAGCTGGGAGCTCTATCTGCGCAGCAAAGGCGTAGCCATTTCTTATGACAACGGCAAAGAGCTCTGGGCTGACAAACGGGCCATGGTCTATGAGCCGGCCGACAAGGCAACCGTATTCATCGGCTCCTCCCGCATCAAATTCGACCTCGACATCGACACCTGGCAACAGACCACCGGAAGACACGCTATACAACTCGCGATAGAAGGCAGCTCCCCGGTACCCGTCCTGACCGATCTGGGCAACGACCCGAATTTTCGCGGCAGGCTGGTCGTCGACGTGATCGAACCCATCTTCTTTTCCAGCGCACCCTTCAATCTGGAAAGACCAACAACGAACATCGACTGGTACAAAAAGAGAACACCCGCGCAGAGAGCCAGCTTCGTCCTGAACCACGCCCTCGAGTCCTGGTTCGTCTTCCTCGACCAGGACAAGTACTCGCTCAATGCGGCCCTGGGCCGGCTCAATGTCCCCAACCGGCCCGATGTATATGAGTTCCCGGCATTCCCCGACGATTTCAACTGCAGCGACTTCAGCCGTCAGAGCAAAATGACCCAAAAATTTGTCGCAGACACCAGTCTGCAGCACCGCGTTCAGAACGTATGGTTATTTGTCATGGACATGGCGAAAAAAGCGCCACCGCCAAAAGGGAATCCGGTGCCTCCGATACTTGCTGTAGTGAAAGAGGCGGTCAGCAAGATACGCTCACGGGGCGGAGACGTCGTCTTCCTTCGGCCACCTTCCAGCGGTACAATGGGAGCAGTGGAGCAGCACGTCTTTACACGGGATAAATTTTGGGATCCACTGCTCGCAGCCACCAGCAGCAAAGGCATCTATTTTACCGACTATCCGGCTACCAGTCATTTCACATGTCCGGAATGGTCCCACCTGACTCCCCAGGACGCCGTTAAATATACACAGGCACTGATCACTGAGCTCCCTCCAACTTTCACCCGCTAACACCCACCTGCTATGGTCTTCAACTCCTATACTTTTGTCGTCTTCTTCATCATAGTGCTCATCCTGCACAACCTTCCCTTCAGCTGGCGACAAAAAAAGATCCATCTGCTGCTCGCCAGCTATATTTTCTACGCCGCCTGGAATCCCCCGTTTATCCTTCTGCTATGGCTGTCCACCGTGGTCGATTTCTTTGTCGGCCGGGCGCTCTATACACAAACGAATATCCATAAGAAACGCCTCCTGCTCGTAGTCAGCCTCATCGGCAACCTTGGAATGCTCTGCTTTTTCAAATACGGAACCTTTCTGCTGGAAAACTTCGTATCCGTCCTCAACCTCCTCGGCGTCAACTACCATCCGGCAAAACCAAATATCATTCTGCCGGCAGGCATATCCTTCTATACCTTTACGACGCTCTGCTACACCATCGATATGTTCAAGAAGAAAAGCGAGCCCGTACGCTCGCTCCTGGACTTCTCCCTGTTCGTAACCTTCTTCCCCCACCTCGTAGCCGGTCCTATCGTGCGCCCTCCGCAGCTGGTGCCCCAGTTCGAAAGCCCCCGCAAAGCCACGAAACAACAGCTGATGGAAGGCCTGTTCCTTTTGTCGCTGGGCCTGTTCATGAAGGTGGTGCTGGCCGACAGCATGCTCGCGGGCTCCGCCGACGCCATATTCAGTTCACAGGGGAAATTGGGAGCCCTCGACGCGTGGATGGGCGTCCTGGCGTTTTCGGGACAGATATTCTTCGACTTCGCCGGCTACTCCACCTGCGCCATCGGAGCCGCCCTGTGTCTTGGCTTCATCCTGCCCCTTAACTTCCGCTTCCCCTACGCAGCCGTCGGCTTTTCCGATTTCTGGCGGAGATGGCACATCACGCTCTCGGCCTGGCTCCGCGATTACTTGTATATTCCTCTGGGCGGCAACCGCAAAGGCCTCTTCAGGACCTATATGAACCTGATGATAACCATGCTGCTGGGCGGCCTGTGGCACGGCGCCAACTGGACCTTCGTCGTCTGGGGCGGCCTCCACGGCCTCTACCTGTGGGCAGAAAAACTCTTCACCGACAGAAAAGAAATGCGCCGGTCCCCGGACCTTCGCGAAAAAAGCCCCATAACCGCAATGGCAGAACCACTAAAAGCCGGCATCAGCCTTTCAGCCCGTAACAAGCTGGCCTATGCGCTGCTGACATTCCTCCTGATAAATATTACCTGGGTCTTCTTCCGTAGCCCCACCTTCTCCGGCGCCGGCAACATGCTCCAGTCCATGTTCGGAATGGTCCAGGGAGCCACACCCCTCCTGACCACCATCGCGATCATCAAGGTATCCGTGATCGTCGTCGTCATGCTCATCGCCCACTGGCTGATGCGCAACACCACCATCCTGGATGTCATCCGCCGCCTCCCATGGTGGGTAACCGGCCTTTCCTGGTCACTCATGCTGATCCTCCTTATCCTCAGCCAGGAAAGCAGTAGCTCATTTATATATTTTCAGTTCTGATCCCCGATATCCGCAAACCCATAGTCCCGATCCCCCCGCGCTCACGAACGGAATCAGTTTTATCCGCCTTCGTCCTGATATGTTTGAGCCTGGGAAGCGAACCTCATAAATTTGGACAATAAAAAAAGCGCATCTAATGATGCGCCTTCAACCTTGGATTCGTGGATCGTACAGGATTCGAACCGGTGACCCCTTCCATGTCAAGGAAGTACTCTAACCAACTGAGCTAACGATCCTCTTCAACAAACCTTTCACCTCATCCCCCGGAACCTGTTCCCGTTTGGGACTGCAAATTTTATATAAATTTCCCTATTTACCAAAAACCAACCGATATTTTCCTCAAACCTACCTTCCGCGCGGCCTCCGCACCACCCTACATTCCCCTCCTCTTCATTTCCTTCTTTATCAACCCCAACTCCCTCCCCGTCTGCCCCGAAACGCTACTATTCTCCTGCGCCCGCCGCATCAGATAGGGGATCACGTCCCTGATCGGCCCAAACGGCAGGTACTTGCTCACCGCACATCCCGCCTTCGCCAGGTTGAACGTAATATTGTCGCTCATCCCGTACAGCTGCGAAAAATGGATATGCGGATGCGAAAGAGAAAGCCCCCGGTGCCGCATCAACTCCACGGCCAGCAAATTACTTTCCTCATTATGCGACGCGACGATCAGCGCGATCCTTTCCAGATGCGCAACACAAAACTCCACCCCCAGATTGTAATCCCGGTCGGTCGCCTCCTTGTCCGGCTGTATGGGCGACGCATACCCCATCTCCTCCGCCCGCCTGCGCTCCTTCTCCATATATGCCCCGCGCACCAGCTTGGCCCCAAGGATAAAATCCCGCTGCTCCGCCGCTTCATGCGAATCCTTCAAAAACCCAAGACGGTCCCAGCGATATAATTGTATCGTATTATAAACAACTACCCGCCCCCTGTTGAACTGCTCCATCATCAGGATCGTCAGCACGTCCACCGGGTCCTGTATCCAGGTCTCCTCCGCATCCACCAGCACTCCGACATTCTTGTCTGCCCCCGCCCGGCATATCTCCTGCATTCGCTGGCTCACGCGCTGCCACTCTTCCCTTTCATCCTCCGTCAGCCCCTCCAGCGCCCGCGTATACCGTTTCATCAGACTTCCCGCCCCGCCACCCTTCATGGCTTCATCCAGCTTCTCCAAAAGTCCAAAACGGGCAAAGCCGGTTACCTTCACGCTCATCAGCGGTATATTCGGCTGAGTAGCCGCATATTCGATAACCCGGATGAACTCGGCCCTGGCATGATCAAAGCCCTCTTCCCCCTCATCTCCTCCTTCCACCCCATAGTCGAGGATCACCCGTACATGATACTCCCCCAACTTCCTCGCCACCGCAGCCGTCTCTTCCAGCGTCTCCCCGCCCACGAACTGTGAGAAGATAGTCTCCCTTATCAGCCCCCTTACCGGCAACCCTGCCCGGATCATCCAGGGCGTCAGCCGGGTCCCCAGCTTCACCAGCGAGGAATAGCCCATACTGGAAAATAAAAAGGCAGCTTTCTTTAATTCCTTGTCAGACTTGTATTCGAAGGCATTCGCGGTATTCTCGAAAGAGACAGGGGCCGGCTCTGTATTCATAACTGTCAGACCTTGATTTTGGCGGCAAAGGTAAGGGGAAATCCCGCTACAAACCCTGAATTGGGACCGCCGGTTAATATCCGGTTACTATCTGCCAATCCACGGACACTTCCCCGTAACCCCTATCTTTGCGGCCATCCGGCCACCGCGGAAACCCGAAACCCACCGCGGCGGCGGCAACCAATTCACCATCATGACCATCCTCCATACCGACATCTACAAGTTCAGCATCCCGATGCACCCCTTCACCATCGCCACGGGGACCATGCACTACGCCCAGAACATCCTCATCCGCGTCCACACCGACGCCGGATACTATGGCGTCGGAGAATGCTCGGCCTTCCCCATGATCGTTGGCGAGACGCAGGCTACCTGCTTCGAAATGGCAAAGGACTTCGCAGCCCTCTGGAAAGGCAAAGACGCGCTTGCCACCAACCAGCGCATGCAGGAACTCCACGACTTTACAGCCTTCAACGCCACCATCAAAAGCGCCTTTGACATAGCACTTCACGATTTGGCCGCAAAAGCCGCAGGCCAGCCGCTCTATAAATTTCTCGGGGGAAAGAAAAAGGACATCGAAACCGACCTTACTATCGGCATCGACACTCCGGAAAATATGGCCCAAAAGGCGATAAAGTTCAAACAAGACGGAGTGCGTATGATCAAGATCAAGCTGGGCCGCACCGCTGAAGAAGACATATTGCGCGTCCGGCTCATCCGCCAGGCCGTAGGCCCGGACATCATCCTCCGCGTCGACGCCAACCAGGGCTGGGACTTTGAGTCCGCCAAAAAAGCCCTCGGACAGATGGGCGACCTCGGCGTCCAGTTTTGCGAACAGCCCATGCGCACCTACAACGACCCCCACCTGCCCGAACTGCGGTCAGCCGTCCCCGTTAAGATCATGGCCGACGAAAGCGTCTTTCATCACTACGACGCCCTCCGCCTCCTGACAGACAAGGCCTGCGACTACGTCAACATAAAATTCGCGAAATCCGGCGGCATCCTCGAGGCGGCCCGCATCAACGCCGTCTGCGAACAGCACGGCATCCCCTGTATGATGGGCGGCATGCTGGAAAGCCGCGTAGCCCTCACCGCCTTCGCCCATTTCGCTCTGGCACACGACAATATCGTCTTCCACGACATGGATACCTGCATGCTCGGACACAAGACCGACCCCGTCACCGGTGGAGTCCGCTACAGAGGCTACTTCCTCGAAATACCCGACACACCGGGCCTTGGCGCCGACGCAGACGAGTCCTTCCTGCAGCAGTGCGAAATGGTCACTATTTAGTTATCATCTCCAACGCCTCCCGATCGTCATACTGCACGATCAGGCCCTTCAACTCTGCTTTCAAACCAGCAATCACCCCCTCATATCCCCCCGAGCCATAGAGATTCTTCATCTCATGCGGATCCGCCACCAGATCATACAACTCCCAAAAATCCGCCGGCCCGTAAAACCGAACCAGCACCCATTTCTCCGTCCGAATACCAAAATGCGGATAGACACGGTGCGGCTGCGGATATTCATAGTAGTGATAATACATCGCCTTCCTCCACCGGGAAGCCGCCGAAGCATCCCCTCTTAACAACGGCAGGAACGAAACACCCTGCATATCCGAAGGCGCCTCTATCCCCGCAATATCTAAAAGAGTCGGCGCCCAGTCCACGTTCAGCGTGATCGCCGAGACCTTCCCACCCGGCGCGGCCACACCCGGATACCGCACAAGGAAAGGCGTTCGCAGAGACTCCTCATAGATCCATCGTTTATCGAACCACCCGTGCTCCCCCAGATAGAACCCCTGGTCCGAGGCATATATCACCACCGTATTGCGCGTCAGTCCCTTTTCATCCAAAAAATCCAGCATCTTCCCGATATTCCGGTCCAGCGAACGCGCGACCGACAAATAGTCTTTCATATAACGCTGATACTTCCAGCGCACAAGCGCCTCGCCGGTATCCTTCCGACCGTCGTACTCCTTACTGACAACATTCTCATAATAGTCGTAAAAAGCCTTCTTCTGAGAAGGTGTGAACCGGTTGTAGATGCCGCTATGCTCGTAATCCGCATGCACCTTCAGATCCTCCTTCAACCGCATCGTCCTTGCGATCGTCATGTCCTGGTCCGCCGCCGCCCGCCGCCCCTGATAACGATCACCAAATGTTTCAGGCAACGGCAGGTCCGTCTTATCAAAAGCCCCCAGATCCTGGATATCGGGCAGCCATTCCCGATGGGTCGCCTTCTCCCCCACTACAAGCATGAACGGCCGGCTCGTGTCCCGGGCATTCAGCCAGTCCTCAGTCATCTGCGTGATGATATCGGTCACGTATCCGCTCACCCGCGTCGTGTCTCCGGGACCAATGATATCCGGATTATAGTATTCCCCCTGCCCGTTCAGGATCCGAAAATAGTCGAACCCCCGGGGCAGATTCCCCAAATGCCATTTCCCGATCCACGCGGTCTGATAACCATGGTCCCGCATCAGCGACGGAAAAACGGGTTGATCGGTATTAAATCTCCTTTCGTTCAGCGTATACCCGTTCTTATGACTGTATTTCCCCGTAAGCAGACTGGCCCGGCTGGGACCACAAATCGAATTGGTCACCATCGCACGCGTAAAAAGTACACCTTCCCGCGCGATCCTGTCTATATTCGGAGTCACCGCCAGCCGGCTCCCATAGGCACTGATCGCCTGATACGCGTGGTCGTCCGACAGGATAAAAATAATATTCGGCCGCTGTTGCGCCCACAACGGGCCGCAGGCCCAATAAAACAGGAACATTCCGGTCAAAAGGATATATCTCTTCATCTGTTATATATTTGCAGAATGAAAACCCAAGCAAAAACGTCCAAAGAATCCCTGATCATCATGACTGAGCTGGTCCTGCCCAATGATACCAACGTCTTCGGCAACCTCATGGGTGGCCGCCTCATGTACTGGATGGACATCGCCGCCGCCCTGTCCGCAGGCAAACACTGCAACGCCCCCGTCGTCACCGCCTCCGTCGACAACATCTCCTTCGAGAACCCCATAAAACTCGGCAACGTCGTACACATCGAAGCCAGGGTCAGCCGGGCCTTCAACACCTCTATGGAAGTACACATGAAAGTATGGGGCGAAGACCATACGCAGCAATATAAATATAAAAGCAACGAGGCCTACTACACTTTCGTAGCCCTCGACCCCAACCGCCGCCCCCGCCTCGTCCCCGAACTCATCGCCGAAACAGATGAGGAAAAACGCATGTACGACGGAGCCCTCCGCAGACGACAACTCCGTCTCATCCTCGGCGGAAAAATGAAACCCGAAGACGCGGGTGAGCTAAAAGCCTTTTTCCTGAAGGCATAACCTTCAATATACCGAAGCCGCCGGCACCTCCTCCGCCTGCCCAAACGCCTCCCGCGCCCGGGCCCTGTATTCCGCTGCACCCTTTTTATGCTGCGCCTCCAGGCTCTTCGCCAATCCCACCAACGACCATCCGCACCCCGGATTATGCACCAGATCCTCCCTGTAAACCTTTTCTGCATCCGCCGGCCTCCCCAATTGCAGCAGACGCTCCCCGAGGTACTGTCTCACCGGCAACAACCAGTCCTTCGGTTCGGAATAGGTCATGGCATCCTCCCGCTGAACCGCGCGACCAAAGGCCGCGACCGCCTCATCGGTCTTCTTCCGCGCAAAAAGCAACTCTCCTTCCAGTATTCCCGCCGCCACTGAAGCCCCCCCGACAGGCGCGTTCCCCGGCAGTCGCCGAACCTCCAGCGCCGGATCTTTCAGACGCTCCCGCAGGCTATCGAGGCAACGCTTCGCATCGTCCGGCCTTCCCGTCCGCACAAAAGCCATCCCCCTCGCAAAATCGCTGAGCAGCCTGGCATTCACCCACCGCTCATCCGGCAATGCCCTGTCAAGTATTTCCTGCCACCTGCCCATCCTCACCTGCCCAATGACGGGGAACATGTACAGGTACTGCAGATAAAGCCCGGGAGCCGCCCCCGAAGCCCCGGCTATGACGATCTGCTCACACTGCGCTCCCGCCTGCATAGCCTTCTCATACATCCCGCCACTCATCGCACAGTAGGCCTCGACCGCATAATAGTGGATCACCTTTCGCGTCAGACGCAACTGAGGCGCCACTTTCAGATAGCCGAGCTGCGCCGCGCTCGCCGAATCGTTGACCATCACTCCCTTTCCAAATAGCCCTGCCCGCTGATACGAATGGCTTGCCATATGTACCATATGCGCGACCCCTGGCATATCGTTCTTCAGCCGGTCGGCGCTGGAAAGCGTTTCCTCCGGATGCCGCGAGGCCTCCAGAAGATGGATATGGTAGTGCAGGGCAGCAGGGTGATCCGGGTTGACAGAGAGGATCGACTTACAATAATCCACCAGTTCCGGCGTCCAGGCCCTGGGCCTCCCCTCCCCATCCCACATATCCCAGGCGTGCTCGATCATCACCCCGTCGATATAAAGCGCCATGATATCCGGGTCCTGAGGGTAACGGCCGATCAGTTGCTTCATATGCAGGGAATAGGCCCTGTTTAATGCAGGCCGGCGGCTGTCCGTCGTATCCTCTGAGTACTTTTCCGCCAGCGCAGCGATCAGGTCTTTTTCTTTAGCCGGTGCCCTGTCGGACAGTTCCCGCATCCTTGCCAATACCGGCAACACCAGCGCCGGTTCCTTGTAGTAATATGTGTCGTTGTAATAGGGGCCCATGGCGAGCGCCTGCCCCCAGTAAGCCATAGCGCAATTGCTGTCCTTCACCGCCGCTTCGCGGAATGACGCAAGCGATTCTTTGAGATGATAACTGTAGTAGAGACTCAACGCCTGATCGAAATAATACTGTGCGCTGTCGTCGGTAGTTGAAATGCGGTAGTGATAGTGTCCCCAGCCTTTGAACGCAGGAGCATAACGGCCATCGGTGTCCGCAGCCGCCTGTCTTGTCTCAGGTCCGCATCCCACTGCCTCCCCTTCCCAATGGTCCTGTGGACCGGTTCTCAAAGAAACAAACAACAATGGCAAAAAGGGTAACAGACAGATCAGAACTATCTTTTTCATAAAACCCGTTTTTGCAAACACTTGAGTCCCACTTACCTTCTCAGATCTTCGCCTCCGCTCGGGTACGCCTCCGCAAGCGGCGGCTATACCGGTGCCAATGTCTGCGCCGCTATCGCGTCGCGACCGCCCCCCGGTCGGTCCAGTGATGTGCCCCCTTCATCATATATTCCTTACTCTGCTCGATCGCGTCCATCACCTGCGCCAGTATTTCTTCCACCGGTGCCTCATAGTCAATACCCAGCGGCTCCTTGAATGTCACCGATAGCTGCACCCCCTTCTTCTTGAACTTGAGACCCTTCTTGTCGAAGGCGCGCCAAAATCCGCCGATGACGACCGGCACCACAATGGGCCGTTGCTGTTTGATGATATGGGCCGTGCCCTTCCTTCCCGGGGCAAAAGCCTTGGTCGTCCCCTGCGGGAATGTGATCACCCAACTGCCCTCCAGCGCCCGGAATATCTTCCGCGTATCGGAAGGATCCAGTCCTCTCCGCACTTCCGAGGTACCCGTATTCCAGGTCCTCTTCACCGTCAGTGCTCCGGCCATCGTAAACAGACGGCTTACCCACGAAGCCTTCATCGTCTCTTCCGCCGCAACATAATATACATTTGTGAAGGGGTTGAGCAGATAGTAAGGCAGCCCCAGCCTGTTCGTCTTCCTCCATTTCACCGCACAAAAAATATGGAGGAAAGTGATCACATCCGCAAAATAAGTCTGGTGATTGCTGACAAAAAGGACATTGCCCCTGGGCAACTTCCGCAAATTTTCCGTCCCGCTGATCTTCAGGCGGTTCACAATTGTCAGACCGGGGTAAGAAATCATCCCCACAATGGCATAGACCAGTTTTCGCACGAGGCGAAATCCCTTCAAACGTTCTCTCAGTGGAACCATCACGTGTATTGGCGTTTCATCGCCACTTCGAATGTACGCAAAACTATTGGACCACAGAATCATCCCATCTCACTAACTTTGCGCCCTATGCAACTCAATACCGTTATTTTCGACATGGACGGCCTCCTTATCGACTCCGAACCCTGCTGGCAGGAAGCCGGTATGGAAACCCTGCTCCAGTTCAATGTCACACTGACTCCAGTCCAATACCACCATACCACAGGCCTCCGCACGCGCGAATGGCTGGACTACTGGTTCACCCACTTCGGCATCGACAAGGCAACCATCCCCGCCGCCGAAGCAGCACTCCACAAAAATGTTATCGGAAAGATACTGGCAAACGCCGCACCCCTCCCCGGCGTCCACGAAGCACTGGAATACTTCACGGCAAAACAATTCCACATCGGTCTGGCCACCTCCTCACCCCTTTCCCTCGTTCATGTCGTCGTAGACAAACTGAAGATCGGCAACTACTTCGAAACCGTCGCCTCCGCCGAACACCTTCCCTACGGCAAACCCCACCCCCAGGTCTACATGGACTGTATCCGCGCCCTCAACGCCAACCCCCTCCAATGCCTGGCCTTCGAAGACTCCTTCAACGGTCTCATCGCCGCCAAGGCAGCCCGCATGAAATGCGTCTCCATCCCCGTCCCCGACCAGGCCCAACTCCCCAAATGGGGCGCCGCCGACCTCAAACTTAACTCCCTCCTCGAATTCAACGACGACCACCTCGCCGCCCTCAACAAATAAATCATCCGTTTTGGAGGCGCCGCCCTCCAGGTCCATAAATAAATAAAAAAGGTCCCGGTGTTAACCGGGACCTTATATCTTAAGCCATCAGTGTGAACTAGTGCTGCGCAGCACCTTCTCCACCCTGATTCTGATCCTTCTCCTCCTGCTTGAGCTTCTCCTTGATAGAAGCCAAAGCTCCAAGATCACCAAGCGTCGGCTTCTCAACCTTGCTCTGGATATTCTTGACAGCCTTACGCGTCTTATCAGCATCAGCCCTTGCTTCCTTCTTCTGAGCTTCCTTCTCTTCAGTCTTCACCTGTTCCCAGATACGGGTATGAGACAGAACGATACGCTTTTCATTGCGATCGAACTCGATCACCATGAACGGAGCCGTTTCGTCAGCCTGTACCTGCTTGCCATCTTCCTTGTTGAGGTGACGGTTGGGGGCAAAGCCTTCGAGACCATAAGGCAGCTGTACGATGGCGCCCTTGTCGTCCTTGCGGATAACAAGACCTTCGTGGATACTACCAACGGAGAAGGTTTCCTCCAGAGCATTCCAGGGATCTTCTTCCAGTTGTTTGTGTCCAAGCTGCAGTTTGCGGTTGTCCTTGTCGATACCGAGGATCATCACGTCGATGTGCTGACCAACCTTCGTATACTCGGACGGGTGATTGAAACGCTTCAGCCAGCTCAGGTCGCTGATATGGATCATACCACCGATGCCAGGAGCCAGTTCCACGAACACGCCATAAGGAGTGATGTTCTTCACCAGACCGTTGTGACGGCTGCCCTGCGGGAATTTCTGCTCGATCGTGTTCCAGGGATCTTCGCTGAGCTGCTTGATGGACAGGCTCATCTTGCGGGCTTCCTTGTCGAGGGTAACCACCTTCGCCTGATGCTCGTCGCCCAGCTTGAAGAATTCCTTCGCATTGATCGGAGTATTCGCCCAGGTGATCTCGCTCACGTGAACCAGACCTTCTACGCCCGGCATGATCTCCAGAAATGCACCGTAGTCTTCGATATTGACCACACGACCCTTGACGATCTCGCCTTCCTTGATAGTCTCAGGCAGCACGTCCCACGGATGCGGAGTCAGCTGTTTCAGACCCAGGCTGATACGCTTCTTGCCATCGTCGAAATCCAGAACCACAACCTGCAGTTTCTGATCCAGCTTCAGCACCTCGCTCGGATGGCTGATACGTCCCCAGCTGATATCCGTGATATACAGCAGACCGTCCAGACCGCCGAGGTCCATAAATGCACCGAAATCGGTGATATTCTTGATCGTACCTTCCAGCACCTGTCCTTTCTCCAGCTTGCTGATGATCTCTGCACGCTGTGCTTCGATATCGCTTTCGATAAGGGCCTTGTGAGATACGACGGCATTCTTGATCGCTTCGTTGATCTTGACGACCTTGAACTCCATTGTCTTGCCGACGAACTGATCGTAGTCCGTAACAGGCTTGACGTCGATCTGGCTACCGGGTAAAAAGGTCTCCATACCAAATACGTCGACGATAAGACCACCCTTGGTCTTGCTGGTAACCGTACCGGTAACCACTTCGCCCGTTTTGTGTACTTCCACGATCCTTTCCCATGCACGCGTGATACGGGCCTGCTTACGGCTGAGGTGCAGATGACCTTCCCGGTCTTCCTTCTCAACAACCATTACTTCCACTTCATCGCCAGTCCTCAGATTGGCCAGATCGCGGAATTCGTTCAGGGACACCAGACCATCGCTCTTGAAACCGATGTTGACTACCACGTCGGTCTTGGTCAGCCCCACAACCAGGCCCTTAACCAGCTCGCCGTCCGTGATAGCTACGAACGTATTTTCATACACCTTGTCATACTTCTCTTTTTCTTCCCTGGTGTAAACAGCTACGTTCCTTTTGTCAATGCTCCAATCAAAATCGTCATGTGCAGTCTGCACAAACGCAGGTACTTTTGTTGTCGCTGTAGCCTCGGCAGTAGCTGGCGCCACTTCCTGAGTCTCCTGTGATTCAGCGTTTGAGTTAACAATATTATTTTCAGACATAATAAAACCCCGAAGTTTTTAATTCGGGCTGCAAATATACGAAAAGATCGGCTGATTTCAACACCACTCCCGGGCCGCCGCTAGCCGGCCGCCCAGCGCCCTCAAGCCCTCCATCCAACACCCAGACTATATCTTCTTCTGTATCATCCAGTGATGCCCCCAAGGATCCTCTACCTCCCCCTGCCGGTATCCGTAATCATAACTCTGCATCGGGCTCAACTCCCGCGCTCCCGCAGCTAATGCCCTGGCCATCAACACATCCGGATCTTCGACAAAAACGGTGATCAGCACACTCGTCCCGCCCAGACTCTCCGGCGCCCGCTCCACCTTATGCGGCATCTCCTCGTGTAAAAAGAAAACCGCCCCGTCAAAGGACAATTCAGCCACATGAACACTCCCGTCGTCGTTCCTGAATAACCTCAGCTCCTCCACCCCAAACGCCCTTTTATAAAAATCGACCGCCGGCGCCAATACCCGCAGCGTCAGCTGCGGCGCAAAACTGGTATTCATATTTAGAGGTTTTATTGACCCGCCAACCCCACCACCGTATCCGCCGCCACCCAGCCACCCGTCCACGCATGCTGAAAATTATAGCCCCCCGTTATCCCATCCACATCCAGCGTCTCCCCCGCAAAAAACAACCCCGGCACTTTCCGGCTCTGAAAACTCGACGGGTCCACCTCCGATAGCCGGACCCCTCCCGCCGTCACAAACTCCTCCTTAAAGGTCGTTTTCCCCTGGACCCCGAAACTCCCGGTACAAAGCAGATTCACCAGCTTATTCTGCTCCCTGGAAGGCAGATCGGACCAGCGCACCCCCTCTTTGATCCCGGCCACGGACAAAAAATACTCCCACAACCTCTGCGGCAGCCCAAAGGTATTCTTCCCCCCTACCATCTGCCCCGCCCGCTCATACCGCATTTCCTGCATCCGTTCACGCGCCGCCTGCTCCGTAAGATCCGGTATCCAGTTGACCTGTATCCCAAATTTATACCCGCCCCGCGCCAGTTCCCTCGCACCCCAGGCCGAAAGCCGCAGAACCACCGGGCCGCTCATCCCCCAGTGCGTTATCAGCAAGGGGCCTCTCTCCACTAACTTACTCCCCACGATCTTTACCTGCGCCTCCGGCACAGACACGCCCATAAGCCCCGTAATCGCGTCACCCGGCATATTAAAGGTAAACAATGAAGGCACGGGCTCCTCTATCGTATGCCCCAGTTTCCGTATCCATTCGAACATCTCCGACTTCGCGTACCCCCCGCACGCTACACAAACATAATCCGCCTCCAACACCCTCCCATCCTTCAAAACCAGGCGAAAATCCGCGCCATCGGAAACAACTGCGGAACCAACCTCCGCATGCTGCCAGATCTCCACCCCATATTTATTCACCTCCTTCATCAAACAATCGATGATCGTCTGCGACGAATCACTCACCGGGAACATCCTCCCATCCTCCTCCGTCTTCAACTCCACTCCCCTCTCCCTGAACCATCCGATCGTATCCGTCGTAAACCAGCGATGAAAGGCCTTCCGCACAAAATGTCCGCCCCTCGGATACCGTTTCGCCATCTCGCCGATATCGTAGCAGGCGTGCGTGACGTTGCACCGCCCGCCGCCGCTAACCCTGACCTTACTCAGTAGCTTACCCGTCTTCTCCAGCACCAGCACCTTCAGACCGGGAGCCCTGCGCGCCGCATTAACAGCACAAAATATCCCCGCGGCGCCGCCGCCAATAACGATTAGTCTTTTATTCATAAAAAAAAGCCCCTCGGAGAGGGGCGTTAGATCCCTCTTACGAGGGCAAAATTATTAAATTACGAAGGCAGCACCGCCACCTGCCCGGTAAATAAATGCGGGTTCTTCAACTCCTCGGCCTCTATTATACTATAATCCGAAAGTATATCTGCCTGCCCCTTCTTCACGCACACATCGTGCTCAAAATGGACGGAAGGCTTATGGTCACTCGTACGTACCGTCCAGCCGTCACTCTCGGTATATACTTCCCGTTTTCCAAGATTGATCATCGGCTCGATCGCCAGCACCAGACCTTCCTTCAGCTTCGCCCCGGTGCCCCTCCGGCCATAGTTGGGGACCTGCGGTTCTTCATGAAGACTTTTACCCAGACCATGTCCCACCAGCTCACGCACGACGCCATAGCCATATTTCTTCTCGGTATGCTCCTGAATGGCGTATGCAATATCACCAACCCTTCCCCCGGCTACAGCCTTTTCAATGCCTTTATACAACGATTCCTTCGTCACCCGTATCAGCTGCATCACCGCCGGCCCCGGATCGCCGATCGCAAAAGTATAAGCATGGTCGCCGTGCCACCCCTTTTTGATCACCCCGATATCTACCGAGATGATATCCCCCTCCCTCAACGGCAGGTCATTGGGAAACCCGTGTACCACGACGTCGTTGACGGATATACACGAAGCGAAAGGATACCCGTGATAGTTCAGAAAGGAAGGGATCGCCTCATTGTCACGAATAAATTCGGCTATCAGTTTGTCCAGCTCGAGGGTCGTTATCCCAGGCTTCAGCACCCTGGCGACCTCTGCAAGCGTTTTACTGACCAGCCGGGCACTGTCACGCATTAACTCGATCTCAGCGCTTGTTTTGTAATGGATCATGTTCGATTAAAAAAACCTGTTAGGCTTTATTACCTAACAGGTTAAATATAAAAATGTTTATCTACAAACTAGATCACAGAGCTCGCAACCGACGACTGCCGTCCCTGTATCCGTCCGCTCTTCATCAAACCGTCATATTGACGCATCAACAACTGGGTCTCAATCTGTTGCAATGAATCAAGGACAACGCCGACCATGATCAGCAGGGATGTACCCCCGAAGAAGGAAGCAAAACCCTGAGTGATGTCCAGACGCTGAGCAAAACCAGGCAGGATACCCACAATTGCCAGCAGGAAAGCGCCGGGAAGTGTGATCTTATCCATAACCGAACCGATATAGTCCGCCGTAGGCTGACCAGGCTTCACACCCGGAATGAATCCGTTGTTCCGCTTCAGGTCGTCTGCGATCTGCTTGGGATTGAAGATCAGTGCGGTATACAGGAATGTGAAACCAATCACGATCACGCCGTAGATCAGCATATGGATGAAGTCCCGGGGATCGGAGAACAGTCTGGCGAGACCCTTCGTCGAATCAAAGCTCGCGAAGATAGTCGGAAGGAACATGATCGCCTGGGCGAAGATGATCGGCATTACACCGGCACTGTTGACCTTCAGCGGCAGGAATTGACGTGCGCCGCCGAACTGACGGTTACCCACGATCTGCTTGGCATAGTTGACCGGTACTTTGCGTACACCCTGGATCAGAATGATCAGACCCATGATGATAGCGATAAGCACGGAAACTTCGATAACAAAGATCAGTATGCCACCCGTACCCTTGGCGAGCTTCGCATTCCATTCCTGGACAAAGCTGCGGGGCAGACGGGCAAGGATCCCGATCATGATGATCAGGGAAGTACCGTTTCCAAGCCCTTTATCGGTGATCTTCTCACCCAGCCACATCACGAACAGCGTTCCTGCCGTAAGGACTATCGGAGTGGTCAGCCAAAAATAGGCGCTGAACGAGTCGATGATCGCTTCCTTCCCAAGTCCCTTCAGATAGGTGACATAGGCATAAGCCTGAACGAAGGTGACGATAACGGTCAGATAACGGGTCCACTGGTTGATCTTCTTCTGACCACTGGCTCCTTCCTTCTGTACTTTCTGCATCTGCGGGATTAGGATCGTCATCAGCTGCATGAAAATACTGGCGGAGATATATGGCATGATACCCAACGCAAGGATCGACGCCTGGGAGAAGGCGCCACCGGAAAAGGCGTCGATCAGACCGAGCGCCCCGCTCTTTGCACCGCTGAGCGCGCTCAGCTTGTTGGGATCGATACCCGGCAGCACGATATACGTGCCAAATCGGTAAACGAATAACAAAGTCAACGTCACGATGATCTTGCTTTTAAGATCCTCGATGCTCCATATATTTCGTAGTGTCTGTAAGAGTTTCTTCACGGGAACAATGTAAGTTTAACAAATACCAAAAAAGACGCACCATTCCGATGCGTCTGTAAAGCTACATAAAAATTATTTCAAAATTTCGACTGTTCCTCCAACCCCTTCGATAGCGGCCTTGGCCTTCCCGCTCACTGCATTCACCCTGAAGGTAAGCTTGCTCTTCAGCTCGCCGTTACCCAGGATCTTCACGCGATCGGTCTGAGCGATTAATCCATTGATATACAGATTTTCAGGAGTAAATTCAGTGATTCCGTACTTCTCAGCCAGCTGCTCGATCTGACCCAGGTTGAAAACTTTATATTCTACCCGGTTAATATTGCTGAAACCACGCTTGGGGATCCTTCTCTGGATAGGCATCTGACCACCTTCATGAGCCATTTTCCGCTGATAACCAGCACGGCTCTGTCCACCCTTGTTACCCTTGGTTGAAGTACCACCCTTACCGGAAGCTTCACCGCGGCCCAAACGTTTCTCTTTATGCGTTGCGCCTTTAGCAGGCCTGATCGTGTGTAAATTCATTGTTTTTGATTTTTACTTAACGGGGAATCGCCCCTCGCGAGCGGACCGGGACGGCCCGCAAATAAATGCTTTTACTTTACTTCCTCAACTTTCACCAGGTGCTCCACCGTACGGACCATACCCAGTATCTGCGGAGTAGCTTCCACTTCTTTGGTAGCATGCATCTTCTTCAGCCCCAACGCCCTCAGAGTTTGCTTCTGACGCTCAGGACGGTCGATGCCGCTCTTTACTTGTGTGATCTTGATCTTTGCCATAATAATTTTACACCGGGGGCTGGTTTTATCCGAAACTTACCCATCCCCCGGTGTACGGCTAATGATGGGCCTTCGGCCAGTGGACCCGTGGTCCACTTTGATCGGTATTATCCGTTAAAAACTTTCTTTAATGAGATATGACGGGTGCGGCTGACGTTGATAGGTTCACGCAGCATCGCCAGCGCCTTGAACGTAGCCTTCACCACGTTGTGGGGGTTAGCAGAACCCAGCGACTTCGCCAGTACGTCCGTTACACCGGCGCTTTCAAGCACCGCACGCATGCTGCCTCCGGCGATCACACCCGTACCATGAGCGGCGGGTTTGATGAGCACCTTCGCAGCGCCTTCCTTGGCCAGCTGGTCATGAGGGATAGTGCCATGCATCACAGGAACCTTGATAAGGTTCTTCTTCGCATCTTCGATACCCTTGGTTATCGCTTCCTGAACTTCCTTGGCTTTGCCCAGACCGTGACCGACTACGCCGTTCTCGTTTCCGACTACCACCAATGCAGAGAAGCTGAATGCCCGGCCACCCTTGGTCGTCTTTACAACACGATTGATAGCAACCACCTTTTCCTTCAGTTCCAGGTCACCGGCTTTAACTCTGTTTAAAATAACTTTTGACATTGTAATTATTTACGAAGCTTTTTACAAATATTAATTAAAAATTCAGACCGCCTTCACGGGCGCCATCTGCTACGGCTTTTACACGGCCATGGTACAGATAACCGCCACGGTCGAAGATCACATCCTTCAGGCCAAGCTCGACGGCCTTACGCGCGATCGCCGCACCAACCAGCTTGCCCTTCTCGGACTTCGTACCCTTCTGAGCCACGATATCCTTATCCCGGGAAGAGGCCGACGCCAGCGTTTTGGCGCCGTCGTCATCGATCAGCTGTGCGTAAATTTCGGTGTTGCTGCGAAATACAGACAGTCTCGGCCGCTGAGCCGTTCCCGCGATCTTCTTGCGGACGCGGAACTTGATCTTTTGTCTTCTTATTGCTTTCGTAACCATTTTTTCTCTATTTGAACCTCCTGATTCCAGCCAGGAGGCGTATTTTAAAATTTATTTAGACCCTGGTCGGAGCTTATTTACCAGCCGACTTACCAGCCTTCTTACGAACCACTTCACCCACATAACGCACACCCTTACCCTTGTACGGCTCAGGCTTACGCAGACCGCGGATCTTGGCGGCAACCTGACCGATCAGCTGCCTGTCGATACCCTCGAGGGTAATCTTGGGGTTCTCCCCTTTCTCCTGGGAAGTAACCAGCTTCAGTTCCTTCGGAACCTCGAATATGATATTGTGAGAATAGCCGAGCGCCAGGTCCAGGATATTACCCTGATTGGAGGCTTTGAAACCTACCCCGATCAGCTCCAGCTGCCTCTTGTATCCATCCGTAACACCCTTTACCATATTCTGCACAAGCGCACGGTACAGACCATGCAGCGCCCGGTGACGGATCTGGTCCGTGGGACGCGTAAAGGTCAGATGATCGTCCGTTACTTCAGCCTTGATATCGCGGTCGATAGTCTGCTTCAGTTCCCCTTTGGGGCCCTTTACTGTCAATACATTGTCCGAACTTACAGTTACGGTCACACCCTTTGGCAGGATTACCGGTTGTTTACCTATACGTGACATAATTAGTTCAATTAATTAGATGATTGTTATTCCATTCCCGCCGCCGGCCGATCAGCCTGTATAGGTACTGGCTTAATGTACCGGAAGCTTTTTATATTATAATGGCCCGCCGCTCATCGCAGCAGGCCCTTTCGACTAATAAACGTAGCAAAGTACTTCGCCGCCGACATTCTGCACCTTCGCCTCCTTGTCCGTCATCACACCCTTGGAGGTGGAGATGATCGCTACCCCAAGACCATTCTTCACACGCAGGAACTCAGCAGGACTAGCGTACTGACGCAGACCCGGACGGCTGATCCTTTCAAGAGACTTGATCGCGGGCTCCTTGGTAGCCGGATCATACTTCAATGCGATCTTGATAACACCCTGTTTGTTGTCATCCTCAAACTTGTACTTCAGGATATATCCCTTGTCGTACAGTATCTCGGTCATACGCTTCTTCAGGTTGGAAGCCGGGATCTCGACGATCCTGTGATTCGCCATCTGCGCATTACGGATTCTCGTCAGAAAATCTGCTATTGGATCAGTAACCATTGTCTATCTACAATTAAAAAAGATTATCAAAAAAATTTTACAATGCGATATCCTCACCCCGTAGGGGGAAATATTACCAGCTGGCTTTCTTCACACCCGGGATCTTGCCGGCGAGGGCCATATCACGGAAGATAACCCTGGAGATACCGAAATAACGGATATATCCCCTGGGACGGCCAGTCAACTGGCAGCGGTTCTTCAGCCTTACAGGAGACGCATTCCTGGGCAACTCGTCCAGTGCCTTATAGTCACCGGCGGCCTTTAAAGCGGCGCGCTTCTCAGCATACTTTGCCGACAGCGCTTCCCTTTTTCTTTGTCTAGCCTTTACAGACTCTTTTGCCATGTTTTATTACGTTTAGTATTTTAATTATTGCTGCTCTTCTTTACGCATGTTGCGGAAAGGCATACCCAGCTCTTTCAGCAGTTCGTATGCTTCCTCATTGGTATTAGCAGTGGTCACGAACGTGATATCCATACCCGTGATCTTGTTTACCTTGTCGATATCGACCTCGGGGAAGATGATCTGCTCGGTGATACCCAGCGTATAGTTGCCGCGGCCATCGAACGACTTCTCGTTGATACCCTTGAAGTCGCGCACACGTGGCAATGCCGTAGATACCAGACGATCCAGGAATTCGAACATCTTCTCGCCACGCAGCGTAACACGCGCACCGATCGGCATGTTCTTACGCAGCTTGAAGTTCGAGATATCCTTCTTGGACTGCGTGGTCACAGCCTTCTGGCCGGTGATCATCGTCAGCTCGTCAACAGCAACTTCCACCAGCTTCTTGTCGGTGACGGCGCCATTAACACCACGGTTGATACATATCTTTTCCAGCTTCGGCGCCTGCATGATCGTAGCATAGCCGAACTTCTTCATAAGGGCAGGTACAACCTCTTTCTTGTACTTGTCTGCCAGACGCGGAGTGTATTTTACAGTACTCATTTGATAACCTCCCCTGATTTTTTAGCGATGCGAACTAATTTCCCGTTCTCCCTGCTGCGCTTAACCTTCGTGGCAGCGCCGGCCTTCGCATCCCACAACATGATGTTGGAGATGGCAATGGGAGCTTCCTTCTTCACGATACCACCCTTGGTGTTCTGTGCGGAAGGCTTGGTGTGCTTGGTCACGATGTTCACCCCCTCGACCAGGACCTTCGCCTTGTCGGGATAAACTTCCAGGACTTTCCGGGCCTTCTTCGGGTCCTTATCGTCTCCGGTGATGACTACCACGCTATCACCTTTTTTAATATTGAACTTGGGTTTGAATCTGTTGATCATTTTTTTATGTTTTTCCCCCCCACCCAGACTTTAGAGTCCCAGCGGAGACTTTATTCCTGATTTATCGTCACCGGCGGCACCACCGCCGCGCCACAACTACAGTACCTCGGGTGCCAGAGAGATAATTTTCATATATCCCTTGTCACGCAGTTCCCTGGCAACAGGTCCGAAGATACGCGTACCGCGGGGCTCGTCAGAAGCATTCAGCAATACCACAGCGTTGTCGTCGAAGCTGATATAGCTGCCATCCTTACGACGTAATTTCTTCTTGGTCCTCACGATAACCGCCTTGGCAACGGTACCCTTCTTGATCCCGCCGGAAGGCAACGCGTCCTTAACCGTGACAACGATCTTGTCACCGATACCGGCATAGTCCTGCCCGCTGTTACCCAATACGCGGATGCACAATACTTCCTTGGCACCACTGTTATCAGCTACATTTAGTCTGCTTTCTTGCTGAATCATTTTATTAGCTTTTAGATCCGGACCGCATCACGGTCCGAAAAAATATAATTAATGCCTACTTTGTTATTTCGCCTTTTCAACGACTTCCACCATACGCCAGCGTTTGGTCTTGCTCAGCGGACGGCTTTCCATGATCTTCACGATATCACCAACGGTGCACTCATTCTTCTCGTCGTGTGCATGGAAACTGGTAGTCTTCTTTACGAACTTACCATAGATGGGGTGCTTCACTTTCCGCTCAACAGCTACAGTGACGGTCTTGTCCATCTTGTTGCTCTTTACCACCCCGATCCTTGTTTTGCGCAAATTTCTTTCAACCATTGTTTTAGCTTTTTGCTTTTATTACGGCCGCTTTACGCCCGGTGGGGCAGCACGGCAATTCTTTACTTAGTTTTCTTCTGCGCCAGCGCCGTCTTCAGGCGGGCAACATCCTTTCTCAAAGAGCGAATGCTCATCGGATTTTCCAGCGGAGAGATCGCGTGCGCAAATTCCAGCTTCTTAAGGCGCAGCTCATCTTCCTGGATACGGGCCTTCAGATCAGCTTCGTTCTGGTCCTTCAGGCTATTTACAAAATCGATTCTCTTTGACATCGTATTGTCTTTTTACTAGTTTAAATTTCGTTCTACCGGGCATCCGTTCAGTCCTCAGTCGCTTACGCAACCACGTCGCGACGAATAATGAACTTCGTCTTGATCGGCAGCTTTTGCGCAGCCAGCTCCAGGGCTTCCTTCGCTACCGACAGCGGCACACCGTCAGCTTCGAACAGGATACGACCCGGCTCGACTACCGCAGCCCAGTACTCAGGGTTACCCTTACCTTTACCCATACGCACTTCAAGGGGCTTCTTGGTAATGGGCTTGTCAGGGAAAACGCGGATCCAGACATTCCCCTCACGCTTCATAGCACGGGTCAAAGCCTGACGGGCAGCTTCCAGTTGGCGATTGGTCAGCCAGATCGCTTCCAGCGATTTCAAAGCATACGAACCAAAAGCTATCGTGTCACCCCTCTTAGCCGTCTCACGGATACGACCCTTCTGTCCTTTTCTATGCTTTGTTCTTTTCGGTTGTAACATCTTGAATTATTTTCGAGATTATCTCAAATATTTATGTCCTTTCAGCGGCTTCGCTGAATCCGCTATCGCGGACTTCTTATTTCTGTTTTTACTTCGGTCCATCCCATTTCGGACGCAACCACTGCGACTAATGCCTGCGATCTCCACCACCGCGACGATCTCCGCCACCACGATGCTCACCACCGCCACGACGATCATCCCTGTGTCCGCCACCACGACGATCACCACCACCACGACGGTCATCACGACCCCCATGTCCATGGTCACCATCCCTTCTGTCACGACGATCGCTCAGACCGCCTTCCTTACCGCCGACGAAATTGGGGTTCAGATCCCTCTTCGCCAGTACCTCACCTTTACAGATCCAGACCTTGATACCGATCTTGCCATATACAGTCAGCGCAAACACATTCGCATAGTCGATATCCATACGCAGCGTGTGCAGCGGAGTACGACCCTGCTTGATCTCTTCCGTACGGGCAATTTCAGCACCACCCAGACGACCGCTCACCTTGATCTTGATCCCTTCAGCACCCATACGCAGCGCAGAGGCGATCGCCATCTTGATGGCACGCTTGTAGTTGATGCGGTTTTCGATCTGACGGGCAATGGTATCCCCGACGATATTCGCATCCAGCTCAGGACGACGGATCTCCAGGATATTGATCTGGACATCGTCCTTACCCGTCAGCTTCTTCAGCTCTTCCTTGATCCTGTCAACCTCACCACCACCTTTACCGATGATGATACCAGGCTTGGAAGTGTGAATCGTTACGATCAGCTTATTGAGCGTACGCTCGATAACGATCTTGGCAATCCCACCCTTATTGATACGGGCATTCAGGTAAGTCCTGATCTTGTTATCCTCGATCAGCTTGGTAGCATAATCTTTCTTGCTGCCATACCAGTTGGACTCCCATCCGCGGATGATCCCGAGTCTTGCCCCAATAGGATTCGTTTTCTGACCCATGTTTATAATTAAATAAGTTTTATCAATTAATTTTGCGAAACGACTTTTGAATCAACGATGATGGTTACGTGATTGCTCCGCTTACGGACACGGTAACCCCTTCCCTGAGGAGCCGGACGCATACGCTTCAAAGTCCTGCCGCCATCCACAAAAACCGTCTTAACAACCAGACCGGCATCAGCCGCACTCTGACCTTCGTTCTTCTGCTCCCAGTTCTTTACCGCAGACCACAACAGCTTGTGCAGCGGAGTGGAAGAATGCTGCGGATGATGCTCGAGCAAGGCCAGCGCCTTCTCAACATGCATACCACGGATCTCATCAGCCAGCAAGCGCATCTTACGGGGCGACGTCGGGTAATTTCTCAATTTAGCTACTGCTTCCATTATAATGAGTGTTTATTCGCGCTTCGGGCGTCAGGTTAAATATCACCCTCAGCGCTCATTCCTTGTTTTATTGGCCTTCGGCCGACGGACCCGTGGTCCGTCTAGGCGATCTTTTTACTTGAATGTCCTTTGAAGTTGCGGGTAGGTGCAAACTCACCCAGCTTGTGTCCAACCATGAACTCTGTCACATACACGGGGATAAATTTGTTACCGTTGTGTACCGCCAGCGTATGACCCACGAAATCGGGGGTAATAGTGGAACGACGGCTCCAGGTTTTGATAACCCCTTTCTTGGCCGTACCTTCATTGATGGCCAGGATCTTGTCTTCGAGGTTGGAGTCTACGTAAGGACCTTTTTTAATTGAACGACCCATGATTGATTGTTAAATTATTTCGCTAATTTTTTACCGTTCTTCCTCTGAATGATCAGACCGTCGCTGCCCTTGCCCTTCTGACGGGTCTTCAGACCACGGCTGTACTGACCGTTCCTGCTGCGGGGCTGACCACCGGAGGCCTTACCTTCACCACCACCCATCGGGTGATCGACAGGGTTCATCGCTACACCACGGTTCCTCGGACGGATACCCCTCCAACGATTGCGACCCGCCTTACCCATGCTCTGCAGAGAGTGGTCACTGTTCGAAACCACACCGACAGTCGCATAGCAATTGATCAGTACCTTCCTCAATTCGCCGGAAGGCATCTTCAGCACGGCATATTTTTCTTCCTTGTTGGTCAGCTGAGCGGAAGTACCGGCGCTGCGCACCAGTTTGCCACCCTGACCAGGCTGCATTTCGATATTGTGAACGTTGGTACCAAGCGGCATGTTCTTCATCATCAGCGCATTCCCAACTTCAGGAGCAACAGCGTCACCGGACGTTACCGTCGCGCCAACCTGCAGTCCCTGGGGTGCGAGAATATACCTCTTCTCACCATCCGCATAATTCAGCAACGCGATAAAAGCCGTACGGTTCGGATCATACTCGATCGACGCAACAGTCGCATTGATACCTTTCTTGCTACGCTTGAAATCGATGATACGGTACATCTTCTTGTGACCGCCGCCCATATAGCGCATCGCTCTCCTACCCTGTACGTTACGACCACCAGTAGACTTTACTTTCTCCAGCAGGGTCTTCTCCGGCGTATCCGTAGTGACCTCGGCATAGGCGTTCCCGATTCTCCAGCGGGTGCCGGCAGTCATCGGTTTGTATTTTTTCAGTGCCATGTCTTTTTATCGTTTTTGCGGACTTATCAGCTCCGCGTGCTTTAATGAATTAATTAGATTGCAGCATAGAGATCGATCGTCTCACCCTCAGCCACAGTGATCAAAGCCTTTTTGTAGGCCGGCTTACGACCCTGAACATACCCCGCCTTTGTAAAACGGGTCTTGTTCTT
>Ga0068853_100000246_pt1 | contig 38067 bp, 31 predicted proteins | sample KBSCornC32_FD_65655 | JGI IMG/M metagenome (GOLD analysis project Ga0068853, IMG submission 65655) | Corn rhizosphere microbial communities from Kellogg Biological Station, Michigan, USA - KBS Corn C3-2 | ecosystem: Host-associated > Plants > Roots > Rhizosphere > Soil ... | reverse complement strand
AGTTGAAGAACAGGATACCCATAAGCAGTATAGTGGCAAGTCTTTTCAAGCAAGTACAAATTAGTGATTTTTTGGATACCCGTTGATTTTTTTTCGCAGGCCCCCAAAACTAACAATTGTTAGTTTTTGAGTACCTTTGCACGGCGCAAGTCAACGAATTACTCCTTCATTATATGAGCTACACCCCACAACATAAAGTAAGACTGGTCACCGCTGCCGCACTTTTCGACGGACACGACGCAGCTATCAATATTATGCGCCGGATCCTGCAGTCGAAGGGAGCTGAGATCATCCATCTGGGCCACAACCGGTCGGTGGCCGAGATCGTTGAATGCGCCATCGAAGAGGACGTACAGGGCATCGCCATCACTTCCTATCAGGGGGGCCACCTGGAGTTCTTCAAATACATGAAGGACCTGCTCGACGAGAATGGGTGCGGACATATTAAGTTATTCGGCGGCGGCGGCGGAACTATCCTGCCCCGCGAGATCGAAGAACTCCACGAGTATGGCATCACCCGGATCTATTCCCCCGATGACGGCCGGAAGATGGGCCTCGAAGGCATGATCGAAGACGTCATCCGTCAGTGCGACTTCCCACTCAACGGCAACCCGGCCAATTTCAAAGGGGACCTCAAGCTTGGCGAGTGGAAGGACATCCGGAAGATCGCAAGGGCAATTTCCAATGCAGAGAATGGAGCCGCGGTCAACGGGAAGGCGCCGGCAGAAACAACCACTGACGGGGCGGCCCCCGGGCGGTCCGCCGCGGGTGATACAACCGCGGCCAGATCCATCCCCGTCGTCGGTATCACCGGTACCGGCGGGGCCGGCAAATCCTCCGTAACAGACGAGCTCGTCCGCCGCTATCTCAATAACTTCCCCGACAAGACCCTGGCCGTCATCTCCGTCGACCCGTCGAAGAAACGCACCGGCGGCGCCCTGCTCGGCGACCGCATCCGGATGAACGCCATTTCCAGCCCCCGCGCCTATATGCGGAGCCTCGCCACCCGCGAAAGCGACAGGGCCCTCAGCGCCCACGTCCAGGATGCCATCGACATCTGCAGGGACGCAGGCTATGACCTCGTCATCCTCGAGTCGGCAGGCGTAGGACAAAGCGACGCCTCCATCCTCGACCACGCCGACATCAGCATCTATGTCATGACCCCGGAATACGGCGCAGCCTCGCAGCTCGAAAAGATAAATATGCTGGACTACGCCGACCTGGTCGTCCTCAATAAATTCGACAAGGCGGGCGCCCTCGACGCCCTGCATGATATCCGCAAGCAGTACAAACGGAACCATAGCCTCTGGACGGCCAAAGACGGCGAACTCCCCATCGTCGGCACCATCGCCGCCCAGTTCAACGACGCCGGCGTCAACGAGCTGTTTGAACGACTGGTCACCGCCATAGAAAAAAAGACCGGCACCCGCTACGGCGACCTGCCCCTGCACGCACACATAAAGGATACCACCACACGCTCACAGATAATGCCGCCGGCAAGGGTACGCTATCTGTCGGAGATAACCGCGGCCGTTCGGGAATACGACCGCAACTCGGATGAACAGTCGGCCATCGCCACAAAACTCTATCAGCTGGACGGCGTACTCGGGGACCTGCCCGCCGGCTCGCCCGCAAGACCCGCGCTGGAACAACAACAAAAACAGCTGGAACAACGGCTGTTCCCGCTGTGCAAAAAGCTCATCGACGAATGGCCGGCCACAAAAGAACTTTATCAGCAGGAATCCTTCGGCTATGACGTACGCGGTAAAGAGATCCGTCAGCCGCTGTTCAGCCAATCCCTTTCGGGAACCAATATCCCCCGCATCAGCGTGCCCAGATATAAAGACTGGGGTGACGTGCTGCGCTGGCGGCTCCAGGAGAACTTCCCCGGAAAATATCCCTATACCGCCGGCGTCTTCCCCCTGAAAAGAGCAGAAGAAGACCCCACGCGCATGTTCGCAGGTGAAGGCGGCCCCGAACGCACCAACCGACGGTTCCACTATGTTTCGTCGGGCCAGCCGGCAAAAAGGCTAAGTACCGCCTTTGACTCGGTAACGCTCTACGGCGAAGACCCCGACTACCGCCCGGACATCTATGGCAAGATCGGCAACGCCGGCGTGAGCATCGCCACGGTTGACGACGCCAAAAAACTCTACAGCGGCTTTGACCTCTGCGACCCGCGCACATCGGTAAGCATGACCATCAACGGCCCGGCCCCCATCATCCTCGCCTTCTTCATGAATGCCGCCATCGACCAGCAGTGTGAGAAATGGATGACCGCCAACGACAGGACGGCGCCGGCGGGCGCCAACAAGCCGGTCTACAACAATCCCTCCTTTCCTGGCGTCCTCCCCGACGGCAATGACGGTCTCGGCCTCAGCCTGCTCGGACTCAGCGGCGACCAGGTCCTGGAGAGTGAGATTTACAAAAAAATAGCTGCCGACACCCTCTCCCAGGTAAGAGGCACCGTACAGGCCGACATACTAAAAGAAGACCAGGCCCAGAATACCTGCATCTTCAGCACCGAATTCGCACTGCGCCTGATGGGTGACGTTCAGGAATATTTTATCAGGAACCAGGTACGCAATTTTTACAGCGTATCCATCAGCGGATATCATATCGCCGAGGCCGGGGCCAACCCCATCACCCAGCTGGCCTTCACCCTGGCCAATGGTTTCACTTACGTAGAGTACTACCTCAGCCGGGGCATGGCCATCGACGACTTCGCACCGAATCTTTCTTTCTTCTTCAGCAATGGCATGGACCCGGAATACAGCGTCATCGGCCGGGTCGCCCGCCGCATCTGGGCCAAGACGATCAAGCACGTCTATAAAGGCAACAGCCGGTCGCAAAAGCTGAAGTACCATATACAGACCAGCGGCCGAAGCCTCCACGCACAGGAGATAGACTTCAACGATATACGCACTACTCTCCAGGCGCTGTACGCGATCTATGACAACTGCAACAGCCTGCACACAAACGCCTACGACGAAGCGATAACGACGCCGACGGAAGCCAGCGTTCGCCGCGCCATGGCCATCCAGCTGATCATCAACCGCGAACTGGGTAGCGCAAAGACCGAGAATTTTGTCCAGGGAAGCTTTGCCATAGAAGAGCTGACCGACCTCGTGGAACAGGCCGTGCTCAGCGAGTTCGACCGGCTGACCGAACGCGGCGGCGTACTGGGCGCTATGGAAAGAATGTATCAGCGCAACAAGATACAGGAAGAAAGCCTCTACTATGAAGGCCTCAAGCACAGCGGCGAACTGCCGATAGTAGGGGTCAATACCTTCCTCGATAAAAAGGGCTCTCCCACGGTGCTGCCCGGCGAGGTGATACGGTCCACCACAGAAGAAAAAGACCAGCAGATCGCCAACCTCCGGGCATTTCAACAACGCAACGCCGGCCAGAGCGACCGGCGGCTGAAAAGTCTGAAGGAGGTTGCCATCGGCAACGGCAACCTTTTCGAAGAACTGATGCAGACGGTAAAATACTGTACCCTGGGAGAAATAACCAACGCTTTATACGAAGTTGGCGGTCAGTACCGGCGCAACATGTAAATTTGTATATGGCAGTACCGATCGCATTCAGACAACAGCCGGGAGACAACAGGAAGACAGCTACCCTCCTCGCTGCCGATATCGGCGGCACGAAAACGAATATCGCCCTCTACCAGGCCGGCCCCGACGGCCTCACCTCCCTGCAGGAGAAAAGATACGTTTCCAAAGAACACTCCTCCTTTATGGAGATCATCCGCGACTTCACGGAAGTTATCCGCGGGACCGGCAAGGCGCCCGAACGCATCGCAGCAGCAGTGGCGGGCCCCGTCGTAGACGGAAAAAGCAAACTCACCAACCTGTCATGGGTTCTCGACAGCGAAGCCATGAGCAAAGAGCTGGGCGTCCCCGTCCATTTCATCAACGACCTCGAGGCTACGGCATACGGACTGGCGGGTCTCGGCGACAACGAGCTGGCGACACTGGCTACCGGAGACGCCCAAGCGAAAGGGAATCTCGCCATCATCGCACCCGGCACCGGCCTCGGCGAAGCCGGCCTCTACTGGGACGGGCAGCACTACCATCCTTTTGCGACGGAAGGCGGGCACAGCGACTTCTCCCCCAGGACAAAGACGGACGTAGACCTTTTCTGGTTCCTGCAAAAACAGTACGGCCACGTCAGCTGGGAACGCGTAGTATCCGGCATGGGTATCCGCAATATTTTTCACTTCCTGACCGAAGGGCGTCAGCAGGATATACCCGAATGGCTGGCGCAACGTATAAGGGATGAAGACCCCGCAGCGGTCATCAGCGAGGCCGCCATAAAACACGAAGACCTGATATGTGCAGAGACCATGGAACTATTCGTCCGCTATCTGGCGACGGAAGCGTCAAGCCTCGTTCTGAAACTGATGGCGACAGGCGGTCTCTATATCGCAGGAGGCATACCACCCAAAATACTTCCGTTACTGCAGTCTGACAGCTGGGAAAAAAATTTCGACAACAACGGCCGCATGCACGACCTCTCCGACAGGGTGCCCATACACGTTGTACTCAACGATAAAATGGCTTTGCAGGGTGCAGCATGGTATGGCGCATACGATATGTGATCAAAAATTAATTAGGGTCGTATCAAAAAATTACTACCTTTAGAACGCTTACTCACACCCCTTAAGTTCAATCTTTCCTCAAGGCCAAATTAGTACGTCTACCCAGTGTCCGCCAATCATCACTCTTATTTAGTAGCTAGCTAGCCTGGACGCAATTTCCGTCTATAAACTTTTTTTCGGGCACGAGCCCGAAGAGGAAACCTATATTTTTTAATTTCTTAAATCCAAACTAAAAATGGATCAGTATCTCGCTACCATTCTATTATGGCCCTGCAATTTTGCGCCCAACGGCTGGGCCTTCTGCGCCGGACAAATACTTCCCATCGCACAGAACACCGCACTCTTTTCTCTTATCGGCACCTACTATGGCGGCAACGGAACGACGACATTTCAGTTGCCCGACTTCAGAAGCCGCGTACCGATAGGCACCGGACAGGGAACCGGTCTTTCTCCCTACGAGCTGGGTCAGTACGGCGGCACGGAGAACGTGTCGATCCTCCCCAACAACATGCCCACACACGCGCATACTTTTACCGTATCCGCCAACAGCACGAATGCAACGGACAGCACGCCAAAGGCAGGCTTTTCCCTTGCTGCCCCTTATGACTCGGTAAACTTCCTTTCCATCGGTGGCTATGTCAACGCCGCCCCGGATACACAGCTGAACATCGGCACAGGTACCACCAGCGCAGTCGGCAACAACCTCCCGATCAGCATAACCCAACCCTATCTCAGCGTAAACTACATCATCGCCCTCACAGGTATTTACCCTTCCCGCGGATGATCGGGGGAGCCAGAACAGAATGAAAAAGCTAAAAATAGGCTGGCTGATCCCTTATTCAGGAATTTTCAAAGAGCTTCGGAAAGACTTGCAGCAGGGACTGGACACAGCCTTAAAAAAAGAAGGGGCCGGCGTCAGCATCGAATCGTTTTCGGAATTTATACAGTCGGGGTCGATAAAGAACACGGAAGAAGCGCTGAAGAAGTTGCTGCTTTACAACCAGGTCGATCTGGTCGTGGGCGTGACCGGCTCAAAAACGGCGATCGCCCTCATCCCCCTGCTCGAAAACCACCGGACGCCGGCTCTTCTCCTCAACCTCGGGGCAGACCTGCCCGGCCGCCGGCTGAGCTCGGAGTATCTTTTCTACAACAGTCTCCATCTCTGGAAAAGCCAGTGGGCGATCGGCAGATGGATGCAGGACATCTATAAAGGCGAGCCTTCGATCAACCTGTCGGCCTATGAAAGCGGATACGGGCTGCAGGACTCCTTCAGGGCAGGCGCTTCTGCCTCCGGAGCGACAACCCTAAAGATCAACCTCGTCCGTAATATCAGCGGTCCCCCGGATACCATGCCGCTGATCCGGTACATTCAGGAACAAAGATCTCCTCATATCCACGCCCTGCTCTCAGGTAAAGAAGGCGAACAATTCCTGCAGCTGTACCAGCAGCATATCGGACCGAACGGCGTCGGGGTCAGCGTCAACCCTTTCATGGTAGAAGACGATTTCGACGTCAGCCTGCCCCCGGGACCCGAGCTCTTCAATGCCACTACCTGGACCCGCAGTCTTAACACACCCGACAACAATATCTTTATCCGCGCGTACACGGCCGACTGGGAAGAATCGCCCAATGCCTTTTCCATGCTAGCCTATGAGGCCGGACTGGTACTCGCCACCGCGCTGGAAGGAAATGACCAGAAGATCAGCAGAGCATCTCTGACGGCAGCCCTCGGCCAGACCCATGCTGTAGGGCCACGCGGCGTATTTTCTGTATCGACAACGCCGCTGCGAACGACACTGCCGGTCTATATCCGCAAGCCCATACTGTCCTCCCATACGGGAAGACCTGAAAACACCATTATCACAACCTCCTCCGGGATAGACTGGGACGACCCGGCGCTGCTCACAGAACAGCCCTCTATTACCGGGTGGCAAAATCCTTATTTATGCGTATAATTTTATTTTCTCTGCTGTTACTGGTCTTCGAACAGCTGTCCGCTACCGGGCCGGTCATCGGCACCACGACTTTCAACAATAATTTTTCGGGAGCGGTCGGTATCCTTTCCACGGCATCGCCGGGCACTGCTACCAATGTCGGCAGCACCGGCTCGACTGCCTTACTGCCTTCCGGCTGGGATTTTACTGTCACTGCCCCGACTGCCACCGTAACCGTTGCCGCGCTGGCAGGAGGCGCCAACCCCGGCGGAGCCACCGATTTTTGTATCCGGCTGGCCAGCTCAACAGGGGGGGTCAGCGTACAGACGGTCGCCGTCAGATCAAATGACGCATCGCAATTCAATCTCCAGGCCGCCTTTCTTCGCTTGAACATCACAGTTGGCACGTCTGCCGATATGACTATCACCGGTTTTCGCGCGGGCGCGGCCGTATCGGGAGCTACGAAAACGGTCACCGGCATACCCACGGCCACCTGGACCCAGTTCGACGTCAGCGGGGTCCCCGCCTTCCAGGGCGTCGACGAGTTCCGCTTTACACAGGCGGGCACCACTACTTCCACGATGTCTTTCGAACTCGTCGATCAGATCACCATCACAGCGGCCAGTCTGCCCCTCACCCTTATCGACTTCAGCGCGCTCCACAGCGGCAACGACGCGGAGCTCCGCTGGACCACCGCCTCCGAACAAAATACTTCCGTCTTTGAGATACAGCGCGGCGACAACAGCAGCGGCTTTAGAACGATCGCCCGCCTGCCTGCCGCCGGTCATAGCGAAGCGACACTCCAATACAGCTACACCGACCACCTGCCTGCCACGGCGACTCCGGCCTGGTTCTACCGCCTGAAAATGGTCGACCTCGACGGCGCCTTCACGTACAGCCCGATATTGAAATTCAATACCACGTCGTCGGGCTCCGGCCTCTCCGCATGGCCCAACCCTTTCCACCAGCAGCTGACCGTAACGATGGAAGCGGCAGAAGCCGACAAAGCCCGGCTCACCATCCGCGATATCAGCGGCAGACTATTGATCGGCCAGGACCTGTCCATACAAAAAGGTACGAACAGCATACCGCTGTCTTCTTTGAGCCGGCTCGCAAAAGGCCCGTATCTGTTGAATATTATTACTTCGCGCGGACAGCAGACCCTGCGGGTTTTGAAGAGCGAGTAGATCTTACGGCGCCGGCCACACGGACGGCGGCCGCCTTCCTTTTAGGCATCAGGTACAATTTCTGACACACTTCACAATAAAAGGCCCGCCTCCGGGCCTTTCCCATATGCTTCACTTTTATCAGCGGCACGTGATCCCTGGGGCACTGCGTCTTCGTATGCGCCAGCCAGTGCGCCCTCAGCACAAACTCCTTCTTCCATTTCAGGAAATCGTAACTATAGTTGCGCGCCTCCCTGATCATTTCCGTCAGCTTGCGGGGCGGCAGCGCCCCGACCTGGCTCTCAGGATGAACCCTGATACGGAACAACACCTCGTTCTTGATGATATTCCCGACCCCTGCAAATATCTCCTGGTCGAGCAGGGCGTCGCAGACAAGCGCATCCGGAACGGCCTTCAGCCTTTTCCTCGCCTTTTTGGCGTCCCACGCGTCATTCATCACGTCCACGCTCCAGTCGTATAGCTCATTGATATCTCCCTCCAGCAGTCGTACCGAACAGGTATAAAAATAGAGATCGCCGTTTTCGAATTTCAGGTGCAGCCGGGGATTGGGCTTTGTCTGCTGGTCGATGCTGTACGACCCGAAGAGTAAAAAATGGATGCGCACGGTCAGCCGCGGCAGACAGATCAAAAAATGCTTTCCCCAGCTTCTGAAGGCAACGACCTTTTGCCCGGCCATGACATCTTTGTCCACTTTCGTGTTGCCCGTAGCAGACATGATCGATCTCCCGCTGAAGGCGGCCACCTGCTCTTTTAAAATGACTATGGAAGGACCCTCCGGCATATCCGCAAAACTGCAAAACCCACGCCCCCAGTCTTGTTCTACACAGCCGGTAAAAGATCGCGAAGGAGAAAATCTAAAGAAAACCATTAGCGTGGATAAAGATGGGTGCGATCCCACCGCATTGCCAACCCCGTTGGTGTAATTTTACCCTCTCTGAAATCACTTACAAGATTCCCTAAGGCACCCTGATTATGACCCAACCCACGAAAGAAAACATGGAAAAGACGAAAGTCTTTAAGAAGCTCATGAAAAAATGGCTTAACACCCAGGAAACACAGGAGAAAGCCGACCTGCTCCTCGCGAAGAACCCGGAGATCAAGGTCAGGAAGACGGCTGTAGCGCGGAAGTCGTTCTAGAATAGCAGCAACTGCCGTCCCTTTGTCTGGTCCGCCGGAGGCTTCTCCCTGCCAAACACAGTCCGGCCTCCATACTTCCAGGAGTCCTTCCTCTCCTTTTCGATATATTCTTCCAGCCCGCCGGCAGGCGTAAAATCTTTTTCCGCCTTCTGAGCCAGCGCCGTCAGCCGGCGCACCGCATCCAGCTTGTCACTCTGACCAACTTTGGCCTTCTGTACCGCAGTCTGCAGAATGCCGATCGTCTCGTCGTATACCGCCGTAGGGACCGGGAAGGGATGACCATCCTTACCCCCATGCGCAAAGGCAAATCGCGCCGGGTCCCGGAATCGGGAGGGCGTACCATGGATGACCTCGCTGACCAGCGCCAGCGACTGCAACGTCCGCGGCCCCACACCCTCCAGCATGACCAGCTCCTCAAAATCGGATGGTTTCCGGTCGTGCGCCAGCCACAACACCGCGCCAAGCCTACGCAGATCCACGTCTTCCGTCCTTACATCGTGGTGCGCCGGCAGCACCAGTCGCTGGATGTCCTGCATCATCAACTCGGGCTTTTCGTGGGTCAGCGAAAGAACACCGTTCTGCGCCGGACCGGCCTCCCTGTCGGCAAGGTTGAGTATCGGCCCCTGGTTGACGCCGCACACCGCCGTATGCGGCTCCTCCACAAAGGATCGCAGGCCGGCCGAATGCCAGTGATACCTCCGCGCCATGGAGTTACCCGCACTCATCCCCTGCTGAACAACGGTCCACTGCCCCTCATCACTGAGGACAAAACAATGCATGTACAGCTGAAAACCGTCCTGGACAACGGTGTTATCGACTTTTGCACTCAGCCTGCTGCTGCGGACCAGTTGCGCGGCATCCAGCCCCGTACTCTCGCAAACTTTTGTGATCTCCTCCGGCGCCTGCCGCGAGAATTTACCCTTCCCTCCGCAGATATAAATGCCCAGCTCCCGGGAATGCGGGTTGATAGCCCGTTTGAGCGCGCCCATGACGGAAGTGGTGATCCCGGAAGAATGCCAGTCCATTCCCATCACCGCCCCAAGACTCTGGAACCAGAAAGGATCGGCCAGCCGTCGGATCACCTCCTGCTTTCCATACTCAGCCAAAAGCACCTCCGTAATAGCCAGCCCGAGTTTGGCCATCCTATCGGCCAGCCATTGCGGTACATAACCATAATGCAGGGGAAGATCAGCAGCACCGGATCGTTTCATACACCTCTTGTTTGGTAAGCAAGTTAGCAAATTTTTGCTAAATTGGTTAGGCTCCGGCAGGGCAGGGGGTGTTTGGGGTAAAACCCGGTCATTTGATAAACGGCGCGACAAGAACTCCTAAAAAATATATCTTGTCCTTCACAAACTCTGATTATGAAGGCTTCCCTACTCCTCTTATCCCTGGTATTCTCCCTCGCCGGCATCAGCCAGGAGAACCTCCCGACAGACTATCTCCCCAAATCCTTCCACGCCGGAAGAAGGGAAGCCCTTCGGGCCATCATGCCCGACAACTCCGTCGCAGTGATCTTCGCCTATCCCACCCGTACTTTCAGCAATGACGTGAGCTACCCATATCACGCCAACCCCGATCTCTATTATTTCTCCGGATATAAGGAACCCCATGCCGTCCTCCTCATCTTCAAAGAGCCCCAAAAAGCCCCCGGCGGCGGGACCTATAAAGAACTATTCTTCATCCAGCAGCGCGACCCGCAGGCCGAACAGTGGACCGGCCGCCGCATGGGCGTAGAAAAGGTAAAGAGCGAACTGGGCTTCGACAGCGTATACAACGGCATCGCATTCGCCGACTATCCCGTCGACCTTTCCGGCTTCAGCAGGATACTCTTCTCCGGCCTCCCCGACGACGTACACGATGACAATAGCGACCCCGCCGACCTCTACGACCTGATACAGGCTTTTAAAAAGAAAGCCGCACTGCCCGACAACTATGACGCATCCACCTATGAACTGCTGGGCTCGCTCGCGGAAAGAGCCACACCCGCCAACCTTTCCTTCGCCCTCCGGTATTTCAACAAACGTATCGAGGCCTCACCCCGGATGCGCGACGACGAATATGTAAAGGCCTTCTCCGGCGTCAGGGACTCGGCAGGGCTCGCCGCCTTCCGCCAGAAATTCTCCACGCTAAAATGGAACACCTATATCTATAACAAATTGGTGGCTTCTCTCAGGGAAATAAAAACGCCCGAAGAAATGGTCCTTATGCGCAAGACGGTCTCCATCTCCTGTATGGCGCACGCGGAAGTAATGAAGACCATCCATCCGGGTATCTCGGAAGGAGAGTTGCAGGGCCTTCAGGAATATGTCCACAAACGTTTGGGCGCCGAATGGGTCGGATATCCTTCGATCGTCGGCGGCGGCGCCAACGGATGCATCCTTCACTATGAGGAGAACAGCCGGCTCAACGTCGGCAACGATATGGTCCTGATGGACGTTGGCGCGGAATACCACGGGTACTCGGCCGACGTCACCCGCACGGTCCCCTCCAACGGCAAATTCAACCCGCAGCAAAAGGCGGTCTACGACCTCGTCTATCAGGCACAGGAAGCCATCTTCCCATTGTGCCGGGAAGGAGTGCCGTTCGACTCGCTCAACAAAAAGGCAACGGAGGTCCTCGCCGAAGGGCTCATCAAACTGGGCATCATAAAGGACAAATCGGAAGTGCGTACCTATTACCCCCATGGCTGCTCGCACTTCCTCGGCCTCGACGTCCACGATATGGGCAACTATGACCAGACCCTGAAAGAGAATATGGTGATCACTGTGGAACCCGGCATCTATATCCCCGCCGGCAGCCCCTGCGACAAAAAATGGTGGGACATCGGCGTCAGAATCGAAGACGACGTGCGTATCGGAAAAGACAAATTCGAGCTCCTGTCAGGGCAGGCTCCCCGCAAGTCCGAAGACGTCGAAAAATTGCACGGACGTTCTTCTAGTTATGCGCGGTAGTCGCGTGCCGCCCTTCCCTGATCTCTTCGATCATCTTCCTGTTGAACGCTTCGAGGTCTTCGGGCGACCGGCTCGTCACCAGACCATTGTCGGTGACGACCTCCCTGTCGGTCCATATGACTCCCGCGTTCTCCATATCGGTCCTCAGGGATGGATATGACGTCATATTACGTCCCCCGATCAACCCCGTCTCGATCAGCAGCTGCGGCCCATGACAGATGGCCGCCACGGGCTTGCCCGATTCCATGAACTGTTGCGCAAATTCCACAGCTTTGCGGTTCATACGCAATTTATCGGGATTCAGCACGCCGCCAGGCAGCATCAGGGCGTCGTAATCCTCCATATTCGCGTCATCCAGTTGTCTGTCGACAGTCAGTTCGATCGACCAGTGGTCCTTATCCCATGCCTTCACTTTGTCCTTCTGCGGCGAAACGATCTGCACTTCCGCACCGGCATCCTCCAGCGCTTTCTTTGGACTTGTCAACTCAACTTCCTCAAAACCATTCTCCGTCAGAATGGCGATCTTCTTTCCGGTTAACGTGGCCATAAATAGTTTTTTGGTCAATTCTTCAAAAACAATACCCCGAACGCGGCTCCCCAACCGGCAATTATTAACTATTTTTATATGAATGGGTGAATGGGCCCCCACTGTGGCCTCACCTTTGTAACACTGGCGCAGATAGGCATGACCTGCTGGATTTGTATTACCTAAACCAGGAGCATATGTTTCTACGACTATCGGTGTTCGCGATCTTTGGCCTTGGACTACTTGCTACTGCGGCGCGCGGCCAGGACAGCGCCACCCAACAGCTCCCCACCCGATGGGACCTGCAGACCTGTCTCGACTACGCCAAAAAGAACAATATCCAGCTCAACAGCCTCCGGCTAACGGCAAGGACCGCACAGCAGAACTACCTCCTGTCCCGCGCTCAGCGCGAACCCAATCTTCAGGCGGGCGTCGGCCTCACTTACACGCACAGCAAGAACGCCAATCCCGTGGTCGGCGGCTTCCAGACCCAGTCCTCTTTCAGCAACAGCCTCAACCTCGGCTCGGGAATGACCCTCTATAACGGCGGGTATATCAGCAACGATATCAAACAAAAGAACCTGGAGATCGAATCCGCCAACCTGAACATCCTTCAGACGGAGAACAATATCACGCTCTCCATCACCCAGGCCTACCTGAGTATCCTGCTTGCGAAAGAGAACGTCGTGTATGTCCAGGACCTCGTCAACACCTCCATGGCGCAGGTCGAACAGGGCAGAAAACAATACGAAGCCGGCAGCATCGCCCGCAATGCCTATATCGAACTGCAGGCGCAGATGGCGACGGACAAATACAATTTCGTCACTGCACAGAGCGCGGTCCGGTCCAACAAGATCACGCTCAAACAGCTGTTGCAGCTGTCGATCACGGATTCCTTCGATATCGTCACGCCCGATACCGTGCTGTCAAAGGAGGCCGTCCCTGCGCTCGACCAGGTAGTAGCAACAGCCCTTAGAGACCGGCCGGAAATAAAGAACGGCCAGCTTGGGATAGAGATCTCCCGCTACGACCTCCTGAAGGCAAGAGCCGCCTACCTCCCGATACTAACGGCCTCGGCCAACCTGTCCAGCGGCTACTCCAATAACCAGCACGACGACTATTTCAAACAGCTGGACAACAACTTCTTTCAGCAGGCGGGGCTGTCGCTGTCCATTCCCATCTTCAACCGGAGGGTGGCAAAGACCGGCGTAGAGAACGCAAAGATAGAGATCGAGCAGTCGCAGCTGAACCTGAAGAACGTCCAGACCAGTCTTGCGCTGACGATAGAACAGGCTTATATCAATGTGGTCAACGCACAGGGACAGTACGACGCCGCCGTCGAAGGCCTGAGGGCCAACCAGGAAAGCTACCGCATCGCGGGAGAACAGCTGAAAGTAGGCGCCGCCAATATCGTGGATTATCTGCAGCAGAAGACCCTGTATACACAGGCCTTCCAGGTATATATACAGGCCAAGTACAACGCCGCGCTCAGTATCAGGATCTATGATTTCTATATGGGAATAGCTGTCAAACTATAAATGTCCTTCGTATGCCTAAACTCAGAGTGGTCATTATCATCGTCGTCGTCCTTCTGGCAGGAACCGCCTTCTGGTATTTCCGGTTCAGGAAGGAGGAAAAACCGCTGGTACTTCAAACGGAACAGCCCCACTACGGCTATATCTCCAAAAGCGTGACGGCAACCGGCACGGTCCAGCCAGTCGACACGGTGGCCGTCGGCTCTCAGGTATCGGGTACGATAAAGAATATCTATACGGACTTCAACGCCAAGGTCAGAAAGGGACAGCTGCTCGCCGAACTGGACAAGTCCCTTTTTGAGGCCCAGACCAACCAGTACAGGGCCAATCTCGAAGTTGCCAGGGCCTCGCTGGTCTACCAGAAAAGTACTTTCGACCGGCAAACGCTGTTGTATAATACCGGAGCTATCAGCAAGGCCGACTTCGAGAATTCCCAGAACCAATACCTCGGCGCAAAGGCCAACGTCCAGAGCGTACAGGCCCAGCTGGACGCCGCCATAAAAAATCTTTCCTACGCCAGTATCTATTCTCCGGTGGACGGCGTCGTGATGACGCGCAACGTCAGCGTGGGGCAAACGGTAGCCGCCAGCTTCAATACGCCCACTCTCTTCATCATCGCAAAGGACATCACCAAAATGCAGGTCCAGGCCGCGGTCAGCGAGGCAGACATCGGCGACGTACGCACCGGCCTTCGCGCGGCCTTCACCGTCGACGCCTATCCCGATATTTCGTTCAACGGTACGGTCAACCAGATCAGGCTCGAGCCCGTCGTCTCTGCCAACGTCGTCACGTATTCCACGCTGATCACCGCCCCCAACCAGGACCTCAAGCTGAAGCCCGGCATGACGGCCAATATCTTCATCTTTACCCGCGAAGTGGACAGCGCCATGTTAATTTCGGCAAAGGCCCTCAAATTCAAACCGGATTCCTCCATGACCAAACAGTTCAGTATCATACCCGATACCAATGCCGAGCGCGAGCTGCGCCGCGAAGCGCGCCGGGCGTCCAACACAGGCCCTACGGCCCCTCCCCGCCACCGGCACGACTCTGCCTCGAGACAGATAGACACGGCTCCCACCACGGGCACGCCCGCCTTCGTATGGGTCAGAGTGGGAGACAGTCTGATGGAAAAAAAGGTGACGACCGGACTCAACAACGATACGCAGGTACAGATACTCAGCGGACTGGATAACGACGACGAGATCGTCGACGCCGCCGAAACAGAGACAAAGGCCGAAGCCAAATCCGGCGCGGTTAGAAGCCCCTTCATGCCGGCACGACGCGGCGGCGGCGGCAACAGAGGAGGTGGCGGCGGGGGCGGCGGCCGGTCTGGTGGAGGCGGCCGTTAAACTATACACCCATGAGCAATCAAAAAATACTTGAACTAAAGGATATAAAAAGGGAGTTCCGCATGGGCTCCGAGATCGTCAGGGCCCTGAAAGGGGTCAGCTTCGACGTCGACGCCGGCGAGTTCGTTACCATCATGGGAAGCAGCGGCTCCGGCAAAACGACCCTCCTGAACACCCTCGGCTGCCTGGACAAACCCACCGAAGGCACTTACCTGCTGGACGGCGTGGATATAAAAAGGCTGGGCCGCAACGAGCTGGCCCGGCTCAGGAATCATAAGATCGGCTTCGTCTTCCAGGCCTACAATCTTTTGCCCCGTACCTCTGCGCTGGAAAATGTCGAGCTGCCGCTGCTGTACAACCCCGAATTCAGCGCGAAAGAGCGTAAAGAACGGGCCATAAAGGCGCTGGAAGCCGTAAATTTGGGTGACCGCCTCGACCATACACCGAACCAGCTGTCCGGCGGCCAGCAACAACGCGTAGCCATCGCCCGCGCCCTGGTGAACGAGCCGGTGATGATCCTCGCCGACGAGGCGACGGGCAACCTCGACTCCCGTACATCGTACAGCATCATGGCCCTTTTCCAGGAACTGAACTCCCGCGGAAAGACCATCGTCTTCGTAACCCATGAACCCGATATCGCCTCCTTCAGCAGCAGAACCATCATGCTGCGGGACGGCAAGGTGATGAAGGACAGTATCAACGAGAACAAAAAATCCGCGAAGGACCTCCTGGCCTCACTTCCAAAAACAGAGGACTACTAACCCCGACCCCCAGCCGCCCGATAAATCGACTCCGACCCGCCGACAACCATTAAAACATTCATACCATGAGCCTGCTCAACCTCCTCCGGATCGCGTTGAAAGCCCTGCAAAGAAACAAGCTGAGGGCTTTTCTCACCATGCTGGGCATCATCATCGGCGTGGCGTCGGTCATCGCCATGGTAGCCATCGGACAGGGCTCCAAACAAAGCATCCAGCAGCAGCTGTCGGGCATGGGCTCGAATATGATCATCATCCGCCCCAACAGCAATATATCCGCCGGCGCCCGCCTCGACGCCACCTCCGTCCAGACCCTCACCCTCGACGACGTAAAAGCGCTGCAGAAACAGGCCCCCCACCTCAGCGCCGTCACCCCCCTGGCCAGCTCGAAAGGACAGGCGATCTATGGTAACAACAACTGGCCGACCACCATCCAGGGCGTCAACCCCCAGTATCTCGACGTGATCCGCCAGTGGCCCCTCAAAGACGGCATCTCCTTTACCGACCGCGACGTCCAGTCCCAGAACAAGGTCTGCCTGCTCGGACAGACCGTCATCACCAACCTCTTCCCCAACGGCGAAAGTCCCATCGGGAAATACATCCGCTTCGGAAAAGTACCCCTGCTGGTCATCGGCACCCTCAGCGCCAAAGGCGAAAGCGCATTCGGCCAGGACCAGGACGACGTGATACTCGCCCCCTTCACCACCGTGCAAAGACGCATCCTCTCGACCATCTATCTTCAGAATATCTATGCCTCCGCCACAGACGAGAAGTCCACCACGGCAGCCACCGACGAAATTTCCGAGATACTCCGCACTACCCACCGCCTGAAATCCACCGACGAAGACGACTTCGCCGTGCGGACCATGCAGGAGCTGATCAATACCTTCAGCTCCACCAGCCAGCTGCTGACCGTCCTGCTGGCGGTGATCTCCGGCATATCCCTGCTGGTCGGGGGCATCGGCATCATGAACATCATGTACGTCTCCGTCACCGAGCGCACCAAGGAAATAGGACTCCGCATGTCCATCGGCGCCCGCGGCATCGACATTCTCCTGCAATTCCTCACCGAGGCCATCCTGATCAGCATCACCGGCGGGATCATCGGCGTCGTCCTCGGCATTACTTCCGCCCGCCTGGTCACGGCCTTCCTCTCCTGGCCGACCCTCGTGACGGAATACTCCATCCTGCTGTCTTTCCTCGTATGTTTTATCACGGGTGTCTTCTTCGGGTACTATCCCGCCCAAAAAGCCTCCCGGCTCGACCCGATAGAGGCGCTCCGCTATGAGTAGGGCGGCTGCCACGGGAAGGGGCCGCGTGAACCGGCTGCCCCCGGGAATTCCCGATGTCGCAAGCGCCGCCGCTGCTTCACCACCCCAAAATGTGCTATCTTTGTCCCCCCATGAACAGAAAAGAAGAGATCCTGCAGGATGTCGTCATAAAATTCGCCGGGGACTCCGGCGATGGCATGCAGCTGACCGGAAGCCAATTCACCAACAATACAGCCCTTATGGGCATCGACCTGGCCACCTTCCCCGACTTCCCCGCCGAGATACGGGCCCCGCAGGGGACCCTCCCGGGAGTCAGCGGATACCAGCTGCGCTTTTCAAGCGATAAAGTATATACCCCTGGAGATGAGTGCGATGTACTGGTAGCCATGAACGCGGCCGCCCTCAGGGCCAACCTCAAAGGCCTGAAAAAAGGCGGCAAGATCATCGTCAATACGGAAGGCTTCGACGCCAAAAATCTCCGGCTGGCCAACTACCCCGACGGCAACAACCCCCTGGAAGACTCTTCCCTCGACAGCTATTCGGTCATCCGGATAGACGTGACGAAGATGACCCGGGAAGCGCTGAAGGACATCACCATGGGCACGAAGGAGAAAGACCGGGCGAAGAACATGTTCGTCCTCGGCTTCCTCTACTGGATGTACAACCGGGACATGGAGAATACCATCCAGTTCCTGAAAGATAAATTCGGCAAGAAACAGGAGATACTGGAAAGCAATATCAGGGCCCTCCAGGCCGGCTTCAACTTTGGGGATACCACCGAGACCTTTACCACTACCTATAAGGTGGAAAAGGCAAAAATGGCCCCCGGCGTCTATCGCAGCATCATGGGCAACCAGGCGCTGGCTTATGGACTGATCGCCGCCTCACAGAAGAGCGGACTTTCTCTCTTCCTCGGCACCTATCCCATCACGCCGGCCTCCGACGTCCTGCACGAACTGAGCCGGCATAAGGCTTTTGGCATCCGTACCTTCCAGGCAGAAGACGAGATAGCAGGTATCACCGCGGCCATCGGCGCCTCCTACGGCGGTTCCCTCGGCGTGACGACAACCTCGGGTCCAGGCATGGCCCTGAAATCCGAAGCGATGGGTCTCGCCGTTATGCTCGAGATACCCCTTCTGATCTGCGATATCCAGCGCGGCGGCCCGTCGACCGGCCTACCGACCAAGACGGAGCAGAGCGATCTCCTCCAGGCCTACTACGGTCGCAACGGAGAATGCCCCATGCCCGTCGTCGCCGCATCGACACCCAGCGACTGCTTCGAAGCGGTCTATGAAGCCGTCCGCATCGCAGTACAGCATATGACACCCGTCATCTTCCTGAGCGACGGATATATCGCCAACGGCGCGGAACCCTGGAAATTTCCCAAAAGCGAGGACCTCGCGCCTATCGAAGTAAAATTCAAGACCGGGCTGGGTCCCGACGAAGAGAAATTCCAGCCCTACCTGCGCGACGAGAAACTCGTCCGCCCCTGGGCCATACCCGGCACACCCGGACTGGAGCACCGCATCGGCGGCCTCGAAAAACAGAATGTGACCGGCAACGTCAGCTACGACCCGGATAACCACCAGACCATGGTCAGGATCCGCGAAGAGAAAGTTGCCCGCATCGCAGACCATATCCCTCCGCAGGCCCTCGACAGCGGACCCGAAAAAGGCGACCTGCTGGTACTCGGATGGGGCAGCACCTTCGGCTCGATAAAAAGCGCCGTGGCCGAACTGCAAAAGGACGGATTTGCCGTTGCACACGCACACCTCCGCCACCTGCGCCCCTTCCCGGCCAACCTCGGCGAACTGCTCCACAACTACAGGCACGTACTGATCCCGGAGATCAACAACGGTCAGCTCATCAAGATCATTCGCGACCAATTCCTGATCGACGCAAAAGGATACCATAAGGTCATGGGCATCCCCATCACGAAGGGCGAGCTGGTGACGAAAATGAGAGAGATGCTAAAATAACGGGGTATACCCCACCTCCTGGGGCGTGACGAGCGCGGCGTGCAGTGAAGCGCTCAGCTTTTCGATATCTGCGGCGACTTTGACGATGAAGTTGAACTGGTCCGCTATCGGCTTGAACTCCGACAGCTGTTTTCGCGTATCCGTCATGACGCCCATTCCCCCTTCGAGCTCGTTCCTGCGCTGCTCCATCAACCTGTTCAGCCGGTCATTCAGCACGCGCAGTTCTTCCTTCGCCACCAACGGCGCCGCCGGCACGCTCTCGTCTTTCAGCACCCCCACCGCACACTGCAGCCTGAGAACAATATCATTCACCAGCGGCTCATACGCCGGGTCGGCGAACTTCGCAGCAAAACGATCGGCATAGTAGGCCAGGGTGGCCGTATGCGACGTAAGCATGTGATTGGAGACGACGAACTGGTGCATATCGGTGATCCTCTTCTGCTGGCGGCGCGGCTCCGACAACATCCGCCCGAATGCATCCGAGAGATTCGCCAGCGCCACGAAGGCTTTCTTTCGCGAAAGCTTGTACTGGTGTACGGTCGAAGGCCGGCCAAGGAATGCACCCGCCACGTCCCTGAAATAGTCGATATTCGCCCCGATCGCCTCCGTCATATAGTCCGTAATCCGCTCGTGCTCCCAGGAAGGGATGATAAGGATATTCGCCAAAAAGGCAATGGCCGAACCGATAACGGTATCGATGACCCTGTCCGTCAGAATGGTTCGAAAATCGATCGGGTACAACAAATTAAAAAGAAGCAGCACATAGGGAGTGGTGAACATCACCGCGGCCAGGTAGTTGGTCCGGAGAAAGACATAGGTGCCGATCATGAACAGGATCATCAGCACGAACAGGACGCGCTGGTCTTTTATGAAATACAGGATCACCAGTCCCACCAGCGCCCCGCCCAGGGTCCCCATCAATCGCTCGAAATTGCGCTTCTTCGTCAGGCTGTAAACCGGTTTCAGGATAACGATGATCGTTAGCAGGATCCAGTAGCCGTGTCCGAACGGCAGGAAGCCCGATATGATATAGCCCGTGATCGTCGCGATGCTCACGCGCAGCGAATGCCGGAACATGTTGGACTTGATGGTCAGGTTCTCCAGCAGCAGCTTGGGGTCCGTATCCTGATGCGAGACGAATGCTTCGAAGTCGACCTCCGAATTGATATTTCTGCCCAGCTGCCGGTCAAAAGTCGTATATCCGTGCAGGGTGTGCAGCCGGTCGCTGATGTCCTGGATGCTGTCCAGTATATTCTTCAGCCCGATAAAACCCTCCACATTCTCCGCCGTCCGGTGTCTGTCCCTGTAGCCGTTCAATTTCTCTCTTACCTGCCGGATGCGCGCCGCGAGCTCTCCGTTCTCATCGGAAGGCTTGCCGCTCATGAGGGCTATCCCGATCTCGTCGAGCTCATCTGCCAGACCGAGTATCAGCTGGTGAAAGTCCTCCATCAGACCGCTGCCGTCAAAGATGCGGTGCAGCAGCTGATAGTCCTGCTGGGAGGTCATGATCCGTTCGAAAAGATCGATAATGTCAAGAAATATCATCACCAATACGCGGCCGGTATGAGTAGATTCCTGGACGATATTACGGCTCTTGAACAGCAGCTCCCGGACAAGGTCCTGCTTCTCGTGATTGGAGACCTGGCTCTCCACCAGCTGCCGGTAACTCCTGTCGTAGTCGATGTCCGGCGAATAAAAGGAAGCCTTGATCCGTAGGTATCCTGCGGTGGACTGAATGGATTCGCCCAGCACCTGCCGCACCAGCCGGTAAGGCCGGAAGCTATACAGCGCCAGACTCAATACCATATACCAGAGCCCCCCCGCCAGTACATAGGCGGCGTTGATGATCACGTCCCATCCATGACGCTGCCGGTCGATATTCAACACCATGACGAGCAAAGCATTGATCCCGATAGAGCTGGCTCTGGTGCCATAGATGCTCATGAAGGAGAATATGAAACAGAACAAAAATACCAGTATCCCCGTCATCACTTCCGACCCGGATGCCCAGCCGGTAAGCAGGGTCACCAGAAAGATGATCAGCACGCAGGCGATCATCCCATTCCGACGGTGATGAATAGGGCCGGGGTTATCCGTGTTGCCTACGCACATCGCACCAATGGATAGTACTACGCCGGCAGACAGATTGTGAAGCCAGCCGAGCAGGATGGAAGGGAGAAGGATACCTGCAGTGATACGTATCGCGCCATTCAAATAATGGCTGTTGATAAAACTCTTATATTGTCTGATATAATCCATGTAATCCTGCCTAATAAAATTTAATCCCCCAATTTTACAAACTAGTTTTGTGGCTTCGAAAAAAATCGCTTTTTTCGAATAAGGTATTTACGGGCAGGCCATCGAACCTTAAACGCGCCTATATCAAATGAGAATTCTTCTACCTTTGGTCCTATTGATCATCCTATCCCGTGAAAGCCTGAAGGCCCAGCTGGTAAAAGGTTTGATCACGGATGCTCAGGGGAAACCACTAGCCGGCGCTTCCGTTGCCCTAAAGAAAACTAAGGATTCTTCTGTAGTAAAGCTAAGCATTTCGGATAGCACCGGGCAATATGAATTTTTGACCGTTACACCAGGCAGCTACTTCATCTCGACCTCCCATACCGGTTATAGCGCCAGCAACTCTACAGCATTTGAGGTGAAGGAAGGCGCCGCCATGAAGACGCCCGTGATCGGCCTCACCCGCGACACCCGCGAACTGAGTACAGCAGTGGTAGCTGCCCAGGTGCCGCTGGTAGAGGTCAAACCCGACAAGATCATCCTCAACGTAGAAGGCACCATCAATGCGGTAGGAGAGGACGCGCTCGGCCTGCTGCGGAAATCCCCGGGCGTCACCGTAGACAAGGACAATAATCTAAGCCTCAGCGGCAGGAACGGCGTACAGGTATACGTCGACGGCCGACCCAGCTATCTTTCCGGCGCCTCCCTCGCCGACTATCTCAGGACCATACAGTCCTCGTCGATAGAGTCTATCGAGATCATCGGCAATCCCGGTGCGAAATACGACGCGGCGGGCAACGCAGGCATCGTCAATATCCGGCTGAAGAAGAACAGGGCCTTCGGCACGAACGCAACCATCGGCGCCGGATACAATATCGGGATCTACAGCAAATACAATGGATCGCTCTCTTTCAACCACCGCAACGAACACGTCAACGTATTCGGCGACTATAGCTATAACCGCTCGCTCAACGAGACCTACGCAACGATGTACAGGACCCAGCTGGATACCCAGTTCCTCCAGCACACGGTGTTGCAGTCCAGTTACAATATCCATAATTACAAGCTGGGGATGGACTATTTTATCGACAGACAGAATACGCTCGGCTGCGTCGTCACCGGCGTCTTCTCCGGCTACGGCTATCGCAGCAACAGCGCGACGCCGATCGTCTACATCCCCACCAATGAGACTGACAGGGTACTGCGCGCCGACAACCGGACGGACGGCCGCAACGACAACATAAATGTCAACGGCAGCTATCGCCTGGCCGATACCAGCGGTCACGAACTGAACGTCAACGCCGACTACGGATACTATCGCCTCCGCAGCGACCAGCAGCAGCCCAATAACTATTTCGATTCGACCGGCAAGAATCTCCTGTACAGCCACAACTACAATATCCTTTCCCCGACGGATATCCATATCTATAGCCTCAGGCTGGACTACGAGCAGAACTTCCTGAAAGGGAAGCTGGGCCTGGGCGGAAAGTCTTCCTACGTGACCACGGTCAACGACTTCCGCGAGTACGACCTCGGCCAGTCAAGGATACTCGACACACAAAGCAGCAATAATTTCAGCTATAAGGAGAATATCAACGCACTATACGCCACCTATACCCGAACCCTGAAAGGCTGGATACTCCAGGGCGGGCTCAGGGCCGAGAACACCAACTCAAAAGGGATTTCCGATGATTCGACATTCACCCGCCACTATACCGACCTCTTCCCGAGCGCATCGGTCACATGGAACAGGAACCCCGCGAAACAGTGGACGCTTAACTACAGCCGCAGGATCGACCGTCCCGCCTATCAGGACCTCAACCCCTTCGAGTTCAAACTGGATGACTACACTTTCTCAAAAGGAAATACGCTGCTGCGGCCACAGTATACCCACAGCGCCGGTCTAACCTTCATGTATAAGTACAAGCTGACCGCCACACTCAACTATAGCCATATCAAAGACCTTTCCACCACACTCGTAGACACGACCCAGCAGTCAAAGGCGATCGTATATAAGAAGAACCTGGCCACCCAGGACATCGCCAGCCTGAATATCGGCTATCCCTTACAGTACCGGCAGTACAGCGCATTTTTCAATATCAACGCCTCGTATTCGGTCAACAGGGCGGATTTCGGCGCGGGCCGGGTCATCGACCTGAACGTCTTCAATACGACGATCTACAGCCAGCACAGCTATAGCTTTGGCAAGGGGTGGACGGGTCAGCTGACGCAGTACTTTGTTTCTCCCAATATCTGGCAGGCCACTCTCCGGAGCCGGTCCATGTGGAGCCTCGACGCCGGTCTGCAAAAGACCATACTGAAAGGGAACGCCACGCTGAAAGCCTCGGTTACGGATATCTTCAAAACCCTGCACTGGACGGCCACCAGCGACTTCGCCGGACAATATATACGGACCACCGGCGGATACGAGAGCCGCCAGCTCAGGCTGTATCTCACATGGCGTCTGGGCAACAAGCAGGTAAAAGCCGCCCGCAAACACCAGCTGGGAGCAGAAGAGGAGAACAGGCGCGTGGGGGGGTCCGGCGGCTCGGGCGTGACTCCTTAGCGGGTCTGGAGCGCCAGCCCGTTTCGCGCGATCCAGGCCCCTCCTGGTTGCCTGTTTTCCAGTATCTTTGCCGGCCATGCAATCCATTATAGACAGCATCAGGACGCTATTCGCCTCCTACAACGCCGCGGTAGTCCTTACGTCGATCGACAAGCTCCCCCAGTCGGGCAGCAACCGTATCTATTTCCGTATCCACACCCCCGGCGGTTCGTATATCGCTACCTACAATGACAACGTTCGTGAGAACCGTACGTTCTTCTACTATTCCCGCCATTTCCGCCGCGCGGGCAGCCCCGTCCCAGAGGTTTTGGCCGTCAACGAAGAAGAGACCATCTATATACAGGAAGACTTCGGAGACGTCTCGCTCCTCAACGAGCTGGAGAAGCAGGGCCATAACGACGCGGTCTACTCCCTCTTTCAGCGAAGCCTCGACGAGCTGGCGCGTCTGCAGATTCGCGGAGACCACGAGCTGGACTACAACTGGGCCATTACCAGCAAGGAGTTCGGGAAACAGGCGATCCTCAGCGATCTGCTGTATTTCAAATACTATTTCCTCGACACCCTGCAGATCCCCTATGACAAGGAAAGACTGATCGACGACTTCGAAGCGCTGAGCACCTATCTCACACACGTGGACCATAAATATTTTATGTTCCGCGACTTCCAGAGCCGGAACATCATGATCCGCGACGGCAAGCCGAACTTCATCGACTACCAGGGCGGGATGAAAGGCGCCCTGCAGTACGACGTCGCCTCTCTGCTCTGGCAGGCCAAGGCCGAACTCCCCATCGAATGGAAGGACGGACTGCTGGATTATTATCTGGACAGGGTGGAGACCATTCTCGACACGACGATCGATAGAACGCGATTTATCAGCCAGTACAACGGTTATGTGCTGATCCGCCTGCTGCAGGTACTCGGCGCCTATGGTTTTCGGGGGCTCTTTGAAAGGAAGGCGCATTTTTTGATCAGCATTCCCCTGGCGCTGCGCAACTTCAAGTGGTTCATGAGCAACAAACAGGTGGGCATCGTCCTCCCGGAATTCGAGCGGCTGCTGGGACTGATAGTGCAGGAGGAGGTCATCAGCCGGTTCGAGCCCGTACAGGCCGACGACGGGACGCCGCTGATCGTGCATATCAACAGCTTCTCCTACCGTAAACAAATACCCGAAGACTCGAGCGGCAACGGCGGCGGCTTTGTATTCGACTGCCGCGGCATCCTCAACCCCGGACGCATTACAGAATTTAAGACGAAGACCGGCCGCGACAAGGAAGTAAAAGACTTCCTCGAGCAGCAAACCCGCATGCCCGAATACCTCAACAGCATTTACAACGTCGTTGACATCTCCGTAGAAGACTATATCAAAAGAGGTTTTGACAGCCTGTCGGTCAACTTCGGCTGCACCGGCGGACAGCACCGCAGCGTATACGCCGCGGACGCGCTGGCTAGACACCTGCGCAATAAATTTCACGTGAAGGTCGACCTGCACCACATAGAGCAGGAAGCAAAAAACTGGATCAACTGACGGGTACTATGTATTATTTGATCTTCCCTCTGCTATACCTTTTTTCGCTGCTGCCGATGTGGTTGCTCTATGGCCTGTCGGACGTGCTGGCACTGCTGCTCTATTCCGTCTTCAGGTACCGCCGCGGCGTGGTCATGGCCAATCTCAGGATCGCGTTTCCCGAAAAGACCGACAGCGAACGTGCGGCGATCGCAAAATCGTTTTATCGCAATTTCACCGATAGTTTCATCGAGACGATGAAGCTGCTCTCCGCCAGCCCTGAATATCTGCGCAAGCATTTCGTCCTGGATAACCCCGGGGTCCTGGAACAATACTATGAGAAAGGCCAGAAGGTACAGCTCCACCTGGGCCACCTGTTCAACTGGGAGATACCCGGCGCCGCCATGCCGCTCTGGACGCGCTTTACTTTTATCGTGATCTATATGCCGCTGGACAACAAAGCCTTTAACCGGCTGTTTCTCTATCTGCGCGGCCGCTTCGGCACGGTCCTGCTGCCCGCGACCAATATGCAACGGGCCGTCCTTCCCTACAGGAAGAAACAATACCTGATCACTCTCGTCGCGGATCAGGCACCCGCGGGTCCGGACCGCTCGTACTGGCTCAACTTCTTCGGTCAGCCTACTCCTTTCTTCAAAACACCCGAACGGGGTGCGCGTATCGCCAATATCCCGGCGGTATTTGTGCGGATATACAAGGCATCGCGGGGCCACTACAGGGCGGAGCTTACGACCATTTCCGACCAGCCCGCCGGTCTGCCGGAAGGAGAGCTGACCCGGCGCTACCGTGATATGCTCGAAGACGCCATTCGCCGTCAGCCTGATTCTTACCTGTGGAGTCACAAACGGTGGAAGAGAGTCTGGAAGGAAGAATATGCCTCGCTGTGGATAGATGTATCCCATTAAAAATGTATACGGATTTATGGCTTTCGGGAAAATTGTAATACATTTACTATAACCCGAAAGACGCCTCCGCCTATCCGTTACTTTTTGGATCTTACCACCTAACCCGCTACCCCGTCACACTTCATTTGATCGTCCCTGGTAGTTACATAACCCCAAACCTCATCAGATGATACCTATTAAACCTGGAGTCGTGCTTGTCGACGACCACGTCCTGCTACGCAACGGGCTTGCCGGACTGATCCGCAGTTTTGGACAATATGATGTGCTATTCGAAGCTGGTGGAGGAAAGGACCTCATCAGACAGCTAAAGAACTTTCGCCGCCCCGAAGTCGTCCTCTTAGACATCAATATGCCGGAAATGGATGGTTATGAGACCGCCTGCTGGCTCAAACGCCACTATCCCGAGATCAGGGTCCTGGCACTATCCATGTACGATACCGACAGCGCGATCGTACGCATGCTGAAGAACGGCGCCAAGGGTTATATCCTGAAGGACATCGAACCCGGCGAGCTCCGGCTGGCGCTGGAATCCATTATAGAAAAAGGATATTATTATTCAGACCTCGTCACGGGCAAGCTCATACATACGGTCAGCCATATGGACGAGCCGGAACACCGCGTGCATCACCTGATGACGCTCAACGAACGCGAGCTGGAATTTATGAAGCTGGTCTGCACCGAATGGACCTACAAGGAGATCGCCGACCGGATGTACCTGAGCCCACGGACCATCGATGGCTACCGGGATGCACTATTCGAAAAGTTGAACGTAAAGACAAGGGTCGGCCTCGCCATGTACGCCGTCCGCAACGGCATCGTCAACCTCGACACCATCGGCACACTCGCGCGGGAGAGCCAGGTCGAACCGATGCGGGCCCGCAAACCGAGCCTGGTCAAGCGCTAGTTCAGTATACTTTTTTCTTTTACGGTCTCTATACCTTTCTGGTCTTTGATCTTTCCCCATCCGCCGGTGACATTCCTCAGGTTGTGAATGCCCTGGCGTTTGAGCATAGAGGCGGCAATCACGCTGCGATAACCGCCGCCGCAGTGGACGTATATGTTGTAGGTCTCCTCGAGGTTGGACATATTACCGGGATCGGTCAGGTCCTGAAGAGGAATATTGATGGCGTCCTTTACGTGTCCGTCTGCGAACTCCGTCTCGCGCCTAACGTCGAGAACGACGAGATTCTTATCAAAAGGGATATCCATCGCCAGCTCGTCCGGTTCGACGTCGATGATCAGATCGATAGGCTCACCGGCGGCCTGCCAGGCGGCATAGCCTCCGTCCAGATAGCCTTTCATCTTATCGAAGCCAACGCGCGCCAGCCGGATGACGCTCTCCTTCTCTTCGCCGGGAGCGGTCACCAGTACGATGGGCTTGTCAAAAGGCAAAAGGCTGCCGGCCCATTCCGCAAATCGTCCGTTGAGACCGATGCCGATAGACCCGGGGACAAAACCCGAAACAAAGACCTCGGGCTTGCGGGTATCCAGCAGGATGGCCCCGCCGGCGACCAGTTCTTTCAGCGATGCAATATTCAATGGCTGCATCCCCGCCTCCAGTACGCCCTCGAGACTTTCATATCCTTCTTTATTGATACGGGCATTGATAGAAAAATAGCTTGGGGGTGCGTCCAGACCATCCGTTACCGCCTTTACGAAATCTTCACGGGTCTGATCTTTCAGCGCGTAGTTGCTCTCCTTCTCCTGGCCAAGCGTGCTGAAGGTATTCGGGCCAAGATTTTTGCCGCAGCTGCTGCCGGGACCATGCGCGGGATAGATGACCAGGTCATCGGGGAGAGGAAGTATTTTGGAATGCAGGGAATCATAGAGCATGCTCGCCAGCTCATCCCGGCTGAGATTACCGCTGCTGAGATCGGGGCGGCCCACGTCACCAACGAAGAGCGTATCACCCGTGAACAAGGCCTCAGGCTTTCCGTCTGCTGCACGCACGAGATAGCACGAGGACTCCACCGTATGGCCCGGCGTATGAAGGACCTCGATAGTGCTATTCCCTAACCGGAATTTCTCGCCGTCTTCCGCCTTGTGTATTGGAAAATTAGTTTCCGTCTTCGGACCGTAAACTATCGGCGCTCCGGTCGCCTTCGCCAGATCGAGATGCCCGCTGACGAAGTCCGCGTGAAAGTGAGTCTCGAAAATATACTTGATATCCGCGCCCCTCTCCTTCGCAAGAGAAGTGTACGCATCGATATCACGCAGGGGGTCGATAATAGCCGCTTCCCCCTCACTTTCAATATAATAAGCCGCTTCGCTGAGACAACCGGTATATAATTGCTTAATGAACATAGCCTTGCATTTTGTGCAAGGTAGTCATAATTCCCGATCGTTCCTGGTCGGCATGCCGACAAATGGATCAGTAGATCAGTCGATCAGCTCGTCAACACATTTCATGATCTCGCTGAGGCGGTCATGGTTGATGATGTAGTAAATAAATTTTCCGTCGCGCTGGGTCTTTACGATTCCAGCCCGGCGTAAGATAGCCAGGTGCTGTGAAGCGACGGACTGTTCGAGGCGAAGATGTACGTAGATCTCAGTTACCGTGAGTTTCTTATTCTCATCCAGCAGACGGATGATCTGCTGACGAAGTTTGTGATTTAGTGCTCTCAGGATCAGTGCGCCTTTCTTAAGATTCAAAAAATCAACCTTCACAGGGGCGCCTTCGGAGCCCTCTGCGTTTACTACCATCCAATAGCTATTATTGTTCATCGTTAAGCTCATGAGCGATTACCGTTTTAAGGATTTCAAGAAGATACGTGACAGGTTAGAGCAAATTTATAATCACTATTTGAATAAAAGTGGTCAAATTTTGCTAATATGATGATATAGTCATTTTCTTGTATGAGTGTAGAATTCTTTGGTATAAGCGGGCTCACTGTAAGCCAGACCGGTGAATTCCTTTCGCAAATATCGTAAAAAAGATAAGATACCCAGATACCCGGCATGATCCTTGACCTGAATGAAACTCGCATTGGCTGAGGATATTATGGGTTTACACTTATCGGAACCAGAGCCAAAGAACGACATACGACGAGTTGTCAGGTAGTTGGTGAATGGATTTTGGTCCATTACCATTGCTGTTGAGGGAAGAAGGACGGACAGGTCTTTTTGATACACGGCAGTGAATACTTCCATGCGCCGGGCGTCCAGCATGGGGCATAAAAGGTCCGCATCCGGGTGCTGCTCGCTGGCGGCAAATGCCATCATTTTTAGCTTGTCCTCTGTGATCAGCGGCAGGTCGAGGGTATAACAAAACCCTTTGGCAGCGGCCATTCCAACCCTCAGGCCCGTATAAGACCCAGGCCCCGAGACGACAGCTATCGCCTGCAGATCCGATAGCCGGAACCCCGTTGTCCCGAGTATTTTTTCGATGGCCGGGTGCAGCCAGGATGCATGATCTTTTTGCTCTTTATTTTCTGCCAGCGCCAGTGTCTTTCCATCCTTTGCCAGGCAAATTCCCGCCTCTTCTGTCGCCGTGTCGATGTTCAATATCAATGCCATGTTATCACCTTCTTACATTTATAATTTTAATCATATTTTAACGATTTAGCCGCCTCCAGGAGGCCATCGGAGGGGGTATATCGCTGATTTTCCCTGCCCAGGACGGCCAGCAGCCCCGCAATTTTATCCAGCCCGATCCGCTGCCCCCACTCGAACGGCCCCATCGGATAATTGGTCCCGAGCCGCATCGCGGTGTCGATCTCTTCCTTTGTGCTGACCTCTTCTTCCCACGTGTACCAGGCCTCGTTGATGATGGTGGCGAGAATGCGTGCGCCGATCATACCCGGTGTATCCGGCACGATGCGGCATTCGCGCCCCACCCGTTCATAAAGGGTTTTTATTTCATGCGCCGCCGACTCGTCGGGAGCCACCAGCTCGTGAAGGGATCGTTCGAGAAAGCCCGGCCAGCCGTTGATCCGGATAAATGGATACCCCAACTGGTCCAGCGTCACGGTCACTTCATTTACCAGTACCGGCTTTGGCAAAAGCCCGCTCAGCGATAGCTTTCGGCCGGGATCATCGACAAAATCAAGATCGATGAACAGCTCCGCATGGGGATGAACTTTTGCTTCGTCCACCGTCCTTACCAGGACCAGGCGATTACCGGGGGCGGGATAAAAAGCCGAAAGGCTTTCTTCCTTTGCTGCCGCAGAGATAACAACGATCGTCATGTATCTGGTTGCAATTATTTGCCGCAAAGTTAACTCCAAAATCTTTCTCCGAACTAGCGAGGGCGCTGCTCCGGGCCCTTATATTTGTCCCATGGAAAAAAAGATCATCAATACGCCCAATGCTCCCGCCCCCATCGGACCGTACAGCCAGGCCGTACAGACCGGCAACCTGTTGTTCCTGTCCGGACAGATCGCCATCGACCCGGCCACGGGCAAGATCGAAACCACCGATATTATCGGGGAGACCCACCAGGTCATGCAGAACCTGCGCGCGATCCTCACGGCGGCCCATATCACTTTCGATCATGTGGTGAAGACGACCATCCTGCTGAGTGACATGTCGCTTTTTTCCGATGTGAATGAGGTCTATGGAAAATATTTTTCCGGCGACTTCCCGGCACGCGAGACCTACGCGGTGAAGACGCTGCCTAAGAACGTGAATCTGGAGATCAGTATGGTGGCCACAACCGACTGAAAGGAGGTTGGCGCCGCGGCTAGCGGCGCAGAAAAATAGCCCCGGTATAGCCCTTGCTTGCAAGGGCGTAGCGGGGAGTGTTCCTTACCTCAAATGACGTTCAGTTCTTTCCCAATCTTTGTGAACGCGGCGATGGCCTTGTCGAGGTGCTGCCGCTCGTGTCCGGCGCTCAGCTGAACACGGATACGGGCCTGCCCTTTCGCAACGACGGGGAAGAAGAATCCGATCACATAGACGTCTTCGTCAAGCAGCTTCGCGGCGAAGTTCTGCGCGACAACCGCATCGTACAGCATGATGGGTACTATCGGATGCTCGCCGGGCCTGATATCGAATCCTGCAGCGGTCATCTTTGACCGGAAGTATTTGGTATTGTATTCGAGCTTGTCCCTCAACTCGGTGGTCTCGCTCAGCATATCCAGCACGGCGATCGACGCACCGGTTATCGAAGGCGCGAGGCTGTTGGAGAAAAGATAGGGCCGGCTGCGCTGGCGCAGCATCTCGATGATCTCCTTCCTTCCGCTGGTAAAACCACCGCTCGCCCCGCCAAGCGCCTTGCCCAGCGTGCCGGTGATGATATCGATACGCCCCATCACCCCGCGATACTCGTGCGTTCCGCGGCCAGTTTTGCCAAGAAAGCCGGAGGAGTGGGACTCGTCGATCATGACGATTGCGTCGTATTGGTCGGCCAGGTCGCAGATCTTGTCCAGCTGCGCGATGGTACCGTCCATGCTGAACGAACCGTCGGTGACGATGATCCTGCTGCGGGCCCCGGCGGCAGCCTTCAGCTGCTCTTCCAGATCGCCCATATTATTGTGCTTATAGCGGTAGCGCTGCGCCTTGCAAAGACGCACGCCGTCGATGATGGACGCGTGGTTCAGCTCGTCGGAGATGATGGCGTCCTGGTCGCCGAACAGGGGCTCGAAAACACCACCGTTAGCATCAAACGCCGCTGCATAAAGTATGCTGTCCTCCGTGCCGAGAAATGTGGCTATTTTTTGTTCCAGTTCTTTGTGAATATCCTGCGTCCCGCAGATGAAGCGGACGCTGCTCATTCCGTAGCCCCTCGAATCCACCGCCTTGTGAGCCGCTTCGACGACACGGGGATGGGAAGAAAGGCCTAAATAATTGTTCGCGCAGAAATTAAGCACCTTCCGGCCATTCACTTCGATCTCCGCGCCCTGCGGGCTGGTGATGATCCGTTCGGTTTTGAAAAGGCCGGCGGCTTTTATCTCTTCCAGCTCGGCGGCGATACGTTTCACAAAGGAGGAATTCATAGATAAAAAATTTGAGTTTATTTGAGGACCGGCTCGCGGTCCGGTTTGGGGGCCCAAAGGTAAGTAGTTGAACCATCATCTGTTAGGCTGATCGGCTAAATTTTTGCCTTTCTGTAACAAATAATTTATAACTTCGTCCTATAATTAGGAGAAGCCCTAGCTGTCATGCCACGTAAACTTATCATACGCCTATCAGCCCTGGTACTTGCCGTCTCGGTAAGCCTGATGCTTTTCTCCTATGTCCGTGCGCGGGCATCCCACCAGGACGATCCCAACAACGAATGCGGTAACAAATGCGGCAAAAAGGCCCAGACCGAGTACATTCTTTGGGAGTCTATCACACATAATTTATTGATGATCAAGGGGTAAAACACCCCTTTTCTCTTTTTTCCCCGGAATTGTAACTTTCCTCCCGATCAATCGTATTACCGTGAACCATTGACCACGGCAGTATCCTGCTTTATGACAGAAAAAGAATACAATGAATGCGTGCGACAATATGCGGACAACGTTTACCGCTTCATCCTGAAGAACCTTCGGCAGGAGGAGGACGCCCGGGACGTGGTGCAGTCATCGTTCGAGAAGCTCTGGAACAACCGGCAGAGTGTGGAGACGGAGAAAAGCAAGTCTTATCTCTTCACCATTGCCTATCACCAGATGATCGACCACCTCAGGAAGACCAAACGGATACAGCTGCGCGACGAGTTTCGGGAAGAGGCGCGTATCGCCGACAAGCCGGTCCACCAGTTGAAGAGAACACTGGAGAACGCACTGTCAAGACTGAACGAAACACAGCGCTCGCTGGTCCTGCTGAAGGACTACGAGGGCTATTCCTATAATGAGATAGGAGAGATCACCGGGCTCAACGAGAGCCAGGTAAAAGTTTATTTACACCGGGCGCGTCTCCAGCTAAAGAACTATCTGGTCAGCCTGGAAAATATAATCTGACATGATCACGAGAGACAATTATCAGGAATTCTTTCTGCTCTATGTCGACAACGAGCTTCCGGCTGCCGACGCAAGGGCCGTGGAAGAATGGGTTGCCGCCAACCCCGACCTGATGGAGGAATGGGACTCCCTGCAGCTCTGCCGGGTCGATCCCGAAGAGAAGGTGATCTTCCCGGGAAAGGAGAGCCTGCTGCGCGCCGGTAAGGATAGCTCCCTGGGCGCGGGTAAGGATAGCTCCCTGGGCGCGGGTAAGGATAGCGCCCTGGGCGCGGCCTCTCCGACCGGCGGCTACCCCGAATATCTTCTTTCCTATATCGACGGCGAGCTGAGTCCTGCCGAAATACAACAGGCGGAAGCCATGATCGCGACCAGTGCCGCGGATGCCGCCGAATTACAGCAGTTGTTGCTGACCGTTAGTAAGCCCGACACTTCGGTCATATTCCCCGATAAGAGTAGTCTCTACAGAAAAGAAAAGGACCGTCGGATCATATTTTTAGTACGCGCGGTCGCGGGTGCGGCAGCCGTAGTATTGATCGCGGTGCCGTTACTGATAAAAAAACCCGGGCGCCCTGTAACTCCGGGTGGTGCTGTAGCGTTACAAGATAAGAAGGCAGGCGGGCAGGCGGCGCAGCAGCCGCGTGAGATCGCGAAGACTCAGGACCCCGGAGACGCACGTGAACCGCAGGTACAGCACGAACCTGATCCCGGAGACGCACGTGAACCGCGTGAGATCGCGCAAACCGTGGACCCGCAGTCCATACGCAAACCGGGGTCCGCGCGCGAGGCAGGGATACAGCGTGAACCGAAGACGCAGCGTGAACCGAAAAATACAGCGAACTTCCAGGACCCGCGATCCACACGTGAACCGAAAAATACAGCGAACTTCCAGGACCCGCGATCTCCGCATGACTCAGGAACCCTGCGTAACCTCCGCCCGCAACGTGAACCGCAGGTACACCGTGAACCACGTGAACCACGGCCCGCGACGGACGTCGCCGTGAACACGGCTCCGCCCGACCACGCAGCAGAAACAAGATCAGCCGGCATGGCAATAGCAGTCCGGCAGGTGGATATCCCCAAAGAGCAATCCTCTTTTGCCACCCAGGCCCTTCTGCAGGAAGACGATGAAAAAGCGCTGGCCTCCGCGAATCAGCCGGCCCCGGCGGGCAAAAGCAAACTCCGCGGCCTCTTCAGAAAAGTGGCCCGCACCTTTGGCTCGACGGCTGAACGGGATGGCGATGGCAAACGGGAAGTGCTCATCAGCGCCTTCCAGGTAGCAGTCAATTGATCTCATAGAAAAAAATACGACTATTATGAACCGCGCACTCTTATCAGTGGCAGGGCTGATCTTTACCCTTTCCTGCCTGGCACAAACAGATACGACCGGACAACGGACAGACACAACCCGCCCGGGCAACAGGTCATCAGACGATACCATCCGCGTAGGCAGCCTTATCATCGTCCGCGGCGGCGGCGGCAGCGAAGAACTGCCGCACCTCCGGCTCCACAGGCACTACCACGACTACACCCCGCGCAACGTCAGTACCAACTGGGTGATCATCGACCTCGGGATCGCCAACTATGACGACAAGACCAACTACGCTTCGGCCGGCGCGCAGACTTTTGCCCCCGGCGCCAATGCCAACTGGTTCCGGCTGCGGCACGGCACCAAATCCGTCGACGTCAATATCTGGCTGTTCATGCAGCGTCTCAACCTGATCAAACACGTCGTCAACCTCAAATACGGACTGGGTATCGAACTCAACAACTACCGCTACCTCGAAGACATCCGTTTCAAAACCAACCCGACCCGCGTCATCATGGATACCATCCACTACAGTAAGAACAAGCTGGCCGCGGACTATCTGACCGTCCCCTTCCTCCTCAACTTCAATTTTACGCCGCACCGCCAGCAGGGCTACGGCTTCAGCGTCGGGGCCAGCGTCGGCTGGCTGTATTCTTCCCGGCAGAAGTTCGTAAGCAAGGCCACAGGCAAAGAAAAGACCTTCGACGACTTCGACATGGAGCCCTGGAAGATATCCTATATAGCGGAATTACAGCTTGGCTTTCTGAAACTCTACGGCTCGTGGGCCACCAAAAGCATGTTCAGCAACGGACTGGATCAGACACCCTACACGGCAGGAATAAGGATCGGGTTCTGGTAGACTTTTCGCCCGGCCGGAAGGCTTACGCTGTTGCCGCGGTTCCCGCCTGCCCAGGGATTCGCTCCGGAAATTACGTTCAGCCGGGGGAACAGGTCCATTCCCCCGCCTTTGTCCGCGAATCCCTGGACATATGTTAAAACTTTTCCACATTAAAAATAATCGGCGGGGCGGCTCGTTCAATAATTGTCCTTCGGTCGAGGCACTTAAAGGTCTTCCGGGGGATAGTAAACAGACGTACCATGACCTCACGAAAATTGCTCCTCGGCAGCCTGTTCGTATTCACCCTTTTCTCCTTCCGCGACGCACACCACCGTGCCGCCAGCCGAAGATTTTTCCACCGCAACCCGGACGGGGATGTCTACATCCTCGTAGTAAAATCCAGCTACGAACTACAGATCTATGACAGAGACGGCTGGTACGCCACCTACCCGGCAGTTTTTGGCAATAAATCGCTCGACGATAAAATGATGCAGGGAGACAGAAAAACACCGGAAGGAACCTATCATATCGTTGCCAAGCGCCCGCACGAAAAATGGGACAAGATAATGGACCTCGACTATCCGACCGCATCGGACCAGGCCAAATTCAACGACCGCAAAGCAAAGGGGCTGATCCCGAAAAATGCAAAGATTGGCGACGGCATCGCCATCCACGGAACATGGGCCCACGACGACAATGCCGTAGACGCCTATCAGAACTGGACCAATGGCTGTGTCTCCCTCAAGTGTGAAGACATGGACGAAGTTTATAAGATCGCGCCGGTAGGCACAAAGGTTGTGATACAACACTAAGGGGGATCGGCTTACAGCCGCCCGTTCTTTATCTCCTCTACCACCGCCGGATCCAGCAGGGTCGAGACATCCCCCAGATTCTGCAACTCGCCCTCGGCAATCTTGCGCAGGATACGCCGCATGATCTTTCCGCTGCGGGTTTTTGGCAGCCCTTTTACAAACTGTATCTTGTCCGGCTTGGCGATCGGACCGATGATCCGCGCCACCGTCTGTACAATATCTTTCGACGCCAGATCATTGCCGTGCGATTCCCCGCTGAAAACGACGTATGCATAGATCCCCTGCCCCTTGATCTCGTGGGGGTATCCGACCACCGCGCTCTCCACGACCCCCGTATGCATATTGATCGCATTCTCCACCTCCGCCGTACCGATACGGTGACCGCTGACATTCAGCACATCATCGACCCGGCCCGTGATCCGGTAGTTGCCGGCTTCATCCCGCAGCGCCCCATCGCCCGTGAAATAGAGATTGGGATAGGTCGCGAAATAGGTCTGGCGGCACCGCTCGTGGTCGCCATAGGTCGTCCGGATGATCGAAGGCCAGGGGAATTTGATGCAAAGATTCCCGCTGATGCTATTGCCGTGTAACTCTTCTCCCTTTTCGTCTACCAGTATCGGCTGGACACCCGGCAGCGGCAGGGTAGCATGCGCCGGCTTGCCCGGCGTAATACCGGCCATATTGGAGATCAGGATCCCTCCCGTCTCCGTCTGCCACCAGGTATCCACGATGGGGCAGCGCTTCCTGCCGATATTTTCGTCGTACCAGTGCCAGGCCTCTTCATTGATCGGCTCACCGACTGTCCCAAGGACCTTCAGCGAGCTCAGGTCCTTATTCTTTACAAGATCCAGCCCAAATCCCATCAGGCTGCGGATCGCCGTAGGCGCCGTATAGAGAATATTTACCCTGAACTTGTCCACCACGTCCCAAAAACGGCCAGCGTCAGGCCAGGTCGGAATGCCCTCGAACATCAGCGTCGTCGCGCCAGCGGCCAGCGGACCGTAGACGATATAGCTATGGCCCGTGATCCAGCCGATATCCGCCGTACAGAAAAAGACATCCCCCGGCTGATACTGAAAGACGTTGACAAAACTGTAAGCAGTAAAGACCATATAGCCTCCGCAGCTATGCACCACACCCTTCGGCTTGCCCGTCGAACCAGACGTGTACAGAATGAAGAGCACGTCTTCCGCATCCATTATTTCAGCAGCACAGACGGGATTTCCCTGCGTCTCCACCCTGCGGACCTCGTCCTCCCACCACACGTCCCGTCCCTTTATCATGCTCACGGGAACGCGCGTACGTGTAAGCACGATGACCCTCTTTACGGAAGGACACTGCACCAGGGCGTCGTCGATGACACTCTTCAGCGGAATTTCCTTGTTGCCGCGGAAGGCTCCGTCGCAGGTTATGACGAGACTGCACTGTGCATCCTGTATCCGGTCGGCGATGCTCTGCGCGGAAAATCCGCCAAAGACCACCGAGTGGATAACGCCCAGCCTTGCGCAGGCCAGCACGGCAATGGCCAGCTCTGGCACCATCGGCATATAGATACAGACCCGGTCGCCCTTCTTCAGCCCGTTGTTCTTTAGAACATTGGCGAACTGGCTAACCTTAAAATGCAGCTCTTTATAGGAAAGTACGCGAAAGTCTTCTTCGGGATTGTTGGGCTCCCAGATGATCGCCGGCTGGTCGCCCCTTTCGGCCAGGTGACGGTCAAGACAGTTTTCCGTTATGTTCAATTTGCCTCCCTGGAACCA
>Ga0068853_100000245_pt1 | contig 38110 bp, 23 predicted proteins | sample KBSCornC32_FD_65655 | JGI IMG/M metagenome (GOLD analysis project Ga0068853, IMG submission 65655) | Corn rhizosphere microbial communities from Kellogg Biological Station, Michigan, USA - KBS Corn C3-2 | ecosystem: Host-associated > Plants > Roots > Rhizosphere > Soil ... | reverse complement strand
TCGCGAAGGCAGCGACAACACGCCGGAACCTCGCCTGTAATGTATTTGTAAAATAGTTTGTTGGAAAAAGACCGCCATAAACGGTCTTTTTTTATTTTGTGCCCTTATGAGAAAATTCTTCCCCTCCCTCCTCCTCATCCTGCCTTTGTTAGGACTGGGACAGTCTCTCCAAACACCCTTCGAAGCCTCGCAGGGCCGCCGCACCGCCACCTATTTCGAATGTATCGGCTTCTATAAAAAGCTGGACCTCCAGTCCCCCCGGCTGTCCATCAAAGAAATGGGCCTCAGCGACGCAGGCTACCCCTATCACGTCGTCCTGTTCTCCAATGACGGCGTCGCCGACCCGGCCGCCTGGCACCGCAAAGGAAAGCTCGTCCTCCTTATCAACAACGGTATCCATCCCGGGGAGCCGGACGGCATCGACGCCAGCATGCTCCTGCTGCGGGACCTGGTGACAAAAAAGATACACCTGCCGGACAATATCGCCCTCGCAGTGATCCCTCTGTATAATATTGGCGGCGCCCTGAACCGGACCAACTTTTCCCGCGTGAACCAGGACGGTCCGGAAAGCTACGGCTTCCGGGGAAATGCCCAGAACCTCGACCTCAACCGGGATTTCACCAAATGCGACAGCCGCAATGCCCGGTCTTTTGCCCGCATCTTTCACTGGGTGGATCCCGACATACAGATCGACAACCACGTCAGCGACGGCGCCGACTATCAGTATACAATGACCCTGCTCAGCTCGCAGTGGAACAAGCTGGGCGGCGAACTGGGCAGCTTCCTGCACGAGGTCTTCCAGCCGGCACTCTTCGCCGGTATGGAGAAAAATGGCTGGGGAATGACGCCCTACGTTGACTTCGAACAGGGCAATCCGGACAAAGGATGGGAAGGATTCTACGACGAGCCCAGATATTCCAGCGGCTACGCTACGCTCTTCCATACCATAGCCTTTATGCCTGAGACCCATATGCTCAAGCCCTTCAAAGACCGGGTCCTTTCGACCTATGCGCTGATGCAGACGATGATCGAACAGGCCTCCCTCCATAGCGCCGATCTGCTCCAAAAAAGAAAAAATGACATCGCCGCCGACCTGCAAAGCACCCGCCTCGCCCTCGGCTGGAAAGTGGATACGACACGCTGGGACATGCTTTCTTTCAGGGGATACGAAGCCGGCCACAAGCCAAGCGCAGTCACGGGAGCACCCCGGCTGTACTACGACCATTCCCGCCCCTTCGAAAGGCCGGTAAGATTCTACAATTACTTTATTGCCGGCGCCTGGGCTGCCGTCCCATCCGCCTATATCATCCCGCAGGGCTGGCACGCCGTGACCGACCTGCTCGAACTCAACGGGGTCGCCATGCGGCGGCTGACAAAAGACAGCGTCATAAAAGTGACGGCATATCATATTGCAGACTACCAGTCGTCTCCCCGCCCCTACGAGAAACACCACAAGAACTCCGGCGCCAGGGTCGTCAGCGACAAGGAGTCGATAAAATTTCTGCGCGGAGACTACGTGATCTCCACCAATCAGCCTACCAGACGTTTCCTCGTGGAAATGCTGGAACCGACCGGAGACGATTCATATTTTGCATGGAATTTCTTCGACGCCATCCTGCAACAAAAAGAGGGATACAGCGCCTATCGCTGGGAAGATGTTGCGGGGCCCTGGCTCGCAGAGCACCCGGAAGTAAAAGCTTTACTGGAGGAGAAGAAAACATCGGACAGCGCCTTCGCACACCACCCTTCGGCTCAGCTGGACTTCGTCTACAAGCACTCGCCCTGGTATGAGCCGGCACACCTGCGCTATCCCGTCTACCGGTTGGATTGATTTATTTCTGACTAGAATCTTCTGTCACGATCGCCGCCACGGTCGCCACGGTCACCCCTGTCACCGCCATCGCGATAACCACCGCGGTCACCACCCCTGTCTCCACCACGGTCGCCCCGGTCACCTCCGCCGCGATATCCGCCGCCACCGCCGCTGCCGCCACTGCCACCACGATATCCACCACCACCGCCGCCGCCGCCAGGACGGTATCCGCCACCACCGCCGCCACGATAACCACCGCGATCGCCGCCACGGTCATCACGGCCGCCTCTGTCGCCGCCGCCACCAGGTCCGCGACCACCTCCGCCGCCTCTGTTCTGCTCTTCGGCCTCCTTCACGGCCATCTTCTTGCCGCGAATAGATGCATTGTCGAGAGTCTCGATGGCCTGGCGGGCCTCAGTCTCGTCCGGCATGTCCACAAACCCAAAACCCTTACTCTTCCCCGTTTCCCTGTCCATCACGATCTTTGCGAAATTCACGGTGCCATACAATTCAAACATCTCTTTCAGGTCTACGTCATCAAAATCAGAAGGAAGACCTGCAACAAAAAGCTTCATGCCGATAGATTTAAGAGGTAAAATTACTAAGATAAAAAGGATATATTCTATTATCCGGAATAAAAATATAGCTTTACTTCTACATTCCCTAACAATAAATAGAGTATATAGCTTTTTACCCATAGGATGCCGGAAAAGAAATCCCTTACCTTCGCACCCGCCGCCGGCTTGTCCATCCTCCGCTGCCGCCAGCTTGTCCATTTACCGCTACCGCCACCTTGTCCTTCCTGCGCCGCGGGCAGCCCGATTTCCGAGGCCCATGATTTGCAGTAACATCCCGATAAGCAAAAACACGTAAACCATCCGGCACAGGTTAGCCGGCGAACCCTTATGGCAAAAGAGATTACGCGGATCCCCGTGACGAACCAGGAACAGGCCGTCATCATCATCAACAGGCTGTGCCAGGAATACAATATGAAACAGGACAACTCCCGCCGGCAGTTGTACGTAGCCAATGACAAATACGCGGCCTGGTACGACGCCGATGAAGGCGCGGTCCGGTTCGGGGCCATCCATCCCTCAATCACGGAAGAGGAAATAAAAGAGTTCCTGATGGAGTTCCCGCCGTTTTTTTAAAAGACCTGGATCTTCGCCTTCGCATTCTCCCTACTGTACCACCTTCACCGTACCCGCCCCGTTGTACGAATGATATTCACCATTATACATCGCATCGGCGCTCACCGGCCCCATGTGGTAGACTCCGGGAGAAACAGCGCGAACGGCATAGTAATAGGTCTGATGCATGGACGTCGAGTTGACAAAAAGATTGATCCTGTCATCCCTCACATCCAGCGCCGTAGGACTGCTCTCATTCTTTATCCAATCCATGCCCGGAAGGTCTTTGGTCCGCGGATTTTCGATCTCGAAGCCGGCCGGCAGCATATCGGTAATGACAATATTGTCGACATCGGTATTGAAGGACTTGTCGAGAGACAGCTGAACGATGATAAGATCATTCTGCTTAAAGGTATTTCCGCTGACAGGACGACCCCAGCGGTCGAAGAACCGTTTCCGCACCTTGAGATAGTTGTCCTCTTCCTTGTATGCGCCAGTGGCGCTGATACCTTCCGCCTGCCAGAAATAATAAAGCCTGCCGCTGCCCTTTGCGACGATCTCGACCCGGCCCGCGCCGCCCTGCGGACGCAGCTCGCGGGTAGAAAGGCTGACCGCTCCGCCCCCCGCATCCATCGCACCGGCAGTGCGGCCGTCGACACGCACTTCCGCCGTCGCCGAACCCGCCGCCCTGGCGATCTTTCCCAGTCCTAAAAAGCCGAACGCCAGCTCCTGCGTACTATACCAGTAACGCGCCTTCAACTTGTCTTTTACGTGCTGGGCCATGACGGGTATCTGGGAATTGCCGGGGTCGACGTCGACCAGTACATCCAGCGCCAGAGCCTCATCACGGATATCGGAATAAAAACTGCCGCCCGACTGAGCCACGGACTCTTCGCCCGCAAACTGCGAAGGCAGAAACTCCCGGAAGCTCTTCTTATCCCCGGCCTGCGCATAGGCAGCCGCCAGCAGATATTTACAGTCCAGCGCCAGCAGGGACGGATTGGCCTTGTAGTAGTTCATCACACTGACATTGGGCTGGCCGGCCAGGGCCAGCACATATAGCCCATAGATCGTCTCCTTGGGAACGATCTTCCGGTTCTGATCCCGGTTATAATAATAAGTAACGGTCTCCCTGTTCTTCAGACGACTGTTGATATACCCCAGCATAGTCCCGATAAGCCCCTTGTCCACGTCAAATCCGGCCTTCTGCGCCTCGATAAGAAAATGCGCGGAATAAATGGTGGCCCACCAGTTCTCGGAGCCCTCGCCATCCCACAGCGTAACGGCGCCGTTGTACAACTGCCGCATCTTGATCTTCCGGATAGCCTCCTGTATATTGGAATTGGCGCTGGTCCGCAGTGTACTGTTGCCGCCGGACTTTCGTAATAGATCGGCCAGGTCGCCAAAATACAACTGCGGGAACGCCGCCGATACGGTCTGCTCGGTACAGCCATAAGGATACTGCACCAGCTGGCCGAGGTATTTTCCCAGCTCGGCGGCAGGACTGCGGCTCACAACCAGCTTGTAATCGACGCTCGAAGGGATGAGATCAGATACATTCCACCCGATCGGCTGACTGCTGCCGCCCTCGACAGCACCCCCACCCGTCAGTTTCTGCAGCGGCGCCGAAGGCCGGATGCCGATCTCCGTCTCGTCCGTAAAGCGCTCACCCAGCGCGTTCACCTCGATATTTACCTTACCCACGCCCATCGAAGGAGGCGCCACCAGCTGAAAGAGGGCACGCCCCTCGCTGTTCGCCCCGACCGATACATTCTGCTGATCTTCGCCGATCGTCCGAAGCGCACCTCCCAACCGAAGCTTCACGGCGGCACTGGCCGTCCCAGCGGTTGTATTCGTTACGGTCACCGGCATAGTCACGGTATCACCAGGACTCATGAAACGCGGCAGGGCCGGGCTCAGCACGATCGGGTCCGCCACCGTCATCTCGGACGCTGCAGATCCAAACCGCTCATTCTTATAGGCTACAGCCATCAGCCGCACCTGCCCGGAGAACTGAGGGATATCGAATTCAAATTCGGCCTCCCCGCCGCCGCCGGCCTGGGTAATGCCACTCCAGTAGCTCACGATCTTTATTCTTTTAGCCGGCATGGGATTGACCCTCTTTTTCATATCGCTCTCCCCGTCTCCGCCCGTACTGCTGAGACCGGGCCGGACCTCCGGCAGCAAAAGGGGATAAAGATCATAGCCATTGACCTCCAGGGCCCTCTTTGCATAAAAATGGCCATAGGGGTCCGGAGTATCGAAATCCGAAACCTGGAGCACGCCATTGTCGACCGCGGCCAGGGTCACCAGGCTGCCCGGCGCCGCCCGGACCCTGACTTTTTGATGTGTATGCGACCTGACAGATCCCTGAGCTACGATCTCTACGGGTATCTTCCTGTCCTTCTCCTCCACTTTTACCGACTGATAGCCGTGGGCCACGGTCAGCGGAATATCCGACAGCTCGTGTGGCTTGATCAGCGTTGCCGTAATATAGACATTGGGAATATCATCTGCAGTAAGTGGCAGGACCAGCGAGGCGGTTCGCTTCTCCACATTGACATACTGGTAGGAGACGACCTTGTCGGTCTCCATGGTCACCAGCATTCGCCCGCTGAATGGCGTCTTGAACAGAGCCGTCACGCTTTCGCCGGTGTAATAGCCGGACTTCTCGACCGAAATATCGATATGCCCCTCGTTATTGACCTCAAAGGCATTGTTGTCGCCACCCCAGCTGCCATAGCTGTAAAAACTTCTGCTGACATAGCTGTTCGAGCCTGGCACGGACACCCGCAGCTCATAGTCGCCGGGCGACCGGGGAACAAAGGAATAAACCGTCCGGTCTCCGCCGACGGTGACGATGCCGGAGTTGAGCAGCTTGTCTTCCTTCTGGGACTCGTAGCGGAAATAGTTGCCGCTCTTGGTCAGTACGGTCCTGTATTCGTGCTTGATCACCTGCACCCGCGCCGATACGCCATTCAGGACCCGCTCGCCGCGATCCAGCGCAATGAGAGGGAACTGTACGGCCTGGTTGAGGGCATAGTACGAGTAGCCGTCGTCCGCTACTCCAAGGAAGACCGGCTGGGTAAAGATATCGACGGACGTACTGCGACTGACCGGCCGGCCCGTCTCGTCGAATACGGTAGCATAGAACGTAGCCTGCAGCAGACCTATATTCTTAAAGATCCCCGGGACCTCGTATTTCTCCACGGCATTTCCCTCGTCGTCGGTCTTTCCTTCCCGGTTGTCCTTGTCATAAGAAACATTGTTATCGGAAAGACTAAAGTCGAAATTGGAATGCTCCTTCGGATGAAATGCCCGCCGTTTCACCTGGATCTCGCACTCATAGTTTCTGTTAGCGGCAGGAGGACCAAAGAAATTTACGGCGTGGATATTCAGACGTGAGACATCGCCCGCCTCCAGGGTCGTCTTATCCAGCTTCGCCGTGACCTTGATCCTGTCCGGCACAAATTCTTCGATGCGGAAAGGCTGGGAGGCAAGAAGCACGTCGTTGGAAGTATATACCTCCAGGGAATAGGTGCCGGTAATGGCCGACTCTGTCAGATCGATATTTCCCTCCATCGAGCCCTGCGCGTTCAGGGTCTTGCGGAAGGTCTTTAGCTCTTTCCCGTTGGGAAGCAGGAATTTCAGCTTGACCGGCAACTCCCCGGGCGTCTTCCACTGGTGGTCGCGAACGATAACGGAAAAATTGACCTTCTCCCCCGGCCGGTAAATATCCCGTTCGGGATAGATAAAGGCGTCGAGCCCGGATGCGTTGCTCCGCCCGCCCCCAACTTCGAACCGGGACGTATTCACACGCGTCGTGCCGAACGGCAGGTAGTTGAAGTCGTCCGCGGACTTGGCGATGATCATTGCAGGACGGAAGCCGGCGAATTCTTTGCGCGTATAGGTGATCTCCGCAACACCCTCCGCTCCTGTAGCCCCCGTACCAAGCAACTGGTTGTTGGCGCCATAAGCCATGACAGTGATACCTGGCAGGGCCGCGGCCGTCTTGATGGAGTTGGCAAAGACCAGTATCTTGTCTTTCCCCTCTTTCGCTATAAGACCGATATCGGAAAGAGACACGTATCGTTTGTCGCTGACCCAATAGTCTTTCGTACTCCGGATCATGACGTGGTAGATGCCCTTGAACTCGGGCAGCTTGTCGGCAATACTCAGACTGAGCAAACGTCCTGATCCGTTGCCGCTCTTTTGCAGACTTCGGGTGTCCACCTCCTGCTCGTATACCACGTCTCCCAGTACGGGATCTCCGTCGTCGCCGCCAGAATAATAGCCTCCGCCTTCCCCTTCTTCGTCCCCATCCGAACTGGTGCGGGCGGAAGAGTTCATCCTTTCCCGCGGATAATAAGTATATCGCTGTGCCATCAGCAGGTTGTTCTCATAGATCTTGGAGATAACGACCTTGACCCGCGGCACGTTGATGATCCTGACTTCGATATTCTGGGCGCCCTTGCCGGAGAGATAGACGCCCTTGGTGTTTGCAAAGCTGACCGAAGGCGCCAGCTCTCCAAACGTAATATTGGTACTGTACTCTTCGTGCAGCACGCCGCCGATACGCCCGCGAAGCCCCTTCGCCAGCGTAAGCGCGTAGCTTTTGGACTGGTCGAAATTGTCGCTTTTTATGATAAATCCGTCGTCGGCCGGCTCTACCGTGAATTTTACCGCCGGGCTAAAGGAGATATTGGCAGCCAGACCGCCGGCAATGACCTGCTGGCTGGTCTGGACATGGATAGACCCGGTCTCCCCGTCGTGATCGGTATTTACTTCGTTGACGGCAAGCACAAATGGGGACGGAATGGTGGAGGTCATATCGATCTTCTCTTTCAATCCGTTGGTCCCTCCATCGGGCAGCAATCCCTTGTCGATGGAAACCGTCGCATCGACAGACTTATCTTCCATCTTCAGATTGGTCAGCCGCAGCGAGATACGGTCGGAGACCGACAGCGTCTGAAAAGCGTAGTTCTCGGTCTGACCCCCTATTTTGATCGTAAGTTTGTCCTTCAGAGAATTGGGATTGACCGGATAGTTGAACTGCAGGTCTATCTGCGGCAGCGCCGTACTGCTGTTCTCGTCCTGCAGAACCCAGGTCGTGTTGGTATTGTCCAGCCTGAGGTCGGGTGTATGGAAGACAAGATCCTCCCCTTTCTTTATTCGGCCGAACTTGCTGAACTGGAGAATATCGCTTTGAAGCGCCGCCCTGAAGGTCGTCGCGGGCGGCAAAGGCTGGGAAGGAGAAAAAACCAGCTTGTCCGGACGCTCCCAGCGAAACCGTCCGGGGATCTTCGGTTCAAAGGAAACATACTGCGTCGAATCCCACTGATCGAGCAGGGAGTCTTTCACCAACGACTGGTCGAACTGGAAAACCAGATTGCCGAGCGTCGGCACCTCGTCCCTGGCATTGGTATATTCCAGACTTACCATGCTCCGGTTACAGGAATAAAAGAAGGGAAGGGAAAGGACGATCGTCAGAATGGCCGATAAGCCAAAGAATTTACGCATAAGGGGTCTGATAAGAGTTTAAATAGCGGTCAGGCACACGAAGTTCTTCACCTCTAAGTACGCTAATGCGCTGTTAATATACAAAAAGGCAATAAATTCGCTAATTACATTTTACCGCCGGAACTACCGGAAAAACCATGAATATCCCTTTTAGGGGGACCAGGAAAATCTCCCCGGGCTTTCTTCGATGGACTAAGATAGTCCTCACCAGTCTCGCCGCTGTATTCATCCTTTTTCTCCTTTTGAACTGGCTGTTCCCCCTGCCCGACAAGGTGGAATATTCCACTATCGTGACCGATAACAAAGGCGAAGTGATACACGCCTTCCTCACCCACGACCAGCAATGGCGGATGAAGACCGGGCCCGGCGAGATCTCCCCACTGCTCCGCAAGACCATCCTTGAAAAGGAGGACCGGTATTTCTATCGCCATCCGGGCGTCAACCCCTTCGCCATGGCCCGGGCCTTTGCAAAAAACATCCTGCGTGGACACCGGACCTCCGGCGCCTCTACCATAACTATGCAGGTTGCGCGTTCGCTGGAGCCCAAAAGGCGTACGTACTGGAACAAGATGGTGGAAGTCTTCCGGGCCTTCCAGCTGGAATGGAAATACAGCAAGGACGAGATCCTTCAGCTCTATCTCAATAAGATCCCCTACGGAGGTAATATCCAGGGGGTGAAATCGGCATCCATCCTCTATTTCAAAAAGAATCCAGACCACCTGTCGCTCGCCGAGATAACAGCCCTGTCGATCATCCCTAACCGCCCCTCTTCGCTGGTCATGGGCAGAAATAACGACCGGATCGTCGTAGAACGCAATAAATGGCTCCGCCGCTGGGCCGCCGAAGGAATTTTCACCCCGGCCGAGATCTCCGACGCCCTCGCCGAACCGCTGACGGCCTCCCGGGGCTCCGTGCCCGCCTATATCCCCCAGCTGGCCTGGAAACTAAAGAAAAAAGGCGACCCGATCATCCACACCTATATCGAGATGAACAAACAGCTGAAGATCGAAAAACTGGTAAAAGACTATTCAAGGACCCTGGCGCTCAAAAATATCCACAACGCGGCCGTGATCGTCCTGGACAACCAGACCCACCACATCATCAGCTATGTCGGCAGCGCCGACTTCCACGACTCCTCGGACGGTGGCCAGGTCAATGGCGCGGCCGCGATCCGCCAGCCCGGAAGCACGCTTAAACCCCTGCTGTACGGCCTCTGCATCGACGCCGGCCTCCTCACGCCGAAAATGACCATCACCGACGTCCCGGTCAACTATGAAGGATACGCCCCGGAGAACTACGACCGAAAATTCAACGGCTACGTGACAATGGAATATGCTCTCGAACATTCACTCAACATCCCCGCGGTAAAAAGCCTGAAGATGCTGGGCAAAGACAAGCTCATCCGAAAACTGTCGGAATGCGACTTCCGCCAGATCAGCAGGGACCAGCGCCGCCTCGGACTCTCGATGATACTCGGCGGATGCGGTGCCACCCTCGAAGAGCTCACCGGACTGTATTCGATTTTTTCCAACGACGGGAAATATATAAGGCCGCAAATGACCCTGTCCGCAGACAGCAACACAAAACCAACAAGGATCCTCAGCCCGGCGGCCGCCTTTATCATTGACCAGACGCTGTCCAAAGTCAACCGCCCCGATTTCCCCCTCAACTGGGAGAGTACGGTACACCTGCCAAAGATCGCCTGGAAGACAGGGACCTCCTACGGCCGCCGCGACGGGTGGAGCATCGGATATAACAAAAGATATACGGTAGGCATCTGGGTCGGCAATTTTTCGGGCGTGGGCATCCCCGAGATCAGCGGGGCCAACGTCGCAACACCCCTGCTATTTACCGTTTTTAATACGATCGACTACGACGACGACCTGCCCTGGTTCAGCCAGCCCCCGGACTGCGACGTGAGAATGGTGTGCACGGAGACCGGACTCCCACCCGCCGACTACTGCGGACACCTCGTCACCGATTATTTTATTCCACTGGTCTCGCCCGTAAGAAAATGCGACAACAAGGCGGAGATATTTGTCTCGCCCGACGAAAAGATGTCTTATTGCCGCAGCTGTCTGCCCCCCGCCGGCTATAAGAAAAAACTCTACCAGCTGATCCCCCCGGAAATGAAGGAATATTTCGAGACCAACCGCATCGCCTACCAGCCGATCCCGCCGCACAATCCCCTGTGCGAAAAAGTATTTCGGGAAGGCGCCCCGGTAGTGACGTCGCCGGCCAACGGCAGCGAATACCTGATCAACCGCAAAGACCCCGAGCCGCTGCAGCTGCGCTGTCGGGTCAGCAACGACGTCGGCAAAGTATACTGGTATATCAACGATAAATTCTACAAGGCCGGAGAGGCCGGAAGCAGACAGTTCTTTGTTCCGGACGAAGGCCCGGTAAAGATCTCCTGCACCGATGACAAAGGAAGGAATAAAAATATCTGGATCAGGGTCCGCTATGTCAACCTCTAAACTATTACCCTGGCGAAGATGAATAATTGACGTGCCGCCCGATGAGCTTCCACCCCGCCTCACCATGTTTAAATATACAGGTCAGACTGATCCCGCAATTCGCGCCGCAGATAGAATTGAGGTCGATGACCGCATACTGACCGTCATCGGTGAACTGAGGTAGTGAGTAACTGAAGACCAGCCGTTCTGTGACCGGCCTCCTTCGGTCGACCCGGCCGTATCGCTCCGGAAAAAGAAGGGTATCCGCCTTCTGCACGGTAATACACACCGCCTTCTCAAGCCGCCCCTGCTTCCAGAAATAAGGAAACCGGGACAGATACGCCTTTTCCGAAAGTTCATTGAGCGTAACAAAAGGAACGGGCTCCTTCAGATAATACTTCTCCCATTCTTCGTAGTCGTATTTTACAAAACGGCAGGTGTCGGCGCCGGCAATCAGATAATAATGGTCGAAACCGGAGTCCACAATGGTATGGTAGACTTCATTGACGAAGTCCTCAGGAGCCGGGGGCTGCGCAAATACCATCTGCACGGCCCCCAGCGGGAGAATAAATAATAAAAGCCGGTATATCATCATCAGTCCGCCTTGTGCACAGAGCCGGCGCCACTGACGTGCTGGTTTACAGTCGTAGCATTGCCCTTATAGTTGACATTGCCTGCGCCGCTGACAGTGGCTTCCAGTTTCACACTGGCGAAGACTTCGGCATCGCCGGCGCCGGAAATGTCGACCTTGGTATTCTCTGCCAGCAAATCATAGCAATGGGCATGCCCCGCACCGGTAAGGTCCAGGTCGACGTCCTTTGTCTGGCCTTTAAGATCGACAGAGCCGCTGCCCGAGACGTCGGCGGTCAGACGCGGGGCGTCAACATCCATTTTTATATCGCCCGCTCCGCTGACACTCAGCGCGAGGTCTTCGGGATTGGAGATCTTCGACTGACCGATAATGTCTACCGCACCCGAAACCTTTATCTGGTTGTAAACCTTAGTCGACACATATACCTTTATATCATTGGTCGGCACCAGGTGATAGCCATGCCTTTCACGGATGATAACGCGATCGCCCTGCTGGCTGACCTCCATATACCCCAGCAGATTCTCGTCGCATTCTATTCTAACAGATGAATGATCGCTCTGGGAAACAAGGACTTTGGCGGCTCCGTCGACCTCGACATTCTTAAAATCGCTGACGCTGCGGTCCTCCGTCTTGATATTGCCGTTGCCCCTGACCCTCTTACCAAGAATATTGTGACAGGCGCCCAGCACCAGCGGCAAGGCGACCAGAAGCCAGATAATTTTTATTTTTCCAGGTAAGGAGTGAGCAGTGTGTCCCATGTTGTTTGGTTTTAGGACGGAAAAGATATACTATTTTTTTTACCTTCGCGTCACCATGACGGAAAAGATACTCATTCTGGACTTCGGCTCTCAGTATACTCAATTGATCGCCAGGGCTGTACGTGAAGCTAATGTATACTGTGAGATCATCCCCTATCACAAAACCTTCGACATCGACCCTTCGCTGAAGGGCATTATTCTTTCGGGAAGTCCTTTTTCGGTCAACGACGCAAACGCACCTGAAGTAGATATCGCAGCCCTGCATGGCCGGCTGCCGGTAATGGGGGTCTGCTATGGCGCCCAGCTGACCGCCAAACAATACGGCGGCCGCGTCGCCAACAGCAACAAACGCGAATATGGCCGGGCGCTTCTGCACAAACAAAAAGAGAACGTCCTCTTCGATGGCGTGACGGAGTTGTCCCAGGTCTGGATGAGCCACGCCGATACTATTCTCGACCTGCCGTCCGGCTTCGAGGTCCTCGGCACTACCGAAAATATTCCCTACGCCGCCTTCCGCAAGACTGAGAGCGGCGAACAGCCACTATACTGTCTCCAGTTCCATCCGGAAGTATACCACTCCGTCGAAGGAAAAAAGATCATCCGAAACTTCCTGGTAAATATCTGCGGCTGCTCGCAGGACTGGACACCCGCCCATTTTGTCAGCGATACGGTAGCCGCACTGTCCCGGCAGATCGGCGACCGCAAGGTCATCATGGCTCTCAGCGGCGGCGTCGATTCGACCGTAGCGGCAACCCTGATCCACCGGGCGATCGGAGACCGGCTTCAGGGGATATTCGTCGACAACGGCGTCCTGCGCAAAGACGAGTTCGGCCAGGTCCTCGACAGCTATAAAAAGATCGGGCTGAACGTAAAAGGCATCGACGCCAAAAACCTCTTCTATACTGAACTCGCAGGAAAGGTCGACCCCGAAGCCAAAAGAAAAACGATCGGCAGACTCTTTATCGAAGTCTTCCAGGAAGAAGCCAAAAAGATAGCCGGTGTAGAGTTGCTGGGACAGGGTACAATATACCCCGATGTCATAGAAAGCGTCTCCGTCCACGGCCCTTCCCAAACCATTAAATCACACCACAACGTCGGAGGCCTGCCGGAAAAAATGCACCTCGAACTGGTAGAACCCCTTCGTTTTCTCTTCAAGGACGAGGTCAGAAGGGTAGGCGCAGAACTGGGCATCCCGGACGAACTCCTGCAACGACATCCCTTCCCCGGACCCGGCCTTGCGATCCGTATCCTCGGCGAAGTGACAGAAGAAAAGGTGCGATTATTGCAGGAGGCTGATCATGTCTATATAAAAGGACTAAAAGACCACCATCTTTATTCGACGGTCTGGCAGGCAGGGGCGATCCTGCTGCCGGTAAAGAGCGTAGGGGTCATGGGCGACGAAAGGACCTATGAGTTTACAGTAGCCCTTCGGGCAGTGACCTCTGTCGACGGGATGACGGCTGACTGGGCGCATTTGCCCTATACCTTCCTGGCAGACATCTCCAACGACATCATCAACAGCGTAAAGGGGATCAATCGGGTCGTGTATGACATCAGCAGCAAACCCCCGGCGACCATCGAGTGGGAATAGCAGTTTATGAATATGCATTTCCGATATTTGCTGACATTGTCGCTGTTGCTGATCACTGCGATGGGCACAAAAGCACAGATTGATACCTCCCGACGCAATGGTCAGGCTGACACATCCCGTCCCCGGCTGGCGATATTTGCGCCGCTCTACCTGGATTCAGCTTTCGACGCGACCGGCAACTACCGCTACGACAAAAACTTCCCGAAATACTTCAGCCCCGGGCTCGAATTTTATGAGGGCGCGCAGCTGGCGCTCGATTCCCTCCGGAAAGACATGACCCCGCTGAGCGTCCAGCTCTATGATACCCGATCAGGCACTCCTCTGCAGCAAATACTGCAGGATTCCTCGTTTCAGACGACGGGGCTGATCATCGGGGCGGTGTCCGGCGTAGCCGAATTACAGCAGCTCGCCGCCGCAGCCAACCGCCTGCATATCCCTTTTATAAACGTCAACTTCCCCAATGACGGCGGGATAACCAACAATCCCAGCCTGGTCATTCTCAATTCCACGCTGAAAACACACTGCGAAGGCATCTACAGACTGATCCAGCGTAACTACGCCACCAGACCGGTAGTGTTCTTCCGCAGAAAAGGCGCACAGGAGGACAGGCTCAAAGGATACTTTACCGACATCGACAAAACAACGGCTTCCGTATCCCTGAAAATAAAATACGTCACACTCGACGATGACTTTACCGCCACGGCGCTGACGCCATACCTGGACAGCACCAGCGAGACTATATGCATCGCCGGCAGTCTCGACGACCTCTTCGCCACCAGGCTCTGCCAGCAACTGGCCTTCCTCAACAAGAGCTATCATACGACGATCATCGGGATGCCGACCTGGGACAACATCGACTTCACCCAGTCCGGATACGCCGGCGAAGAGATCATTTACTCCACCCCCTTTTATCTCAATCCCCTGGACTCACTGGTCAAAGAGATAGACCAGAACTTCAGGGCCAGATACTACTCCCGGCCAAGCGATATGGTCTTCCGGGGATATGAGTCGGCCTGGCGCTTTGGCAAGCTGCTGCAACTGCACGGAAAGGACCTCGTCGGCAGCCTCGGCGAGAAAAAGTTCAGGGTCTTCAACGACTTCGAGATCATGCCCGTATTCCTCAACCGCCAGACGATGACGCTGGACTACTTCGAGAACAAAAAGCTCTATTTCATCCGCAAGCTGGACGGCAATATCACCAATGTGAACTAATCCCTGTCCCCGAGTGTTGTGAAAGGGGATGCCGCTATTAGAATTTACCGACAAAGGAATTTATTGCCCGCAGGGCGACTTCTATATAGACGCCTGGCGTCCCGTGCCCAGGGTAGTGATCACCCACGCCCATAGCGACCACGCCCGCCCGGGCAGCGGCGCCTATCTTTGCCATCGCCTGACACTACCCCTGCTGCAGCTGCGGCTCGGCCCCGAAGGCTCCTACCAGGCAATGGAATGGGGCGAACCGGTGTTCATCAACGGGGTACGACTCAGCCTGCACCCCGCCGGACACATCATCGGCTCTTCCCAGGTGAGGATCGAATACCAGGACGAGGTCTGGGTCGTAAGCGGAGACTACAAGACCGAAGACGACGGCCTCAGCGGATCCTTCGAAGCCCTGAAATGCAACGTCTTCATCACAGAATCGACATTCGGACTGCCGATCTACAATTGGAAACCGCAGCCGGAGATATTTACTGCGATCCGCGACTGGGTCAGCCGGAACGCGGCGGATGGCAGAACTTCCGTCCTCATCGCCTACAGCCTGGGCAAGGCGCAAAGACTATTATCCTGCCTCGGGCCCGTCACGGAAAAGATCTTTGTCCACGGAGCTATCTACAACGTACACCAGACACTGGTGGATGCTGGAATTGCACTACCCTCCGTAGAAAGAGTATTGCCCGATATGCCAAAAGAGGTTTTTCGCGGGCGCGTCGTGATCGCCCCGTCCAGCGCCGAAAACTCTTCATGGATGCGCCGGTTCAACCCATACGCCGTCGGCATCTGCAGCGGCTGGATGCAGGTCAGAGGGAATATACGACGCCGCAACGCCGACGCCGGCTTTGCCCTCAGCGACCACGCGGACTGGAAAGGCCTGATCGACGCCGTGACCGCGACAGGGGCAGAAAAAGTTTATGTGACGCACGGATTTCAGGCGACCATGGCAAGATACCTGAACGAAAAAGGCATATGGGCGGCGGAAGTGCGAACAGAATACGGAGAGGACGAAGAAGGCGGAGCCGTTGAAGAAGAAATCACCGGCGCGGAGAAAGAAGCAAAAGATACACCATGACCACACCCGATACACATACAGGCAACGGCATGCGGCTTTTCGCAGACCTCGTCATAAAATTGGGTACCAGTACAAAAACCAATGACAAGCTCGACGCCCTGACGCGCTATTTTGCCCTGTCCGGCGACGCGGACAAGGTATGGGTCATCGCGCTGTTCAGCGGCCGCAGACCGAAGAGGACGGTCAACGCCACCCAACTTCAGGAATGGTGTATCGCGGCAACCGGCCTGCCGCCCTGGCTTTTCGAAGAGAGCTATCATACGGTGGGAGACCTGGCGGAGACGATCGCCCTTTTGCTGCCAGACCCCGGGGCAAAAGAAGACCCGCCCGAAAGCGCCGGCCTCTCATGGTACCTGCAACGATTGATTGCGCTGGGCAAGGCAGAAGAGACGGCCAAAAAGTCTTTCATCCAGGACTGCTGGCGGCAGATGAATAAAGAAGAGCGCTTTGTTTTCAACAAGCTCATCACCGGCGGATTCCGAATCGGCATCTCCCAGAAAATGATCGTCAACGCCCTGGCACAGACCGTGGGCGTAGACGCGGCCGTCATCGCTCACCGCATCAGCGGCGACTGGGATCCCGCAACGACAGATTTTACGGCGCTCCTCAGCGAAGAAGGCGCAGGCAGCGACCTGTCCCGCCCCTATCCTTTCTATCTGGCCTATGCGCTGGAGGACGACCTGACTGCTCTGGGCGACCCCTCCGAATGGCAGGCCGAATGGAAATGGGATGGAATACGCGGAGAGATCATCCAGCGCAAAGGACAGTTGTTTGTCTGGAGCCGCGGAGAAGAGCTGATGACCGAACGCCTGCCGGAATACCAGGACTTCAAAGACCGGCTGCCCGACGGGACAGTGCTGGACGGAGAGATCATCGGACTGACCCAAAATCCCGAAGACAGCGACCAGCCTTTTTTGCCCATGCCTTTCGCCGCCCTGCAGACAAGGATAGGACGCAAGAACGTGACAAAAAAACACCTCAGCGAAGTGCCCGTAGGCTTTATTGCCTACGACCTCCTGGAATACGAAGGAGTGGACTGGCGCGACAGGCCCCTGTCGGAAAGGCGGTCCCGGTTGCAGCAGATCATAGCAGCCGCCGGACATCCATTGCTGCCCCTGTCACCCGTACTGTCGTTCGACAGCTGGGACCAGCTGACCGCAGCAAGAGCCCTGTCGAGGGACAGAGGCAGCGAGGGGATCATGCTAAAGAGAAGATCATCTGCTTATCAGGTAGGACGCCGGCGGGGCGACTGGTGGAAATGGAAGATCGACCCGCTGGTCATCGACGCCGTAATGGTATACGCGCAAAAAGGACACGGCAGGCGAAGCAATCTGTATACCGACTATACCTTCGCCGTCCGTCAGGGCGACCAGCTGGTAACTTTTACAAAAGCCTATTCGGGGCTGACGGATAAAGAACTGGCAGAGGTCGACGCCTTTGTCCGCAAAAACTCGCTGGAGAAATTTGGCCCCGTACGAACGGTAAAACCCGAACTGGTATTCGAAATAGCCTTCGAAGGCATCGCCGCATCCGCAAGACACAAGTCGGGCGTCGCCCTCCGGTTCCCCCGGATTGCACGGTGGCGGAAAGACAAGCGGCCGGACGAGATCGACACGATCGAAGACCTGAAGAAGATGCTCCAGCTATATGGAAAATAAAACTACTTAACTTAGGATATGAAAAAGATAGTGGTGCTCGTATTTTTAGCCGCAGCAGGCATTGGCTTTACGACAGTGCTGCGATACCCGCACGGCGACGAGCCCGTACCCATTCCCGCAAGCCCCCAGCGCAGCGGCGACGCAGCGACAGGCTATCGCTATCTGACGACAGGCGACTATCTGAAGAGCGGTATCCCCTATGGCTATTTCCTGCTCGGCGCGGGAAAGTCGACTACCAACTACCTGCAACGGGACAGCCTGAATTCTGCCCTAAGCCACGAATACACCGCCGTAAAAGCGCCCAACGGAGAAGTCGTCGTTGCCCCCAACTGTCTTCAATGCCACGCACAGGTATTCGACGGCCATCTGTATATCGGGCTGGGCAATGCCTCTATCGATTTCAGCGATACCAAACGACTAAATCCCAGACTGGCCGCCTTTGCGCAGGCGATGATACAAAAGGGAGACCCAAAAAAATATGAGGCCGCCCTTCCCTTCCTCACAGCCATGAAGGCCATCAGCGGCCAGCTCTACACGCAGGTACGCGGGGTCAATTCTGCCGACCGGCTGGCCGGCCTGCTCGTGGCGCACCGCGACCCGCAGACCCTTCGCTGGAGCGACCCGCCCGTCATCGACCTCGGCGGCGAGGTTATTCCAACCGACACTCCGCCCTGGTGGCTGTTAAAAAAGAAACACGCCATGTTCTACAACGGATTTGGACGCGGCGACTTCGGCAGATTCCTGATGGCGTCGAACCTCCTGACGGTCAGCGACAGCTCGGAAGCCCGGGAAGTAGACAGCCATTTCAACGACGTACTGGCCTATATCTGTTCCATCCAGCCACCCAAATATCCCAAACCGGTCAACACCGCGCTCGCCAGACAGGGAGAGGTCGTATTCGTTCACAACTGTTCGAAATGTCACGGCAATTATGGAGAAGGAGGAGACTATCCCAACCTGCTGATCCCCGAGTCGATCATCCGGACCGACTCGCTGCTCTACAAAAACAACTACCAGAGTCCCCAGTTTATCGACTGGTTCAACAACAGCTGGTTCGCCCAGGGCGACCACCCGGCCAGACTCGAGCCCTTCAACGGCTACATCGCTCCGCCGCTGGACGGCATCTGGATCACTGCGCCTTACCTGCACAACGGCTCGGTGCCCACGCTGGAGGCCCTGCTGGACAGCCGGCTCCGCCCCGCATACTGGTCGAGGGACTTCAACAATCCACAGTATGACTATGACCGGATAGGCTGGAAATACACCCGGGAAGAAGGCCCGCGGGAGACGGCCGTATACAACACGACCCTGCCGGGCTATGGGAATTACGGACACACATTCGGCGACCGACTGAACGATCACGACCGGAAGGCCGTGATCGAATATCTTAAAACGCTATAGGGCGGTTATTGCTCGACGTGATACTTCACAAAGAACTTGTCTCCGCGCTGCTGATAGAGCGGGAATTCTTCCGGCGGATTCTTCGTATCCAGCGCCTCTTCGACAAAAAATTCATTGCTCTGTGAGAACTCCAGTGGACTATTGGCGCCGATCGCAAAGGTCAGGTAGCTCCTGAACCGGACCGGAGACGTCTCCGCGCTGTAAGCCCCCTTCCGGTACTTGACGACGAACTGGTCATAGCCGACTTTGGCCTGCTGCTCCGCAATACTGTCCGGCATATCCGCCACCACCGGACCGGACTGAGTTAACAACGCCAGCCCCTTGGATACGCTGCTGCCCGGCGGGACAAAGGCCATGCCCTCAGGCAGCGCAACCGTACCGGAAAAGTTCGATGCCGATCCGGTAAAGCTGCCAAGCGCGCCGCGGGAATTGCCGAAATGATAGGCATAACCGCTGCTCGAGCCCCAGAAATAGGCGTCTTTGTCGTAATAGCTGAGCGCATGCTCATTACGGATCAGTGCCGATTTCTTCCAGTTGACATATAGCGGCTGATTGGTCTTGTTGTAAACGTTGACGCTGATAGGTCCGTTCGCTCCGTTGAAATCGTAGGTCAGCCGGATCGTGTCGTTTTCAAATACCAGTTGATGCTGATCGTTCTTAGTCAACTGGGAGGAATTAAGGGTCATATACTGGTATCTCGAACAGGAACCCAGGCTAGCGGCGAGAAATACCAGAAGAACTGAATATCGCATAGGATTTTTTTGTTAAATTATAAAAGCTTTCCTGCATATTCTGTTAAAAGGATTTTAACGGGTGAAAATTAATATTACAATGAAATCGGCATTAAATTGTGGAGGATATGCAACGTTTTGGAGGATGAATGGATACTATGCATTTACACACAACCCCCGGCTATAAGGTAATCGAGGCGTGGATGGCCGGAGAGGGGCGCGCCCCCTTTGCCTTCCAGGAAGAGACCTGGCAAAATATACTCGAAGGCCGGTCTGGACTGGTCAATGCCCCTACGGGCTGTGGGAAGACCTTCTCCGTCTTTTTGGGCGCGCTGATCGACTTTATCAATCGTCACCCGTCCGACTACCGGACCCGGGGCGCAAACGGTCTTCAGTTGCTCTGGGTCTCCCCGCTGCGCGCGCTGGCCAAAGACATCGGCCGCGCCATGGAAGAAGTGATCCGCGGTCTGGGCATGAAATGGCAGGTGGGCATCCGCAACGGTGACACTGAAGTGAGCGAGCGGCAAAAGCAGCGGCGGCGCATGCCGGAAGTCCTGATCATCACGCCGGAAAGCCTCCATCTACTGCTGGCGCTGAAAGGATATCCCGAAATTTTTAAGACCCTCAGGATCGTTGCCGTCGACGAATGGCACGAGCTCCTCGGAAGCAAACGCGGAGTACAGGTCGAGCTGGCTCTGTCCCGGATCACCCGCCTGAAGGAAGGCAACTGCTCGATCATCGGGATCAGCGCAACCATCGGCAACCTCGAACAGGCGAAAGAAGTACTGCTGGCTTCGCTGGCGCCCTTTGCCCCCGCCGCCAACGGCGACGCCATACCCCAGACTCAACCCACCGCCAATCCTATGCCTCCGGCTTACCCCCCCGGCTTTATCGTACGCGCGCTGATAGACAAACCCATCGACGTGGAATCCATTTTCCCCGACGAGATCGAAAAATATCCCTGGTCGGGACACCTCGGCCTCAAACTGATCCACAAGGTCATCCCCATCATCGAACAAAGCAGGACGACCCTGATCTTTATCAATACCCGCGGAATGAGCGAGACCTGGTACCAGTCCCTGCTCACCGCCTGCCCCGACCTCGCCGGCGCCATCGCACTGCACCACGGATCCATCGACATGGAACTCCGCACCTGGGTCGAGGAGGCTCTGCACGAAGGAAAACTCAAGGCAGTCGTATGCACGGCCAGCCTCGACCTCGGCGTAGATTTTCGGCCGGTGGAGACCGTTATACAGGTAGGCAGTCCCAAAGGAGTCGCCCGCTTCCTCCAACGGGCGGGACGCAGCGGCCACCAACCCGGTCAGGTGAGCAAGATATGGTTCCTGCCCACCCATTCGCTCGAGCTGATGGAGGCCGCCGCTCTGAAATCGGCCATGAAGGAAGGGCTGATCGAGAACAGGGAGCCGATGCTCCTCTGCTTCGACGTGCTGATCCAATACCTGAGCACACTGGCTATCTCGGACGGATTCTATCCCGAACTCCTTTTCGAAGAGTTGAAGTCGACCTATTGCTTTGGGGAAATGACGGAGGAGGAATGGGGCGAGATCCTGCACTTTATTACCGAAGGAGGCGTGGCCCTTCAGCAATACGACGAGTACAAAAAGGTGGAGATAATGCCGGATGGCCTGTTTAAGATCAACTCCAGACGCGTGGCGCATCGCCACAGACTGCATATCGGTACCATCGTAAGCGACGCCATGCTGAAGGTCCGGTTCGTCACCGGCGGATACGTCGGCGTGATCGAAGAATATTTCATATCGCGACTCTCGCCGGGTGACGTCTTCACACTCGCAGGCCGCAATCTGGAATTTGTAATGATAAAGGACATGACGGCGCTCGTGCGGAAATCCAACGCCAAAAAGTCGATCGTCCCCAGCTGGAACGGCGGACGAATGCCCCTCTCCGCCAACCTTGGAATGATGCTGCGAAGAAAGCTCGACGAAGCCTCGGAGATGCTCACCCACCCACCCGGACCGGTCGCCGGCTCTCAGCCGGAACTCACCCGTGCCCCCATAACCTCCGCCAGCCCCCGGCCGAAGCTCACCGGCAAAGCCCCCCCGACCCCCGACATAGAACTCCGGGTACTCCGCCCCCTCCTCGAACTGCAGGCCGACCTCTCCTATATGCCGCACGAGAACGAGCTTCTGATCGAACAGATCGAAACAAAAGACGGCTTCCACCTCTTCGTCTATCCATTCGAAGGCCGGCTGGTACACGAGGCGATGGCCGCCCTGCTGGCCTACCGGATCAGCCGGGCCACGCCGATCAGTTTTTCTTTTGCCATGAACGACTATGGCTTCGAACTCCTCAGCGACCAGCCCATACCCCTGGACGATACCAACGCCCACGAGCTATTCAGTCCCAACGACCTGACCGCCGACATCCAGCGCAGCGTCAACAGCGCGGAGATGGCCCGCCGGAAATTCAGGGACATTTCGGTGATCGGCGGACTCATCTTCCAGGGTTACCCGGGAGAGTATGCGAAAGCGCGGCACCTTCAATCCTCCGCCTCGCTGTTATTCAATGTTTTCAGTGAATATGACCCGCACAACCTGCTGCTCCGCCAGGCCTACAATGAGGTCATGGACCAGCAGATGGAAGAAAGGCGGCTCCGCAATATGCTCCAGCGGATAGCTCAGGGTAGCATCGTACTGCGCTGGCCCAAAAAGCTGACGCCCTTCTGCTTCCCCCTAAAGGTGGACAGTATGCGCGAAGACCTGTCCTCCGAGAAACTCGAAGACCGGGTCAGAAAAATGCAGGCACAGCTAAGATAACCCCCCGCGGCCTCCCTAGGGAAAGATACTTCAGCAACACCGTCACCAGATGCTTCCCCCAGGGAAAGATACTTCAGCGCAACACCATCACCAGATGCCTACCCCTGGGAAAGATACTTCAGCTGCGTGGCGTACATGATGATAAAAACGACGGGAATAAAAATAGCGAAGAAGGCGCCGATCCCCCCCAGCAGCCCGAGCCCGGCGAACAGGTAGGCGGTGACGATAGGTAACAGCTCACCGATGACATAAATATAAAAACCCAGCTTTTTCAGCCGGCGCATCATTATGGCGCCATAGACACACAACGCAATTCCGACAAGGGTCAGCAGCAATATCGGTACCCGGTTCTCCATTGTCAGACGGGCCACTTCAACCATATCGGGGCCCATGAATTTCTTCATGAACTCGGGCATATTATCGAGTTTGTCCTGCGCGGCAACCATCCGCTCGTAACTCTTCTGAGCCATAAAAAATGAATATATCTGCGTACAGCCGATATAGACACAGCCGATAAAGGTCAGTATGCTGACCACATTGAGCGTGCTGGGTAGCTTGCGGGGTTCTTCCAGCCAGTTCTGCGGGTTTTGTGTTTGACGAATATCTCCCATAGAAATTAGTTTAATCTAAGTAAATACAATTTTCAGATTTCTCAATGGGATCGGTCAAATATAATTAACACAGGGACCATTGCGATATGGATATAGTAGATACATTTGCAATAAGGGAGTTCCTTCTATGCATCCTGCGTTTCCACATCGTATTAAGGGCCAGCAGCTATGGCTTTCTCCGGACCGTTGCATCTTCTGGGAGGACCAGCGGTCCCTGATCGTCTCTGATCTTCATTTCGGCAAGACAGGACATTTTCGCAAGGCGGGTATCGCAGTGCCACAGTCGGTATACCGGGAAGACCTGCTGCGCCTGCTTTGCCAGATACAGTATTTCCAGCCCCGGCAGCTGCTGGTCGTAGGCGACCTCTTCCACAGCAGGGAAAACAAAGAGCTCGCCCTTTTTCAAAAATGGAGAGAGGACTTCCCCGATCTGGGCATCCGGCTGATCGAAGGCAACCACGACATCCTGCACGAAGACTGGTATAAGAAAGCAGGCATCGACGTCAACCGCGGCGTTCTGACCATGGGTCCCTTTGCGTTCGTCCATGACATCACCGACGGCGTCGAATTCCCCGGCAAGGCCCCCTACTACTTTTCAGGACATCTCCACCCAGGCATCCGGATAAGAGGACTGGGCAAACAAAGCCTGCAATTCCCCTGTTTTTATTTCGGCGCAGACTATGCCGTCCTGCCCGCTTTCGGTAAATTCACCGGCACCGTCTCCATCGACCCCATGCCCGAATCCAACGTTTTCGCCATCCTGCCCAGATCCGCTCCTGCCGCCAGCCACGCCCCGTCTGTATTTTACACACCGGACAGAAGAAGGCCGGCGCCCTGGTCCGCAGGACCCAAAGGACCGGGTACCATCCTGCAGATCCAATGAAACATCCGGAAGCCCCGACACCCACCATTCTGCAGATCCAATGAAAAAATTGATGATCGCCTACGATCCGCTGTACTCCCATCCCCTCCCGGACGGCCATCGCTTCCCCATGCTGAAATACGAGCTGATACCAGAGCAGCTCCTGTATCAGGGGATTATTCGTCCGGAGGATCTTTTCCGGCCATCCCCCTGTCCGGAAGAAGTCGTGTTACTGACGCATACACGCAGCTATCTGGACAAGCTCCTGCATCAGCAGCTGTCTGCCCGCGAACAACGGGTGATCGGCTTCCCTCAGTCGGAAGCCCTGACGCGGCGTGAACTGGTGATCACACAGGGGACCATCGACTGCTGCCGGTACGCCCTTACAAATGGAGTATCGCTGAATGTCGCCGGCGGAACACACCACGCCTTTGCCGACCATGGAGAGGGATTCTGCTTACTGAATGATTTCGCCGTAGCGGCTAACTATCTCCTGCATACCGGAGCGGTCTCGCGTATCCTTATCGTCGACCTCGACGTGCACCAGGGCAACGGCACAGCCAACATCTTCGCCAACGAACCCCGGGTCTTTACTTTCAGCATGCACGGGAGGCATAACTACCCCGTCCACAAGGAGTTATCCAACCTCGACATACCGCTGGAAGAGGGACTGGAAGACGAAGGATATCTATCCCTGCTGCACGGGCACCTGCCCGGCCTGCTCGACCGCCTGAACCCCGAATTGGTGTTCTTTCTCAGCGGAGTGGATATTCTAGCAACAGACCAGTTTGGCAAACTACAGGTATCACCCGCCGGCTGCCGCAAAAGAGACGAGTTTGTCTTCTCACAGCTGCACGCCAGAGGCATACCCTGCGTAGTGGCAATGGGGGGAGGGTATTCAAAGGATATCCGGATCATCGTCGAAGCACACTGTACGACATTCAGAGTCGCCAGAGAGATATATATAGACTAATTCATCTTTTTCTTTAACGAGCTCACCTGATCCTGAAGGTTAGTGACCAGGTTGGCCAGCTGATTGACGTCCCACCTGTGCTGCGTATTGGCCTTGCTGATGATCATCTGTGCCTTCCAAACCTCCAAAACGTCATCCGTGTTGACATGATAGGGCTGATACGCCGTATTGTCACTTATCAGGGTGAGCTTTGTCCTGGATTTATTATTTTTCACGACCCTCTTGTATACGATGCCCTCATTACGGGAGACCACGATATAGGTCTGATTACTCTTCACCTCCTCCATATCATCCACTTTCTCGCCGACAATCACCGAACCACTTGGCGTCGGCAGCATAGAATCTCCGACGATCTCAAAAGCACGGTAGTTGCCAGGCGCGAGCATCGGCAGCGTAAATGTGTTCAGCTCGTCCAGGAACTCAGGATCGGCATAGCCCGCCAGATAGCCCGCCGCAGCCTTTACCGGCACCAGCTGGATGTCATTGGACGCCGCAACCAGTTTTTGCGCCCTGCGCTTTGACAGATAATTGCCGCTCTTTGACTCGCTGAGCTCTTTCCGGAGCAGCTCATCCAGCGTCAGCTTGAACATATCGCTGATCGTCTCCAGTACTTCGAGCCGCGGTTCGGCCCTCTCTTCCTCATAGGCGCCGAGTAGACTGCGTTTGATCCCTAGACGGGCAGCAAACTCTTCCTGTGTCCAGCCCCGCAGCTTGCGGAGATATTTGAGATTTTGACCTGCTATTGACATGGGCTAATATATTTAGCACTAAGATACTAACTTCTTTATCAGAACAAAAAAAATTTTACATATTCTCTTCCCGGTCCCAAAAAAAGACCGGACCAGCCCCCTGACGGCCATCAACGGCTTCGGCCATACACCTCCGGCACCCGCACGCCATCCCATGACCCTGACCGCCCAGCCGCACCATCGACGCGGTTTGACCGATAATATCGAATTTCAACGGCTTAGCCCCCGGAAATGCCTCCCCGGAAAGGGGCGGATGGGAGCTTTTTTGTACATTTGCTTCCCTGTCAATTTGACCTTCCGATCAGGATAGCACCAAATTTGACTGGAAATAGCGGAATCGTGTGCATCACACGGACCCAAAACCAATAAAACTATTAATACTTAAGGAATTATGTTAGGTATTCTATCCAAAATATTCGGCGGGAACAAGTCGGAAAAGGATATAAAACACATCCAGCCCCTTGTAGAACAGGTAAATCAGCACTTCGCTGCCTACCAGTCCCTGTCGAACGACCAGCTCCGCGGCAAGACACAGGAATTCCGGGGACGTATAAAAGAACATCTGAATAAGTTAGACACCAGGATCGCCGACCTGAACAGACAGGCAGAAGAACTGCCCTTCAGCGACATCACCGGAAAAGATGTCATCTATCAGGAGGTGGACGAATTGAAGAAAGAACGGGACGAGCAGATCGAGGAAGTCCTCGAGACACTCCTTCCTGAAGCGTTCGCCGTGGTAAAAGAAACATCCCGCCGGTTCAAGGAGAACGCTGAAATAGAGGCAACGGCAACTGAGCTCGACCGCGACCTCAGCGTCAAAAAAGAACATATCCGCATCGAAGGCGACAAAGCCATCTATAAGAACTCCTGGATGGCGGCCGGCAGCCCCATCACATGGAACATGGTGCACTACAACGTCCAGCTCATCGGTGGTACCGTCCTTCACCAGGGAAAGATCTCGGAAATGGCCACAGGTGAAGGTAAGACCCTCGTATCGACGCTCCCGGCCTACCTGAACGCACTGTCCGGCGAAGGCGTGCACATCGTCACTGTCAACGACTACCTCGCCCGTCGTGACTCCGAATGGAATGGCCCCATCTTCGAATGGCTCGGCCTCACGGTCGACTGCATCGACAAACACGAACCCAACACCGAGAGCCGGCGCAAAGCCTACCAGGCAGACATCACCTACGGCACCAACAACGAATTCGGCTTCGACTACCTCCGCGACAACATGGTGCACTCCCCCGACGAAATGGTCCAGCGCAAGCACCACTTCGCCATGGTGGATGAAGTGGACAGCGTCCTCATCGACGACGCACGTACGCCGCTGATCATCTCGGGACCGGTACCAAAGGGCGACGACCAGCAATACCATATTTTAAAAGGACGGGTCCTGAATCTCTTCGAAGCACAGAAAAGAGTGACCAATCAGTTCCTCATCGAGGCAAAAAAGAAGATCACCGAAGGCAATGACGATCCCAAAGACGGCGGACTGGCCCTGATGCGCGCCTTCCGCGGCCTTCCAAAGTCCGGCCCCCTGATCAAATTCCTCAGCGAACCGGGCATCAAGGTCAAGCTCCAGAAGACCGAGAACTACTACCTGGCCGACCAGCAAAAAGAAATGCCAAAGGTAGACGCCGAACTGTTCTTCCACATCGACGAGAAGAATAACTCAGTAGACCTCACCGATAAAGGCATCCAGATGATCACCCGGGAGGGAGAAGACCCCGAATTCTTTATCCTCCCCGACATCGGCATCAAGCTGGCCGAAATAGAAAAAGAACCGCTGGACACCGAAGAAAAACTTCAACGGAAAGAAGTCCTGCTGAACGAATACTCCGTCAAAGCCGACCGTATCCATACCGTACAGCAGCTGCTGAAAGCCTACACCCTGTTCGACAAGGACGTGGAATACGTCGTCATGGACGGACAGGTAAAGATAGTAGACGAACAGACCGGCCGTATCCTGGACGGCAGACGATACAGCGACGGCCTCCATCAGGCCATCGAAGCCAAAGAGAACGTGAAGATCGAAGCCGCCACACAGACCTATGCGACGGTAACGCTGCAGAACTACTTCCGCATGTACCACAAGCTGGCCGGCATGACCGGTACAGCCGAGACGGAAGCCGCTGAGCTTTGGGATATCTACAAGCTAGACGTCGTTACGATCCCCACCAACGTACCGGCAATTCGCAAGGACTCGCAGGACCTGGTGTTCAAGACGAAACGGGAAAAATATACCGCCGTCATCGACGAAATTGAAAGACTCCGCGCGGAAGGACGCCCCTCCCTCGTAGGTACCACCGACGTAGCCGTGAGCGAACTGCTGAGCAGGATGCTGCAGGCAAAAAAGATCCCCCACAATGTTCTCAACGCCAAACAACACTCGCGGGAAGCGCAGATAGTCGCCGAAGCCGGCATGCCGGGAGCCGTCACGATCGCAACCAACATGGCCGGTCGTGGTACGGACATCAAGCTCGGGCCCGGCGTCAAAGAAGCCGGCGGTCTCGCCATCATCGGTACGGAAAGACACGAAAGCCGGCGCGTTGACCGCCAGCTGAGAGGCCGCTCCGCTCGTCAGGGCGACCCCGGTACCTCCCAGTTCTACGTCTCTCTGGAGGACGACCTGATGCGTATGTTCGGCAGCGACCGCATCGCCTCCCTGATGGACAAGATGGGTTATAAAGAAGGAGAGGTCATCCAGCACAGTATGGTGACCAAGAGCATCGAAAGAGCCCAGAAGAAAGTAGAAGAAAACAATTTCGGCATCCGCAAACGGCTGCTCGAATACGACGACGTCATGAACAAGCAGCGTAACGTCGTCTATAAGAAGCGCAACCACGCCCTCTTCGGCGACAGGCTCGCACTCGACCTGGACAACGCATTTTATATCGTCGCCGAAGGCCTCATTAATTCCTTCCGCGAACAGGACGACTTCGAAGGATTCAAGCTCTCCACGATCGTGAACTTCGGCATCGATACTACCATTCAGCAGGAAGAGTTCCTGAAAGTGGACGCCGCCCAGCTCGCGGAAAGACTGTACCAGGAAGCGACCTCCAACTACGAACACAAGACGGACGATATCCGCAAACAGGCCGTCCCCGTCTTCCAGAATATCCGCGCCACCCAGGGCAGCCACGTAGAGAACGTAGTAGTGCCCTTCACAGACGGCAAGAAGCGCACCAACGTCGTAGCCAACCTGCAAAAGACACTCGACACCCAGGGCCGCGAACTGACCAGCTCGGTGGAAAAACAGATCACTCTCGCAATCATCGACGACGCATGGAAAGAGCACCTGCGGGCAATGGACGACCTGAAACAAAGCGTTCAGACGGCCTACCTCGAACAAAAAGACCCGCTGGTCATCTATAAAGTGGAAGCCTTCGAGCTGTTCAGGAACATGGACAGCGACGTCAACCGCGACATCATCAGCTTCCTCTGCCACAGCGGAATCCAGTCCGGTAACCAGTCTGACATCCGCGAAGGCCGCGAACAGAAGACCGACATGAGCAAGCTCAAAGTACGGAAAGACGAGATGGCCACGGCCGGCGTACCCGGCCCCCAGGCCGGCGCGCCCCAGGAAGGCGGCAACGACTACTACGAACCCTCCGAACCCGTCCGCCAGGAACCCATCAAGGTCGGACCCAAGATCGGTCGCAACGACCCCTGTCCCTGCGGCAGCGGCAAAAAGTACAAGAACTGCCACGGCAAAGACGCGGTCGGCTAGCCGCCACCGGTGACGCACAGCGTATGCCGCCCACAACTGCGCCGCCACGACATTAAAAATCGGTAATTCATCCCATAAAACCCGGTCATTCCGACCGGGTTCTTTATTTTTGAGGATACCCCTAACGTAATTATGAGAATACCGCTACTGACTGCCCTTTTATTGTCCATTGTTACATCCAGCATGGGACAGACACCGTCGACCCGTCAATAATCGCAGCCCTGCCACAGGGCACCTACCTCATCGCCATAGCCACCGGGCAGCAACAACAAACCGTAAAATTCATAAAGAACTAGCCGCCGAAATCGTTTGCGAAGTATACGCCCTGCCCTCAAAAAGCAAGGCGTATATTGCGTTATGACACGCCTCCTCCTCATCCTTCTCGCTTTCACCACCACCGGTGCAAACGCCCAATACGTCGGCTTCAACAACAAAGAGATTCGTCAGATCAAAGAGCACAAAAACGAACCGGCCTACCAGGCCCTGGCCACCACCGCCAGCCAGGCCCTCGACGAAACCCCCAATCCCATCGACACCATCCGCACAGAAGGCCTCCTCGCCGGCAACCCCAAAAAGACCGCCACCCAGGCCGCGCTGAAAGACATGAACAAAATATACGCGCTGGCACTCGCCTACCGCGTTCAGGGCGACCGCAAATTCCTGAAAAAAGCAACCCGGTTCCTCCTCGCATGGGCCAACTCCAACCATCCCAACGGCGACCCCATCGACGACACCAACCTCGACCGCTGTATCGAGGCATACGATATGGTAAAGGATCAACTATCCAAAGACGACTACCAGACTATCACCGCATGGCTGCAGCTCACCGCACAGACAGAACTCAGGGGCCGCCACTACCGCCCCGAAAGACCCAGCTTTTATAATAACTGGCACTCCCACCGGCTGAAGATCGTAGGCGAGATCGCCTTTGCCATCGGAGACACCGCCCTGCAAGGGTATACCATCCGCGAACTTAAGATCCAGCTCGAAAAAAACCTGAATCCGGACGGCTCCAGCGTCGACTTCGCACTGAGAGACGCCCTCCACTATCACGTCTATGACCTCGAACCGCTGCTGAAACTCATCATCGTCCTGCAACGCGCCACCGGCACTAACTATTACGCGTACACCACGCCCGCCGGGGCCTCGGTAAAAAGATCCGTCGACTGGCTGCTGCCCTGGCTCAACGGGCAAAAGACGCATCCCGAGTTCGTCAACAGCACGGTTGACTTCGACCGCAAACGCGCCCAGAACAACGAGGCCGCATACAAGGCCGGTACCCTCTTCGAGGCTAAAAACGGTATTCAGACACTCTATCTCGCCGCCTGGTTTGACCCCAGCCTGCTCCCGCTGGCGCAGGAGCTCAGCGGCAAGGAAGGCCAAACCGGCTCCTGGCTTGCTTTCGCCATCTCGATCATGCATAAGGGCCAGTACTAACATTTTACCGGAAGAACTCCCCTTCTTCCCATTCGTCACTTTTCCCGGGCTGGCTACCGGCAGTTGCTTATTTTCATTCCCTTAATTCACACATGACTATTATGAGAAAAGTTTTACTGCCGCTGACGCTGGTATCAGGCCTGTCAGTGGCTGTTGCCCAACAACATCCCGGCAACCCCCAGACACCCCCACCCCCTGCCACAGCAGGACGCACGGCATCGGCCAGCACGACCCAGCCCAAACCTTACAAGGACGTCATCACGGACAAAGCGATCTCCCGCAAGGGCCTCTTTACAGTGCATAAAATAGAGGACAAATGGTATTTCGAGATTCCCGACTCCATACTCGGACGGGATATCCTGGTCAGTACCCGCTATGGCAAAACGGCCTCCGGCGGCAACTACGGCGGCGAACAGGTGAACCTGCAGACGATCAACTGGGTAAAAGGCCCTTCGCATACGCTGTTCCTGAAAGTACTCACTATCGTAAACGTAGCGACAGACAGCACCCAGCCCATCGCACAGGCGGTGACTAACTCCAATATGAACCCGATAGCAGCGGCCTTCGAGGTCAGGGCCTATGGCAAAGGCTCCGACTCCTCCGCCACCACGGTCATCGACGTAACCGACTTCTTCAAAGGCGACAACCAGGTCGTGAGCCTTACGCCGGGTATCAAAAGAAGATTTAACCTCGCCGCTATCGCCGGCGACCGCAGTTATATCGAAAGTATCCACACCTATCCCATCAACACCGAGATCCGCACTGTGAAAACCTTCACCGCCTCACCCGCACCGTCCGCACCCGCCATGGGCGGCCGCGCCCCCTCCGGCAGCCTGCCCGCAGCAGACGTCACCGGAGCCGTAACGGTAGAGTTAAATAGCTCCTTCCTCCTCCTGCCAAAAACTCCCATGCGCAAACGGCTGTTCGACCCCCGGGTAGGCTTCTTTGCCAGCGAGTATACCGTATACGGTGACGACCAGCAGCGCGTAGAGGAGAACAGATTCATCCATCACTGGCGCCTCGAACCCAAAGACGAAGACGTCGAAAAATGGAAACGCGGCGAGCTCGTAGAACCCAAAAAACAGATTGTATACTATGTCGATCCCGCTACTCCCAAAAAATGGAGGCCCTATCTTATCGCGGGCATCAACGACTGGCAGGTAGCGTTCGAAAAAGCAGGCTTCAAAAATGCCATCGTCGGAAAAGAATGGCCGGAGAACGACTCGACCATGAGCCTCGAAGACGCCCGGTTCTCGGTGATCCGCTATTTCGCCAGCGACATAGAGAACGCCTACGGCCCCAACGTAGCCGACCCCCGCAGCGGAGAGATCCTCGAAAGCCATATCGGCTGGTACCACAACGTTATGAAGCTCGTCCACGACTGGTATATGATCCAGACATCGGCCGTAGACCCGAGAGCGCGCAAAATGAAATTCGACGACGCCCTGATGGGAGACCTCATCCGATTCGTCTCTTCCCACGAGGTCGGTCATACGCTGGGACTGCGGCACAACATGGGCAGCAGCAGCAAAACACCGGTGGAGAAATTGCGGGACAAGGCCTGGGTGGAAGCCAATGGCCATACCGCCTCCATCATGGACTATGCCCGTTTCAACTACGTCGCCCAGCCGGAAGACAATATCACCTGGAAAGGACTATATCCCCGCATCGGCGACTACGACAAATGGGCCATACTCTGGGGCTATAAAGGCATTCCTGATACAAAGAACGAAGAAGAAGACAAGAAGATCCTCAACAAATGGGTCATCGACAGCCTGCGATCCAACCCCCGCCTGTGGTTTGGAGGAGAAGGACAGAACTTCGACCCGCGCGCACAGACGGAGGACCTCAGCGACAACAGTATAAAGGCAAGTGAATACGGGATAAAAAATCTGAAACGCATCCTGCCCAACCTCCCCGAATGGACGAAGGAAGAGGCGGACCAGTACGACAACCTGGAAGAGATGTACGCGCAGGTCGTAGGACAGTTCAGCCGCTATATGGGCCACGTCGTCAAGAACGTCGGCGGCATACAGGAAACCTTCAAAAGCGTCGAACAGCCCGGGGACATCTACGAGCCCACGCCAAAAACCACTCAGAAAGAAGCCGTAGACTTCCTCAACAAACAGCTGTTCGCTACTCCGGCCTGGCTGCTTAACAAAGACATCCTCAACAAATTTTCGAACCCGGGTACCACGGACCAGGTATCTACCGTTCAGGCCAATGTCCTCAGGGGCCTCCTGTCTTCCTCCAGACTGTTCCGCATGTCCACCTGCACCGGCCGGTACGGCAGCGCTGCCTATGGTGTGGACGAGCTGTTGACCGACGCCAAAAAAGGCGTCTGGAGCGAACTGGCTTCCGCCGGCGCCATCGACATCTACCGCCGCAACCTGCAAAAAGTTTACGTCGACGCCGTGATCAGCCTGGTCAGCGCAACCCCACCCGCCGCCCCGGCCGGACTGCCCCCAGGCCTGCTGTTGCTGTTTGGCGGAGACATTAAGAACACCGACGTACCTTCCATCGCAAGAGCCCAGCTGGTTGAGCTGCGGGCCGAGATACAGGCGGCCGTTCCGAGAGAGACGGACAAACTCAGTAAATACCACCTGCAGGACCTCGCAGAAAGGATCAAAGAGGCCCTGAGCCCAAAACAATAAAAGAAAAAAGGGGAGCGTTTCGCTCCCTTTTTTCATCGTAGATCCATCCTAATTCGCAAATCCTCCCGAAGTATTAGCCCGCTTGTTCTCATCCTCCAATCCGGACTTTCGCTGACGCGCAGTCTTCACCTGCGAGTTACCAAACTTATACGTGAAAAACAGCTTCAGCTGACGGCTCTCCTGGCCACCGCTGGCCCGAAGATACTGCCCCGCAAAATCGCTGGTGGCGGTAAAATGCAGCGTATGAAAAACATCGCTCACTGAAACTTTGATAGTACCCTTCTTTTGAAGCACCTGCTTTTGTATGCCCATATCCACATTACCTATCGCATGGGTCTTGAACGTGCCCTGCCAGATAGCCGGGCTGCTATAGAATCCCGATAACTCCGCCGACCAGCCGCCGCCCAGACGCGCGCTCTGCTGGGAAAACACATTGGCGGAAAAAACGTCCAGGTCTACATCCCTGCCGACACCCAGACTGGCCTGATATTTAGAATAGAACATATTCACGTTCACAAAAGCACTATACCATTTGTATTGAAAGGGGTAGCTGATATTGAGACTCGTTATATCCTGCGTTGCCAGATTCTTTTTGGTGAGAAAGGCTTTGGACCGGTCCGCCGTATCCACCAGTTGGGTAAACACATCCTTTACATGGCTATAGTTCAGGGTGGTCGTCAGCCTGTACTTGAACACATAGGTAAGCCCCAGGCTGTTCGTGTACTGCGGCCGCAACGCCGTATTGCCCTTCTGATAAGTATATTCGTCGATCTTGAATTCAAAGGGATTGAGGTCCTGATAGGCCGGCCGGTCGATCCGGCGGCTATAGGTCAGCGTCCACTGCCGCATAGGATCTTTGTTAATGGTGATCGCACCGCTGGGGAAGAACCCGGTATAGTGACGGGTGAAGCTGGAATCATAGGTCGCATATCCGCTGCCAGCCTCCCGGAAGCCATTGGAAACCCCCTTTGCATTGGTGTTCTCTACCCGCAACCCGGCCTGGATCATAAATCCTTTAAAACCCCTGTTGTAATTGGCATATACGGCATTGATATTCTCCTTGTAGTTGAACCCGTTGCTGTGAAGGGTGTCTTTTATTTTCGCGGTGGGGTACACATTGTATTGCTGGAAATCGTTGTCGCTGGTGGTATACTCCGTCTTGAAACCAAGCCCCAGCCTGCCCTTCCTGAAATTCTGCTCATAGTCAGTCTTGAAGCTATAGAGATTGATGTCGGTAGGCGCCAGCAGGTCGTAGATATCGCTGTAAAGAAGGCCGCCGCCGCTGGGGTCAAAATAAAGATTGGGCTGAAGCTGATCGCTCCGGAGACGGTAGACGCCATAGTCCGCGTCCATATTCAGGTCATGCCCCGAAGAATCGGTATGGTGGTAGTTCAGGTTCAGGTTGCCGTTGTTCTTCTTCCCGTTGCGGCTGTTGTTGGCCTCGAGGATCTTTACGACAGAACCGTCCGGAATATAGGAAATAGGCGTGGCACTCTGTGTCATTACGGAATAGTCGGACAGGGAACCGTCTACCATCATCCCCAGGGTATTGTTCCTGTCCAGATAATAGTCCAGACCGGTCTTGAAGGTATGTGTCTTCGTCGCGTTCTTCAGCGAGGAGTGCTGGTCGAACAGGGTATCCAGTTGCTTACGATAGAGGGCGAGCCAGGTAGTGTTCGTAGTATTGCTGTAGTTATAATTGCCAAACCAGTTGATATGCCCATCCCGGTGATTCAGCGAGACACCGCCGTTGTAGTTGGAGTGGGTTCCGATACCATAGCCGCCGGTCAGCGAGCCGTTGTTGCCAAAAGACCTGTTCTTCTTCAGCCGGATATTGATGATACCGGCATTACCCGACGCCTCATACCGCGCAGAAGGATTGGAGATGATCTCTATCGCCTCGATCTGTGAAGACTGGATCGTCTTCAGATAGTCCGCGAGATCGCCGCCGTTGAGCGGGACCTGTCGACCGTCGACATAGACCTTGATCCCGTTCTTACCGCTGAGACTGATATTATTGTCTTTATCCACCATCACCCCGGGAGACTTCCGCAACAGCTCCAACGCATCCTGACCCACGGCGTTGATGCTGCCTTCAACGTTGAGGACGGTCTTGTCGGCTTTTACTTCGACTGCCGGCTTTTGCCCGCTGACAACGACTTCTTTCATACTGGTGCCGGAACTCCTGCCCATTTGAAGGGATGGAACGGACACGGTGCTTCTGCCGTCGACGACGAATGGCGCCGACCGTCTGTCGGCATAGCCTACATGAGACAGCTGTACAAAATAGCTGCCCGCGGAGATGCCCTGGAAGGCATACTTCCCGTTGGCATCACTTGTAGTATATTTTACAACAGCCGAATCGGTCTTCTTACGGATGCCGACCGACGCGCCGGATACCGGCTTTTGGGATTCATCAAGAACGACGCCGGAGACCTCCTGAGCAATACCCGCCGTGCTCAGGCAAACGGCCAGGATAAGTACCATTAATTTTCGCATACAATCAGTTTTACAGACCGTAAAACTAATTCCGCGATAAAAGGCGGGTAAGCGTTTTTAGCCGAATGAACCAATATTCGCTGAATGGTAGTCTTTGCCCGACGAACGACACGGTTACTTGTATATTTTCTCCATGACCTCCTGGCGGTGCTCGCGGGAAATGGGGATCAGCTTGCCGTCAACCTCGACACAATTACCGTCGATCATGCTCACTTTGTCGATGGCGATCGTATACGACCGGTGTACGCGGACAAACCGCCCAGAGGGAAGCTTGTCGGTGATCTCGGTAAGCGACTGATAGGAGATGAGCGCCTGGGAAGGGGTCTTCACCCGGACATAGTCCTTCAGACTCTCTATATAGAGGATATCGTTGACCAGTACTTTTACGAACTTCCGGTCGACCTTCAGAAAAAGATAGTCGCTGGCGGCGACCTTTTGATTCTCTTCCTTCTTAGCCACGGGCTGACAGAGTTTGACGACCTTCTCCATCGCCTTCATCCACCGGGGAAAGGACACCGGTTTGACAAGATAGTCCACCACCTCGAGTTCGAATCCTTCCACGGCATAGTCGCGGTACGCGGTGGTAATAATGATAAGGGGTGGCTCTTTCACGCTCTTCAGGAATTCGATCCCCGAAAGCAATGGCATTTCGATGTCGAGGAAAATTACGTCAAAGACCTTGTTCTGCAGCGCCTGAAAGGCCTCCACCGCATTCTCGCAACGCGTGATATTATGGGCATCCAGCCGTCCGAGATAGTTCTCGATCACATCGATGGCGAGCGGCTCGTCATCCACGATCATATAGTTGAGCGTCTTCAGCATAGCGGCATTTTTAACAGCACGCTGAATATCCCGTTCTCCGTCCGGATATCCAGACTATACCGGGTCCCGTACAGCAGATCGAGCCGCCGCCTGACATTGGCAAGCCCGATGCCCTTCCCGTTGCCCGGTCCGTCGTGCGTCATCGGATTGTCCACTTTGAAATAAAGGAATTCATCGTCCAGCCACAGCGAGATATCGATATGGATCTTGCTGATATTGTTCTTGACGCCGTGCTTGAAACAGTTCTCTAGAAAAAGGATAAGGATCATCGGCGGAATAGCGATATCTCCGGCAAAGCCCGACCAGGTAAAGTTGATGGAAAGGCGCTGCCCAAACCGAAGTTTCTCCACGTCCAGATAGTTCTGCAGATAGTCGACCTCCTTCACCAGCGGCACCAACGGTACATTGGACTCGTACAACATATAGCTCATAAGATCGGACAGCTTCAGAATGACGCCGGGCGCGTCATCCGACTTTTTCAGCGTAAGCGAATAGATATTGTTGAGCGTGTTGAAAAAGAAATGCGGATGTATCTGCGAACGGAGGAATTTCAGCTCCGTCTCGAGGTAGTGCTTTTCTTTTTCCTTCATCCACTGCTGGTTGAGAAAAGAGTCCTTGAGAAATTTGATACCGGTCACCATGCCCATCAGATAGATTTCCTGAACCGCCCCCACGGCAATGGTCCGAACGCCGATCTGCATTTTCCCAAAATGGACGGGATCTATCAGTGCATGTGCCTTTTCGACGAGCATAACGACAACGGCGCAGGCTAAAATATCCAGCAATAGCGCCAAACCATAATATAAATATTTCCGTGCATAAAGGAGCCGCGGTATAAGCAGATAGATATTGACATAGGCAAAAAAAGCCTGAAAGACGAGCAGCACCAGATACATCAGGCAATTCCCGGCCGTGACAGCGTCCCGGAGACTGGCGTACAATACCAGCAGCAGCCCGAAATAGGCCAGCCAGAAAACCAGGTGATAAAGCCAGCGCCTTTTCAGGAGACGCGTACCCTGTATATCCTTCGCAAAGGAG
>Ga0068853_100000241_pt1 | contig 38447 bp, 36 predicted proteins | sample KBSCornC32_FD_65655 | JGI IMG/M metagenome (GOLD analysis project Ga0068853, IMG submission 65655) | Corn rhizosphere microbial communities from Kellogg Biological Station, Michigan, USA - KBS Corn C3-2 | ecosystem: Host-associated > Plants > Roots > Rhizosphere > Soil ... | reverse complement strand
GGGGCGACGATCTTGCCGGTCTGGCCGACCTGATAGTCGTTGGGGGCATAGCCCGCGTCGACCGCCGCGCGGCTGGCGCCGACCGCCGCGCCGATCTTGTCGGCCAGCGGATAGATCGTCGCCTCGAACGTCTCGGCGTCCTTCAGCGCGCGTCCGCCGGACACGATCACCTTGGCGCTGGTCAGTTCGGGACGCTCCAGCTTGGCGATTTCCGCGCCGACGAAGCTGGAAATGCCCTTGTCGCCGGTGGAGGCGACCGCCTCTACCGTGCCGGAGCCGCCCTCGCGCTCCGCCTTGGCGAAGGCGGTGCCGCGCACGGTGATGACCTTCTTGGCGTCCTTCGACTTGACGGTGGCGATGGCGTTGCCGGCGTAGGTCGGGCGGGTGAAGGTGTCCTCCGCCTCGACAGACAGGATGTCGCTGATCTGCATCACGTCGAGCAGGGCGGCGACGCGCGGCGCGACATTCTTGCCATGGCTGGTGGCGGGCGCGACGAAGGCGTCATGATGCCCCATCAGCTCGACGATCAGCGGGGCGACATTCTCGGCCAGCGCATGTTCGAAGGCCGCGTCGTCGGCGAGGTGGACCTTGCCGACGCCCGCGATCTTGGCGGCTTCGGTCGCGACGGCGGCGCAACCGGCGCCGGCGACGAGGAGATGGACTTCACCGAGCGCGGCGGCGGCGGTGACGGCGGAGAGGGTCGCATCCTTGACGGAGGCGTTGTCATGCTCGACCCAGACGAGAGTTTTCATATCGAAATTCCTTTCACAACCCTCTAATCCGTTCGGGCTGAGCTTGTCGAAGCCAGGCACTGAGCGAAGGCGAAGTGTCTCGCTCCGCTCGACCAGACCCTTCGACTTCGCTCAAGGCGAACGGAAGGGAACAGATTATGCGGCGACGCCCAGGGCCTTCAGCTTGGCGACCAGTTCGTCCACGTCGGCGACCTTGATGCCGGCGACGCGCTTGGGCGGTTCGACGACCTTCAGCGTTTCGAGGCGGGCCGCGGTGTCGACACCATAATCGGCGGGGGTCTTGGCCGCGAGCGGCTTGGACTTCGCTTTCATGATGTTGGGCAGGGAGGCGTAGCGCGGCTCGTTGAGGCGCAGGTCGGTGGTGATGATCGCGGGAACGGCGAGCTGCACCGTCTCCAGTCCGCCATCGACTTCGCGCGTCACGTTAACCTTGTCGCCGGACACTTCGACCTTGGAGGCGAAGGTGCCCTGCGGCCAGCCGAGCAGCGCCGCCAGCATCTGGCCGGTCTGGTTGCTGTCGTCGTCGATCGCCTGCTTGCCGAGGATGACGAGGCCGGGGCCTTCTTCCGCGACGATCTTGGCGAGCAGCTTGGCGACGCCCAGCGGTTCGACTTCATCGTCGGTCTGGACCAGGATAGCGCGGTCGGCACCCATGGCGAGCGCGGTGCGCAGCGTTTCCTGCGCCTTTTGCGGGCCGACGGACACGGCGACGATCTCCGTCGCGACGCCTTTTTCCTTCAGGCGGATGGCTTCTTCCACCGCGATCTCGTCGAACGGGTTCATCGACATCTTGACATTGGCCAGATCGACACCGGTGCCGTCCGGCTTTACGCGCGGCTTGACGTTATAGTCGATCACCCGCTTCACGGGCACGATTATCTTCATTCGAACGGTCCTTCCTGTAACGGCTCCTCATCCCGGGCCGTGGAGACTCCAAACCGGATTATCGGGAGAATGCCTTTGCGCCAGCGGGCGCGAAGGTCAAGCCCCGCAAAGTTGAAGCGCGGGCCAAAGTGCACGTCTTTTGGACGGGTGGCCAAAGCGCAACGCATAGATCATATCCGTGCGATCGCGCGCGACCCGCGCTGTAACGAAGAAGGGCCGCATCGGCTCGATCGCCGACGCGGCCCACCCTTTGGTCGGACAGCGACGATCAGCCCAGCTTCCTGACCTCTGCCACGATCTTCTTCGCGGCGTCGCCCAGATCGTCGGCGGGGACGATGGCGAGGCCGGAGTTCGCCAGAATCTGCTTGCCCTGTTCCACATTCGTGCCTTCGAGGCGAACGACGAGGGGAACCGACAGGTTCACTTCCTTCGCGGCGGCGACGATGCCGTCGGCGATGATGTCGCACTTCATGATGCCGCCGAAGATGTTGACGAGGATGCCCTTCACCGCCGGATCGGACAGGATGATCTTGAAGGCGGAGGTCACCTTCTCCTTGTTCGCGCCGCCGCCCACGTCGAGGAAGTTGGCGGGGAACATGCCGTTCAGCTTGATGATGTCCATCGTCGCCATGGCGAGGCCGGCGCCGTTGACCATGCAGCCGATGTCGCCGTCCAGCTTGATATAGGCGAGGTCATACTTCGACGCTTCCAGTTCGGCCGGATCTTCCTCGGTCGTGTCGCGCAGCGCCAGTATCTCCGGGTGGCGGAACAGCGCGTTGCCGTCGAAGCCGACCTTCGCGTCGAGGACATAGAGCTTGTCGCCCTCGCACAGTGCGAGCGGGTTGATCTCGATCTGCTCGGCGTCGGTGCCCAGGAAGGCGTCGAACAGCGAGGACGCGACCTTCGCCGCCTGCTTGGCGAGATCGCCGGTCAGGCCGAGGGCGGCGGCGACGCTGCGGCCATGATGGGGCTGGAAGCCGGTCGCGGGATCGACGCTGAAGCTGTGGATCTTCTCGGGCGTGTTGTGCGCGACCTCCTCGATGTCCATGCCGCCTTCGGTCGAGACGACGAAGGAGACGCGGCCGGTGGCGCGATCGACGAGGAGCGCGAGGTAGAATTCCTTGAGGATGTTCGCGCCGTCGGTGACGTAGAGGCGGTTGACCTGCTTGCCCTCGGGACCGGTCTGGATGGTGACCAGCGTGTTGCCGAGCATGTCGGTCGCGGCGGCCTTCACCTCATCCTTGCTCTTGGCCAGGCGGACACCGCCCTTGGCATCGGGGCCGAGTTCCTTGAACTTGCCCTTGCCGCGGCCGCCGGCATGAATCTGCGCCTTGACGACATAGAGCGGTCCGGGAAGCTGGTCGACGGCGGCAACGGCCTCGTCGATGCTCAGCGCGGCGAAGCCGGCGGGGACGGGCGCGCCGAACTTGGCGAGCAATTCCTTGGCCTGATATTCATGGATGTTCATGGCAAAAACGCCTCTCATGCTGCGTTGCGAAATGGTGGCAGCGTCCAAGCATGTTTGCGAACGCCGGTCCAGACTGACGTGCGTGCCGAATTTTGCAAAGTTGCAAAGTCCGTCGCGATCAGGGCGGGGATGAACCCGTCATCATCGCCGCATCCTGTGTCTCGCGGTCAAATTGGTTTTCCCAATCAGTTGCAAGCAACAACGCGCTTTACATGGCCGGATGTTGGTGAAAGTTTTTCGCTCCAGACAAGGGCTTTCGGTCACGGGCGAAGTGGCGGGGGCGGGGGAGAGAATGACACCGGACTCGGGGGCGAGTGCGGTTCCTGATTGGCTCACGACAGCCCGAACGGGCATGACAGGGAGCCTTTCGATGCACTATCTTTCCAAGTTCCGTCCGGTTGCCGGCGCGCTGCGCATGGCGCTGCTGCTGTCCGCGTGCGGATCGGCTCTGTCGACCGCGCAGGCGCAGGCTCCCGCAGCCGATGCCGAGGACGACGGTCAGAGCATTACCGTTACCGGCCGCCGCATTTCGCAATCGTCCGAAGCGATCGGCGAGGGCAAGGTCAGCGCGGTGGTCGCGATCACGCGCGCGGCGCTGCTGTCCGCTCCGTCCGGCATCTCGGGCCTCAAGATGCTGGAGCAACTGCCCGGCTTCAACGTCCAGACCGACGGCGCGCTCGGCCTCTATGAATTCGGCAACAGCGTTCAGGTGCGCGCGTTCAACCTCGACCAGATCGGCTTCGTGGTCGATGGCGTGCCCACCGGCCGCAGCGATGCCTTTGGCGGCAGCCCGGTGTTCCGTTACGTCGATAACGAGAATCTCGGATCGGTCGTGGCGTCGGTCGGCGCGGGCGATGTCTCGCTCCCCAGCTATGCGTCGCTCGGCCCCGTCGTCCAGTATAACAGCATCGCGCCGCAGGACGATCTCGGCCTGTTCGTGTCGCAGACCTTTGGCGATTTCGCCACCAAGCGGACCTTCATCCGCGCCAGCACCGGCAAGGTCGGCCCGTTCAAGGCCTTCGTCAGCCGCACCAAGCTCAACTCCGACCTGTGGCGCGGCCCCGGATCGGTGGACCGCGAACATTGGGAAGCGGCGATCCATGCCGATCTTGGCGGGGACAGCTGGGCGCGGCTGAAGTTCGTCTCGAACGACTTTTTCGACTATGACTCGCCGACGATCACGCGCGGTCAGTATAATTGTGTGACACGCAACGCCGACGGGCTGTGCGGCCGCGACTTCGCCTATATCCTCAACCGGCCGAACACGGCCCTGGTGAACGGGGTGGCTGCCTTCGCCCCGCTGGCAACGTCGCCGAGCGTCTATTATTCCAGCGGAGCCTACACCAACGTCTACAATCTCGCGATCAACGTGCGGAAGGACCGGCTCTATGCGGGCACTTTCCACGCCGGCATAGCGGACGGCATCTGGGCGGAATCGACGCTCTATTATGAGGACAAGGACGGCTATGGCGTCTCGCCGGACGGCTATGGTTCCACTGTTCGCGGAGCGACCCCCGGCAGCTATCTGCGGTATCTCTACCAGCGTGACGCCGGCCTTGCCGTCACCGCGCCCAAGGGCGTTCAATTCGGCCGTTCGGGCGTCGGCGGCGACCGTTATGGCATCACCTCGCGCGTCCATTGGGACATGGGCATCAATACGGTCGAGGCCGGCGTCTGGGCGGAAGTGGACAAATATCACCGCACACAGGCGCGCTACAACACTGTCGATGGCGCACCAGATTCCGCGCCCAACCTCAACGAACTCGTCTATCTGCGCCGCGACTATCGCTCGAAGCGCGACACGCTCCAGGTCTTCCTGCGCGACACGCTCAAGCTGGCCGACGAGAAGCTGACCATCGACCTCGGCTTCAAGGGGCTGGTGATGGATTATCGGCAGAGCGGCTACCGCGACTTCGACGATTATTACCGCACGACCACCACTACCACCGTCACTGGAACGACTACCACAGGCATCCCCGGCTGGGGGCCGCAGACCAACAGAGCCCACTATCGCGACCTGTTCCTGCCGATGGTCGGCCTTCTCTACAAGTTCGACGGCCGGACGCAGGCGTTCGCCTCCTACGCGCAGAACATGGCGCTGCCCAAGGGCATGGATGACATTTATTCGGTCACGCGCCCCGGCACCTCCGCGCTCGTCCCCGCGCCCGCGCCCGAACGGTCGGAGAATGCGGAGATCGGCATCCGCACCAACCAGGGCCAGCTCTACGCCTCGCTCGCGCTCTTCTACACCTTCTTCAAGAACCGCATCCAGTCGATAACCAGCTTCGTGCCGGGCGGCGGCTCGTCGACCGAGACCTTCTTCCAGAATGTCGGCCGCGTGGAATCCTACGGCCTCGAATATAGCGGCACGTACAAGCCGGAATTCCTGCACGGCCTCGCCTATGGCAACATCAACGTCACCTACAATCATGCGACGTTCAAGGATAACATCATCGGTTCTACCGTCATTCCCATCGCCGGCAAATTCGTGCCCGACAGCGCGAAATGGATCGTCAGCGGCGGGGTTACGGTCGAGCCCGCGAGCTGGTTGGTCGGCAATATCTCGGGCAAATACACCAGCCGGCGCTGGTCCACCTTCGCCAACACGGCGGGGTCGAGCATCCCCGGCTTCGCGGTATTCAGCGCCTATGTCGACATCGGCGACGGCCTGACCTTCGGCCCGATCAAGAGCGCCAAGGTCCGGGTGAACGTCGACAATATCTTCGACAAGGACGCGCTGTCCTTCATCTCCACCGCGATCATCGGCGACGGTGCGTTCCGGCCGCTGTCGCCGCGGACCTTCCAGATCACGCTGACGGGAGAGATCTGACCCATGCGGACGGTTTATTGGGGAGCGGCGCTGGTCGCGCTGCTCCCGGTCGCGGCGAGCGCTGAGGACGTACCCAAGGCGGCGCTCGCCCTTCACCAGAAGCTGCTGACGCTCGACACCCATCTCGATACGCCCGCCAGCCTCGACCTGCCCGGCTGGTCGATCGAACAGGAGCATGACGTCCATCGCGACTATACCCAGGTGGACCTGCCGCGCATGAAGAAGGGTGGGCTGGATGGCGGCTTCTGGGCGATCTACACCCCGCAGGGGCCGCTGACCGAGGAGGGATTCCGCAAGGCGCGCGACTTCGCCCTGCTGCGCGGCATGTCGATCCGCTCCATGGTGGCGGCGGACCCGGCGAATTTCGAACTCGCCCTCGAAGCGAAGGACGCCGCGCCCATCGCCGCGAAGGGCAAGCGCGTCGTCTATATGTCGATCGAGAACGCCTATCCGCTCGGCGAGGATGTGTCGCTGATCAAGACATTCTACGACATGGGGGTGCGCGTCTCGGGCTTCGCCCATTTCGCGCATAACCAGTTCGCCGACAGCGCGACCGACCCGTCGAAGAAGCCGCGTTACGGCGGTCTCAGCCCGCTCGGCAAGGAATTGCTCAAGGCTATGAACCGGCTCGGGATCGTGCCCGACGCTTCGCACAGCAGCGATCAGGTGCTGGATGATCTGCTGGCGCTCTCCACCACGCCGGTGCTGCTCAGCCATTCGGGCTGCAAGGCGATCTACGACAATCCGCGCAATATCGACGACGATCATCTGAAAGCGCTGGCCGCGAAGGGCGGGGTCATCCAAATGAATGCCTTCGGCGCCTATCTGCGCGCGTCGAAGCCCAACCCGGAGCGGCAGAAGGCGTTAGGAGCGCTGTTCGGCCAGTTGCGCGAGGACGCGAAACTGTCGGCGGAAAAGCGCGCCGAACTGCTGGTGAAGCGGCAGGAGATCGACCGCCTCTATCCCGATACCGACAAGCCGACCTTCGACGATTTCATGGCGCACATGCTGCATGCGCTGAAGGTGGTCGGCCCCGATCATGTCGGCATCGGCCTCGACTGGGACGGCGGCGGCGGCGTGGTCGGCCTGGAGGATGTGCTTGGGCTTCCCCGGATCACCGCCGCGCTGCTCAAGGCCGGCTATTCGGAAAGCGACCTCCAGAAAATCTGGTCGGGCAATGTCCTGCGCGTGCTGGCGGCGGCGGAGGCGAAGAAGGAGAAATAGGCGAGCGGTTGAGATTCAACGCCGCGCCTCCAGCGACGACGACGCCCGCGGCTTCATCAACTCGACAGGCTTCCCCAGTTCGCGCGCCAGCATCGCCAGCATCCATTGCCGATGGCGGGCGAGAAACTCGGGGAAACCCTCCGCCTTTGCCGGATCGAAGGTCGGCACGGCCCAGTCCGCGACCGGCTCGCGATACTCCGCCTGCCATGTACCGTCCTTGTCCACCGGCGGATCGACATGCCGCCCCATATAGCGGTTGCCGTCGAAGACGATATGCTCGGCGGGCGGAAATCCGGGCGCGATCAGATAGTCGGGACCGCTGCGCCCTACTTCGCGGCCATAGCGCGCGGTGCCGCCGACCGCGAAGAGATTGTCCCTGAACCGCACGTCGCTGGCCCAGCCCTGCCATTCGGTGGCGGCGACCATCTGCACGTCCTGCCCCTTGCCGACCCACACCACATTGCGTTCGATGCGCGCATCGGTGATCCCGCCCGAAAGCTGGAAGATGCGCATCCCGTCGTTGCGGCTGACATTGGAGCGCACCAGCGTGCCCGTGTTACCGATATTGTCGGTCGCGCGTCGCCCCGGCGCGCAGATCAGCACGAAGCCGCCGGCATTGTCGTGACTGTAGTTGAACGCGATGGTCGTGCGGCGCGAGTTGAAGTCGGAATCGAAACCCTGCCCATCGTAGCGGCCGCGCGTCAGCGCCGCCTCGTTGAGTTGCAGCAGGCTGTTGTCGGTGCTCCACTGCCAGATCGCGACATTGTAGCCGGGCGCGCGGCTCGCGGCATAGCGCACGATATTATGCTCGACCAGCGCGCCATCGGTGGCGCGCGGGACGATGCCGTCGCCGCCCACATCCTCCACATAATTGTCGCGGATGACGACGCCCCGGCTGGGGAACCAGCGGGCAAGCGTCACCTGATCGCTGATCCCCGCAATGCCGGAGCGATCCACCCGCCACACGATATTGCGTTCGATGGTGATCCCCTCGAACCGGGTGCGCAGCCGCTCGCCCATGGCGCGAAAGACGATGCCGCCATTGTCCTTGCGATCATTGGTGCCGCGCACGTCATGGACATACATGTCGGTCACGCTGATGCCGCGCGTCACGCCGACATTCTCCGCCGCGACGAGGACGCCGAAGCGCGGGCCGGCCGGCGGTCCGTCGTTGGTGACTTCGAGGCCGCTGACCGAGACATATTCGGCGTTGGTGACCGCGACGCCCGCCTGTGCGATCCCGCCCACGTCGATGCGCGGACGCGCGCCCGATCCCGTGCGCCCGAAGACGATCGGCGCGCCCTTCCTGCCCGACCGGCTGATGAGCAGCGGCTCGCGCCACGCCGAACCCGCCGTCAGCAGCACCCGGTCACCGGGCTGGAGCGCGAGGTCGCGAACCCGGCCCAGCGATTGCCATGCCGTCGCCGGGGACAGGCCATCGCCGCCGTCCTTGCCGGCCACGGAATCGATATAATAGGTTTGCGCGAAGGCTGGCGGCGCTGCGGCGACCAACAGCGCCGCCAGCGTCGCCATCCGGAGCGGATGCGCGTTCGTCCCGCCCGTTCGGCGTGGCCCTCGACACCCGATCAACGCGGCGCGATCGCCTCAAGCGCGGAGGAGACAAGCTCCCGGCGCTCCGCGTCGCGCGTTACCTCCAGCATGGAGCTCAGGCTGTGTCGGGCGGCGTCCACCGCACCATCCTGAAGCTGGAGCCGGGCCAGTTCCCACCATCCGTCGGGGTTGTCCGGCGCGACCGCCGTCATCCGCTCATAGACCGTCAGCGCGCGGGGAGAATCACCGGACCGCTCCGCGCGCGACGCCTGGTTGAGGAGCAGCCGCGCCAGCACCGCCCGGTTCGACATGGGCGCGACATGCTCCGTCGCCGGCGCGGTCCCCTGTCCCATCACCCGCTGTAACAAGGCGAGCAGCCGATCCGGCGTCACGACACCGCCGCCGTTGAACGGGTCGATGATGACCGGCGCATCCGTGCCGACGCGCACCAGCACATGGCCGGGCGTATTGAGCGCAAAGGCCGTCCATCCCATCCGGCGCGCAGCCGCGACATAGAGGATCGACAGGCTGACCGGCAGGCCCCGGCGCCGGTCGAGGACGCGGATCAGATCGGCGTTGAGCGGGGCGTCGTAGGTGTCCGCGTCGCCGGCGAAACCGAACTCGCCAGCCAGAACGGCAACCAGCGCCTCCGCCTGTTCCAGCGAGGTCCGCGCCGCCGCACCGACCACGGACAGGCGCTGGGCGATGTCGCGGAGCAACTGGACGTGCGGCGCGACATCGACGCCTTCATGATCCAGCCCGCTCAAATCCAGCGCAGCCAGATCAAGCTCGATTTCCTCATCTTCCATGAGGCCATAGGCGGAGATCATCAGGCGGCCAATCCTTCGGCATCGAGCAGGCCCTTGGTGCGCAGCAGCGCGTCGATCTCCGGAGCGCGGCCCGCGAAGGCGCGGAAATTCTCCGCCGCCGTGCGGCTGGCGCCGACCGCCAGTATCTCGCGCCGGAACGCCGTGCCGCCGCCGCCGGGAATGTCGCCGTGCGCGAACAGCTCGAACGCGTCCGCCGACAGCAGTTCCGCCCACAGATAGCTGTAATAGCCGGCCGCATAGCCGCCCGCGAAGATATGGGTGAAGGCGTGCGCGAAGCGGTTCCATGCGGGCGGTTGTGTTACGGAAACCGCCGCGCGCGTCTCCGCCAGCGTCTCGTTCACCCGCGCGCCCCGCGCCGGATCATAATCCTTGTGCAGCCGGAGGTCGAAGGTCGCGAACTCGACCTGCCGCAGCAGTGCCAGCCCCGCCTGAAACTGCCGCGCCGCCAGCAAACGGTCGAACATATCCGCCGGCAGCGGCTCGCCCGTCTCGACATGGCCGGACAGGCCGATGAGCGTGGCCTTGTCCCAGGCGAAATTCTCCATGAACTGGCTGGGCAGTTCCACCGCGTCCCATTCCACGCCGCTGATCCCGCCGATCGAGGGAATGTCCACCTCGCTCAGCACATGATGCAGTACATGGCCGAATTCGTGGAACAGCGTCACCACGTCATTATGCGTGAGGAGCGAGGGCCGCGTTCCGGCGGGCGGCGCGAAATTGGTGGTGAGATAGGCCACCGGCGGGTGGAAACGGTTGGCGTCGCGGAAACGCGCGCGGCACACGTCCATCCACGCCCCACCGCGCTTGGCCGCCCGCGCGAACAGGTCGAGATAGACACCGGCGATCACATTATTCTGGGCGTCGAGCAGGTCATAGAAGAGGACGTCTTCATGCCACACCGGCGCGTCCGTGCGCGCCACGAGCCGCACGCCGAACAGGCGTTCCAGCAGGCCCTGCATCCCCGCGAGCACCGCCGGCAGCGGGAAATAGGCCTTGATCGCCTCCTGATCGACGCCATGCAGCGTGCGGCGCATCGCCTCCGCCACATAGGACAGATCCCAGCTTTGCAGGTCGTCGAGGTCGAGATATTGCCGCGCGAACGCCCGCGCCTGCTCCAGTTCCCGCTCCGCCATCGGCCGCGCGCGCTCGGTGAGGTCGCCGAGGAAGGTCAGCGCCTCTTCCGCGCTCGCCGCCATCTTGGTTTCCAGCGACAGCACCGCCGCATCCTGGAATCCCAGGATGCCGGCCGCTTCGTGGCGGAGCTTCAGGATCGTCTCGATCCGATCGCTGTTGTCGAAGCTGGTGTCATCCGCTGTATCGGAGGCGCGGGTGGCGTTGGCGCGATACACGCGCTGCCGCAACGCCCGGTCCTGCGCGTGCAGCAATATCGCCTGCACGCTCGGCTGGCGCAGGGTGACGAGCCAGCCGTCGAGGCCCTTTTCGCGCGCATAGGCGGCGAGTATCGCCTTGTCGCTGTCCGGTACGCCGGCGAGCAATCCCTCGTCGGTGACGTGCTCCGACCAGCCCTCGGTCGCGTCCAGCACGGCATTGGCGAATTTGGTGGAGATCTCGCTCAACTGAACCCCGATGTCGAGGAACCGCTGCCGCGCCTCGCCTTCCAGCGCCACGCCGGCGAGGCGAAAGCCCTGGAGCGCCAGTTCGACCGCGCGTTTGCGATCCGCCGGGAAGGTCGCGAAATCGCGGCGCTTCGCCACCCGTTCAAGCGCCGCATAATGCGCGACATTCTGCCCCGCCTCCATCAGATAGGCGGTCATCAGCGCCTGGCCCTGCGCATGCGCTTCCCGCAATTCCGGGCTGTCCGCGACCGATGCGAGATGGCCGACCGGCGACCAGCTGCGCGACAGGTTGAAATCCGCGCGCTCGGACGCCAGCACCACGCCATCGAAATCGTCGCTCGTCCCCGCGCTGATCCGGGCGATGGCGGCGCGGTGGACGGCGATGGCCTGTTCCACTGCCGGTACGACATGCTCGGGCCGGATCGCGGCAAAGTCGGGAAGGGGCGTGTGGGCAAGAAGCGGATTGGTGTCGGTCATCGAAGCTCGCGTCGGATGGATGGCAAGGGCTATGTCGGTTGGCAGGACCGAAGCTTCAAGGCCGAAGACACCGCTGCCGTCCGCGATGCAACGCAAAATCCCTGTCGCCCGCCTTCCCCTGAAGGCGCGGCACGGGATCAGCGCATCAGGCCGGCCACGCGCAGGGCATCCTCGATCACGCTCTGCACCTCCGACAGTGCCGAAGCCGGCCTCGCCGATGCCGGCTCCGGGAGTCGCGTCGGCCTGATGGCGGGCCTCGCCGTCGGCAGATCGGCGGTAGAGACATTTTCCGCATGTCCTGTGGTCCGCGCAGGGGCGCTGCCCGTCAGCCCCCAATGGTCAGCGATCCGGCGCGTCGAGGAGAGGCCCACCGCAAGCATATATGGTCCCGCCACGCCGCACGCCTCGTCGCCCGATGTCGCCAGCGGCGTGCCGTGCCCCATGCCGGCGATGCGATAGTCCTCGATCACCGCTCTCCCGGCCGAGTCGCGCCAGATGCGGTGGGAATGGCCGGCGACCGTCTCTTCTTCCGCCGTCACCTCCGCTATGCCGTGGACCGACAGCCATTGCGCGAGAATCGCGTCGGCGTTGGCGACGTTGACGGTCGTGTCGGCCGTGCCCTGCCAGACGGAGAGGGTGGGCCACGGCCCCGCATGACCGGAAGCGCCGCGCACGGCGCTCGCCAGATCGGCGGATCGCAGGCCACTACCGCGCCCGCCCATCGCTTCCAGCGCCTGCGACATCGTCGCCGCAACCCCATAGGGGATGCCGGCGATGATCGCGCCGCCCGCGAACAGTTCGGGATAGGTGGCGAGCATGACCGATGTCATCGCGCCCCCCGCCGACAGGCCGGTGATGAAAATCTGACCGGGGTCGATACCCTGCGCGTCCACCACGGCCGCGATCATCTGCCGGATCGACAGCGCTTCGCCCGAATCGCGCGCTATGTCTTCGGGCACGAACCAGTTGAAGCACCGATTGGGATTGTTCGCCCGGCGTTGCTGCGGGAACAACAGGGCAAAGCCATGCTCGTCGGCGAGTCGCGACCAGCCGGAACCCTGGTCGTAACTTGCAGCGCGTTGCGTGCAGCCATGCAGCACCACGATGAGCGCGCGCCGCGCGGCCCATTGCTCGGGGAAATAGACTCTGGCGCCAAGGTTACCCGGATTGGACCCGAAGTCGGTAAACTTCCGCAACCGCCCATCCGGTGTGCCCAGCGGGACAGCGTCCATGCCCGCGCGAAGGGCGGAGAGATGGGCGATGGTTTCCGATATTTTCATGCGTGCTCCAACCAGCGCGCGAGACGCGCGCCATCAGACAACACGCATCGGCGAATTGCTGCACCGCACAATATGGCAACGACGGGACGCGACGCAAGCGGCCAAGTTGAGAATGCGACGAGTCGTTCGCATTCGATGCGCTGATCTGGGTCGATTCGGCTGTTGCTCCCCACGACCTGGCCAACGCCGATGATGGTCGCTTGACCTCCCCGACGCCGCGCCGCATTTCCTCTCCATGCGCTTTTTCTCCGACAATGCCGCGCCCGTCAGCCCGGCCGTGCTGGCCGCCATCGCCGCCGCCGACCAGCTCGACACCGCCTATGACGGCGACCGCTGGAGCCAGCGCCTCGACGCCGCCTTTTCCGATGTTTTCGAAACCGAGTGCGAGGCGATGTGGGTGTCCACGGGCACGGCCGCGAACTGTCTGGCGCTCGCCGCGCTATGCCCGCCGCATGGCGGCATAATCTGCCACGCGGATGCCCATATCGAGGTGGACGAGGGCGGCGCGCCGGAGTTTTTCACGCATGGCGCGAAGCTGATGACGCTGCCGGGCGAGGGCGCAAAGCTGTCGCCCGATAGCGTGCGTGACCATGTGGGGCGGGTGAAGGACGGTGTCCACTGGGTCCGCCCCCATGCGCTCAGCATCACCAACGCGACCGAATATGGCCGCGTCTACACGCCGGACGAGGTGGCGGCGCTGGGCGATGTCTGCCGCCAGCACGGCCTTGGCTTCCATATGGACGGCGCGCGCTTCGCCAACGCCGTTGCGCGGCTCGGCTGCGCGCCCGCCGACCTGACATGGCGGGCGGGCATCGACGCGCTTTCCTTTGGCTTCACCAAAAATGGCGGATTGTCGGCGGAGGCGCTGGTCTTCTTCCGTCCCGGTCTCGCGGAGGATACGAAGCGCCGCCGCAAGCGGTCGGGGCACCTTCTGTCCAAGGGCCGCTATCTCGCCGCGCAGATCCTCGCGCTGCTGGAGGAGGGGCTGTGGCTCGACAATGCCCGTGCCGCCAATGCCGCTGCTTCGCGGATCGGCACCGCCGCCGCGTCCCGCTGCACGCAGCCGGTCGAGGCGAACGAAGTGTTCCTCCGCCTGACGCCCCAGGAATCCGCCCGGCTGCGCGACCTTGGCCATGACTTCTACGATTGGGGTGAGGGCGAAGCGCGGTTCGTCACGGCGTGGGATACGCGGGAGGAGGATGCCGCAGCGCTCGCCGCCGATATTATGGCGCTGGGATGATGCCATCGTTGGCAATCGCTTAGGGCTTTTGCGCATAACAGGAGGCCATGATCGCCGACCACGACGCCTTTGCGCCGCCCGCCGCTTCCGCTCCGCCCGCGATCGTCGCGCGGGGGCTGGTCAAGGATTTCGATGGCGTCCGCGCCGTCGATCATATCGACCTCACCGTCCCGGCGGGCACCATCTTCGGCATCCTCGGCCCCAATGGCGCGGGCAAGACGACGACGCTGCGCATGCTGCTGGGCATCATCGCGCCGGACAAGGGCGAATGCCGGCTGCTGGGCAACGACCGGCCGCTCGCGATCGCCAGTCAGGTCGGCTATCTGCCGGAGGAGCGCGGCCTCTACCCCACCATGACGGCGGTGGAAGCCATCGCCTTCATGGGCGCATTGCGCGGCTTGTCCCTCTCCGAAGGCCGCAAGCGGGGTCGCGCGCTGATGGAGAGGCATGGCCTCGGCCACGCCACCGGCCGCCAGATCCGTCAGCTGTCGAAGGGCATGGCGCAGACCGTGCAGTTGCTGGGTACCATCGTCCACCGCCCGCGCCTCATCATCCTCGACGAGCCCTTCTCCGGCCTCGACGCGCTCAACCAGCAGAAGCTGGAGGCGCTGATCCGCGCGCAGGCCGAGACGGGCACCACGGTGATCTTCTCGACCCATGTCATCGCCCATGCCGAACGGCTATGCGAGCAGGTGGCGATCATCGCGGGCGGACGCATGCCCTTCGTCGGCAGCGTGGACGAGGCGAGGGACCGGCTGCGCCCCCGCGTCCGGCTGGAAACGCGCAGCGCGGACGGCCCATGGCGTGCCGCCCTGCCGCCGGGCACGGTTCCCGCCGGTCGCCACTGGCAGTTCGAGCTGCCCGAAAGCGGCGTCGAGCCGATGTTGCAGGCGTTGATCGCGGGCGAGGCGGGGATCGTCTCACTCTCCATCGAGCGGCCGGGCCTGCACGACGCCTTCATCGCCATCGCGGGCGAGGCGGCGGCGGCCGATCTGCTGAGGGGCAGGGACGACGACAGAGAGCCGCCGAACAGGGAGCCGCCGCGATGAACGCCATGCTGCGCGCCGCCTGGGTGATCGCCCGGCGCGATTTCACCGCGCTCGTCCGGTCGAAGGCTTTCGTCGCCTTCCTCATCGGTCCCATCATCATGCTGACCGTCGCGCTGGCGGCGGGAAATATCGCCGCGCGCTCAGGGCACGAACCCGACGTGCCCGTCATCGGCATCCTGATGGACAAGGCCGATACCGCGCGCCTCATCACGGCCGCGGAGAGACTGGGCGCGGTGGTGGGGGGCATACCGCGGCTGGCGAAGGTCGATCCGCCGGGCGAGCCGCAGTCCCTGCTGCGGAATGGCAGGAGCGGGCAACGCTATGCCGCGATCCTGTCCGGCTCGCTCGTCCACCCCCGCCTCGACACGACGCGCGGCGGCGTGGACATATGGCAAGAGCGGATGAAGCTGCTGCTCGATCAGGCGCGGAGCGACAGCGCCTTCGCGAAATTGCCGCTGGAGGTGCGCACCATCGCCGATGCGGTCCCCGCCGCCGCCGATGCGGCGGACATCGACCGCAGCGCCACCGCGCAATTCGGACAGATGGCGCTGTTCCTCTCCACCATGCTGCTCGCGGGCATGGTCCTGTCCAATCTGGTCGAGGAAAAGACCAACAAGATCATCGAGGTGCTGGCCTCCGCCATCCCGCTCGAATCGATCTTCCTCGGCAAGCTGTTCGCGATGCTGGCCATGGCGCTGATCGCGATCAGCATCTGGGTGGCGCTGGGCCTGACGCTGGTCCTGCTGGCCGGGTCCGCGCTCCCGACACTGCCGCCGCCCGCCGTGGGCTGGCCGATGTTCCTGCTGCTCGGCATGCTCTATTTCTCGACCGCTTATCTGCTGCTCGGGTCCGCCTATCTCGGCATCGGCGCGATGGCCGGTACGGTGCGCGACGTGCAGACCCTGTCGATGCCGGTCAGCATGGCGCAGCTGGGCGTGTTCCTGGCTTCCAGCTATGCCATGGCGCGACCGGGATCGGCGGTGGAGATCGCCGCCTGCCTCGTCCCCTTCACCTCGCCCTTCGCGCTGCTGGCGCGCGCGGCGCAGACGCCCGATCTGTGGCCCCACGCGCTGCTGCTGGTCTGGCAGGGGCTGTGGACCTGGGCGATCATCCGGGCGGGGACGGGACTGTTCCGGCGCAGCGTCCTGAAGTCCACGGGGCGGGGCAGGCGATCCCGCAAAAAATGGCGGTCGGCGACGTCCTGAAACGTCCGTTGCCGTGCGGCCAACAATGCGCTGGAGTCCTGGCGCGCACCGCCCGATCATCCACGCCACCCGGCGTCATTGGCCGCCATGGCCGTGCCGGATGGAACAGGAGGTCGCGTGAAATCTGCTTCGTTCGCCAATGTCGCCCCCATCGTCGCTCTCGCCCTGGCGCAGGCGCTCCCTTCGGCCGCACGGGCCGAGACGACCCATTTCCCGGTGATCCGCAGCGGTCCGATGCCGGCGGGCGCGATCCCCGCGACGGGCGGTGGCCCGCCGTTCAGCGGCGCGGTGCTGGCCGGCGACACGCTTTACATTTCGGGAGCGACGGACGGCGATCCGGCGACCGGCAAGCCGCCCGCCGATCCCAAGGTCGGTGCGAAGCAGCTGCTCGACGGCATGAAGCGCACCGTCGAGCGGGCAGGCATGACCATGGACGATCTGGTCTGGGTACAGATTTTCGCGACCAACCTCGCCAACTATGCCGCGTTCAACGAGGTGTATCGCACCTATTTCACCGGCCCCCTTCCAGCACGCGCCTTCGTCGGCGCCGGTAGCCTGCTGGGCAATGCGAATTTCGAGATCATGGGCATAGCCGTGAAGCAAAAGCCGAAAGGGTAGGCGCTTCGTGCTTGTCATAGGCCGCGACAGGCCATCAGTATCGGCAACCATCGTCTTCCTCCCGCGTTGGGCCTCCACATCGACAGTCCCGAATTGGGCCATATCAGGAAGGAAGAAGACATGCTCCGCACTCTCATCTTCGCAGGCATCGCGGCCGTTGCGGGCCGAAAGCTGTACAAGAGCGGCGCGCTGGACCGGGTTGGCCAGACGCTGAAGGATCAGGCCGATTTGCTCAAGCGTCGTGCCGACGACCGGTTCGGCACCAACGCCGCGCATGAGACGGCAGGCGCCGCCGGCCGCGCGGTGGGCTAAACGGTCGCTCTCTGCTGGTCGGTCGGCGTCAGCGCCGCCCGATCAGCCGGGCGACGAGGTCCGCGCGGCTCCTGCCTCCGAACGTGTCCTCGTTGGCGCCATCCTCGCCCTGTTCGAGCGCGTCGCGGATCTTGCACAGCTCCGCATCGGTCAGATGCTCGATGCCGATAAAATCGTTGCGCGCCCCCTCCAGCGCCCGCAGCAGTTCGTCGAGTTTCACCTGCATTGCCGCGGCGTCGCGGTTTTGCGCGTTTTGGATCAGGAAGACCATCAGGAAGGTGACGATCGTGGTGCCCGTGTTGATGACGAGTTGCCAGGTGTCGGACCATTGGAAAATCGGCCCGCTCAGCCCCCAGACGATCACGATACTGAACGCCAGGATGAACGCGGCTGGCTGGCCGGCCCAGGCAGCGATCTTCCCCGCCACCATGCTGAAGAAACGGTCGAACATCCTGTCTTGGCTCCGTCTTGCGCACTTGTTTCGGCACGGGCATGCACAGATCGGAAATGTTTCAGCAAGGAAATGGTTTCCGTGGGGAACGGCCAGACCGATGTATGGCGAGCGACATGACGCGGCCTGACGGCGCGATGGCGGACCTGTTCGCGGATGAACGGGCGCGGGTCGAACTGGGGCCGGGTGCCTGGATGCTGGGCGGTTTCGCGCTGCCGGATGCGCCGGCATTGCTCGCCGGTATCGAGGCGATTGCCGCCGAAGCGCCCTTCCGGCATCTGGAGACGCCCGGCGGCGGTCGCATGTCGGTTGCGATGACCAATTGCGGCGAGGCGGGATGGGTCAGCGACCGGCGCGGCTATCGCTACACCAGCCACGATCCGCTCTCCGGCGAGGGGTGGCCGGCGATGCCGCCGCGCTTCGCCGAGCTTGCTCGGCGGGCGGCAGAGGTTGCGGGCTATGAGGACTTCCGCCCCGATGCCTGCCTCATCAACCGCTATGCGCCGGGCACGCGGCTGTCCCTGCATCAGGACCGGGACGAGGCGGCGCTGAGCGAACCCATCGTGTCCGTATCGTTGGGGGTGTCCGCGACCTTCCTCTGGGGCGGTCCGAGCCGCGGCGACAGGCCCCGGCGGCATACTGTCCATCATGGCGACGTGGTGGTCTGGGGCGGCCCCTCGCGCATGATCTTCCACGGCGTCGATACGCTTGCCCAAGGCCGTCATCCCGCGACCGGCGACCTGCGTTTCAACCTGACGTTCCGGCGGGCGCGGGCGCACGGTTGACGCTTTTCCTAGGAAGGCGCACAGCTTGGACCCGTTTCGGGGGCGGAAGCGTTGCGGAGCAGATGACAATGCAGATCACCCCCGAAGCCGTGATGGAGGTCGTGACCGCCGAGACGGGCATCTCCGCCGAGCGCCTGCGCCCCGAAGCGACATTGGCGGAACTCGATATATCCTCGCTCGATGTCGCCAGCATCGTGTTCGAACTGGAAGACCGTTTCGGAATCGAAATGGAGGTGGAAGGGCTGACCGCCGACCTGACGCTGGCGCAGCTCGTCGATCGCATCAGGGATCGCGCCCGGGATCGCATGGCGTCCCGCGCACCGGAATGACCCGGCGCGCCGTCGTCACCGGCATGGGCTGCGTGAGCGGGCTGGGCTTCGGCGTCGCCACCAACTGGCAGGCCGCGCGGAACGGCAGGGGCGCGATCCGCGCCATCGACCGACCGCATATGGCGGGAATCGCTGCGTGGATCGATCCCGCAGGCCTGCCGGACGCGCCCGAGTGGCGGCGGCTGGGACGGCTCGACCCGCTGTCGCATTATGCGCTGATCGCGGCGACGGAGGCGGTCGAGGCGGCGGGATTGACCGGCCATCCCGTGCTGGACACGCGCACCGCCATCCTGCTCGGCTGCGGGAGCAGCGGCAATGCGACGATCGATGCCGCCTATGAACGACTCTATGGGCGCGGATCGACCAAAGTGCATCCGCAGACGATCCCATCGTCGATGATCTGTGCGCCCGCCGCGCACCTCGCCATGGTGTTCGGCGTACATGGTCCGGCCTTCGTCGTGGGGAGCGCCTGCGCCTCCTCCGCCCATGCGCTGGGAGAGGCGATGCACATGATCCGGGCCGGGCGCGCCGATGTCGTGATCGCGGGCGGCGCGGAGGCCTGCCTGACGCCGGGGTCATGGACGGGGTGGAACGCGCTGGGCGTCTTCGCGCCGGATGCCTGCCGTCCTTTTTCGCAGGGGCGGGCGGGCATGGTGCTGGGCGAGGGCGCGGCGATACTGGTGCTGGAGGCGGAAGGTCATGCGCGGGCGCGGGGCGCGGCCATCCTCGGCGAAGTGGTGGGCTATGGCGCGAGTTGCGACGCGGCGCATATCACCGCGCCCGACGTGGCCGGGATCGTGCGCGCGATTCGGGCGGCGCATGACGATGCTGGGTTGCCCCCGGACGAGCCGGCGCTGATCTCCGCGCATGGCACGGGCACGCCGCTCAACGACGCCGCTGAGTCCGCCGCGCTGCACGCCGTCTATGGCGATGGGCTGGACCGCCATGCCGTTATCGCCACCAAGTCCGCGCATGGCCATATGATCGGCGCGACCGGGGCGATGGAGTTCTTGTTGGGCATGGTCGCGTTGCACGATCGTGCCGCGCCGCCGGTGCTGGGCTATCGGGGGTCCGATCCCGATTGCGTCCTGCCGCTGGTGCTGGGCGACGCGCTGCCGCTGGAGCAACAGGTGCTTGTCTCGAACAGCTTTGCCTTCGGGGGCCTCAACGCGGTGCTGGTCGGGAGGCGCGCGGCATGACCGCGATGGCGCATATCAACGCGATCGGCACCGCCAACCCGCCGCATGAGGTGCATGACGCCTTCGTCCGCTTCGTGGCGAAGACCATCGCCGATCCCAAGGCGCGCCGCCTGTTCGAGCGGATGGTGCAGCGCGCGGGGATCGAGCGGCGCTACTCCTTCCTCCAGCCTGTCACCCTCGATGACGGCACGATTACAGATGTCGATGGCTTCTACCCGGTCGGCGCATGGCCCGCCACCGGCGCGCGCATGGCGCGCTATGAGGCGGATGCGCCGGGGCTGGCGCTCGCGGCTATCGCCGCGCTGGGCGAGGGGTTCGAGCCGGGGACGGTGACGCATCTGGTGGTCGCGTCCTGCACCGGCTTCATGGCGCCGGGCCTCGACCAGCGCATCGTCGCGGCGCTGGGCCTCGACCCTGGCGTCGAGCGGACGGTCGTGGGGTTCATGGGCTGCTACGCCGCCGTGAACAGCCTGCGTGTCGCGCACCATATCGTCCGGTCGGAGCCGGCCGCGCGGGTGCTGGTCGTGACGCTGGAACTGTGCACGCTGCATTTCCAGCGCACCGACGATCTGGAGAGCCTGCTCGCCATGCTGCTGTTCGGCGACGGGGCGGCGGCGGCGCTGGTGAGCGCGGACGAGAGCGGCATCGCGCTGGAGGATTTTCGCGCGACGACCGTTGCCGGTTCGGCCGAGGCGATCCGCTGGCATATCCGCGATCAGGGTTTCGACATGCATCTGGGCGGGGAGGTGCCCGGCCATATTGCGCGCGCGCTGCGGCTGGAGGTCGGGCGGAACGATGCCGGCGGGCTGCTGCGCGGTTCGGCGCCGGAGGAGTATGACCTCTGGGCCGTCCATGCCGGCGGGCGGTCGGTGCTGGATGCGGTGGAGCAGGCGCTGGACCTGCCGTCAGATGCGCTGGATCGCTCGCGCACGGTGCTGCGCGACCATGGCAATATGTCGTCGGCGACGCTGATGTTCGTGCTGGCCGCGATGCTGCGCGAGGGCGGCGAGAGCGCGCGCGGCGTCGCCATGGCTTTCGGGCCGGGGCTGGCGGCGGAGAGTTTCCGCTTTCGGCGGCTGGCCCGCCCGAGCGAACCGTGATCGACCTCAGCGTCCGTTCGCATGAACCGGAATGGATGGACGCGGACGATGTGTCGGACGCGGAGTTCGCCGCCTGCATGGCCGATCTCGCCACGGTCAACACGCTGACCCTCGCGCGGCCGCCGACGCTGGCCTTCGTGGCCCGCCTGTTCGCCGCGACCCCGCCGGACCGGCCGCTGACGCTGGTCGATGTCGGCTATGGCGCGGGGGACATGCTGCGCGCGATCCGGCGGATGGCGCGGAAACGGGGGCGCGCGATCCGGCTGATCGGGCTGGACATCAATCCGCGCAGCGCGCCTGCCGCGACGGCGCTGACCCCGGATGGCATGGACATCGACTATCGCACGGGCGACGCCTTCCTGATCCCGGTCGAGGAGCCGATCGACCTGATCGTCAGCTCGCTGGTCACGCATCATATGGACGATGCGGAGATCATCGCCTTCCTCCAATGGATGGAGGAACGGGCGCGGATCGGCTGGTTCGTGAACGATCTGCACCGTCATTGGCTGCCCTATCATTTTTTCAGGGCCTTTTCGGCGGCGATGCGCTGGCATCCGTTCGTACGGCATGACGGCCCGCTGTCGATCGCGCGCGCCTTCCGCCGGGCGGACTGGCGCGGCCTGCTGGAAAGAGCGGGCGTCGCCGATGTTGCGCGGGTCCGCTGGCGCTTCCCGTTCCGCTACTGTGTGGAACGGGTGAAGCCATGAGCGACGTGCTGATCGTCGGCGGCGGCCTGTCGGGTGCGGCGGCGGCGGTGCTGCTGGCGCGCGCGGGGCGCGGCGTCCATCTGCTGGAGCGGCAGGCCGAACCGGCACCCAAGATATGCGGGGAGTTCCTCTCGATCGAGGCGCAGCAGCATCTGGCGGCGCTGGGCATCGACCTCGACCGGCGGGACGCGCCGCGCATCGGGCGGATCCGGGTCGTCTGGGATGGGGCGACGGTGGAGGCGGACCTGCCGTTCACGGCGCGGGGGCTGGGCCGGCAGGAACTGGACGAGGCGCTCCTCGATCTCGCGAGCGCGGCCGGCGCGACGATCGAGCGCGGCGTGCGCGCGACGCATAGGGCAGGCTCCATGGTGCGGACGAGCGCGGGTGAGCGGGGAGCCGCGACGCTGCTCCTCGCCACCGGCAAGCACAGGGTTCGCGAGGATGGTCCGCCACCGAAAAACCCGGACGGCAACGCCCATGCCGGGTTCAAGATGCACTGGCGCTTGTCGCCTGCGGATCGGTCGTCGCTCGACGGATTGATAGAGCTGCTGCTGTTTCCGGGCGGCTATGCGGGGTTGCAGATGGTGTCGGCGGATACCGCCAATCTGTGCGTCGCCATCCGCAAGGAGAGGCTGCTCGGCTTTGGCGGTCGGTGGGAGGATGTGCTGGCGATGATGGGCGCGCTGTCGCCCGCGATCGGCAGGCTGGCGGATGCGCAGCCGCTGTTCGCGCGCCCGGCGACGATCGCCAATCTGCCCTATGGCCATCTCCATCGGGGGGAGGAGGACGAGAGCGCCTATCGGCTGGGCGACCAGGCGGCGATGACCGCGTCGCTGACCGGCGACGGCATGGCGATCGCACTCAGAAGCGCCTGGCTCGCCGCGCGCCATATCGGGGAGGGGGTGCCGCCCGCCGTTCACCACCGGCGCCTTCGCGCGATGGTTCATCCGCAGGTCAAGAAGGCTATGGTCATGCAGGCCATGACTGAAAACCCCCTGTTCGGCCCGCTCGGCCGCGTCATCCTGGGCCATTGGCCCGGCATCCTGCCCCATCTCGTGCGCGCGACGCGATTGCCGGAGGTGGATTTGTGCGCCGCCTGATGCTGTTCGCGGTGCTGGTGGCATCGGCGGCCCCGGCCCTCGCCCAATCCATCGCCGGGGAGTGGAAGACCGACGACGGCTCCGCGATCATCCGCGTCGGCCCCTGCGGCAAGGCGATCTGCGGAACGATCGCGCGCGTGCTCGACCCCGCCGCGCCGGCGAAGGACATCAACAATCCCGACAAGGCGCTGCGCAGCCGGACGCTGGTCGGCACGCCCGTGCTGAGCGGCTTCACGCGCAAGGGCGCGGGCTGGGAGGGCGGCACGGCTTATGATCCCAAGGCGGGGCGTAGCTACAAGTCGCGGCTTGCGCTGTCGGACGCGCGGACGCTCGACGTGACCGGGTGCATCCTGTTCCTGTGCCGGACCAAACATTGGTCGCGGGTGGAGTGACCGGGCAATGATGGTGCCGCATTTCACCGTGCGTCTGGCGGAACCGGCCGACATCGCGCGCCTCAACCGCCTCATTCACGCCAGCGCGCGGGGACTTGGCGCCGGCTATTACAGCGCGGCGGAGACGGAAGCGGCGATCGCCCATGTCTTTGGCGTCGATAGCGAACTGGTGGCGGATGGCACCTATCTGGTGATCGAGAGCGGCGGCGAACTGGCCGGTTGCGGGGGCTGGAGCCGACGCAGGACGCTGTTCGGCGGCGATAATTTCGCGGGGCGGGACAGCGGCTTGCTCGACCCTGCGACCGATGCGGCCAAAATCCGCGCCTTTTTCGTCGCGCCGGCCTTTGCCCGTCGCGGTGTCGCGCGCTTGTTGCTGGAAGAGTGCGAAGCGCGCGCACGAGCGGCGGGATTCGCGCGGCTGGACCTGATGGCGACGCTGCCCGGCGTGCCCTTCTACGCGGCCAGCGGTTTTGTGGGAGACGCAGCGGTCGCACTCGACCTGGGCGGAATCCCGGTCCGCTTCATACCCATGTCCAAGACGCTCTAATCTACGGCGAGTGTCCTCGCGGCCTGTCCGGGACTTTTCTTGCCGGTGTCGCGATCGACCGCCAGATTGGCGCGGCGCATCGCGTCGATGCCGATGCTCCCCACCAGCGGCCTGAGCGCTGCCAGAAAGGCGGCGTCACGTGCTCGCGCGGGGCTGACCAGCAGGAGCGCGTCATAGTGCGGCAACGCCCCTTTCGGATCGGCGAGGGTGATGAGATCCTGCGCCGCGATCCGCCCGTCGGAGGAGAAGGCGGAGATCACGTCGACCGATCCATCGGCGATCGCGCGATACATGAAGGTCGGGCTGTAGCTGGTCCGCGCGGCGAAGCGCATTCCATAGGCCTTTTCCACTGCGCGCCATTCCGGCCGGTCGGTGAATTCAAGGTCGGTGCCAAAGCGGAGCACGGGCGCGCGGGCCGCGAGGTCTTGCAGCGTCGCGATGCCCAGCGCCTTTGCCCGGTCGCGACGCATCGCGAAGGCATAGGCATTTTCAAAGCCGAGCGGCCCGACCACAGCCACGCCGTCGCGCACCTTCAGGTCGCGCGTCAGCGCCGCGATCATCGCCGGTCCCGGCGGCGTATCCTGCCGGTGCAGCACGCTCGCCCAGAGCGTTCCGCCATAGTCGACATAAACGTCGAGGTCGTTCCCCGCGAGCGCGCGATAGGCGACCGCCGAGCCGAGGCCGGTCTTTTGCGCGGTGCTGAACCCCGCTTTCTCCAGCCGGTCGGCGAGGAGGGCGGCGACGATATACTGTTCGGTGAAATTCTTGGCGCCGATGGTCACGCCGGCCCGCGCCGTGGTCCAGGAGAGGGAGGTCAGGAGCAGGGCCGCGCTCGCGACTATCAGCGCCAGCGCGGCGGACAGTCGCGCGCGTGATCTTCGCGCCGCCGCGCTTTCCAGCAGCAGGAAAAGCCCGTCCGCCGCCAATGCCAGCGCCGCCGCCGCGACACAGCCGACCAGTACGCGCGTCCACTCCTCGGTCTGGAGGCCGGCGAAGATGAGGTTGCCGAGGCTGGCCTGTCCCACCGTCGTGGCGAGCGTCGCCGCGCCGATGGTCCAGACGCTGGCGGTGCGGATGCCGGCGAGCACCACGGGGAGCGCGAGTGGCACCTCGACCAGCAGCAGTTTCTGCCGGGCGGTCATGCCGACCCCGTCCGCCGCCTCGATCACTGCCGGGTCTATGCCGTTCAGCGCGGCGACGCCGTTCCGGACGATGGGAAGGAGCGCATAAAGCGTGAGCGCGAGGAGGGCGGGCAGGAATCCCAAGGCGGGAAGCGGCAGCCCGGTCAGTCGCCCGAGCGCAAGCAGCAGCGGATAGAAAAGCGCCAGCATCGCGAGCGCCGGCACCGTCTGCACCAGCCCGACCAGCGCCATGACCGGCGACGCCGCGCGCGGGTGCCGCGCCGCCCACAGCGCCAGCGGCAGGCCGAGCAGGATCGCGATGCCGATGGCCGCCGCGCTGAGCGCGAGATGCGCCCGCATCAGCGCGGGAAGCGCGCCCATCGCCTCGGCAAAGGCGCCGGTCATGCGCTGGATGCCTGCAGGGCCGCCAGCCTGCGGGCCTGCGCCATCGGCACGTCGATCAGCGCCGCCACCTCGTCATCCTGATGCCCGCCGAGCAATTCGGCGGGTGATCCGTCGGCGACGATCGCGCCGCCACGCAGCACGACGATGCGGTCGGCGAGCAGCAGCGCCTCCGCCATGTCGTGCGTGACCATCACCGTGGTCAGCGCCAGCCGGTCATGCACATCGCGATAGCTGCGACCCAGCGTGTCGCGCGTCACCGGGTCGAGCGCCCCGAACGGCTCGTCCATCAGCATCAGCGCGGGCCGCGCCGCCAGCGCCCGCGCCACGCCGACGCGCTGCGCCTGCCCGCCCGACAACATGGCTGGCATCCGTGCCCCGAAGTCCGCCGGCAGTCCGACAAGATCGAGAAGTTCGAGGGTGCGGGCGACCCGCTCCGATGCCGCGACGCCAGTCAGGCGCAGCGGCATCGCGATATTCTCCGCCACTGGCATATGCGGGAACAGGCCGCTGCCCTGGAAGACATAGCCGATGCGGCGGCGCAGGGTCGGCGCAGCGATATCGGCCACGTCCGCGCCATCCATCAGCACGCGACCCGCGTCGGGCTCGACCAGCCGATTGGCCAGTTTGAGGAGGGTGGTCTTGCCCGAACCCGACCGGCCGACCAGCGCCACGAAACTGCCCCGCGCCACGGTGAGGCGGAGGCGATCCAACACCGGACGAGCGCCATAACCCCTGGTCACATCCTCGAAACTCAGGGCCGGTCGATCATCCTGCATGGCGCCATGCTCGGCGTCGGCGGGGCGGAGGTCAAGGGCGGGCGGTGTCTTCGCCGCGCCCCCTGGTGGCCGAACCGCTGGACAGTGGCTTTCCTTCGGTTGTACGTGCTGGAGCCAGGATAGGGGTTCGGCGGTTCGCATGGGGCATGGCGCATTTCGGTTCGACGGGACACTGGCCCGTAAACACCGCGCCCATGCTATGGGGTCGGGGCCGGAGGTGATCGTCCTTTCCCACGGGCTGGGCACGGACCAGACCAGTTGGGTACGCTTGCTCGAAAGCCTGCCTGACCGATACACCGCGCTTCTGTTCGACCTGCCCGGCGCCGGACCGCTGTTGCCCGATGATTTCGATTCCGACAATTATCGCACGCTCGCCCCCTTCGCCGACGATGTGCTCGCGTTGCTGGAGGAAGTGGGCGTGGCGCGCTGTACCTTCGTCGGCCATTCGGTATCGGGGATGATCGGCGTGCTGGCCGCCATCGAGGATCCCGGCCGGGTCGAGCGGCTGGTCCTCCTCAACAGTTCGCCGCGCTACCTCAACGATGGCGATTATGTGGGTGGGTTCGAGCCGCAGGATCTGGCGGACCTGTTCGAGGCGATGGGGAGCAATTATCAGGCGTGGGTCGCCGGCTTCGCACCGCTGGCGATCGCGGCGCAGGCACCCGACGCGGTCGACTCCTTTTCGGCGGGCCTGCTCGCCATGCGTCCCGACGTCATGATCGCCATATCGCGCAGCATCTTCGAATCGGACGTGCGCGCCCTGCTGCCCGCGCTTGCCGCGCCAACGGTGTTGATCCACAGCCGGTCCGACATCGCGGTGCCGGAGGCGGTGGCGCATTATACGCATCGCATGATCGCGGGGAGCCGGCTCGTCTGGATCGACGCCTCGGGCCACCTGCCCCATCTGTCGGCACCGCAGGAGGTGGCCGGGGCGCTGTGGGCCAATCTTGCATAGAACGCACGACTTTGGCGCCTCGCCGGCAGTGCTGCTGCACCTGCTGCAACGCGGCCTGCCCTGTGACGTGGCGCTCATCGGATCGGTGGAGGGCGACCGGCTCGTTGTCGAGGAAGCATGGCCGGCGACGGCGGGCCTGATTGGCAAGCGGCTGCGCCTGCCCGCCGACCTGCTGGGAGAGTCGGCGGTGATCCTCGATACCGCGTCGATCCGCTTGCCGCTCGACTGGACGCAGTTATGCGGGGGGCGTCCCGCCTATCTCGCCGCCGCGCCGGTGGAGCCGGGCGCGACCTATCTCGCGCTGGTCGCCCGCGCCGGGGCGCATCCCGACACCGCCGAGATGGAGGAAGTCGCGGCCATGATCGCGCGGCTGCTAAGTGCGGGCCAAAGATTGCAGCGGGACCGCGATACATCGGAATGGATCCGCGTCCTCGTCGACCATCTGCCTTCGCCGGTCGTTTTCGTCGATTCGCGCATGGGGGATGTGTTCCTCAACGATCCTGCGCGCGCCCTGCTCGGCGTGGAGGGCGAGGCGTCGCAGCATATGCGCGTTGCCGCCGCGCTGCGCACGCTCGTCGCCTCCGCGACCAGCAATCTGCCCGCGCTGTTGCTCGCCAATCCGCGGACCAGCCTGACGCTCGACCTGCCGCACAGGGACCGGCATTATGAGGTCGAAAGCCGCTGGATCGAGGAAGACCGGCTCGTGGGACGGCTGTGGATGTTCCATGACGTGACCAACGAGCGCGATGCCGCCCGCTTCAAGGATGAGCTGGTGTCCAATGTCAGCCATGAGTTGCGCACCCCGCTGACCTCGATCATCGGGTCGCTCGGCCTGTTGAAGAGCGGGGCGCTGGTGCCGCTGCCGGCGGAGGCGATCGGCCTGATCGACATCGCGCATAATAATGCGGATCGGCTGGGTCGGCTGGTCAACGACCTGCTCGTCATGGGCAGGCTGGATGCGGACCGGCTGGAAATGCAGCTCGACCGGACGGATATCGGCGCGTTGCTGGTCGAGGCGGTGGCGCTGAACCGGCCCTATGGCGACCGCTTCGACGTGCGGCTGGAACTCACCTTGCCGGAGGAACCTCTGTTCGCGCGGGTCGATGGCGACCGGGTCGTGCAGGTGATGGGCAATCTCCTCTCCAACGCGATCAAATTTTCACCGATGGGCGCGGTCGTGGAGGTCGTGCTGGCGCGGGAGGGTTCGCGCCTTCGCATCAGCGTGATCGATCATGGCCGGGGCATGTCCGCGGATTTTCAGAGGCGGCTCTTCACCCGCTTCGAACAGGAGCGGGACGGCGACACGCCCCGTTCGGGCACCGGCCTGGGCCTTGCGATCAGCAAGGGTATCGTCGAGCGGTTGCACGGGCGCATCTATGTCGTGTCGGCGGTGAACGTCGGTTCGACCTTCCATATCGATCTGCCCGTGGACGGATAAGCGGAGTTATGCCCGTGCGGTCGCCAGATGCGCGCGCACATGGGATGCCAGGGTGAGCGGATCGAACGGTTTGCTGATGACGCCCATCGCGCCCGCCCCGACATAGCGCGCAATGTCGGACGAGCGCGCGCTGGCGGTCACGAACAGGATCGGCATCCCCGCCATGACCGGATCGTCGCGCACCCGCTCGACCAGTTCCATGCCGGTCAGGCCCGGCATCATGACGTCGACCAGCGCGATGTCCGGCATCCATCCATCCTGGCCGATGAGCGCGAGCGCCTCCACGCCCGACGCCGCCAGCTTCACCTCCATGCCGGGATCGAGCCGCAACGCGATCTGCACGATGGTTCTGATATCGGCTTCGTCATCGACATACAGGACCCTCACCCTGTCCGCTGTCACGCCTGCTCTCCTTCCAGAGCGATTTTCTTGTCGCACGACTCATCGGACGAATAGGAAATCGCGTCAAACCAAAATGAAGGCGCTAATCGGTTGGATCGAACAGGGGGCGCACCGCGATCAGCGCCTGAACCCGATTGTTGACTTTCAGCTTGCGAAAGATCGCGGTCAGATGCGCCTTCACTGTCGCCTCCGACAGGCTGAGATCGCCGGCGATCTGCTTGTTCAGATGCCCTTTGGCCAGCGCCGCGAGCACGCGCATCTGAGCGCTCGACAGGCTTTTGATCCGGGTTTGCAGCGCCGCCGTTTCGCTGTCGACGCCGTTGCCGGCGGGGAAGATGCTGGCGCCGCCCAGCAACCCGTCGATCGACTGGACGAGGAGGTCGAGCGGCTGGCTCTTCGACAGGAAGCCCGCCGCGCCCACGGCGCGCGCCGCGCTTACGATATGGGGGTCATCGTGTGCGGAGATCAGCGCGATCGGGACCACGCCCAGCGCATGTTGCATGCGGAAAAGGCCGGAAAAACCATCGGCGTCGGGCAGGCGATAATCGAGCAGCATCAGCCGATAGCCCTTATGCTGCCGCGCCATCGCCTCGGCCGCCGCGATGCTCTCGACGCAATCGGTGACGATCGCGGGATGCCGGGCGTGTATCGCCATGACGAGACCTTCCCGCACAAGCGGATGATCGTCCGCGATCAAGATACGTTGATCTGTCATATCCCCACCATAACGGTTACAGCAGGAGGGGATGCAGGTTCAATCGGAAATCGAGCAAACTATTGGGCTGAATTGATAAAAATGACCGGTGCTCCCTTATTACCGCCTGACAGTCTCGTTCTGCTCCTGGGGGGCGATGCTATGTTGCATGCGGCGATTGATGACTGGCTGGCGCCGCTCGGCTGGATTGCTGCGAACGCGGCCCGTCCTGACGCTATCTCCGGCCTGCAATTCGGCGACAGGACGCCGGCGCTGGTGTTGCTGGACGGACGGATGGCGGCGGAGGAGGAGAAGGGCGCGCGCTGGATCGCGGCGGTTCGGGCGCTGTCCGGACTCGCCGCCGGCACGCCCATCCTGCTGATGGCTGATGGGGCCGCGCCGATGTGCGCCGGTGTCGCGGGCCGGATCGACCTGCCGCTGGATCCGGTGGCCGCGCGCCCGGTGCTGGAACAATGGGCCGGGCCGCTCGCCGACCATGGCTTTCGCGACGTCGGCAATCCGCATTATCGGCTCATTCGGCTCGCGGGGCGAGCGCAGGCGGATGCGTTGGTCAAGGGGTTCGCGGAGCATCTGGAGGATGCCCTCGCCTGCGCCGGACGGGGCGATCCGCTCGGCGGTATCGCGCATCGCATCGCGGGTCTTGCCGGCCTCGTCGGCTTTGGCGAACTGACCCCGCTCTGGTCGCTGCTGGACCGTGACGAATCGGCCGATCCTGCCTCCGCGCTGCATGCGAGCCGGGCGGTCCTGGAAGCGATACGGTGCCGCTTTCCACTCGAATAGAAGGTCGCGACCATGGGACTTTGGTCGCAGATTTCCGGTTTTCCGCTTGGGGGCAAATAGTTGTTAACCGGATATGCCTCTAGTTCGTTTCGTCACGCGGCGGGGGCGTCGCGGACGTAGAGGTCGCATCTGGCTCTGGATTTGCTGGGCCATCGGGTCGCGCGGGATGTCGGCACAAGCGGGGCAAGCGACCCCGCCGCCGACATCCCATCGCGATGGTCCAGGTTTACCTGCCGTGCGTGCAATGATCGACGATGGGCACTGCGGTCTCCCACGGCGCCGACCAGCTCTGTCGGTGAAGCGCCTCAAAGGGCAGCATGATCCACTGGATCAGCCCTTCTGGCACCGGTTTCGCGGCGATCGACTGCTCTGCGTATAAGCGAGTGTGATTGGACATATCCATGGGGCGTCTCCTTTCTCATGGCCGATCATTTCGGCCACGGGGCGCATATGATCGCGCGCGTTGGCCAGGTCCAACAAAAGGCTGGACAGCATATATCAGGTGACCTTATCGATTGGGCATGTCGTTGCTCCCGCCTTTGTCCGCCGTTCGCGTGTTCGAAGCGGCAGCCCGCCTTGAGCATTTCAGCGCGGCGGCGAAGGAACTGGGCATGACCCAGGCGGCGGTCAGCTATCAGATCAAGCTGCTGGAGGAGCGGCTGGGCGCCAGCCTGTTCCAGCGGGTGGGACGCCGCGTGATGCTGACCGATCGCGGCCGCGCGCTCGCCCCGACGATTATCCGCGCCTTTGACGACATGCGGGCGGGTTTCGCCACCTTCGCGGCGGAGGAATCGGCGGTGCTGACGATCAGCTGCGCGAACAGCGCCGCCAGCTTGCTGATCCTGCCGCGCCTGGGCGAGTTCCAGGCGCGGCATCCCAATCTGGCGGTGCGGCTGGAGGCGACGGACCGGCTGGTCGACTTCGCGAGAGATGGCGTGGACGTGGCGGTGCGCGGCGGCGAGGGGGACTGGCCGGGGCTGGAGGCGACGCTGATCCTGCGCCAGCGAATAGCGCCCTGTTGCAGCCCCGCCTTCGTCGCGGCCCATGGCCCCATCGCGAGCGCGGAGGACTTGCGGCACCTGGCGCTGCTGACGCCCGACGATTTCTGGTGGCGCACCTGGTTCGACGCGATGGGCGTGGCGTTCGACAGGGGCAGGGTGCGCGGTGGGATCGCGCTGGGATCGCAGCATGTGGAGGGGCGGGCCGCCGTTCACGGGCAGGGCGTCGCCATCCTGAACCCCGCGCTCTGGCCGGACGAGTTCGCGGCGGGATTGCTGGTGGAACCGGTGCCGTCGCACGTCATCGCCCCTTACAGCTTCTGGGTGGTGCACCCGCCGCGCAGCCGCCACCTGGCCAAGGTGAAGGCGTTCCGCGAATGGATGGTGGATTGTTTCGCGGGGGAGATGGGGCGGCAGCGGACATAGGGCCGCCGATCCCCACACAAAATTATTCCAGACTGTTTTTCGATATATCTTGAATTGCGATATATCGTGATTTATATCGCTTTCCATGATGAACCACAGACACAGAGGCGGCATGGGCCGCCACTTCACCCATCCCGCCCTTTTCGACCGCCGTCGCGGCGGGGGACATAGCCACGGGCATGGTCCCCGCGGCATGCGCGGCGGCCCCGGTGGCCGGCGTGGCCGCCTGTTCGACTATGGCGAGCTTCGCCTCCTCGTCCTCGCGATGCTCGCCGAGAGCCCGGCGCACGGCTATGAACTGATAAAGACGATCGAGGAGCGTTTCGGCGGCAGCTATGCACCCAGCCCCGGCGTGATCTATCCCACCCTCTCCTGGCTCGAAGACATGGGCTATACCGAGGTCGAGGCGAGCGAGGGGGCACGAAAGCGCCACCGCGTCACCGACGCCGGCACGGCCTTTCTGGAGGCCAATCGCGCGGATGCCGATGCGCTGCTGGCGCGATCGGCAGGCGAGGGCGGCAGGCCGGGGGGACCGCCAGCGCCGGTCATCCGCGCCATGGAAAATCTCAAACTCGCGCTGCGGCTGCGGCTGCGCGACGGTTCGCTGGACGAAAGCGCCATCGACGCCATCGCCGCCGCCATCGACGCCGCCGCCCGCACCGTGGAGAAAAGCCAATGAACGCGCATAATGTCCCGCAGGTCGGCGCGCGCAGTGTAGCGAGCATCGCCACCGACAAGGCGAGCCGTTACCTTCAGCAACTGGCCAAGCATTTCGCGCACAAGTTGCCGGTCACGTTCGATCCGCAGCAGGGCAGGATCAGCTTCTCCGCCGGCGACTGCGATATGATCGCGGACGAGGGGCGGCTGATCCTGACGCTGACCTCTCCCGATGCCGAAAGCCTCGCGCAACTGGAAAATGTGGTGGAGCGGCATCTGGTCCGCTTCGCTTTTCGTGAGGAACTGACCCTCGACTGGCAACGCGCCTAGGACTCCGGCAGCGCGTCCAGAAAGACCATGAACCCGCGCTCCTCGCGGCTGAGCCACCCGGTTGCGCGGGGCAGGCGAGTGGCGGCGCGCCAGGCCTCCTGATCGCCGTCGCGCGCCAGCGTTAAAAGCGCGGGGTGGACATAGCTTTTGCGGCTGATCGCGGGGGTGTTGCCCAGCGCATCCGCGACCTGCTCCAGCATGGTCTTGAGGCCGACCTTCCCCGTCGCATGGTAGAGTACGGAAAAGGCCGTCACGCTGCCGCCCCATGTGCGGAAATGCTTGGCGCTGACCCCCGGCCCCATGGTTTCGCGCAGATAGGCGTTGACGTCGGTCGAGGTGACATCATGGCGCGTGCCGTCTGTATCGACATATTGGAACAGGCGCTGGCCGGGCAGATCCTGCATCGCGCGCACGAACCGCAGCAGGCCCTTATCCTTGACCCGCCGTTCGTGCATCTTGCCGGATTTGCCGCGATAACAGAGGCGGAGCGCGTCGCCCTTGATCGCGGCATGGCGCATGCGCAGCGTGGTCGCGCCGAAACTCTTGTTCTCCTCGGCATAGCGATCATTGCCGACGCGGATCATGCCGATGTCGAGCAGCCTTACGATCGCCGCGACCGCGCGGTCGCGGTCGATGGCGCGTTTTTTCAGGTCTGCCGCCACCCGCTTGCGCAAGGCGGGCAGAGCATGGCCGAACGTGCTGCACCCGGCATATTTGCCGGCGTCCTGCGCTTCGCGAAAGGCGGTATGATAGCGATACTGCTTGCGCCCGCGCGCGTCATAGCCGGTCGCCTGCAAATGCCCGTTGGGGTCGGCGCAGTACCAGCATTTGTCATAGGCGGGCGGCAGGCCGATGGCGCGCAGCCGGTCGATTTCGTCGCGGTCGGTGATACGCTCGCCGTCCGGGCGGAAGAAGGCGAAATATTTGCCCCTCTTGCGGCGGATGATGCCGGGCGTCTGATCGTCGACGAAGGTGAGCGAGGAGGAGGGGGGAAGCGCCGCTGTTGCCATGAAGCGGTAACACGCGGGCGGGCATTGGGTTCTGCGCTCAATGTGGCAAACCGAACTCCACCCCGATCCACAGCGTCCGGGGCGCGCCCAGATCCAGGGATCCGCCCGCGTTGCGCGTCACGATGGTGGCGTCGAAGATATTCTCCGCCCGGCCGATGACCGCGACACCATGACCCAGCGGCACCCGCGCGAAAGCGTCGAGCGTAAGCGCGTCGCGCAGCGTGTCGACGTTGAGATCGTCCTCATATTGCCGCCCGATATAGCGCAGCGTCGTGGCGATCCGTGCTCCCTCCACCGGAGCCCAGCCCAGTGTCGCCGACGCGGCATGACGCGGGCTCTGCGCCGGGTCGAGCCGGTCAAGCGTGGTGCCCGGCGCGCGGACCTTCGAAAAACTATAGGTGTAGGAGCCGCTGAGGCTGAACGCCCCGACCTTCGCCGATCCGGTGAGTTCGATCCCCTGCGCCTCGATCGCATCGACGTTGCGCCGCTCGCGGACGTTCGGCGCGGTAGTGACATTGGCGATGGCGTTGTCGAGCCGGTTGTCGAACGCGGTGACGCCTATCGTGATGCCGGAAACGGGCGCCAGGTCGAGGCCGACCTCCGCGCCACGCAGCCGCTCGGGCGCCAAATTCGGGTTGGCGTTGGTCCTCACCGGAAAGACCGTGAAGCCACGATAAAGTTCGTTCAGCGTCGGCAGGCGAAAGCCGGTATAGGCCGCCGCGCGCAGCGAGACGCCGCTCTCCATCCTCCACAAAGCCCCGATGCGCCCCCCGCCTTCCCAGCCGGAACGACCGGCATAGCGCGCATCCAGTGTCAGCGCATCCGCAGGGTTGCGGCTCTGCAAATAGGCGTCACCGATCGTCCAGTGATCGACGCGCGCACCGCCTGTCAGAACGAGATTGCCCAGCGTCCAGTCGTCCTCCACGAAACCGCCAAGGGTCAGTTGCCGCCCATGGGCGTGGCTCCGCGATGTGAGGGGGTTGGCGGCGACATTGGCGTTATACGCATCCTCGATCATGTCCCCGCTGGCATGGCGCATATCCATGCCGAAGCGCAGCAGATGATCCTTGCCGACCGGCGGGCGCAGTTCGATCTTGCCGCCAAGCCCCAGCGCGGGCGTGTTGCGCTGGTCGAGCGTCTTGCGGAAGGTCGTGCCGGAAATGACGATATTGGAGAAATTGCGCGCCTGCACATAGGCGAGCGCATCGACCTGCCATGATCCCCGCGCGATCAGGCGGATGCTGGCGTCCTGTCCCTCGGCATGGCTGTCCGCCCCGGCGAAGCGCAAGGTGCGGTCGTCGCGATAGACGAGTGCGCGGCCCTGTATCTCCGCATTACCCCCAATCGGCGCGACCGCGCGCAGCGATGCGCTCCATCCCCGGTAGCGGGCGGGCACGGTCGCGGCGACGCGCTGGTCGGCGGGTGTGGTGTCGAAACCATCGCCCCGCTCATAACGGCCAGAGAGCGAGACGAAGCCCGCGCCCACATCCGGCGAAAGGGTCGCGGACACTTCGGTCGAATCGCGGCTGCCATGGAGCGCGGAGGCGGAGAGCAGCGGCAGGTCGCGCCGCGTCGCGCTCTGCATCGCGATGGTCCCCGCCACCGCCCCCGCTCCAAACGCGCCCGCGCCGCCGCCGCGCGTCACCCGGATGCCGGACAGGCGGTCGGGCACGATCGCGCTGTAGGGAATATAACCGAAAAACGGGTCCGCCATCGGCATTCCGTCGAGCAGCAGCAGCGTCCGACTCGATGCATTGCCACCCAGCGCGCGTAGGTTCGCGCCCTGTGCGGACGGGTTGGCCGACCGGCTGTCGGACCGGCGGAACTGCGAGAAGCCGGCGACATCGCGCAGCACATCCTCGACCCGTCCCGACGCATCGGCGCGCAGGCGCGCGGCGTCGATCAGCGTTTCGCCATAGGCGGGGTTTCCCGGCGCGGTATCCAGCGCGCCGCCCAGCACGACGATGGGTGGACCCTCCGCCTCCCGGGCCGACGCGGCGGCTGGCAGCAGGCCGAGCAATGCGGCGATGGGGATGGAACGGTACAACACGCGCGCCAGCTACCGGCGGCGTCTATAGCCGTCAACGATTCCCATGCCGTCTGGCGCGGGTGTGGGCCGGTGCGGTCTCTTGAATGCGCTCTTCCGCGCATTTCCAAACAGTCTCTAACATGACTCGCCGCTCCACGCCGGAATGACGACACCGCGCAATAGCGCGATTGCAGCACATCGCTTCGACCGTTGCGGGAGTCCCGCCCGTCGCTCCGAATCCGCGCAGGCCCTCGACTCACCGACGGTTGCCCCTTTGCCCAAAAATTCAGCGGCCTTTGTCGTCCGTCCGCACCTCTGGCCCCTGAAGCGCGGCGGCTATGCGACATTCGACGTATATCCTCTGCTGCGGCGCGGCATAGACTTGGACGCACCAGCAATATTGGGGGTCCAATGCCAATACCGAACCTCACCACGGTCGATCCGAACTATGTCCGGAAAATGGTCGACGCGATAAACTGTCAGAAACCGGAGGTGATCCAGGATCGCTTCGGCATCGGGGTGAAAACCTGGGTGAAAATCCGCGAAGGTAAGGCAATTCGCCATTCCGTCGCCGCCCGGCTCATCGAACGGCTGAAGCGCGAGCGGGTGATCTGATCGCCTGACTCGCCTTCCGAACCGGGGACGGCGGCACCCCTATTGTTCGCACCGTATCAAAAATACACATTCGGGCGCAAAGCTGTTGCAACTTGCTACGCTGCTGTGCACAATCCCCGTTGGGCGTCGTCTTCCACCATAATGGATGCGCGTTCCGGGGTCACAAACGGTAATGGCGAACAGGGACTGGGGAAGAGGGGCCGCTGCGCGTCCCCTTTCCGGAAACATATTCATGGCTGGCGCCGCCGCGCCGGCCAGGCTGCGCTGAGATGCGCTGGCGTCCTTCCGCGGACAGCTATATCCGCTGGAAAGCGCCCCCGTTCATGCCGCGCGTCTTGTCAGACGAGGCGGGGCGCGCATCTTTTCCGTTCGCCATTCCCCGCGCGGAAATCCGTGCGCGGACGCCGGGTCTCGCCAGTGGCACCATCGGCTTGCTCGCGCTCATTCTGGCGATCGCGCTGGCCACCCTCCATCTCGTTGGCGCGGCGGGGGACAGCAGCGTCGTGGCCCATGTCGAAGCCGCTGCCGTACTGATCGCCATCGCAGGTCTGGCGGGGCTGATGCGGCGAGTCGCACAGGGCTCGGTGGAGCGCGCTGCGCTGCTCGGCGCGACAGCGGACGACGGTGTCCTGCGCGAACTGGTCCGCGAAAAGGATGCGGCGGAGGCCGCCAGCGCCGCCAAGAGCCGCTATCTTGCCAGCGTCAGCCACGAAATCCGGTCTCCGCTCAACGCGATTTACGGATATGCGCAGTTGATGGAGCGTAGCGGCGAGGTCGATCCCGGTGAGGCGGCGCGCGTTATCCGCCGCAGCGCCGAGCATCTCACCAATCTCGTCGAAGGCCTGCTCGACATCTCGCTGATCGAAAACGGTGTGCTGCGCATCAGCCATGACGTGGTGCGCTTCGCGCCCTTCCTCGATCAGGTCGCCAGCATGTTTCGCCATGGCGCCAGTTCCAAGGGGCTGCGCTTCGACTATCAGCGCCCGGATCGACTGCCCGAATTCGTGCGGATGGACGAAAAGCGGCTGCGCCAGGTGCTGATCAACCTGCTTTCCAACGCGATCAAGTTCACGCCGGCTGGTTCCGTCACCTTCAAGGTGCGCTGGTCGGGGCAAATGGCGGTGTTCGAGGTGACGGACACTGGCCCCGGCATCGCTGCGGAGGATCGCGAGCGCATCTTCATGCCCTTCGAGCGCGGCACGGGGCCGCAGGCGCGCAACCAGCCGGGCATCGGCCTGGGTCTGGCGATCAGCAATGCCCTGGCCCAGATTCAGGGCGGCGACCTGGAACTGGACAGCGTGTCGGGGCAGGGGGCGACCTTTCGCCTGCGCATGATGATGGGGCAGGTCGCGGGTGGCGCCGCCGAAGCCGAACCGGGCGCACCCATCATCGGCTATGAAGGGGAGCGCCGCTCGATCCTGGTGGTGGACGACGACGTGCACCAGCTACGCCTGATGCGCGGCCTGCTCGAATCGCTGGGTTTCGACGTGGCGGTCGCGCCCAATGGCGAGGCGGGACTGGCGCTGTGCGACGCGGACGGCGAGCGGGGCCGGTTCGACCTTGCCGTGCTCGACATCTCGATGCCCGGCATGTCGGGTTGGGAGACGGCGCGACGGCTGCGCGCGCGCCATGGCGCGTCCCTGCGCATCGCCATGCTGTCCGCCAATGCGCACGAGCGGCACGGGCCTGCCGACGGCGAGCCGGTGCATGACCAGTTCCTGACCAAGCCGGTCGAGCTGGGCGGCTTCGTCGATGCCATCGGCGTGCTGCTGGCGCTGCGCTGGACGCATGCGGGTGACGGGGCGGAAGGCGCGGCGACGGTCCCGGCCGACGGGGCGGCCCCGCTGCCCGCCGCCGCGACCGTGCATGTCGACAAGCTGCG
>Ga0068853_100000237_pt1 | contig 39202 bp, 26 predicted proteins | sample KBSCornC32_FD_65655 | JGI IMG/M metagenome (GOLD analysis project Ga0068853, IMG submission 65655) | Corn rhizosphere microbial communities from Kellogg Biological Station, Michigan, USA - KBS Corn C3-2 | ecosystem: Host-associated > Plants > Roots > Rhizosphere > Soil ... | reverse complement strand
GCGCTGATCATCGACCGCACCCTCGCCTGACCCACGCGTCGGCTCGGGCGACCGCGCGACCCTACACGGCGCTGCTGATGGTGCGGCTCCGGTCGGCCCTGGGGCCCCGGCTGATTCCGTCTTTGCCGCGGTGCGCACAGCCGGGGATTCCCGGATAATCGCAAAAATTGAATCCGTTTCCACAGGTGCATCGAGTAAATTGGGCCGGTGGGCATAGACGTAACCAATCTTCCGACATCAAAACGGCGCCTCTTGATGCGCCTTAAAACCCGGGGTCCCGCCACCATCGCCGAGCTGGCGGCCGATCTCGGCCTATCCGGCGAGGCCATCCGCCAGCAGCTCGCACCCCTCGAGCGTGAGCTCTGGATCGAACGAGAAGCCCTGCCGCCGTCCGGCGAGCCAGGCCGACCACCTGGACGATATCGGCTAACTTTGAAGGGCGAAGGCTTGTTCCCGAAACGAACAGGCGTCCTGGCGGTGGCCTTCGCCGACGCCATCCGCGAGGAGATGGGGGAAGAAGCTCTCGAGCAGATCTTGGCGCGGGTGACGGACGCGCGCGTGCTGGACCTGCAAGGCGCCCGTGGCGACGCAGCGCCCATGTCCGAGAAGGTCGCAAGATCCCGCGGAATCTATGGGGCCGACGACGCCTTCGTCGACGTGGAGAAGGTGCCGGACGGTTACCGCCTGATCGAGCGCAACTGTCCCTTCCTCGACGTGGCCATGGCGCGTCCGGTGCTGTGCAGCTCGACGGTGACGACCTTGACCCGCGTGCTCGGCTGCCGCGTGGTGCGCGAGGAGCGCTTCCAGGACGGCCACGGCTGCTGCTCGTTCCGCATCTACGAGGATCAACCGGTCGACGTCCGGGGCCTGCGGTTCCAGCGCGAGCCCGATCCCAAGAAGTCCTCCTCCTGAAGCCACAAACGTTGTCCTGAAGGGCAGCCGGCCGGAGGGTTTGAGAACCCCTCTCACAGTCACCTCCAACGGCAGCGCGGAGGCGGGCTCCGCCCGCCGGAGCGCGCTGGCAGGAGGGTTCCCATTAAGATTGCCGGGCTTGGGAACCCTTGCAGGGTTCCCATTACAACCTCAGTCTCGCTCGGCGCGCACGTCGCGCGAGAGGATCTCGGCCATCGCCTCCTTCACGGGCTTCTCCGGGGGAAGGACCGCCGTCACGGCATCGGTGATGGGCATCGGAACGCCGGCCGCCGCCCCGAGCGCCGACGCCGAGCGCGCGGTGTCCACCCCTTCGGCGACTTGCCCCAACCTTCGAATCGCGTCGGTCAGGCTCTCGCCGCGCGCCACGGCCAGGCCCACCTGCCGGTTCCGAGACAGATCGCCCGTGCACGTGAGGACGAGATCTCCGAGGCCGGCCAGCCCCGACATGGTCAGCGGATGCGCGCCCAGGCGAGTGGCCAGGCGGCTCATCTCGCTCAGCCCGCGCGTGATGAGCGCGGCGCGCGCGTTGCTGCCCAGACCGAGGCCGTCGGCGGCACCGACCGCGATGGCGATGACGTTCTTCAACGTCCCGCCCAGCGCCACGCCGAGGACGTCCTCGGTCGTGTACGCCCTCAGGCGCGGGCTGGCGCACGCGCGTTGAACGATCCGCGCCACCTCGTCGCTGGGCGACGCCACGACGACGGCGGCCGGGAGCCCGGCCGCAATCTCCTTCGCGAACGTCGGGCCTGACAGCAGCGCGAACGAAACGCCGGGCGCCGCCTCCGCGATCACCCGATCGATCGTTGCGCGCGTCGCCTCTTCCAGTCCCTTGGCAGCGCCCACCACGATCGCGCCGGACGCGAGCCAGGGACGCGCCGCCTGGAGCGTGCTCCGGGCAAAGCGCGACGGAGTCGCCAGGACCACCAGCTGCCGCCCGCCGACGGCAGCGTCCAGATCGGAGGTCACGTCGATGGCGTCGGCCAGCCGGAGCCCCAGGTAGGCGTGCCACCGTTCGGACGCCAGCCGCGCTGCGATCGCCGGATCGAACTCCCACAGCGCCACCGGATGCCCGATCTCGTGCAGCAGGGCGGCCAGGGTGCAACCCCAGGCGCCGGCTCCGAGGACCGCCACGCGCATGGGAGCGTCGCCTCGCCTTCGCCTCGCCGTCGTCGCCGGCCGCTCAGCGCCCGGCCACGCGGACCGTGTTGCGGCCGGCGCTCTTGGCCTCGAAGAGCGCGCGATCGGCGCTGGCCAGGACGGTCGCCGCGTCGGAGCCGTCGGCGGGCGCGGTGGCCACCCCCGCCGAGATGGTCAGGTGACCGTGCGGCTGGCTCTGGCCGAACTCGAAGGGGAACTCGGCCACGTTCGCGACGATGCGCTCGGCGACCTCCTTGGCGGCGGCGCTCGGCACGTCGACCAGGACGATCGCAAACTCCTCGCCCCCGTAACGAGCCACCACGTCGTTGGCGCGCCGGCCGTGCTGGAGAATCTTGGCCACGCCGCGCAACGCGTTGTCACCCGCCAGGTGGCCGTGCAGGTCGTTGTAGAGCTTGAAGCTGTCGACGTCGATCATCAGCACCGACAAAGGCAAGCTGGTGCGGTTGCTGCGCTCCAGCTCAAGCGTCAGGCGCTCGCGAAAGTGCCGGTGATTGTAGAGGCCCGTCAACCCGTCGGTGATGGCCAGCTCGATGAGGCGGCTGTTCAGCTCGCCGAGCTCGCGGGTGCGAGCGGCGACCTTCTCTTCCAGCGTCGAGTTCAGGGTGGCGAGCTCCGCGTTCTTGGCCTGCAGGGCGGCCAGCAAGCACTCGCGCTCGCGCTCGAGCCGGAAGCGGGCCAGCAAGCTCTGAATCGTGAGCCGAAGATCGGGCTCGTCCCAGGGCTTGGGGATGTACTGGTCCAGCCCGGCGCGATTGATGGCGTACACCACGGCGTCCAGCCCCGCCTGACCGGTGAGCAAGATCTTCACCGTTCGCGGGCTGCGGTGGTTGACCTCCTCGAGCAGCTCGACGCCCTTCATGCCGGGCATGATCTGATCGGCGATCACCACGGCGACCTCCTCGCCGTCGTGCTTCAGGTCCTCGATGAGGGCCAGCGCGTCATGGGCGTTCTTGGCCACGGCGATGCGGCACTCTCCCCCGAAGCGGGCGGAGAGCTGCTGTCGCAGCGCACTCAGGATGCCTTCCTCGTCGTCGACGCAGACGATGTATTCGCGCGGTCGGATCTCGGTCCCAGTCAATCCTGTCCCTCGCTCCCTCCCGTTCCAGTTCGACCCGCGCGAGGCGGCGGCGCCGCCTTCACACGCGCGGGCGCCAGGGGTCGCGTCACCTCGGTGACCATCGACGAGACACCCTGCGTCCCTGCTCCCTGAAATTTGCTCGTGGACCGCTCCGCGAACGGACGCGGGGCGGGCACCGCCTCCGGGCGCACCACGGGCAACGCGACCTCGAAACGGGTCCGTCCCGGTGCGCTCTCCACTGTGATCCGTCCGCCGTGCTTCTCCACGATGTTGTGCGCGATGCTCAACCCCAACCCGGTCCCCTCGCCCTTTCCTTTCGTCGTGAAGAACGGGTCGAAAATTCGAGGCAGCACGTTTGGAGGGATTCCTGGACCGTCGTCTTGAATGGCAACTCGGATTTCTGTGCCGTGTACCGCGGTCTCGATCAAGATCTCACCAGAGCTTCCCAGGGCCTGAATCGCGTTGTGGATGAGGTTTGTCCACACTTGATTCAATTCACCCACATACGCGGCAATCAAAGGAAGATTGCCGTAAGAGCGCTTCAGATTAATCCCGTTATCCCTCGACTTCAACTGGTGGGACAAGATGACCAACGTGTCCTCGATGCCGGCGTGGATGTCGACGTTCTCGAGGGGCGCTTCATCGAGACGGGAGTAACGCTTCAACGCGCCCACGATGCGACGGATCGACTGGATGGCGGTCCGAACGGTTGCCGACGCGCGGTTGAGAAAGGCCAGCTCGCGCAAATATCCCGCCAGGGGCGCGAGGCGACGGCGGCCGGCGATCTGACGGAGCTCCTCGGCCACGCTCTCGCCGACGGTGCCGAGCTCGGCCAGGGCCGCGGCGGCGTCCTCCGCGTCACTGGGGTCGCCCGAATCGCCGAGGAGGGTGCGCAGGCGGCGGCCGAGCTGACGCGTCTCGACCGCCGAGGGCATCACGCGATCACCCGGCGCCGCCATCACGCGCGCCACGAGCGCCAGGTAGCGATCGAGCGAGGCGGCCGGGAGGCCGAGCTGGAAGATCTCGCGGGCGCCCGCCTCGACCCGCCGGATGGTCTGCTCGAGCGCGTCCACCGAGCCCTGCACGGCGGCGGCGGGCGAGTTCACCTCGTGGGCGATGCCCGCCACGAGCTGGCCAAGACCGGCCATTCGCTCCGAGTGCGCGAGCTGCGTCTGCGCCGTGCGCAGCTCGCCGAGCGCGCGCTCCGTCTCGGCCTTGGCGCGCTCGAGCTCGGCGGTTCGAGCCCGCACCTTCATCTCGAGGTCCTCGGAGAAGGTGCGGACCTCCGAGTACAGCCGCGCGTTCTCGATCGCCGTGGCGGTCTGATCGGCCAGCGTCACCAGCAACCGCAGATCGGACTCCGAGAAGGCGTCGGCGCCGGGCCGGCCCACCAGGATGACGCCCACCGTGCGGTCCTGCAGACCGAGCGGCGCCGCGATGAGAGGGCCCTTCAGGCCGGCGCCGCCGGCCGTCGCTCCCAGATCGGGATCGGACTCGACCGCGGCGGTGCGGATGGGGCGGCTGCGGTCGGCCACGACCTTGGCCATGTCGGCCAGCCGCCGTCCCACCGGCTCGCCCGCCACCGCGCGCACGGTGAATTTGCGCGCCTGAACGCTGGCGCCCTCGACCGCCAGCGCGATGGCCACGGTCTGCGCCGACAGGACGGTCAGCGCCTCGTTCGTCACCGCGCGCAGCAGCTGGTCCAGCTCGACCATCGAGCTGATGGTCCGCCCGATCTGGTGGACCGTGACCAGCTCGCGCACGCGCGCGGCCAGGCCCTCCTGGTTCTCTTTCAGGCTCTGCAACATCACCCGGAAGGCCTCCGCGACGTCACCCAGCTCGTCGGGGCTCTCGACGCCGATCTTGGTGTCCAGGTTGCCGAGCGCGATCGACATGGCGCCCGCGTGGAGATCCTGCAGCGGCCGCGTCAACCGGCGCGCCAGGACGTCGGCGAGCCCGATCGCGATGAGGAGGACGCTGATGGCGCCGAGGACGAGCGTGATCGTCACGCGGCGCCGCGCGGCCGCCAGCGTGTCGCGATCGAGCGCCACCCCGAGGAACCCCACCCGCCGTCCTCCGGGATCCTGGATGGGGCCGAAGGCCACGGAGTAGGACTTCCCGGCGAAGTCGAGGGCCACCACCGGGACCCGCGCCTCGCGGACCGCGCCGATCGCCACCGAGGGCAGCGCCGGGCCCGGGAAGCGGGCGCCGGTGGGCGACGTGAACGTCGACGTGCTGGGCTCGGTGCCGCGATAGAAGATGACCTCGCGGGCGGCGCCCAGCTCGGCCTTGACGTGATCGGCGACCGGCCCGTTGATGCTGGCCGACACCACCGCGGACCCGAGCAGCCGCAGCGCCGGATCGACCAGCGGGAAAGCGGCGCGCACCACCAGCCAGTTGCCGGCCGACTCGATGCTGATGGTGCGCTCGAACTCGAGCGCGCGACGCACGACCGGCGAGCGATCGGCCGAGTCGAACGCCGCGAACCGCTCGCTGACGATGGCGTCGTTGCAGGTGCCAGCCGCGCAGCGGGCGAGCACCCTCCCGACCGCGTCGGTCACCTCGAGCAAGGCGGAAGGTTGGCGCTCGGACAGCTCGGCCAGGCGGCGCCGAACATCCATGGGCGTGCGGGCCAGCGCGTCCAGCAGCGCGCCCTCGTTGCCGAGCGCGGCCGCCGCCGTGGCGCGCTCGCGCACCTCGCCCAGCAGCAGCGCCCGCGCCACCTGCAGGCCGCGCTGGGCCTCGAACTCGATGCCTTGCTCGACGCTGGAAAAGACCAGGGCGGCCGCCACCGCCGCGACGGCGATGACCGGCACCAGCGTCGCCACGATCAGAAACAGCGACAGCCGCACCCGCAGCCCACGGCGGCGGCGCGGAGAGCGCCGGCCGTCCGCGGCGGCCGGCTCGGCCTTGAACGTCCGCGCGATCCGATGGAGGCCGACCCGCGCGCGGCTCTTCGTGTCGGCGGGGACGGGCAGAGCGTCCGGAGTGGCCGGGGATCTCCCGGTGGGCCTCGACCGCTCGACGGGGATCTCCGGCCGGGTCGGCGCGCGCACGACCGGAATGGCCCCGAGCGGCGTCGGCCCGGGGGTCGAGGACGCCGGCGGCCCCGCCGAGGGCGCCCGCCCCCCGGACAAGGGGACGGTCGACGTCACGCGCGGCGGCGCGACCGGCAGCTCACGCGTGGGCACGGGCGTCTTCGACCCGACGGCGCGCGGCGGGCGTCGCTCGTCGCTCACGGCGCGCGGCCCACGCCGCGATAGAGCGCGATGGCGGAGGATTGAACGGCCAGCCCGCCGATGTCCGCGCGGGTGGCGAACACGACCATCGGGTGCGCCAGCGGGACCCAGGGCGCCTCCATCGCGATGATGGTCTGCGCCCTCGCGTAGAGGCGCTCGCGCTCCGCGCGATCGGTCGTCCGCTGCGCGGCCAGGATGGTCTCGTGCACCGTCGCGTTCGAGAAGAAGGAGATGTTCGACGGGTGCGCCCCCAGCGCGTTGTCGGCGTCGAGGAGGTTGTAAAGGAAGTCGTCGGGATCGCCGTTCGTGCCCGACCAGCCGGTCAGCGCCAGGTCGTGCTCTCCCGCCCACAGAGCCCGCTGCAGCTCGGCCGGCTCGTGGGCCACGATCTCGACGGGGAAGCCGACCTCCTCCAGGCAGCTGCGAATCACGGCGGCCACGCGCTCGGGCGCCGGGACGTACTGGCGCGGCAGCGACGGGATGTAGAGCTTGAGGGGGCGCGAGGCCGCCCCGCTGAAGCCGGCCTCGGCGAACAGGCGGCGCGCCCGTTCGGGATCGTAGGTGAACGACGGCAGATCCTGGCGGGCCGACCACATGTTGGGCGGCAGGGGCCCGACCGCCGCCGTGGCCAGACCCTGGTAGACGAAGCGGACGATGGCGTCGCGCCGTATCGCGTGAGCCACCGCCCGCCGCATGCGCGGATCGTCGAACGGGCGGTGGCGCGTGTTCAACGCGATGTACGACACCAGAGACGCAGGCGCCGAGACCAACCGCAGATCGGGATCCAGGCGCACCAGCGGGATGTCGTCGGGGTCGAGCTGCTCGACGACGTCGGCCGCCCCCGACTCGATGGCCTGCATGCGTTGCCGCGAGTCGCGCAGCTGCAGCATGACCAGATAGCGGATGTGGGCCGGCCGATCCCAGTACGAGTCGTTGCGCTCGAGCGTGATGCGGTCGCCCGGGATCCATTCCAGGAACCGGTAGGGGCCGGTGCCGACCGGGTGGCGGCCGAACTTGGTGCCGAAGCGGCGCACCGCCGTGGGCGACACGATCGACGCCGGACCGATGGCGAGGTTGGCCAGGAACGGCGCGTAGGGACGATCGATCTGGAACTGCACGCGCAGCCGGCCGAGGGCCACGACGCGCCGGATGTTGCGGTAGCTCTTGGCCCACACGAAGTCCGGCTCGTGCGCCGGATGGTCCGCCACGATCTGCCGCTCGAACGAGAACACGACGGCGTCGGCGTCGAAGGGCGTGCCGTCATGGAACGTGACGCCCGGCCGCAGATCGAAGGTCCACAACTTGCCGTCGGCGCTCACCTCCCAGCGCATCGCCAGGTCGGGCTCGGGCTCGGGCCGCCCGGCGGTGAACCGCACGAGGCGACCGAAGACCTGCTCGGCCACCTCGAGCGACTCGAGGTCGGAGGCGCGCGCCGGGTCCAGGTTCGTCGCGTCGCTCGGCCGCGCCACCACCAGCCGGTCGCGCAGGTGCGACGAGACGTCGCGCCGCGAATCGCACCCGCCGACGGCGGCCGAGCCCGCCACCGCCGCGGCCACCAGCGCCGCCCGCGCCCAGGCCGGGCGCCCCCGCCCGACGGGCGGCGGCAGCTCCCCTCCCCCGCGCGCGCGTCGACCCGGCCATCGCCCGCCGCCGCTGCACCCGAGCAGCGGGCCGGCCCTCACCGCGACGCCCCTTCGCTCCGTCCGACCACGACCGAGATGTCCTCGCGCTCGTAAGCGTCGACCCGCCGCAGGTCCTCCGCCACCGTCGGGTACCGATCGGGCGGGACGCGGAGGATCGACAGCCGCGCCTCGCGCTCCAGCGTCAGCACCGGCGCGTGCCCGCCGGCGAGGCTCGCGCTCCGGCTCCGGCTCGCGCTCTGGCTCACGCCGCCCTCGGCGCCAGAGTCCAGGTGGCGACGCTCGCGGAAGCGGTATTCGCCTTCGCGCGCGACCACCCGCTCGGCGTCGCTTCCCGCCGTCCCGGCCAGGCGCGCGCCGGATGGCAGCTCGATGCGCGCCCGCAACGTGGTGGGAACGTCGAAGCTGGTCAGCAGCGGAACCGTTCGGCGCGACTCGGTGGCGTAGCGACGCCCGGGCTGGGCCCGGAAGAACAGCGGCGTGATGCGCAGCCCGCTCGCGTCCGCCGTGCCGAAGCGCGGGCTGGTAAAGGCGTAGCGCACGCGCACCTCCGCCGCGGCGTAGGGCCGCCGCGGTGAATCGCCGCTCGGTTTCGACGGGATGTCCACCTGCAAGTCCTTCAGCTCGGCGCCGGGGAAGTGTACGCCCAGCCAACGCTGCTCGAAATCCTGCCGCATCTTCGTCTCGTCGCCCCCGAGCTGGTCGACGATCTCCGACCACTCGAGAGCCGGCCAGCCGCGGATCACCTCGAGCGCCTTCACCTGGGCGCGGCCGTCCGCTGCGACGCGGGCCGAAAGCTCGATGGTCCGCGCGTTCTCGCCGGCGCTCCGGACGGTCTCGAACGCGCCGCTGGAAAGGACCACGGCGCGGGCCCCGTCGAGGCCCGGCGAGACGTAACCGATCGGCGCGTGTTTGAGCCGAGGATCGACGTGGAGCACGCGCCCCCCTGGCAGCGTGAACCGCACCAGCACCTCCGCGAAGTCGTCCGCCTCCTCCACCGGGGCGGCGACCGAGCCCTCTGCCGTGAAGCGCGAGCGCCCGAGCGCCACCTCCGCCGGCAGACCGAGCCGCCGCGCCAGCGCGAGCAGCACCGCCACCCGATTGCCGCGGCCGCTCGCGACCGCGTAGGTGGCCGGGCCGCGCAGATCCTCGCTCGCCTCCACGTTCTCGCCGACCCACGCCACCAGCGCGCTCGCCAGCGCCTCTAGGGAGGGGGCGGTGCCGGCGAGCGCCCGGATCTGCCGCTCGGCCTGGTCCAGCCCGCCGGCGTCGCGCGCCGTGCCGTGGAGCTGCTCTCGCAAGAAGCGGGTCCACGCCGGCCAGCGAGCCGCGAAGGACGCGCGCACCGAGGGCACGTAGTCGATGGCCGGGACGGGAGAGCGCTCGCCGAAGAGCTGAGGCACCTGTCGGGCGGCGAAGGTGGTCAGCACCAACCCCGGCCCCGCAGGAGCGCGGATCGGGGCGGGCGCGCCGGCCCGTGCGTCCACGCTCATCTTTTGCGCCACCTCCGCCTCCGTCACCAGCAGGAATTCGGTGCGATCGAGGGGCGCGTCGAAGGACTGGAAGAAGAAGCGGTCGCTCAGGAAGCCGCTCCGCTGCCGCGAGGCCGCCGGGGCCCCCTGGGCGGCCGGGCGGGCGGCCGGGTCGCCGAAGTCGCCCTCGAACGCCTGCTGCGGCCCGCGCACCTCCAGGGTCTCCTTTTCCAGCACGTCACCGATCGCAAGATCGGCGGCCGAGATGGCGTCCTTGCCCGCCACCTCCTCGGGCTCTCGCGTGGTGCCGTCCGGCTTGTGCGTTCGCAGCGTCAGGACCTCCGCGCCCTCCGGCACGGACACCTCGCCCCATTTCTCGATCGCGTCCTTGCTCTGCACGCGCACGATCTCGTGGGTCAAGGTGATCAGCGCGCCGCTCGGCAGGACGCGCGTGACGGCGCGGTCGAGGAGCACCACCGCCGGCGAGGACGCCGCGTAGGTCCGCTTCGATCGCTCGAACTCCCGGATGACCGCGCGGCCGTCCAGGCGGTAGGCGTCGAGCGGCAACGGCAGCCCCAGCGCGCGGGCCGCGCGGAGGATCTGCGGCAGATCGGGCCTGTCTTCCAGCAGGGCCGCCAGACGCGCGCGCGCCCGGGGCGCGTCCCCGGCGGCGATGAGGGCGTCGACCCAGTCCTTCACGCCTTCGCCGTCCGTCGGCTCGAGGTCCGCCTCCAGCAAGGCGGCCGCCTCGGCCGGACGCCCGCGGGCCAGCACCAGCCTCGCCAGCGAGCGCCGCCAGGCGGACGGATCGGGCCCGAGGGCCATCCCGCGGCGCAAGAGGGCCTCGGCGCCGTCCAGGTCACCGCGGCGGCGCAATCGCTCGACGCGATCATCGGTCACCTCGCCACAGACGATGGTCGCGTCTTCCAGACGGCGAACGGCGCCGGCGTCGCGCCGAGCCTCGGCGCGCAGGAGAGCCGTCTCGACCACGCTGCAAGCGCCGCCGCCGAGGGCCACGGCGCGGTCGAGCGCGCGATCGGCGTCCCATTCGAGCCCGCGCAGCCGGTAAGCGCCGTGCAACGTGAGCCGAGGCAACCACCAGGCCGGCGCCGCCGCCGCGGCCTGCTGGGCCTCGTCGAGGGCCTCGTGCGGGCGATCGTCGTCGAGCGCGAGCCCGGCCAGCGCGTTCCGCGCGCGCGCCAGCCGCGAATCGACGGCGACCGCAGCGCGCAGGAGCACGCGGGCGCTCTCGCGAGCGAAGCCGCTCGGCTGGCTGGGATCGTCGCGCGCGAGGGCGGCCGCCAAGGTCGCCCCGATCGCCAGCCTCGGCAGCGCCGCCAGCGAGCGGGCCGCCCGCTCCGCGCCCGCCACGTCGCCGAGCTGGTTCGCGACGTAGGCCCGGGCATAGAGGCGGGCCGCCTCGAGCGGCGCGCCGACGGGAAGCGGCGCGCCGCTCGCGACGCCCTGCCCCTCGACCTCGACGGCCGGTGTCCCAACGGGCGGCGCCCCCGCCGCTGGCACCACCAGCAGGGCCAGCTCGGGATGCCCGCCGTAGCTGGCCAGACGGAGCTCGATCCGGTGCCGGCCCGGCTGCCAGGCGACGCGGGTGGCGGAGACGCGGGGTCCGTACGTGCGCTCGCCGCCGTGCGCGTGGACCGCGACCCCGTCGGCGATCACGCGGGCCTCTCCATGAAAGTCGAGGACGATGTCGAAGGCGCCCGCGGCGGCCACATCCACCTCGCTCGTCACCCGCTGCGCGCCGGCCCGCCCTTCGTACGAGGGGATGGCCACCACGCAGCCAGGGCGCCGCACGAGGCGCCCGGCGCCGCGCGCGCCGGCTCGCGCCGGCGTCTCCAGATCGAGGTGCGGCAGCCGCCCGGTCGCGGCCTGCACCTCGAACGTCCGCAGGCAGCCGTTGCGAGCGGCGGCGGCCCCCAGCGCCGCGGGATCTCCGCGGCGGGTGGCGATGCGCTCGTCCAGCAGAGCGAGAGCGTGGCGCGCGGGCCACGCCAGGGGGGGCGGCGCGATCCGCAGGATCCGATCCTCGATGGTCCGGCGGGCCGGCTCCGAGCCGCCGTGCTCCTCGAGGAGGGTCCCGAGGCGCCCCGCCGCCAGCGCCGCCATCTCCGACTCTGCCGCGGCGTCCGCCCGGGCGAGGTCCAGCGCGGCCCCGGCGCTCGCCGCCTCCAGCAGCGCCAGATACGAGGCGATCGCGCGCGGGCTGTCGCCGCGCTCGAACGCCAGCGAGGCGTCGGCCAGGCGCGTGAGCCGATCGTGAGGTGCGGCCGCCACCCCGGCCGCGGCGGCCGCCTCGGCCGCGCGATCGTCACCGGCGACGAGGAGCGCCCAGACCTTCGTCGCTCCTCCCGCCGCTGTGGACGAACGGTCCGCCGGCTCCCCTTGTCGCCCGCCCCTCCAGGCCGCGCAGCCGGCGACGGTCCACAGCGCCGCTGCCATCCAGGCGCCCACCACGAAGACCGCACGCCGAGATGCCGGCGACGGCGCGCCGGCCCGGGAGAGCACGATCGCGATCCCTCGGCTTCTCGGGTCGCTCATGGCGCCGCCGATCGGGCCGGCTCGTTCGTCGCCTCGACCGCGGTCGAGGCCGTCGCATCGTTCGCCGCGGCGGGCTTGGCGGCCGGCGCCGCCGTGATCCTCTCGGCCATCATCGAGTCGACGGCGGCCAGGAACCGGCGAAACGCCGGATACTCCTCGGCGCTGACCCGATCGCGCGCGACATCCAAGGTGCCGATCACGCGCACCTCGCCTGGAGCGAGGCGCTCGACGCGCAGGTCGAAATGGCCGAAGGGCGACTCGATCCGCCGCGACGCCGGGACATGGGTCAGCTCGAACCCCGCCGGGAACCGATAGTCGATCTCCTCCTCGTGTTGCCAGGGATAGGCGAGGACCAGCGCGGACCGCCGTGCCGACAGGCGCGCGTAGGTCCGCACCAGATCCACCTCCCGCGTCCCCAGCCCCAGCTTCAGGCCATCTCCCGACGTCCGCTCCGCCAGCCCCGGCACCGTCGCGTGGGCCAGGATCGTGACGGGCCGATTGCGATCTTCGATCCCGGGCATCTCCACCGACAGCAGCCGCGCGCCCGGGTTGCGGGCGGAGAACGCCTTGCCGTAGCGCTCCTGACGCTCGCCCGCGGTCTGGTAGTGCTCGCGCCACTCGGGGGCCGCCTGACCGGTCAGCGTCAGCTCCTCGCGGACGTCGGCGCTGCCGTCGGCCTCCATCGTCACCTGCCAGCGCCGCTGCGCCCGGTTGCGCGTCGACGGCAGCACGGGCGTCTGAGCCAGGCGCGAGCCGCGCGGCCCGACCTGCAGCACCATGACCCCCTGGTCCTGCCCGGGCAGCTCGTTCATGCCCGAGAACTCGGCGGTCCCGTCCAGGTACAGGCCGAGCTTCGGCACGAACACGATCGCGTGATCGAAGATGGCGAGCGAGGCCGGCAAGGTGGCCAGCCGGCCGCCGCGCTTGGTGCGCAGGAGGACCATCTCCGCGTCGATCCCGGCCTCGCGCAACAGCACGACCAGCAGCGCCGCCTTGTCCTTGCAGTCGCCGAAGCGGCGCGAGAGCACCTGCGAGACCTTGTACGGCTTGAAGCCGTGGATGCCGAACTCGAGGCCCACGTAGCGCGTGCCCCCCACCACCAGCGCGTGCAGCGCGCGCACCTTGGCCAGCAGCTTGCCCTGCTCGTCGAGCGGCGCCGAACCGGCCGGTCGGACGGCCTCGGCGGCCGCCTTCTTGATCGCCTCGTCCGCCACCAGCTGCTCCTCGACGAGCCGCCAGTACCAGGCGCCCACCTCCTCCCAGCTCCCGTAGGTGCTGACGTGGAGGTAGGGCGAGATCTCGGCCAGCCCCGGCATCGCGGGCTCGGCTTCGATGCGCGGGACCTCGTCGGCCGCGAAGCGATAGATCGTCTCGCCCTGCGCTCCGGTCACCGACTCGGTCAGCCGCGCGACGGCCGGACGCGCGAAGTGAAAGGTGCGTCCGGGCGGCCCGATCAGCGTGTAGTCCCATCGCCGCTTGGGCACGCCCTCGGAGACGAACTGCAGATCGCCGAAATAGCCGGCAAGCTGGTTCTCGCGCGAGACGTCGGACACGACGTATTCGATCTCCAGCACGTCGCCCGCGCGCAGGCCCTCGAAGGCCACGACCTCGGCGCGAAAGTCGTAGTAGAGGCCGTACCACGGCTCCGACAGGTCCTGATCGTCGCGCCCGGAGGCTTGCAAGGTTTGCCACACCCCGGCCGCGTCACGCCGGAAGATGCGCGCCTCGCGGATCTCGACCTCCTCCGATCCAGGCGTGTAGCGGACGTAGAACTCTTTGTTCTCGCGCGCGCCGGCCTCGGTGCGGATCTCGGTCACGCGCTGGGCGAACGTCTCCGCCAATCCGTTCGGGTGAACGCGGACCACCCGGCGATCGAGGAGGACGACGGCCGGATCCGGTTCGCGCGCGGCGGGTGTCGGCGCGGAGGCACCACGAGCGGGGGGAGGCGCGACGGAGGATCGAGCCGCCTCGGCGGCCAGGAGAGGAAGGACGGGCGCGGCGAAGGCGCGCGCGAGGTCGGACGAGGACGAGGACGAGGACGAGGACGAGCGGAGGCGGGCGGCTTCCGTATAGCGGCGCAGCTCGACGTCTTGCGGTCGCAGGTCGCGCGCCGTCTGGAGCCACGGCAGCGCGGCCTCCGATTGCCCGTGTCGGTCGAGCAGGCGGCCGATCTCGGCGGGCAAGCTGAACTCGTGGGGCAGCCGACGCGCGGCCGCTTCGAGGGTCTGGCGCGCGCCCGTCACGTCCCCTCGCCCCTCTTGGTGCCGGCCGACGTCGATCACCAGCGACGGCAGATCCGGTCGAGCCCTGGCGGCGGACTCGACGTAGCGGGCCGCGGCGGCGGCGTCTCCCCGATCCCACGCGTACGCGCCCAGCTCGCGCAGGAGCTCGACGTCGTCCTGGGCGTGCCGCAGGAGGCCCGCGAGCTCTCGCTCCGCGTCCTCCCGGCGCCCCAGCACGAGCAGCAGGCGCGAGCGCTCGCGCGCCACGATGGGCACGGCCCGCGCCGCGGGAGAGAGGGCATCGATGCGCGCGAGCGCGAGCGCCGGAAGCCCCGCGGTCTGCTCCTCGCCAGCCAGCGACAGGCTGGCCGGCCAGCAGCGCGGATCGGCGGCGAGCGCCGCCCGCCACAGGTCCCCGGCCGCCGCCTGCCGCCGCTGGTCGCGGGCCACGTCGCCAAGGGCCGAGAGGATCCTCGCGCGCTCGCCTCGATCGCGCGCCAGCGGAAGGGCGCGCTCCAGGGCCCGCCGCCGCTCGTCGTCCTCGCGCGCCGCGGCCGCCAGGCCCAGCAACGCCGCCGCCGACGACGACGCGGCCGCCGAGGCCTCGAACGCGGCGGCCGCTGCCTTGGCGTCCCGATCGGCGGAGTCGACGTTCATCAGGTAACGGCCCAGGTCCAGCCAGGCCTCCGCCCGCGCCGCCGCCGTCGCACCGGATCGATGCGCTCGAGCCCGCAGCAGATCCTCCAGGTTTCGCGGCGCCGGTGCCCCCCGGGGCGGGCCGGCCCGGGTCTGTCCCTCGAGTCCGCCGCCTCGCCGCGCGGCCGCGAGCGCCTCGCCTCGGGGCGGCTCCCACGCGTCCTCGAGCTGCAGCGCCCGGCCGTCGAGCCGGGTCAGCCGCGCGAAGAGCTGCCACGCGCTCGCCCCCACGACCGTCTTCACCAAAATGCGGTTCCAGCCTGCCTCCAGATGCACCGCCACCGCGTCCTGATCGAAGCGGGCCGCGCGCGCGCGATCGGCGGTGAACGCCGCGCGACCGTTGCACCACACCTTGACGGGCCCCGGGCTGCCGAGGCGCAACGCCGCGTCCGTGGCGCGCGCCACCTTCACGAAGGCGAGCACGTACCCCACGGCCTCGGTCTCCGGGCGCAGGAGCGCGTCGAGGTGGAGGGCTCCGCGATACACGGCCCCCTCCGCGCGCCGCCAGCTCACGTCGCGCTCCTTGCCCGGGTACGCGCGCGCCGCATCGGGCGGCCCCGGGCTCTGCTGTGACTCCGGCGGAAACGCCACCCCGAAGCCGCCGCGCCCGTCCCCGAAGGGGCCGATCACCCACAGATGTCGAAGCGCCCCGAGCGGCCCCCGCAAAGCCGCCGCCCGCGCGTCGTCGCCCTCGGCCTCGGCGCGTCGGGCGAGCCAGTCGCGCGCCCGCGCCGCGACCAGCGGATCGGTCCCCTCGTCGTCCACCAGTCGCCCGATCACCTCGTCGAAGCGCCCGGTGGGCTCGCCCTCCGCCAGCTCGAAGAGAGCCACCAACGGCCCCACCGCTTCGGGGCGCTTCGCCACCGCTCGCAGCCGGGCCAGCTCGGCGGCGACGGCGGTCGCGAACGGATCATCGTCGGCCCTGGCGGGCGGGCCCACGAACAGGACGGCTGCCATGGCGATGCCGACGGCGGCAGCGCGAGGGGAGATCGAGCGGGCGAGGAGCGGGGTGATCGCTGGACGGTCGGACGATCGCGCCCGACCGGCGCGACGGAAGAGCATTGGGCGGGAGTATACGCTCCGCGCGCGCCGAAGGCGCGTCACCCCGCCTCGGACGGAGCGGGACCGCCCCTACGGCTCCGAGCTCTGGTCGGTGAAGTCGATGCCCCCGTGCCGAGACACGAGGAGGAGATCGCGCCCCGCGCCCGCGCGGTAGTCGTGGCTCGAGCCTGGCTCGGCTTCGATGACGGCGCCCGGGCCATGCACCTGGCCGCGATCGTACATCACGCCGTCGAGGACGATCGTCGTCTCGCCGGCCCGGTGCCGGTGCCGTGGAAAGGTCGTTCCCGGCGCCATGCGGACCACGCCCGCCTCGAGGCCCGCCATCGCGGGTCCGGGCAGAAAGTGAAAGTAGCGCGCGCCCCCGGGAAAGACGGACCACCCGACGCTCTGGTCGACCCGCGCGAGGACCTCGCGGACGGCCCCCTCCGTCAGATCGAAGAGCCGCCCCAGGGACGCGAAGAAGGGCCGGAACCGGTCGACGCTGCCGATGGTGTCGAGGAGCCGCTGGCGCAGCGCGGGCGGCGGCGTCTCGGCCTTCACGCGCAGCTGAGCCCAGGCGGCCACCGCCTCGTGAGCGGCGGCGACGTCGCGGGCCAGAGCCGGAGACGCCTCGACGGCCGCCGCGAACTGCCGGCGCTCCTCCGGCGCGAGCGCGTCGAACACGAATTCGGGAAGCGCTTCGTCCGGCCGGCTCATGGCGTGCGGCCTCCCCCGGAGTCCGGCAGCTTCAGAGCCTCTCGCAACGCGCCGAGCGCTCGAGCCATCCGCGACTTCACGGTGCCGATGGGGATCTGCAACCGCTCCGCGATCTCCGAGGACGAGAGGCCGTCGAAGTACGCGAGATCGATGACCGTGGCCAGCTCCTCCGGCAAGCCCAGCGCCAGGAGGCGCACCCGCGCCGCATCGACCCCGGCGGCCGGGCTCCCCGCGCCGACCTCGGCCGGCGCCGGCTCGACCGAGACGCGCTCGACGACCTTCGCGTCGCGCGCCCGCTTGCCCAGTCGATCGAGGGCCCGGGAGCGCGCGCGGATGGTCAACCACGCCACCACGCTGCCCCGCAGAGGCGAATACTCCGCGGCGTGCTGCCACACCTCGAGGAACACGTCGTGGATCAGGTCCTCGGCCGGAGCGGCGTGGCCGAGGATGCGCTTCGCGAGCCCGAGCAACATGGGCGCGTGCAGGTCGTAAAGGGCCGCCAGGGCCTGCCGGTCGCCGGCGGCGATCGCCGCGACCAGCGCCACGTCGCCTCCCGTCCCCCGCGAATCAGACCGCGACAACGAAGCGTCCTTCAGCATCCAAGCCCCGAAACTATCAGCGCCACGCGGTGCCTGACAAGGCGGACTCAGGGGGGACTTCGTCCCCCCTACGTGACCCCCAGGATCAGAGCCGGACCCGGATCTAGAAAGCTCAAGGTGTCTCCGGCGGGCAGAGCCCGCCTCCGATCCCGGTACCGCCGGGCGTAGGGGGGCGTTGCCCCCCTACGAGACCCCCAGGATCAGAGCCGGACCCGGATTCAGAAGCTCAGGGCGTCTCCGGCGGGCAAAGCCGGCCTCCGATGCCGGTACCGCCGGGCGTAGGGGGGCGTTGCCCCCCTACGAGACCCCCAGGATCAGAGCCGGACCCGGATCTAGAAAGATCAAGGTGTCTCCGGCGGCAGAGCCCGCCTCCGATCCCGGTACCGCTGGGCGTAGGGGGGCGTTGCCCCCTACGAGACCCCCAGGATCAGAGCCGGACCCGGATTCAGAAGCTCAGGGCGTCTCCGGCGGGCAAAGCCGGCCTCCGATGCCAGTACCGCCGCCCGCCGAGGTTTTGCTCATGGAGCCCCCTCGTCGGGGGACAAGCTGACGTTAGTCTCCGTCGCGCTCGGCCTTGGCCCGGCCGGGGGTGTCGCGGGGCGCGCGGGCCAGCCTGCCGGGGGCCCCTTCCCCGTTGCCTTCGAAGACGGCGCCGATGGCTTCGCGCAGGGCGATCCGAGCGCGGTGCAGGCGGGTCTTCACGGTCGGGACCGAGATCCCGAGCGCCTCGGCCGTCTCCTCGGTCGAGAAGCCGTCCACGTCGCGCACCAGGAACACGGTCCGGTAGATCTCGGGCAGGTCGTCGATCGCCTCCTGAAGCTGGTGCCGCATCTCCTCCGAGAGCAGCTCCTCGTCGGGACGCCGCGCCCAGTTCTCGCCCACCGGCCCCAGCTCGCTCACGTCGGTCGAGCGCGTATCGAGGAACCCCGGCTCGAGGTCCTCCGTCGAGACCTCCGGGTGCCGGCGCTGGGAGCGCAGGCGCATCAGCGCGGCGTTCGAGGTGACTCGGTAGAGCCAGCTCGAGAACTGGGATTCGCCCTTGAAGCCGTCGAGCTTGCGCCACACCGAGAGCAGCGTCTCCTGCACGATCTCCTTCGCCTCCGTCTCGTTGCGCACGAAGCGGAAAGCCAGGCGGTACACCTTGTCCTGGTAGCGATCGACCAGCGTCTCGAAGGCCGCGAAGTCGCGGTGGCGGGCGCGCGCGACCAGCTCGTCATCGGACAGCGCGGAGAGCGCGTCCGGTCGAGCCTCGGTTGACGGTTGTTCCCCAGGCGCCATTTGAGGACCGACGATTCTCCCAGATAATTCCGTCCGCCGATAGACGTCCGCGACGGGCGGGGCATGCTAGAAGCCGGCGCATGTTTCGGAACCCGACCTCCCCGCTGGTCCAGAGGTGGCGCCGGGTGCGCGCGGGCCGGCGGACGCTCGGCTCGTTGATCCTCGCGGCCGTGGTCGCCGGTGGTGCCGCTGCGACGCCCCAGGCCCGATCGGCTTCGCCCGCCGCACCCGCTGCCGCGTCCCCGGCCGTCGGGGCCCCGGCCTCGAGCGCGGGCTCGCCGCTGCCCGAGCTGAAGGTCGAGAAGTACGTGCTCGCGAACGGGCTCGAGGTGATCCTGCACGAGGATCACCGGGTCCCGCAGGTGGTGGTCGACATCTGGTACAAGGTCGGCTCGAAGGACGAGGAGCGGGGACGCACCGGCTTCGCGCACCTGTTCGAGCACGTGATGTTCCAGGGCTCGAAGCACGTGGGCGAGGACAAGCACTTCGCCTATCTACAGAAGGCCGGCGTCTCGAACGCGAACGGGTCCACCTCCGAGGACCGCACCAATTACTTCGAGGTGCTGCCCTCCAACCAGCTCGAGCTCGCGCTGTGGCTGGAGAGCGATCGCATGGGCTTCCTGCTGGATCGGCCCGGCCTCAAGGAGACCTTCGACGGGCAGCGCGACGTCGTGAAGAACGAGCGGCGCCAGCGGATCGAGAACCGCCCCATGGGCCTCGTCAACCGGGTCACCATCGAAGCGCTGTTTCCGGAGGCGCACCCCTATCACCACGAGGTGATCGGCTCGATGGACGATCTCTCGCGCGCCACGCTCGACGACGTGGGCGCGTTCTTCCGCCGTTATTACGTCCCGAACAACGCGACCATGGTGCTGGCCGGGGACTTCGATCCCGACGCGGCCCGCGCGCTGATCGAGAAGTACTTCGGCCCCATCCCGGCGGGCCCGACCGTGACCCGCACGCTGCCGCCGCCGGTCACTCTGCGCGCCGAGACGCGCATCGCGCTCGAGGCCAAGGTCCAGCAGCCGCAGGTCTTCATCGACTTCCCCACCGCCCGTGGCCTGTCGAAGGGCGACCACGAGATGGACCTCCTGGCGCTCGTGCTGGCCGGCGGCAAGGCCTCGCGCCTGTACCGGCGGCTCGTCTACGATCTCCAGATCGCCCAGAGCGTGACCGCCAACCAGCAGAGCCAGCTGCTGCAGAGCGTGTTCGAGATCTCCGCCTCCCCGCTCGGGGGCCACACCCTGGACGAGGTCGTCAAGGTCATCGACGAGGAGCTGGAGTCTCTTCGCACGAAGCCCGTCGAAGAAGCCGAGCTCGAGCGGGTGAAGAACCAGCTCGAGTTCGACCAGCTGCGGAGCCTGGAGCCGGCGCTGGCGCGCGCCGAGCGCCTGCAGGCTTACAACCTGCAAGCGGGCGATCCCGCCTACCTGGCGCGGGATCTGGCCATGTACCGCGCCGTGGACGCGGCGGCCTTGCGCGCGGCCGCCAATCAGTACCTCCGCAAGGACGGTCGCGTGGTGGTGACCGTGACCCCCAATCCGGACGCGCCCATCATGGGGCGGATCAAGGCTCCCTGAACATGACGACGAAGAACCGATTCGCCTTCTCGGCGCTCGCCTCGATGGTCGCGCTGTCGATGCCGGCGCCAGGCTGCGCCGCCGCGTCGGTGCCGCCGGCCGCGACCGGCGCGCCGGCCGCGGCCCAGGCTCCTCCCTCCCCGTCGCCAGGGGCGACACGGGTGGCCGTCGCTCCGGCCGCCAAGGCGCCGCCACCCCCGACGACGCCCGACGCCCCCTTTCGCGCCGAGGCGCCGCCGCCGGGGCCCGAGCCGGCCTTCCGGGTCCCCGCGTTCAAGCGTTTCAAGCTGAAGAACGGCGCCGAGGTCATCCTGGCCGAGTTCCACGATCTCCCGCTGGTCGAGGTTCATCTGGTCGTGAAGACGGGCGGTGGCGCCAACCCTCCCGGACAGGCGGGCCTGGCCGACCTGACCGCGAACATGCTCGACGAGGGCACGAACACGCGCAGCGCGCTCCAGATCGCCGAGCAAGCGGGCGCCCTCGGGGCGGCGCTCTCGACCGCGTCGTCGTGGGACGGCTCCAGCGTCACGCTGTCGACCATCGCGCGCAACTTCGAGCCGGCGCTGGCCATCTGGGCCGACGTCGTCACCCACCCCGCCTTCTCCGAGAAGGAGCTGACACGGGTGCGCGACAACCTGCTGACCGCGGTGACCCGGCGCAAGGACAGCCCCCCCACCCTCGCCAACCTGCTGCTGGCGCGCGTGCTGTTCGGGGAGAAGCATCCGTACGCCTGGCCCCTGACCGGCGTCGAGGAGACGTTGAAGAAGATCTCGACCGCCGACCTGCGGCGCTTCTACTCGAGCTACTACCGCCCCTCGAACACGACGATCATCGCCGCCGGTGACATCACCGAGGCCGACCTGCGCGCCAAGCTCGAGGCCGCCCTGCGCGACTGGAAACCGGCGCGCTCGACCGCCCCCAAGGTCGCGACGCCGCCCGCTCCGGCCGGCCGGCGCATCTATCTCATCGACAAGCCCGAGGCGCCTCAATCGTCGATCCGCGTGGGATTCGTGGGCGTCCGCCGGAACGATCCCGATTATTTCCCGATCCTCCTCATGAATCAGATCCTGGGGGGCGCGTTCTACCGGCTGGACATGAACCTGCGCGAGCGCCAGCAATGGACCTACGGGGCGCGCTCGTCGTTCGAGATGCGGCGGACCCCCGGGCTGGCCTCGGCGGGCGGCGAGTTCGTGGCCCCCCACACCGCCGACGCGGTGGCGGAGATCCTGAAAGAGATGCGGGTCATCGCCAGCTCCGAGGTGACGGACGAAGAGATGACCCGCGCCAAGGAGAACTTCGTGCGCTCCTTCCCGGCCCGCTTCGCCACGCGGGCCTCGACGGCGTCCTTGCTCGGCGAGCTGGCGCTCTACGGTCTCCCCGATTCATTCCTCACGGACTATGTGAAGAACATCCAGGCGGTGACGAAGGCCGACGTCCTGCGAGTGGCCCAGCGGTTCCTTTCGACGGACAAGATGACCATCGTGGTGGTGGGTGATCGCGCCTCGCAGGAGACGCCGCTCCGCAAGCTGGCGCCGCTCGAGCTCCGCGATCTCGACGGCGCCCCCGTCGCCGCGACACCGACCGCTCGGGACGTCGGGCCCCGTCCCGGCGCCTCCAACTGACCCGATCCGAAACCGACGAGCCAGGATCGCGACGCAGGCGCGGCGCGCCGACAAGGCGGGTAAGATTGGCTCGATGAGCCACGAGCACCATCACGGCTCGCCGGCTGGGCATCACCACCCGCCTGCCCCCGCCCCCAGCGCGCTGACGGCCGAGGCCGTGCGGCGGGTCTTCGCGATCACGTTGATCCTCAACCTCGCGGTGGCGGCCGCCAAGGGTGGGTACGGCGTCCTCACAGGCTCGATCGCGGTCGGCTCGGACGCCATCCACGCGGTCCTGGACGCGTCGTCGAACGTGCTGGCGCTGGTCAGCCTGCGCCTGGCGCGCGCGCCGGCCGATGATCGTCACCCGTACGGACGGCAAAAGATCGAGATCCTCGCGGCGGTCGGCATCGGGGTCCTCATCGTGTTCGGTCTGTTCGAGCTGTGCGAGGCGGCCATCCGCTCGGTGCTCGGGAAGAGCGCGGCCCCGCACATCGGCTGGGGCGGGTTCGTGGTCGTGACCGCCACGATGGTGACGAATTTCTTCATCGCCCGCTACGAGGAGCGCCGCGGACACGCGCTGCACAGCGCCCTGCTGTGCGCCGACGCCCAGCACACGCGCTCCGACGTCTACGCGTCCATCGCCGTCCTGCTGTCTTTCGTGGGTGTCCGGCTGGGGTGGCGGTTCGCCGATCCCGTCGGCGCCGTGTGCGTGATCGGGCTGGTGGGCCGGGCCGCCTGGCTGGTCTTCCGCGACAACGTGCCGACCCTGATCGACTCGGCCGTGCTCGATCCGGCCCGCGTGGCGGCGCTGACCGGGCAAGCAGCCCAGGTCAAACAGGTCACGCGGGTTCGATCGCGGGGGCTCAGGAGCTCCGTTCACCTGGAGCTGCGCATCGACGTCGATCCCACCATGAGCGTCTCGGACGCCCACGAGCTCACCCAGGAGATCGAGCGGACCCTGCGCGCCGAGTTCCCCGGCCTGAGCGACGTGACCATCCACGCAGCTCCCGCTCCAGCTTCGAGCAAGTCCTGACGAGAGGCCCGTACCGTGAGGCTGACCAAAGGGCCTCTTCTTGACACCCCAGGTGGCCCCGATAACATACCAGGCCCGAGGTCTAGACTCGGCTCGCGAGACCCATACCCGCCCGCGCACCACCCAGGCCCGACACCCTTAACAGACGTCCCACCAGGTTCGACGGGGTCCGCGCAGAAGCCGCTGACCTCACGAGGAGAGAAAGAGATGCAAGGACTTGCCCAGTTCCTAGAGCAAGGCGGCACGTTGATGTACGTCAACCTCGTCGTCTCGATCATCACGCTCGCCATGATCGTCGACCGGGCCATCTTCTTCCTCGGCAAGGGGTCCGTGAACGCCAAGGCCTTCCTGGAGCAGATCCGGAAGCTGGTCCTCGCGAACAACATCGACCGCGCCGTGAAGCTCTGCTCGGCCACCGAGGCGCCCGTGGCCCAGGTCGCGCGCGCAGGCCTCCAGCGCACCCACCGCGGCGAGATCGCCGTGGCCCAGGCCATCGAGGAGACGCTGGTCGACGTCACCCCGCTCTTGAAGAAGCGCGTGCAGATCCTGTGGTCCATCGCGAACATCGCCACCCTGGTCGGCCTCCTCGGCACCGTCGTCGGCCTCATCCGCGCGTTCGGCGCCGTGTCGGCCGCCAAGCCGGAGGAGCGGTCGGCGCTGCTCGCCAAAGGTATCTCGGAGGCGCTCAACAACACCGCCATGGGTCTCGGCATCGCCGTCACCTGCATCATCGCCCACGCCATCCTGTCTTCGGCCTCCAAGAAGCAGGTGAGCGACCTCGAGACCTTCGCGCTCAAGCTGGAGAACCTCCTGGCTGAGTCGGCCCAGGGCTCCGCGAAGGCCTGATCGATGACGAGGGGCCAGGTCCGGGCGGCCATGCGCCGCATGCGGGATCACAACGAGGAGATCGAAGAAGAGGCCGGCGAAATCAACCTCGTCCCGTACATGGACATCGTCACCAACATCATCATCTTCCTCCTCGCGTCGGTCGTGAACCAGGTGGCGCTCGGGAACGTGAACGTCTCGGTCCCCACCCTGTCCAGCGCCGGCGCGTCTTCGGTCGATGAGCCGCCGCCCAAGCCGCCGCTCAACCTGACGGTCACCGTTGGCGCCACCGGGTTCACCATCGCCGCCTCGGGCGGCGTCCTGCCCGTCATTCCCAAGCTGCCGAACGGCCAGTACGACTACAAGCAGCTGACGAAGAAGCTGCTCGAGATCAAGTCGGCGCCCGACAACGTCGACGAGACCAAGGTCAACTTCAACGCGGACTCGAACACGTCGTACGACATCGTGGTCGCGACGCTCGATGCCATGCGCCAGGACGACAACGGCAAGGCGCTGTTCCCGGACGTGGCGTTTTCGGCGGGGATCATCTGATGGATCAGCAGATGTCGCGTCTGGCGGGGAAGAAGGCCATCCGGTCCTTCGCCCGCAAGCTGGCCGAGCCCGAGGTGGTCAAGGACCTGAACATCACGCCCATGATGGACATGATGACCATCATCCTGGTGTTCCTCTTGAAGACGTTCTCGTCGAGCTCGTCGACCATCACGTTCGATCAGAACCTGAAGGTCCCCTCTTCGACGACCCAGCTCAAGCCCAAGGAGGCCATCTCGGTCACGGTGACGAAGAAGGTCATCCTGGTCGAGGGCGATGGCATCGCCCCCATCGCGGGCGGCCGCGTGGACCCGGCGGTGAAGCGCGACGGCGAGAACGGGTACTACATCACGCCGCTCGTCGACATCCTCGAGAAGCATGCCCGCAAGGAAAAGAAGGTCGCCGAGCTGACCGGGATCCCTTGGGAAGCGCAGCTGATGCTGGTCGCCGATCAGACGACGCCTTACCGGCTATTGACCGAGGTCCTATATTCCTGCGGCCAGGCCGGGTATGCGAATTACCGGCTGCTCGTCCTCAAATCCAAGGACTGAAGGACCGTCGGGGGACTTGCCCCCTCCCCGCGCGCTCCTCTTTGCATTGGGTCCGGGGCGTCCATATGTTGCGCCGCCATTTCCGAATGGGTCGGCGTGTTATAAGGTCGCGCTTCGTCATTCTCCCGCGATATTCTCCCGCGATGGGGCTCCTCGGGCTCCACACGAGACAAACCCGACTAGGAGCATCGTTCATGCGCGGACGTTCCCTGTTGCTGGCTTCTTGTTTTGCGGCGGTCCTTCTCTCCCTCCTCGGCGTGTCGACGCCGGCTCGTGCCAGCGAGGCCTCGCTGGTGCTGCCCGACCTGGGGAGCGTGACGTTCCTGGGCGGGATGCCGGGGAGCCGCCTCCTGATGGGCGGCATCGTGGTGTGTTTGCTCGGCCTGGTCTTCGGTCTGGCCATTTACACGCACCTCAAGAACCTGCCAGTCCACAAGTCGATGCTCGAGATCTCGGACCTGATCTACGAGACCTGCAAGACCTACCTGATCACGCAGGGCAAGTTCATCCTGCTGCTCGAGGCGCTGATCGGCATCGTCATGGTCGTCTACTTCGGGGTGCTCCGGCACTTCGAGCCGGCCAAGGTAATCATCATCCTGATCTTCAGCCTCATCGGCATCGCGGGCAGCTACGGCGTGGCCTGGTTCGGCATCCGCATCAACACCTTCGCCAACTCGCGGACCGCGTTCGCCAGCTTGCGCGGCAAGCCCTACGCCATCTACGCCATCCCGCTCAAGGCCGGGATGAGCATCGGCATGCTCCTCATCAGCGTCGAGCTGGTGATGATGCTCGCCATCCTCCTGTTCCTGCCCAGCGACTACGCGGGCTCGTGCTTCATCGGCTTCGCCATCGGCGAGTCCCTGGGTGCCTCGGCGCTCCGCATCGCGGGCGGCATCTTCACGAAGATCGCCGACATCGGGTCCGACCTGATGAAGATCGTCTTCAACATCAAGGAGGACGACGCGCGCAACCCGGGGGTCATCGCCGACTGCACCGGCGACAACGCCGGCGACTCGGTGGGCCCCAGCGCCGACGGGTTCGAGACCTACGGCGTCACGGGCGTCGCGCTCATCACGTTCATCCTCCTGGCGGTCGGAGACTCCACCACCCAGGTCCAGCTGCTGGTGTGGATCTTCGCGATGCGCATCATGATGATCGTGGCCAGCGCCCTCTCGTTCCTCATTAACGAGTCGCTGGTGAAGGCCCGCTACGGCAACGCCGACAAGATGAACTTCGAGAAGCCGCTCACCCAGCTGGTGTGGGTCACCTCCCTGGTGTCGGTCGCGATGACCTACGTGGTGTCCTACCTTCTGATCCCCGAGCTCGGCCCCAACCACGACACGACGCTGTGGTGGAAGCTCTCGAGCATCATCACCTGCGGCACGCTGGCCGGGGCCATCATCCCCGAGCTGATCAAGGTCTTTACCTCGACCGAGTCTCAGCACGTCAAGGAGGTGGTGACCGCCTCCAAGGAGGGCGGCCCCTCGCTCAACATCCTGGCCGGGCTCACCGCGGGGAACTTCAGCGCTTACTGGATGGGCGTCGTCATCGTCCTGCTGATGGGCGTGGCCTACGGGGTCAGCACCCAGGGCCTCGACACCTTGATGAAGGCCGAGTCGGTGTTCGCCTTCGGCTTGGTGGCGTTCGGCTTCCTCGGCATGGGCCCGGTGACCATCGCGGTCGACTCCTACGGCCCCGTCACCGACAACGCGCAGTCGGTCTACGAGCTGTCCGTCATCGAGACCATCCCCAACATCGCCGCCGAATTGAAGAAGGACTTCGGCTTCGACGTGAACTTCGAGCGCGCCAAGCACCTGCTCGAGGAGAACGACGGCGCGGGCAACACGTTCAAGGCCACCGCCAAGCCGGTCCTCATCGGGACGGCGGTCGTCGGCGCCACGACCATGACCTTCTCGATCATCATGACGCTGACGCAGGGCCTGACCCAGGGCCTCTCGAACCTGTCCCTGCTCCACCCACCCTTCTTGCTGGGCCTCATCATGGGCGGCGCGATCATCTACTGGTTCACGGGCGCGTCGACCCAGGCGGTGTCGACCGGCGCCTACCGAGCGGTCGAGTTCATCAAGGCCAACATCAAGCTGGACGGCACGGCCACGAAGGCGAGCATCAGCGACAGCAAGAAGGTCGTCGAGATCTGCACACGTTACGCCCAGAAGGGCATGATCAACATCTTCCTGACGGTGTTCTTCAGCACCCTCGCCTTCGCCTGCCTCGAGCCGTTCTTCTTCATCGGCTATCTCATCTCGATCGCCCTCTTCGGGCTTTTCCAGGCCATCTTCATGGCGAACGCGGGCGGCGCCTGGGACAACGCCAAGAAGATCGTCGAGGTCGAGCTGAAACAGAAGGGCACGCCGCTCCACGCGGCGACGGTGGTGGGCGACACCGTGGGCGACCCCTTCAAGGACACCTCGTCGGTGGCCATGAACCCGGTCATCAAGTTCACCACGCTGTTCGGCCTGCTGGCCGTCGAGCTGTCGGTGGAGATGAGCCGCACCACCAGCTTCGTGCTGGCGGGCGCCTTCCTGCTCGTCTCCTTCGTGTTCGTGTGGCGGTCCTTCTACGGGATGCGCATCGGCACGGCCGAAGGCGACGCCTCCGCCACGGTCTCGGCGCGGGCCGCCGAGTGAGCGGCATCCGCCGGCGGCGGCCCTGGCGTCACGGACCGGGGACTGGCCTCAGCGGCCTCTGAGAAAAGCCATCGCCGGGCGCGCGAGCGTGGTCAACGCGACCAGCAGCAGCGCGCCCGGAAGCAACGTGCCGAGCACGGTCGGGAACGCGATCAGGCCCGGATACACACCCCAGGTCGAGTGAAAGGCGACGCCGATGAAGTCGGGCAAGGACGAGTAGCTCGTGCCTTCGAGCTCCGGCGCGCAGTGGACGACGCCGTGCGCGAGCAGCCCGACGGCCGAGACCAGCGCGGCCACCGCGCCCCAGGTCCGCAGGCGCAGCAGGGCCCCGAGCCCGACCACCCCGAGCCCGGCGAGGCCGACCAGCAAGAGGGCGTGCACCATGCCCTGGCCCGGATCCTTCGGACCGAACGCCCAAAGGATCAGGCTGGGCAGCGAAGCGGCGGAGCGCGTGACGGTCTTCCGCAGACGGGCCACGCCGTGCTCGTCCATGCCGAGCTTCTCGCGCCAGCCATCCTGCAGCTCGTACAGGGCGGCCACGCGGCGTCCCGCCAGCAACAAGACGATCAGCCCGTGCAAGCTGCCGTAGATGACGAGGGGCGGCGCCCACCCCACCAGGAAGAGAGAGAGGCCGGCCACCATCAGCCCCGACCATCCGAGCCCGGCCGCAAACCAGCTACCCCAGAACCACTCGGCCGCGACGCCGATGAACGCGACCAGATAGCACGCCGACAGGGCCAGGAACGCCGGCCCCCATCCAGGAGGCGCGTTGAACGACAGGAAGAGGTACAACGTCACGAAGAAACTGAGCGAGAGCGCCGCCACGGCGCGCCTCGTCTTCGCGAAACCGAGCTCGTTCAGTCGTTCGACCATGACCTTCACGAACGGAGGCATCGGCAGCTTCATTCGAGAATTATAGCCCGCGTCCCGGCAGGCGCCCTTTCGAGATGCAGGCGCCTTCGGGCTGAAGCTACGGAGGTGGGAGCCGCCCCTGAGCCGCGGGGGGCCTACCGTCTCGGCGGTACCTCGCCCTCTTCTTCCCCTCCGTCATTCCAGGTGCAGCTCGACCCGCTGGTTGCGCTGCCGGCTGGCCGGCGACAGGCTGGGGACCAGCGGCCGCGTGGAGCCGGCCCCGGACGTGGTCAGCCGATCGGCCGCGATCCCGTGTGCCACCAGATAGGCCTTCACGGCCTCGGCCTGCTTCTGGGTCAGCGCCTGAGCTTCCGGGCCGGGCAGTGAGCTGTCCCAGTGGGCGATGATCTGGACGTGGCGGATCTCGACGTGCGCCTCGAGCAGCTCGGCCACCGCGTCCAGCATCTTCTCGGAGGGGGGCGTCAGCTCGGCCGTGGTCCCCACGAACCGGAGGGCGCGGCGCAGCTTCAACCACTCCCCGGCCAGCTGAACGTTCGGGCTGGCCGGCGCGGGGCGCAGCGTGAAATCGAGGGCCCGGTTGTCGCCGGCCACCAGGTCCAGGTCGGCGTCCCGCACGGGAAGCCCCGGCGCGTCCGTGCGGGCCCGATAGGTCCCGACCGGCAGGGTCAACGCGTAGGCCCCGGTCGCGTCGCTCCGCGCCTCGAAGTTCCCGTCGGTCTTGCCGCGCCCGGTGAACTTCACGGTCGCCTCCAGGCCGCGCCCTTCGCGGTTCGTCACGCGTCCGTGCACCGAAGCGGTGGGCACCCGCGCCGCCAGCGTGACCAGGACCGGCTCGCCCCGGCCGGCAACGACCGTGGTGACCACCTTGAGCGGCTCGTAGCTCGGCGCGGTGACCTCCAGCTCGGCGGCGCCGGGAGGCAAGCTCAAGGTCGTGAAGCCACCATCCGGGTCGGTCGCCACGCGGGCGTGGGCCCGCCCCGTGACCGTCACAATCGCGCCCGCCACGGGGACGCCGGATCGCTCGCCCGGCACGCCACCGACCACCGTTCCCGTTATGAAGCCTTCCTGCGGAGCTCTCTCGACGACCTTCGTCACGACCCGCGGCCGGCTGAAGACTCCCAGATCGACCGGCAGCGAGAGCCCGAAGATCACGTTGTATGGCGGCAGCGGCGTTCCGTACGGGAAGCCGACCGAGCGCACGCGCAGATCCACGCCCACCGCCGCGACGAGCCCTCCATACACGGCCGCCCGCGCCCCCAAGGTCAACCACTGCGTGTCGCGATTGTCGATGCAGGACTGGAAGCCCGCGCCCAGCCCGCACTGGGGGGGACCATAGTCGGCGAACGCCGGATCTCCGCTCCCCGTGGCCACCTCGACGTGGTACTCGAGGAACGGATCGAGAGGGATCGGGAGACGGTCGGCTCCGAATGGCGCGTCCGCTCCCACCGCCAGGCGCACGCGGCTCTGCGCGATGCCGTACGCGAACATGGCCACTTCCTTGGTGTTCCGCGAATACCTCGACAGGTCCTCGTTCAAGTTCGAGGAGTTGTCGAAGAAGTAGCTGGCGGCCCCATGCAATCGCAGGGGAAACCTGTGACCGCCGGCCGCGAAGTCGTACGAGAACACCGGTCCGATCCACAGCGACGTCGAGCTGGGAGAGATCGAGAGCTGCGAGGCACCGGCCAGAAGCTTCAGGCCGAGCTCGAGGCTCAACGTCGCTCCGCTCGCCATGGTGCGCCCGGCCTTGGCGCCGAGCACGATGTCGCCGAAGGACCGGAGGAGAGCGGGGTCGCGGTCGCCTGGGTCACGTTCACGATCGTTGCGATTGCTCGAGGTCAACACCCCACCGAACAGCTCGATCTGCGGGTGCAAGGTGTACCCGACCATCAACCCGCCGCGCAGTCGCTGGTCCGAATCGCCGCTGACGAGCAGGCTCGAGGCCGAGAAATATTCTCCGTGGAGCCCAAGGCGGAGCTGGTTCACCGGCCCCACCTCTGCGGTCGACATTTCGAAGAGACCGATGGGGCCCGCGAGCGAGACCTGGCCCGCCGCGGAGTGCGGTCGAGAAGCAACCAGGTCAGGCTCGGGAGGATTGCTGGCGGCAACGTTCTCGCGGGCGCTGGGGACGATGGGTTCGGGCGGACCCAACGACGGCGGCAACGGCGCCGCCGTCAGCTCTGACGACGGCTCCGGCGGAGCCGTCAGCTCGGACGACGGCTCCGCCGGCACCCCGGAGACGGGGCGGGCGACGGCACCTGCGGTCACGGCCGGCGGCGTCACGGCCGGCCCTGATTCGGCGGCGCTCCCGGCTGTGCTACCGGCGAGCAAACATAGCGGCACCGCCACCAGCAGGATCGTCCGCCGGAACGGCATGGGGGAAATCGGCATCGGCCTCATGGGAGGGTCCTCTCTCGACTCTCGACGCCGCCTTCGGGGCGGCGAGTCGGCGCGATGTTAACGCGACGACTCGCTCCGCGCGCGTGACCTGCGTTCCCTCCCGCAGCCCCGCGGATCGCCTCCCTCGGCGGCGTCGGCCGCGGCGTTGCGGCCGAAGAACCGGAACAGCGCCGCTACATCGGCGCGCCGGCGGCGATCCAGGAGTCGATCGTGTCGATCTGGGCCTGCGTCAAGCAGCGACGGGGATTGGCGCTGGTGGTCGAGCACTCGTCCGGCATGCGCGCGTTCGTGCATCCGGTGAGAGAGGCCTTGACGACCTTGCTGAGCACGCTGTTGGCGGCGTCGTTCGGGACGACCAGCTTCATCGACTTGCAAGCCGTCATCGTGTTCGATCCCGCCGGGGACCCCTTCAGGCGGTCGTAAAGCCCGGTGTTGTTCCGCAGATCGACGTGGCTGGTTCCGTCGTGGCACATCCCCGTGCCGCAGCTCATTCCCATCAGCTGGGCGACGGCCATGAAAGTGCCCGTCCCGGAGGAGCCGCCACCGCCGGACGAACCGCCAGCCGCTCCACCACCGCCGTTGCGTCCGCCGCCGCCGTTGCGCCCGCCGCCGCCGTTGCGCCCGCCGCCGGACGAACCGCCGGCCGCGCCACCCTCACCCGCACCACCCTCGCCCGAGCCGCCCGACGCCGAGCCGCCGCTCCCCGAGCCACCGCTCCCGGAGCCGCCGCTTGCGGAGCCACCGCTCCCGGAGCCGCCACTGGCCGAGCCGCCCGAGCCCTTGCCCCCGGAGCCCGAGCCACCGCTGGCCGAGCCACCGGACGCCGAGCCGCCCGACGATGAACCGCCGCTCGAAGATCCGCCGCTGGCCGAACCACCCGAGCCCGAGCCACCGCTGGCAGAACCGCCCGAGCCGGAGCCGCCTGACCCCGAGCCGCCGCTGCCCGTCTTGCCACCCGATCCGGATGAACCGGTGTCGTCGGCAGGAGAGCAAGCGAGCCCGGCGAGGCCGACGCTCAGGATGACCGCGAACGAAACATTCAGAAGCTTCATGAATCTTTCTCCGGTGAATCTTGTGGGGTGCCTGACCAGCGGCTGGCCACCGTAGCTTTTTCAGAAAGCGAATGCCAGCCTTTTCGCCGATCCCGCCTTTTCGTCGATCGCAGAAAAATATGACAAAATCGCGATCTTCCAGGGGCGCCGCGCCCCCCCGCTGGCGGCCGCCGGTGAAACGTCCCGGGCACGGGCGTGAGATGCGGGTCCGACGCGTTATTCTGGCCCGGTGAATGCTCTCGTGACGGGCCTGGCGCTGCTCGCGGCGGAAGGGGTCGTCGCCCGCCGGTGGCAGGCGGCGCGCGCTCCCGCCGCAGGCGCCGCGCAGGCCATCGGAGGCACCAGCAACGGCTGCCTTCAGGGGGCCGAGACGCTGCCGATCAGCGGGCCGGGATACGAGGTCGCTCGGGTCGGACGCAATCGACGCTACGGCCATCCGGCCCTGATCTCGTTCATCCAGCAGGTGGCGGCCGCCGCCCGTCGCGCCAAGCTGGGCCCCGTCATCGTGGGCGACCTTTCGCAGCCCAGAGGCGGGCCGACGCCAAGCGGGCACCGCAGCCACCAGACCGGGCTCGATGCCGACATCGCCTACGCGGCGCCCTCGGATGTCCGAGCGGGCCACCTGTCGAAGCGGGCGCGGGAGCACGTCAAGGCCGTGATGGTCGTCAATCTACCGACCCTGGCGTTGACGTCCGCGTGGACGCCGTCGGTGGCCGCGCTGCTGGCGCTGGCGGCCGCCGATCCGGCCGTCGATCGGATCTTCGTCAACCCTGGCGTGAAGAAGGCCCTGTGCGAGAGCCCAGCGACCGCGCATGCGCCCTGGCAGCCCCGCCTGCGCCCCTGGTGGGGACACCACGACCACTTCCACGTCCGGCTCGCCTGCCCATCCGACAGTCCCCTGTGCGTCCCTCAGGACCCACCGCCCGACGACGGTTGCGGCGCGGCGCTGGCCTGGTGGTTCAGCGACGCCGCGAGCGCGGCCCAATCGAAGAAGAAGCAGGACGAGGCCGAGGCGCCCGAGCCGCAGTTGCCGCCAGCTTGCGCGGACGTGCTCGGGGCCCCTCCCCTCGCGCCCGAGCCGTGAGCACGGGCGGCCGGTTCGGCGCTGCGGTGCCCCCCCCATCCTCGCGGGATCCGCCCCGCCGTCGACGGCGGCGACGCGATCCACACTCCCCGTTGCGCTTCGGCGGCGGTCGTGAAAAATTCGGGCCCGTGGACAACGCACCCCTCACCCTCGATCAGATCACTCAGGAGACCCGCGACGCCACCCTGCAAGTCCACTCCGCGCAGGAGCGGCTGGAGGATCGGGACTTCCTGGCGACGGTCCATCAAACGGTCGAGCTCCTCGGTCGCCGCTTCAACGAGCTGCTCGCCTCGCTCTCGCCGGCCGATCGGATGAGCGCGGAGCGGGCCGTCGGGCGCCGCGTCGCCGACGTGCGACGCATGGCCTCGCTCCTTCCGAAGGTCCCGGTGCCGACCGCGTCCAGCACTCCCGACCGGCAGGTCTCGGGTGCATCGCTGGTTGGCGAGCGACGGATCACCGGCGTCTCGTGGACGCACGACCGGCGCGCGCCGACGTCTGGCCTTCACGTCGGGGGCGAGGTGGAGGCCTGGTGTGGCAAGTGCGAGGGCCTGAAGACTCACAACGTCGTGGCCATGGTGGGCGACACGCCCAGGCAGGTCCTGTGTCAGGCCTGCAGCTCCCGCCACAACTTCCGCACGGGACCCGCGCGCAAGCGTGAGACCGCCGAGGGTGCCACGGCGGGCGGCACGGACCGGCGGGTGGCCGTCGATCCCGAAGCCGCCAAGCGGGCGGAGACGCAGCGGGCCCTGGCCACCGAGCTGGCCAGCGCGAGCGACGTTCGCTCGTTCAACCCGAAGGAGCGGTACAAGGCGGGCGAGATCATCTCGCATCCGGAGTACGGCCGCGGGAAGATCGAGAACGTCCTGCGCTCCAGCCTCCTCGTGCGCTTCTCCCGCGCCGGCCTCAAGCCCCTGATGCTCCAGTAGCCTCACGGAACAAACGAAGGATCCGCGGCGATCCGGACGTCAGAGCGAGCGCAGCGAGCGGGTCCAAGCATCCGGAAGGCGCAGCTTTGCTGCGCCGGCATCGACGGCCTACTGCGGGGTGGGCCCGCGGGAGGGGCCTGCCCCTCCCGCGCGCCTCAACTGGCGTCGACTTCGTCGATGAACCGGCGGAGTAACCCGTCGACCATCAGATTGCGAGCCGCGGCGTCGTAACGACCGGCGCGAAACCCGCCCTGGATCTCGTCGAACTTGGTCTGCGTGGACTGAACCAGATCGCGGTAGGCGGTGACCTTGGCGCCGATCTCCTTCTGATTCTTCACCAGGAAGGTCACGGCCGAGACGGCCGCCGCCCCCGTCAGCACGATCCCGAGCGGTCCCGACAGCGCGTAGCGGAGGCCCAGACGGAGCGCCACCACCCCCGCGGCCCCCATGGCGGCCTTCTTGAGGCCGGTGCCATCCTTCACCGAGTCGGTGGCGAGCGACAGCGTCTGCCCCGAGGCGATGAGCAGCGCGATGAAGTTGCCGCGCCGGTGCTTCCAGCCGAGCTCGTAGTACTCGCGAACGGCCTCCTTGACGAAGGCCTTGTAGTCGTCGAAGACCTCGGGCCGCAGCTCGGTATCAGTCGGTCGTGGCGCGTGCGTGGTCATGTGCCCTCCGGCGCAATTCGTCCCGCGGATCGTAGCACGAGCGGCCCGGACGGCGAGCCGCCGGCCGGCGAGGCCGATGATGCGACGGCAGCGGCGGACGAGGTGTGTGTGGAGCCGGCCGGGCCGGGGTCTCCCGTCGCGGGCGCGCGCGGCTCGTCCCCGGAAGAGGAACGCCCCGCTCTCCCGGCGCGCGCCGACGGCGACGCGGGCAGCGGGGCCACGCCCGGAAGTATCAGGCGGAAGGTCGTCCCGCCGCCGCTCGCCGGCGCGCTCTCCACCTCGGCGCGCCCGCCATGCTCGACCGCGATCTGCTGCACGAGGGCCAGTCCCAGCCCGGTGCCCTTCGTCTTGGTCGAGAAGAATGGATCGAAGATCTTGGGCAAGTTCTCGGCGGCAATGCCGGGCCCGCTGTCGGTGACGCTGATGAGGGCCGCGCCATCGGCGTCGTTCCTGCCGACGGCGATCCGGAGGCGTCCCCCGCCCGCCATCGCCTCGCGCGCGTTGCGAATCAAGTTGAGCAGCGCCTGGCGGAGCTGGTTCTCGTCGGCCGCCACCTCGACCGGCGCCTCCGGCAGCTCCAGCTCCAGCGCGATCCCGGACTGCGTCAGCTCGGCCCGGGCAAACTCGGCGACCGAGGCCACCAGCGCCGACAGCTCCTCGCGCTCCAGCCTGGGCTGGGGCAGCCGCGCGAACCGCAGGTACGTCTCGGTGATCTCGGTCAGGCGGTCGACCTCGCTCGAGATGGAGGCCACCAGGCGGCGCGCCTCGGGCGCCTCCGCGATCTCATCGCCCAGCAGCTCGGCGTACAGGCCGATCGACGCGAGCGGGTTCCGCACCTCGTGGGTGACCTGGGCGGCCATCTTGCCGACGGTCGCCAGCCGCTCCGACCGGACCAGCCGGTGCTCGCGCTCCTCGACGGCGTCGGCCATCACGTCGAGCTCGCGCGCCAGATCGCCGATCTCGTCGCGCGAGCGGACGCCGGTGCGCCGAGCGTAGTCGCCACCGGCGATCTGGCGCGCCCGGGCCCGCAGCACCCGCAACGGGCGCAGGGTGCGCCACATGAACGCCACCGCGAAGGCGGACACCAGCAGTCCCAGCGCCCCGACCATCATCGCGACCTGACGGGCGTTGTCTCCGTCGTCGGCCAGCCGCTGCGCGATCTGGGCGCTCTCTCCGCGCAAGGGCCTGCGCATCCGGTTGAGACCGCTCGTCAGGTTCGCGAACCGACTGTCGAACTCGGCCCGGGTGTCGTCGCTGGCGTCCACCCGCGCGCTCCCCAGGTCGGCGGCCAGCCGATCGAGGTCCGCCTTGAACGACTCGATCTGGCGGCGATTCGCCTCGAATCCACCGCGGTGAGCGCTCGACGGCTCGCGCGCCAGGTAGCGATCGATGCCGCCCATGGCGTCGTCCAGGTTCTTGCGCGCGGCCCGGATGGCGAGCGCGAGGTTCGGCTCCTTGCGCAGGTTGCGCCCCAGCGCCCCCGCGAAGTCGTTCAGGGCTTTCCAGGCGCTGTCCACCGAGCCTTGAAGGTCCAGGTAGGCCTGGTTCGCCACGACCCCCTCGCGCGCGCGATGGATGGTGACGACCGTGAACGAGGTGCTGCCCGCGAACGCCAGCAGGAGCACGGCGTAAGCGAGAAAGATCTTCCCCGATACCCCGAGTCGCACGTCATGACGCTAGCACGTATGCGCCAGCGGGGGCATTTCAGCGAAGCGGGTCGAGGGTGCCGGGGCGGGCGAAATCGAGGCGGGGGGTGAAGCGATCCGTTCGACGCGGCGGGCCGCCGAGCAGCGCGGGAATTGACACTGGGCGCGACCTACGGAAACATTCTGGGATTCATGCGTTCACGCTGGCTTAGCCGCACGCTGCTGGCGTTCTGCGCCCTCATTTCGTGGCGGACGGCGCGGGCTGCGACCGAGGCGGGAGCACCGACAGCCGTGCTTGGTCTCGAGGCCGTGGGCGCGCCGACTCAAGTGGTCGACGATCTGACCGAGCAGCTCCGGCAGCGGGTCACGGCCTCCTCCGACATGCGGCTCGTCCCCGGCAAGGATCTGGTGGAGCTGAAGCTGGTCTTCGCCTGCGCCGACGAGGGTCACGCTTGCATGGCCCAGGCCGGCAAGAGCCTGGACGCCGAGAAGCTGATCTACGGGAGCGTGAAGAAGAACGGCAACGACTACGCCGTCTGGCTGAAGCTCTTCGATGTCCGCAAGGAGAAGGTCGACTCCTGGTTGACCGAGACGCTGCCCGGCGTCCAGAGCGACGGCGCGGGGATCCGGAACTTCGCCGGCCGCTGGTTCGCCAAGCTGACGGGGCACCCGCTGAACGCCGGCACCATCCAGGTCTCGGCCAACCTGTACGGCGCCGTGGTCACACTCGACGGTGTCCCGGTGGGCGCGACGACGGAGCAGCCCCTCGTCATCTCCGAAGTGAAGGCGGGGCGGCACGAGGTCGTGGCCACCAAGGCGGGGAGCTCGTCGGCCCGCCAGCAGTTCTTGGTGGCCAGCGGGCAAACCGTCGCCGTCAATCTGACCCTGCACGCCGACGCGGGCGGAGCGGGATCGAACGCCAGCGACGGCGCCAGCAAGGCGTCGAGCCTCTCGGCCCCCGAAGCGGCCAGGAAGGACCGGGACAAGGACGATGAGCCCAGCGACTCCGGCGGACGAAGCAGCGACGATGGTCGAAGCGGCTACCGGGCCGGCTTCTGGGTGACGCTGGGGGCCAGCCTGATCAGCGCCGGCGCCGCGGTGAAGTTCGGCCTCGACGTGCTGAAGGTGAACAAGGACCTGGACCAGTTTCGCCGCTACCCGTGCATGACCGACCCGACCGTGAGCTGCGACTCCTCCGGACGGCCCTCCCCGCTCAGCGACGCCGACAAGATGGCGCGCAACTCCAAGATCTCCGACGGCGAGCGCGACCGGAACCTCCAGTGGGTGTTCATCGGGGTCGGCTCGGCGCTCGGCGTCACCAGCGCGTATCTTCTCTACAAGGGTTACCTCGATTCGGATGAGGCCGGCGTCCGTCACGAGGCCCACCGTGGCCTGCGCATCTTCCCGACGGCTGGCGTCTCGAGTGGCGGCGTGCTGGCAGAGTTCGACTTCTGATGCCCATCGTCGACCCCCAAGAGACGAGCCTCGTCGGCCGCACGATCGGCAACTACAAGGTCGTCCAGCAGATCGGCGAAGGCGGGATGGGGGTGGTCTACCTGGCCGAGCACCCCATCATCGGCCGCAAGGTCGCCATCAAGCTGCTGCACTCGACGTTCGCGCGCGACTCGGAGACGGTGGCGCGGTTCTTCAACGAAGCGCGCGCGATCCACATGATCGCGCACCCGAACATCGTCGAGATCCTGGACTTCGGGCAGACCTCCGACGGACAGCCCTACTTCATCATGGAGTTCCTGTCCGGCCAGTCGCTGGCCGATCGCATCGCCGCGGGGCCCCTCTCCTCGACCGACGCGGTCATCATCGTCTCGCAGATCTGCGAGGCGCTGCAGGCCGCACACGAGAAGAACATCGTCCACCGCGATCTGAAGCCGCACAACGTCTACCTGGTCGGTCCGCCAGCCAAGCCGATCGTCAAGATCCTCGACTTTGGCGTGGCGAAGATGACCACCGGGTGGAACAACGCGGACTCGGGCGGACACTCGGTGAAGACGCGCACCGGCTCGCTGATGGGCACGCCCCTCTACATGTCGCCCGAGCAGTGCCGCGGCTCGGGCAAGCTCGACCACCGCACCGACATCTACTCGCTGGCGGTGATCCTGTACGAGATGATCGCGGGCGTGCCGCCCTTCACCGCCGAAGGCGTCGGCGAGCTGTTCGCCAAGCACATGCTCGAGCCGCCCCCCTCGCTCAGCCAGACGGCGCCGCAGACGCCGCCCTACGTGGTGAAGGCCGTCAACCGAGCCCTGGCGAAGAACCTCGAAGATCGCTTCCCGACGATGATCGCCTTCAAGGAGGCGCTGAACGGTCGGATGGAGATCACGGCCCCTCCCGGCGCGCCGCGCCCGCGGCCCGCCGAGCAGATCGCCACGCTGTCGGGCACTCACCAGACCACCTCGGGCCGCCCCCCCATCGAGGCCACCACGTTGTCCTCGGCGGTGGCCCAGGTCGGGGACGACGTGCTGCTCCCGCGGCGCAACCACAAAGGGCTCGCGATCTCGCTGGTCGTCGCGGTGGCCGTGGCCGGCGGCGCCATCATGTTCCTGCGATCGAACAGGCCGGCGGCTCCCCCCGTGCCCGTGGCCGCGACGCCGCCGCCCGCGCCGGTGCGGCCCGAGCCCCCGCCCCTGCCTCCGCCGCCCGAGACCGTGATGCTCCGGTTGGAGGCCGAGCCCGACCAGACGCACGTCTTCCGCAAAGCGGCCGGCTCCGCGGAGGGTGAGGACCTGGGCCAGGTGCCTATCGACCTGAAGCTGACGAAGGGGGGCGAGAAGACCTCGTACGTCTTCCGCGCCGAGGGCTACAAGGACCGAACGGTCGCGCTGGACGCCTCGCGCGACCGCGTCCAGCACCTCGCGCTGGACCGCCTGCCAGCGCCCGCAGCCGACAAGAAGGCCATCAAGGCGGCGCCGGTCCGCCCGAAGCCCGCCAAGCGGCCCGCGATCCACGACGCCGACGGGCTCGCCGTTCCTTCTTTCTAGGCCAGGCCCCGGGGGCCTAGGAGCCTGTCGCAGTAACCACTCCCGTCGCCTGGCGGGCGGGGCTGGGCCGTCTGCTGCGTCGCTCGTCGTCGCAATACCGCCAGGTATTCCTCCTCCTCGCTCCTTGCATCCGGCCCAGCCGCG